>Ga0335075_10000790_pt1 | contig 53519 bp, 52 predicted proteins | sample Lox_Sample_24_FD_206723 | JGI IMG/M metagenome (GOLD analysis project Ga0335075, IMG submission 206723) | Soil microbial communities from Loxahatchee National Wildlife Refuge, Florida, United States - Lox_Sample_2.4 | ecosystem: Environmental > Terrestrial > Soil > Wetlands | place: USA... | reverse complement strand
GCGACCAGCAGGAGTTTCCGGTGCTCGCCGCGAGCGACTGAACGCTGATCAGAAATGTAGTGGCGACTTTTTCGCTAAGATCTTGATTTGCCTACGCTCAACCTTCGATTCTGCGCAAGTTGGGTTAGCTCTGCGGCTGCGACGAGGTATCTATCGAGACAGTTTTGCGATAGCGTTGCACAATGCGCATCTCAACCATCGCAAACGGCAGCTCAAATCTTGGAGGATCTCCGCCGGGTCGTCGCGGAGGCCCGGAAGGAATTGCGAGAAGTCAATCGCATTCCGCCAGAGTTGCTGCACGATCGTGAGAGGCTGAAATCGCACATGGAAGATGTTACCCGCAGAGAGCGGGAGATACTGGGACCACACGAGACCAAGATGGCGAAATTCTATTGGGGACTCAGAAGGACCGGGGAGAAATATCGAGATGACCGCATGGACACGCGGGTACTTCTCTTGGGGCACCACGGATCCCCTGCCTATATGCTACCGGCCGTCGAGTGGTTCCTGGCGACGCATCAGTAAGGACTCTTTATCGGACCCGGCAAGGGCAGGAAGATCGTCTCAATCGTCACGGCGCGATCTTCCATTCGCCGTTTGCCTTGATGGCGGCGTGCATCGCGTCCGGTGCGAGATCGAGCTCTCCGGGCCAGGTGACCGCTCCACATTCGATGTAGACCCGATCGAACAGAGCCTGATCCCGAAGGCGTGCAAAAACTCCCGCATCCGGTGACGCGATTAGCTCTGTGAGGTCGACCATCCCCTTAAGACCATCAATAAAGCGGACGGACAGCCGACAGTTGGGCAGTGCGGCGACTTCCTGCACCCGCCACGGCGCAGAGGGTCGGATGGATGACGTCAAGGAAGTGGTTCGATCTTCTTCGGCTGCTGCCTCCGAGCGCATAGGTTACAATCCTCTATCAGTTCGATATCCGCCGCAGTTACCCCCCAAACACCCGCCGCCCCGCTTTCCACGTCCCCAACACCCGTCCCTCCAGCGCCCGCCCATCGAACGGCGTGTTCTGCGCCTTCCCCGGCAGCCGCCCGGCCTCCACCCGCCACACCCGCTCCGGGTGGAACAGGCACAAATCCGCCGGCGCCCCATTCACCAGCCGCCCCGCCTCAACACCGAGCAGCGCCGCCGGCCGCGCCGTCAGCAACCCGATCGCCTGCGCCAGCCCCAGCGCTCCCCCATGCACCTGCGCCAGCGTCACCCCGAGCAGCGTCGCCAGCCCAGCGCCCCCCGGCGTGGCCTGGGCAAAAGGCTGGCGCTTGTCGTCGGCATCCCGCGGCTGGTGGTCCGAAGCGATCGCATCGATCGTGCCGTCCGCCAGCCCAGCCACCACCGCCAGCCGGTCGGCCTCGCAGCGCAGTGGCGGCGACAGCTTCGCGTAAGTGCGGAAATCCCCGATCGCCGTTTCGTTCAGATCGAAATAAGGCGGCGCCGTATCGCAGGTCACGGCCGCCCCATCCGCCTTGGCGCGACGGATCAGCTCCAACGCCTCCGCGGTGGAGACGTGCGCGAAATGCACCGCCCCACCGGTCAGGCGCGCCAGCCTGATGTCGCGGGCGATCAGGATCGCCTCGGCGGCAGCCGGGATGCCGGGCAGGCCGAGTCTCGTGGCCAATTCCCCCTCGGTCGCTGCCCCGCCGGCGGCGAGAGACGGGTCCTCCGCGTGCTGCACGATCCGCCGACCGAACGCACCGGCATACGCGAGCGCCACCCGCATCAGCCGTGCCGAGCCCACCGTGCGTGCGCCGTCGGTGAACGCCACCGCTCCGGCTTCCGCCAGTAATCCGAGCTCGGCCAGTCCCTGGCCGCGGCAGAAGCGGGTGATCGCCGCATAGGGCAGGATTGTCAGGCTGCCGGTCTCCTCGCCCCGGGCCCGCAGCAGCCGCACCAGGGCGGGGTCGTCGATCGCCGGTACCGTGTCCGGCAGCGCCGCCAGGGTGGTGATGCCTCCGGCCGCCGCCGCTTGTGCCGCGGAAGCAATGGTCTCGCGGTACTCATAGCCAGGCTCGCCGAGTGCCGCGCGCATGTCCACCAAGCCCGGACACAGGACCGCACCCTCTTCCTGCACCACCTCCGCGCCGTCCGGCCGCCCCAACCCGCGCCCGAAATCAACGATTCGCCCGTCGCGCACCAAAAGCTCGCCCGGCTCGTCGAGCCCGCTTGCCGGATCGAGCAGGCGCACCCCGACAAACAGCGTGTCGGGGCCGCGATCACTCATTCCCTGGCCCCCGCGACAGCGTGTCGAGCACCGCCATTCGCACCGCGACGCCCATTTCGACCTGCTCACGGATGACGCTGCGCGAGGGATCGTCGGCGACCGCGCTGTCGATCTCGACGCCGCGGTTCATAGGCCCGGGATGCATCACCAGCGCATCCGGCCTGGCATATGCGAGCTTGCCGGCGTCCAGGCCGAAGAAGCGGAAATACTCGCGCGCGCTGGGCACCAGCCCGCCGGCGCCCTTGCCCTGCACCATCCGCTCACGCTGCAAGCGCAGCATCATCACGATGTCCGCGCCGGCGAGGCCGGCTGCCATGTCGTGGAACACCTCCACGCCCAGGCGTTCCACTGCCGGCGGGATCAGCGTCGGCGGCCCAACCACGCGCACCTGGCTGCCCATCGTGGTCAGCAGGTGAATGTTGGAACGCGCCACCCGCGAATGCGCCACGTCGCCGCAGATCGCGACGACCAGGTTCTCCAGCCGCCCCTTGCGGCGGCGGATCGTGAGGGCGTCGAGCAGCGCCTGCGTCGGATGCTCGTGCGTGCCGTCGCCGGCATTGATCACCGCGGCGTCGACCTTCTGCGCCAACAAGTTGGGCGCGCCGGACTGGTCGTGGCGCACCACCAGCAGGTCGCAGTGCATGGCGTTCAGCGTCGCCGCCGTGTCAAGCAGGGTCTCCCCCTTGTTCACGGAAGACGTAGCGACCGACATGTTGATAACGTCGGCACCCAACCGCTTGCCGGCCAGCTCGAAGCTGGTTCGCGTGCGGGTGGAGTCCTCGAAGAACAGGTTGATCAGCGTGCGCCCGCGCAACAGGTCGCGCTGGGTCTTGCCGGACCGGTTGAGCAGCACGTAGCTCTCGGCGAGGTCCAGCAAATGGCCGATTTCGGGCGGATAGAGCCCCTCAATCGCCAGAAGGTGCTGCTGCCGGTAGGACACGCGGCTTCGTTGCAGGAAGGAGCCAGCGCGTCAACGCCACACCTTCACCACGCCCGTCCCGCGGCACCGTCACCCGCCGCGCTGCGCGCAGCGAGCTCTCCCGCAGGGCGGGAGAGGTAAACATCAGTCGTCCCAGAATGGCGCGGTCGCGCGCAACCGGCGCCACCGCCGGCGCAGGCGCTGCAAGGACAGCAGGCGGTCACGGGCCTGCCAGCCGATCAGGGCGCCGATCGCGCGATGCAGTTCGGGCTCCGGCGCAGCTTGCCCGACCGCGTGCAGCAGCGGCCGCGTAGCCTCCGCGTCGCTGTCAGCGCCCAGCGTCGTCTGCAGCTTCGCCAGCCGGCCGACGAAATGCTCCGCCGACCCGCCCGGCCACAATGGCAGAAAGAACTCGCACGCATACCGCAAGCCCTTGAGCCGCACGCGGAGCTGATGGCGCGCCGCCGCGTCCAGTCGTCGCAAGTGGCTGCCGCGCTTGAGCACCCTGCTGTGCAACCGGGTCAACAGGCGCGCAGCCAGCACGCAGGCCGGCTCCGAGAGCACTGACAGCGCCTCGGCCGGGATTTCGGTCCGCCAGCCCCGTCGCTCGATCCACTGACCCAGGAGCAACTGGAACCTTGTCGTGCGAGGGTCCGACAGCGCCGCCCGGACCGCCGCATAGCTCGTGTCTCGTTGCCGCGCCGCTGCCTGGCGCAGCGGCTCGAACCCCACCACCGGAGCGCAAGCCTGCTCCGGCCGCGCCAGCGTGTCAGCCAGGAACACATCCCATTCGCGTGCCGGTCCGAGTGCTGTCGCCAGCCACTTCGCGTCCTGACTGAGTGCCTGGAAGGTTACGGCGGGCACCTCGCGCCGAAGCAGCGACAGGGCGGACCGCAGGCGGCGCAAGGCGACGCGCAACTGATGTACGCCCTCGGGATCGCGACCGTCCTCTGCGGCCGCCAGGTTCTCCGCAAGGTGTTGCCGACAGGCGTCGAGAAGCACGGCAATCGCATCGTCCACGACATGAAAACGGGCGATCGCCGGTTGGACTGCCTTGGCCGGCTGCGGAGCGGTCCCGAATGCCAGGGCGAAGCCTCGATCACACTCGCTCGTGGTGGCGAGTCGCAACGGATCGATGTCCAGCAGTTGCGCGCCAAGCTCGTAAAGCACACTCGGATCGCCGGATTGCAGGTCGAGCTGCACCTCGGCAAGCGGATGCGAGTACTCGCCCGCCTCGATGGCTCCTTCGCTGAAGGCGATGTTCACCATCGCCTCGGGCAGTTGGATACGCTGCATGCGGCAGCGCACGCGGCGCGTGAAGACCGGCAGCAGCGTGCTGCTGTCCAAACTGTTGAGAATGTCAACGAGGTCCGGCGCCGCCAGACGCGCCAAGTCGGGCGCCACATCTTCGACGGGTGTTTCCCATTTCTGTCCGCCGCCGTTGCGGCGGGACGGCTCCCGACTGAGCCGCTGGACCCGCCGCGCGCCGCTCCGTTGCACCCGCAACGAGAAGCCTTGGCCGAACAGCGCCTGCTCCGGCGTGTCGAAATATGTCACATCCAGCCGACGCACGACGCCGCTGTTGCGGGCGTGCCGCGTGATGACCGGCGCCTGGCGCAGCCGTTCCAACGACCCGGGCGGCGCCAGCAACGTGAGCTGTGACATGCTCACCCCACCAGCACTGCCTTGCCGATCACGGCCCGGTCCACCACCGCCCGCACCGCCTCGGCCGCACGCTCGAGCGGGAAACGATGGGAGATGCGCGGGCGGATCTTCCCCGCCGCCGCCAGCCCAAGCAGCACGCTCGTGTTGGCGGCGAAGACCTCCGGCTGGTTGGCCTGGAATCCGCCCATGTACACACCCACCGCCTCGATGCCCTTGATCAGCAGATAGTTGCTTCGAATACTTGCCGGGCCGCCCAGGAACCCCAGTATGAGCAGCCGCCCGCCATAGGCAAGGCAGCGCAACGATTCGTCGGTCACGGCGGCGCCGATCGGATCATACACGATGTCGACTCCGCGACCGCCCGTCAGTCGTTTGACTTCATCGACGAAGCCGCCTCGATAGTCGAGGGCATGCGCCGCCCCCTCCTCCAGGCAGGCGGCGCACTTCGCCGCGGTGCTGGCGGTCGCGATCACGCGGCCGCCGAATTGGCGGGCAATCTGGATGGCGGCAATGCCGATCCCGCCGGCGGCGCCATGCACCAGCACCCACTCGCCCGCGCGCAATCGCCCGCGTTGGAGCAGCGCATGATACGCCGTGCCATGGCCGGACCGCAGCACCGCCGCCTCTTCCACGCTCAATCCGGCGGGGATGGGATCGCATCCCTCTGCCTTCACATTGGCGAGCGTGGCCCAGGCGCCGGTCCGATGTCGGCTCATCACCCGATCGTCTGCCTTCCAGCGGTCCACCCCTGGACCGACCGCGACCACCTCGCCTGCGGCTTCGCTGCCGGGGACGAAGGGCGGCTCCGGACGCACCTGATAGGTTCCCGCCATCTGCAGCGCATCGACGTATTGCACGCCACGCGCCGCGAGCCGTATCTGCACCTCGCCCGGCCCGGGTGGCGGCGGGTCGGGGCGGTCTTCTATCGCCAGCACCTCAGGCCCGCCAAACGCTTGACAGACGATTGCCTTCACTGGAAACGGCCTCCTCGCCGGCGGGTGGACGGGAATTTAGTCCGACGCAGGTTTGAACTGCCATGCCAACAGCGCAAAGATCGTGATAGGGCGCAAGCGGCGCCGGAATAGAACAGGAACGAAGGCGAGTGGCAACGATGCGTCCGGGAATGGCCAACCTGCGGGCAGTGCCCGCGTTCGCGGAATTGGATGACGATATTTTGGACCAGCTCGACGGGATCAGCGAGGTGGTCACGGCACATCATGGCGAAGTCCTGTGCCGGCAAGGGACGGTCCCGAACGTGCTCTACGTCGTCCTGGAAGGCCACGTGGCGTTGAGCAGCACCACTCCAGACGGTTCGACCGCAGTGGTCGAGGTCCTGGCGGCAGGACGTGATTTCGTGCTGGCATCGGTCATGGCCGGCCTGCCGTACATGCAGTCCGCCCACGTCGTCCAGCGGGCACGGCTGCTGTCGATCGAAGCAAAGCCGCTCCGGGCGTTGATCGCGTGCGAGCCGGAGCTGTCGCTCGCCTTATTGCGCTCTCTCTCCGGCGAGTTCCGCGCCCTGGTGCGCCAGATCCGCGACCTCAAGGTGCGTACCACGGCCCAGCGGCTTGCATGCTACTTGCTGGCATTGGCGCCCGATCCGAATGCCGACAAAGCGGATTTCCGGCTGCCGTTCGAGAAGGGGCTGCTGGCTGCCCGGCTTGGCTGTCGACAGGAGAATCTCTCCCGTGCGTTTGCTTCCCTGCGTCGGCTCGGCGTGGAGACGCGAGGCGCGAATGTCACGCTGCAAGACGTCAAGCGGCTGACCGACTACGCCCAGCCAGACTACCTCACTGACCCGGACCTGGCGAAGGCGCTCGCGGCAGCGCGCACCAAGCGACGGGTCAGCGCCCCAGCGTCGGCATAACGTATTCGGCGCCGCGGCGCGCGCCGCCGGGCCAGCGCTGGGTGATCGCCTTGTAACGGGTGTAGAAGCGCACCCCTTCCGGCCCGTAGATGTGGTGGTCGCCGAACAGCGACTGCTTCCAGCCGCCGAAGCTGTGGAACGCCATCGGCACCGGGATCGGCACGTTCACGCCGACCATGCCGATCTGGATCGCGCTGGCGAAGTCGCGCGCCACGCCGCCATCGCCGGTGAAGATCGCCACGCCGTTGCCATAGGAGTGGTCGTTCACCATGCGCACGGCGCTGCCAAGATCGGGTGCCCTCACCACGTCCAGCACCGGGCCGAAAATCTCCTCTCGGTAGATGCGCATGTTGGTGTGCACCCGGTCGAACAGCGATCCACCAAGGAAGAAGCCCTCCTCGTAGCCTTGCAGGCGGAGCGAGCGGCCGTCCACCACCAACTCGGCGCCTTCCTTCACGCCGAGGTCGATATAGGATTTCACCTTCTCGCGATGCTCGCGGGTGACCAGCGGGCCCATTTCGGCATCAGGGTCCGTCCCTGGGCCAATCTTCAGCGCACGCACCCGGGGTTCCAGCTTCTGCACCAGCTTGTCGCCGACCGCGCCGACGGCGACCGCAACGGACACCGCCATGCAGCGTTCGCCGGCCGCGCCATAGGCGGAGCCCATAAGTGCGTCGACCGCGTCGTCCAGGTCGGCGTCCGGCATCACCACCAAGTGGTTCTTCGCCCCGCCCAGCGCCTGCACCCGTTTGCCATGTGCTGTGCCGCCCCAGTAGATCGTTTCGGCAATGGCGGTCGAGCCGACGAAGCTGACCGCGGCGATGCCGGGATGCGCCAGGATCGCCTCGACCGCTTCGCGCGCGCCCTGCACGACGTTGAATACGCCCTCGGGCAAGCCGGCCTCGGCGAGCAGCTCAGCGAGCAGCAGGCTGGCGGACGGGTCCTTCTCGGATGGTTTCAGGATGAAGCAGTTGCCGCAGGCCAGCGCCACCGGGATCATCCACAGCGGCACCATCAGCGGAAAGTTGAACGGCGTGATGCCGGCAACCACCCCGAGAGGCTGACGGATGGACCACGCATCGATGCCGGTGCCGACCGCTTCGGTGAACTCGCCCTTGAGCAAATGCGGGATGCCGCAGGCGAACTCCACCACTTCCAGGCCGCGAACCACCTCGCCGTCGGCGTCCGAGAGCACCTTGCCGTGCTCGGCGGTGATGGCGGCGGAGAGTTTCTTGCGGTCGCGCTCCAGCAGATCCTTGAGGCGGAACAGGATGCGCGCGCGACGCAACGGTGGGGTGGCGGCCCAGGCCGGCCAAGCCTTCGCCGCTGTGCCGACCGCCAGATCGACCTCGGCGGCGCTGCCGAGCGCGACCTTGGCGGCGACCTCGCCCGAGGCTGGGTTGAACACGTCGCCGGTACGGCCGTTCTGGCCGGCCAGCATCCGCCCGCCGATGAAATGTCCGATCTCGTGCATGGCGCGGTTCCTCCTGACTGCTCCGAATGGTAACGCAGACCACCCGTAGGGTCATCTGCGCCCCACGGAAAGGGGTTCACACGGTGCGCCTCGGAGATCCCACGCGTGCGCGAAGCGCCCAAGTCCTGCGTGGCCGAAGGCCAATGACCCGCGCGGACAAAGCACATTGTGGGGATCTCCGTGAGTGCTTCGTGCGCTCCATGTGAAACCCGTCGGCGTCTGGGGCTTGCTCCGCACAAGGTTGTTTGAGAAAGGGTGTCCCATGCGTGCGCGAGATCTCGGACTGTGCTGCGGCTCACTGCCGCCGGGCCGGCGCAACAGCGTCGCCGACGTGCCGGGCGTGCTGGTGGGGCATGCGACGATCCTGGAAGGCAACGTCTGCACCGGCGTAACCGCGGTGCTGCCGCATGACGGTGACCTGTTTCAGGACAAGCCGCTGGCCGCGGTGCAGGTGCTCAACGGCTTCGGCAAGAGCATCGGGCTGGTGCAGGTGAACGAACTCGGCTCATTGGAGACGCCGATCCTGCTCACCAACACATTCGCCGTCGGCACCTGCGCCAACGCGCTGATCCGCCGCGCTGTGCGTGACGATCCCGAGATCGGCCGGCGCACCGCGACGGTGAACCCGGTCGTGCTGGAGTGCAACGACGGCTACCTGAACGACATCCAGGCCATGACGATCACCGAGGCGCATGCCGAGGCCGCGATCGAGGCGGCGGCCGAGGAGTTCGAGCTGGGCGCGGTGGGCGCCGGGGCGGGCATGAGCTGCTTCGGTCTGAAGGGCGGGATCGGCAGCGCCTCCCGCTGGTTTCGGCTCGACGGCAAGACTTATCACCTCGGTGTGCTGGTGCTGGCGAATTTCGGCCGGGCGGGGGACCTGCGGCTGCCCAATGGACGGCGCGTGGATCCTGCGGCGGTCGAGACCGAGGCGGGATCCTGCATTGTGGTGATCGCGACAGACATCCCGCTGGAATGCCGTCAGCTTGGTCGGGTGGCGCGGCGAGCCGGTGCGGGGCTTGCCTGGTGCGGCTCGTTCTGGGGCAACGGCAGCGGCGACATCGCCCTGGCGTTCACCACAGCGAACCGCGTGCCGCACGAGGCGGACGTCGATTTTCTCGAACACCGGACGCTGGCCGAGGGGCGTATCGACCGGCTGTTCCAGGCCACCGCCGAGACAACACAGGAGGCGGTGGTGGACGCGCTGGCAACGGCGGAAACGACGGTGGGGCGGCACGGGCACCGTCGGGTCGGGCTGGCGGACGTGCTGGAACAGCTCAAGTAGGCGCCACCACCCCACATTATAGCGCCGCCGCCCGCTTCTGAACGCACGACGTCGCTTCCACACCGCCGCTCCGGCGAAGAGCCAGAATCCAATCGGCCTCTCGAGGGAGGCGTGATGGCATGGACCCCGGCTTTCGCCGAGGCGGCGGGTCCGAGCCGACTCGGCGGTTTCTCGACAGTCTCCTCTACCGGCGACCGGGCTCACCAAACGGGTTTCGGATGGTTAGCCGATGCTCGATGATCTGGCCGTCGTGCAGGTCCGCGGTAAAAAGCATGGTGCAATCCGCTTCGAGGGCCGAGGCGATGATCAGCGCGTCGTAAAGTTGGTAACCGGTCCTCGCCGCCAGCACGAGGGCAGCTTCATGCGTCTCGATCGTGATCGGCAGCGGGTCGGCGCAGAGCGCGCGGATCGACGCGAGCGAACGCGTTATCTCCGGCCAGCTTCGACGGAGTTTGCGACGTGCGACGTTGGCGAACTCGTTCAGCACTTGCACGCTGACCACGCCGCCCTGGGCCAGCAGAGTCCGCGCCGCCTCCGACCGCCCATCCGGTCGCAAGGTGGCATAGATGAGCACGTTGGTGTCGAAAAAACGCCGCGTTGTTCATTCGCCGCGCCGGTTCGCGTCCTCACGGGAAAACAGGTAGTCCGGCGGCAAGGTCCAGCCAAGGCGGCGCAGCGCGGCCAGCGCGTCATCACGCCGAGTGTCTCGGGAGATGCGGAAATGCTTCGGATCAGCGACTTCGATTTCGATCTCGTCGCCCTCGTGCAGTCCCAGCGCTTCGACCACCGCAGCCGGCAATCGGACGGCCAGGCTGTTGCCCCATTTACTCACTTGCATCATGAGTCTCCGCGCGGCGGATATACATCGGCTACTGTAGATCAACCTCTCCGACGACTGCAATCCGTGATCCCCTGGCTTGCAAGGACAGCCACGCCGGCCACCGGCCCGACTCGTGCGGCCTCAGTAGACCCCCCTCCTACAGGCTCGGCGCTGATCATGGATAGGTTGCTGGCTGACTTCGAAGCTGACGTTGTGGCCCTGCTGCTGAGGAGATGAAAGTTAGCCGGGCGGAGCCTGAGTGCAGACCTGGCAGCCTTCCGATACGCGCGGAACGTGGTGAGCACATCGGGCCCGAGCAGACGCCAATAGTGAGCGGCCTCGACGTGAGGTTTCCCGCAGCGGCCGCCTGACGATCCAATGAAGATATTACTTCGTAGCAGCACCAATCTCCGGAAACTCCCGCATAATCCCGAGCCCCCGTTCCAGATCGGCAATCAGGTCGGCCGGATCCTCCAGCCCGATATGCAGCCGGACCAGCGGTCCCTCGAACCGTCCGGACCCCGCCGTTCGGGTAACGAACCCGGTGGTCGGCAACACTAGGCTCTCATACCCGCCCCAGGACGCGCCGATGCCGAACAGCTCCAGCCCCTCGGCAAACGCGTGCGTGGCCTCGACGCTGAACTTCGGCTGAAACTCGACGCCGAACAGGCTGCACGCGCCGGTGAAGTCGCGCTTCCACAGCTCGTGTCCCGGCGCGCCGGGGAGTGCCGGGTGCAGCACCTGCTTGACCTCCGGCCGCGTGCGCAGCCAGTGCGCCACCTGGATGCCCGCGTCCATTTGCGCCGCCAGCCGGACCCCCAGCGTGCGCACCCCACGGAGACACAGCCAACAATCATCGGGGCTCGCATACTGGCCCAGCGCGCTCGCGGTACCCCGCAGACGCTGCCAATCAGCGTCCGAGTTCACCGTGACGCTGCCGATCAGAAGATCGGAGTGCCCACCCGGATACTTGGTCAGCGCCTGGATCGACACATCGACCCCGTACCGGAACGGCTGGAAGAAATGGATGCCCCACGTATTGTCCATCAGCACCTTCGCCCCGCGCGCGTGCGCCACCCGCGCGAGCGCCGGCACGTCCTGCACTTCGAAGGTATGGCTGCCGGGGCTCTCGGCGTACACCACCTTGGTGTTCGGACGCATCAGATCGGCGATGCCGGCCTCATCGATCTCGGGATGGTAGAATGTGGTTTCGATACCGAAGCGCGGCAGCGTGGTGGTGGCGAAATTGCGCGCCGGCCCATAAACACTGTCCGGCATCAGGCAATGCTGACCAGCATCCAGAAAAGCAAGCAGAGGCACCGTCACCGCGGCCAGGCCGGAGCTAACGATCTGGCAGCGTGTGCCGCCCTCGATCTCGGCGATCGCGTCCTCGAGCGCCCAGTGCGTCTCGCTGCCACCGAGCCCATAGGTCAGCACCTGCTCGCCACGCCGCGCCGCCAGCGCCCGTCGCTCCGCCATCGTCGTGTAGAGCACCGTGGAGCCGCGCAACAACGGCGGGTTGACAAATCCGTGCATGCGCTTGCCCGCCCGTCCGACATGCGACAGGCGGGTGCGGAAATGATGCCCGGATTTATCCCCCGGCGTTTCGTCGGCCATTTTCAGTTCGTCTCCACTGGCGTGTCGGGGCGGCCGCCCCATTCGGTCCAGGACCCATCGTACACGGCGCCCTGGGGCAGCCCGGCAAGCGACAGGCCGAGCGTCAGAATGCAAGCGGTCACCCCGCTGCCGCAGCTCGTCACGAGCGGCCGGGTGCCATCGGCGCCGGCCGCGGCAAAGCAGGCACGCAGCTCATCGGCCGAGCGGAACGTTCCGTCAGCATGCAGCAGGTCGGTGTACGGCAGGCTGCGCGATCCCGGGATATGGCCGCTGCGCATGCCAGCGCGCGGCTCGGGTAGTTCGCCGGTGAACCGACCGGCGGCGCGGGCGTCCAACACCAGTTCGGTGCGGGCTTCGACATTGCGCAGCACGTCACCAATCCCGCGCAGGCTGGCGGCACGAAAATCCGGCCGGAACACTGCCGGACGCGGAGGCACGGGGGCACCCGCCTCGACCGGCCGCCCCTCGCGCCGCCACTTCGGCAAGCCGCCGTCCAGCACGGCAGCGTTGTCGTGGCCGAACAGGCCCATCAGCCACCAGCCGCGCGCCGCCGAGGCGAGCCCTTTCTGGTCGTAGAACACCAGCCGCGACCCGTTCCCGACCCCCATGGCGCCGATCAGCTTGGCGAACCGTCCGGGACTCGGGACCATGTGCGGCAGGTCGATATCCGGATCCGCCACTTCGTCGATATCGAAATAGCGTGCGCCGGGGATATGCGCCGCCAGAAACCCGGTGCGGCCATCCTTGTTTTCGTTAGGAAGGTATTTGGTCGCATCGAAAACGACCAAGTCCGGCTTGCCCAGTTCGGCGGCGAGCCACTCGGTGCCGACCAGCGCCTGCATCGCCTACTCCTGTTGCGCCGGCGCCAGCACGATGCGCCGATTCTGCCTGCCCTTGCTTTCCATTTTCAGCACCTGCACGCGGCCAATCTCGCCGGTACGGGCGACATGCGTGCCGCCGCAGGGCTGCAGATCGATGGGCGGCTCGCCACTGCCGATCCGCACCAACCGGACATGGCCGGTCCCACGCGGCGGCTTGACGGACAACGTGCGCACCAGCCCCGGATCGGCGTCCAGCACCGCCTCATCGACCCATTCGGTGCTGACAGGGTGATCCGCTCCGATCAGGGCGTTCACCCCAGCCTCGATGTCCTCCTTTGGCGGTGGGTTCGGCAGGTCGAAATCCAGCCGCGAGCGATCGAGCCCCACCGAGCCGCCGGTGACAGCCGCCCCGCGCAACAGGCTCGACAGCAGATGCAAGGAGGTATGCGCGCGCATCAGCCGGTGTCGGCGCGGCCAATCGATTGCCAGCTCGACCGTGGTGCCGGGCGGGGGCAGTGCCTGCTCCGCCGCTGGGATGTGCAAGATGGCATCGCCCTCACCCTTGATCGTATCGGCCACCGAAACCTCGCCGCCATCCCATCGGATGACGCCGACATCGCCGGGTTGGCCGCCCGAACGGGCATAAAACACCGTGCGGTCCACCACGACCCCGTCGGGACCGCTTGACAGCACGGTCGCCGTTGCCGTGGCGAGACGAGATTGGTCGAGGAAAAGCCGCTCGGTCATGCTGTCATCCATTGTTCCCGCAGCGCCGGCCGCCGGGCATGCAGCCATAGCAGCGCGATCGCCGCCACGGAATTGGGCACACGTCCGGTCAGTACTGCGTCGATCGCCTCGGTCGCCGGCCAGAGGCGGACGCGGATGTCCTCGTGCTCCGCCTCCAGTCCGGCCTGTCCCAACAGGCCGTGGGGCCCTGCCGCCGGCGTCTGCACCCGGCCGGCGAACAGCGAACAAAGTTCGTCGGAGCCACCCGCGGTGAGCAGGAACTGACCGATCAGTTCCAGCCGGTCGGCGCGGAGCCCCGTCTCTTCTTCCAGCTCGCGGCGGATTGTCTGCTCGGCGGTCTCCGGCCCATCGCTGAGCCCGGCCGGCACTTCGATCAACACCGGGTCGAGCCCGGCGGCGAGCGCCGGCAGCCGGAACTGCTCGATCAGCACCACCGCGTCGCGTTCCGGATCATAGGGCAACAGGGCTGCGGCCGGGCCGCGCCGCCATAGCTCCCAGGTCCGCACGGCGGAGGTTGTGCCGTCGAAGCGGCGATGGCGGAACCGCACGACGTCCAGCGGGTAACGGCCGTTCCAGACGCGCTCGGTGGATTCGATCTGGACATCGGGGCGTGCGGGGAGAGGCGAGGTGGTCATTGGGGCCAGCATAGGGCGCTTGGCGTGCGCGTCCACCTCCGTCGCCGTGCGGGACTCGTCCACCTCTCCCGCTTTGCCGGAGAGGTCGGTTGGCGCAGCCAACCTGGTGAGGGCTGCCTGTGCCGCGGCACCTTCACCCGCCGCGCAGGCGCGGCGACCTCTCCCGCAAGCGGGAGAGGTGAAGGGGTGTCAGCTCATCACAGATGCGCCGAGAAGCTGGCGTAGACGGCTGGCTCCGGCGGCGCCCTTCACCGCCTCGCGCCAGCTTGCCTCGGCGATCCGCTGATGGGCGGCGATCGCCTCGTCGGCGCCGGTGATCATAGCCACCCCGGTCTGCCCGGACGGCGAGGCGTCCGGGCGGAACGGATTGATCGCCAGGCTCACCCGATCGCGGGCGCGCAACACCATGAACAGCGAGCTCGGCTCGGCGCCGGTGAGCAGGCCGAATTGCAGCCCCATCGGCTCGGCTTCCATCAGGGCGGCCATATTCTCGATCTCGGCCTCGGCCACCTGCCGGCACATCCGCCGCACGCGCTCGGAAACCGGCAGGCCAGGTGCGATTCCGGTCTCCAGCAGGCGGCGCACCGCCTGCAACGGAACGATGCAAATGATCCCCGGTCGGCGCAGGCCGTACATGCGCTTTCGAGCCGCCAGGATGCCGAGCACCTGCTCGCCTTGCGTGCGTAGCCCCATGCGTTCGGTGGTTGCCTGCGCCGCCGCCTCGTCGAATGCTTCGGCCAGCGTCGCGTCATAGGCGTCGGACGTGGTGAGGTAACAAAGCGGTCCGAAAACTTGCAGGACCTGATCGGCAGTTTCCTCGATCTGCCGCAGACGCTCGAAATATGCAATCGGTCTATTATAATATTCGACGCCGATTCCGAGCAGAGATAAGGGTGAGATTTTCAGCAGCTCGGCCAAGCGCTTGACGGTGTCGAGCTTGATGACCTCGCCCTTCTCGTAGCGATAGAGCGCCGCTCGCGAGACGCCGAGCCGCGCGGCGATTTCTTCCGCCCGCAGGCCGGACTCCAGGCGAAAGGCGCGGAGTTGTTGGCCGATCTCCGTGAACCGCATGGACATGTGGACTACCCCGCCCCTTGTCGCGAGAATACGCACTCTCTCACGATTCGGTGATGGTTCGAAGGTTATTTCGGCTCGCCGGCGGGATCAACCATTTATCTACGATGCCGGTGGCGATCTGGGGCTATTTTTTGTTCCTGATGGAAAAGTCGGCCAAGCCCTCGGTCGCCATGACGAGCGCCGAGTGATCCAGGTCGGCGCCCCCATGGGCCGCGCAGGACGCGAACAGTTGCTGCGCCACCGCCGTGTTGGGCAGAGCGAGGCCAAGCTCCCGCGCCGCCGACAGTGCCAGGTTCAGGTCCTTCTGGTGCAACCGGATGCGAAACCCAGGGTTGAAACTGCCGTTGATCATCCGCTCGCCGTGCACCTCCAGGATGCGGGAGGAGGCGAAGCCCCCCATCAGGGCGGCGCGGACCTTGGCTGGATCGGCCCCGGCCCTGGCGGCGAACACCAGCGCTTCGGACACCGCCTGGATGTTCAGCGCAACGATGATCTGGTTGGCAACTTTGCAGGTTTGACCATCGCCGTTCTCGGGCCCCACATGGGTGATGTTCTTGCCCATCGCCTCGAACAGCGGCCTGGCCCGCGCGAAGGCGGCTTCCGGGCCGCCGACCATGATGGTGAGCGTTGCCTGCCTGGCGCCGACCTCGCCGCCGGACACCGGGGCGTCGAGATAGTCGCACTCCTTGGCGTTGACCTTCTTCGCGAACTCCTTGGTGGCGATCGGGCTGATCGAGGACATGTCGATCACCAGCGTCCCCCGCTTGAGCGCGGCAGCGGCGCCGTGTTCGCCGAACAGCACCGCTTCGACGTCAGGCGTGTCCGGCACCATCAGGATAAGCACGTCCGACCTGGCGGCGACCGCCGCATTGTCTGGCACGACCGCGGCGGCGGCGCGGACATCCTCGGCGAGGCTTCGGCGCTCCGGCACAATCAGTTCGTGCCCGGCCTTCTTCAGATTGAGCGCCATCGGGCGGCCCATTATCCCCAGGCCGATGAAACCGATCTTCATGCGTTGTCTCCTTCATTGGGTGGGAACGGGTTATCGCTCGACCACGCATTGACCCGGCGGAGGACAGATCCGGCGATCGAGAACCACCCGCGGCGCGGGCCGGGCCGCTTGAATGTCTCTGTTCCGTGAACCTTCCGTGGTCAGTGCGATCTTAGTGGCGCTCCGTGTGAGCCCTTTTTTCACCGGGCTTTGAACCAGCCCAGTCCGGCGACCGTTTCGCCGGCGGGGCGATACTCGCAGCCGACCCACCCGCGATAGCCTAGCTCGTCCATGCGTCGGAACACGAACGGCCAGCCGATCTCCCCGGTACCCGGCTCGTTGCGCGCCGGCACGTCGGCGATCTGCATGTGAGCGATCACCGGCATGAACTGCTCCATCCGTTTGGTGATGTCTCCCTCGGTGATCTGCACGTGATAGACATCGAATTGCAGCCCGAGGCGATCGCGCCCCAGCGCCTCGACGATGGCGGCTCCCTGCGCCTGGGTGTTCAGGAAATAGCCCGGCATGTCGCGATGGTTGATCGGCTCGATCACGATCCGGACGCCGGAGGCCTGCGCGTGCTCCGACGCCCAGGCGAGATTGGCGGCGTATACCGCCGCCGCCGTCGTCGCCGAGACGTCCGGCGGGACGATCCCCGCCATGCAATGGACCAGCGGGCAGCCCAGCGCGCCGGCATAATCGATCGCCAGCTTCACGCCGTCGCGGAACTCCGGCTGCCGGCCGGGCAGGCAGGCAATCCCCCGCTCGCCCTTCGCCCAGTTGCCGGGGGGCATGTTGAACAGCGCCTGGCTGAGGCCGTTGGCGTCCAGCCGGCGGCGGATCTCGGCCGCTGGCCAGTCATACGGGAACAGGAACTCCACCGCCTTGAACCCTGCTCTGGCGGCGGCATCGAAGCGGTCGAGAAACGACACTTCATTGAACATCATCGACAGATTGGCGGCAAAACGTGGCATAGTGGGCCCCCTCCCCGGGCGCGCGGCCGGAGAGTAGAAGCGCCCCGCAGGCTTGACCAGCGGCCGCCGGTTCATTTCTGCGCCCGCCCCTGGGCGAGGCCTTGTCGAAAGGGGGGAGACCATACCCGAACGCGTTCTGCTGGGAGTGTTGCTGGGCGGGCTCGCCGTCGGCTGCGTTCTTGTCCTCTATCCGTTCTTCTCGGCGTTACTGTGGGCCGCCATCCTGGCCTTCACGACTTGGCCGCTGTTCGAATGGCTCACCGTGCGGCTGGGGCTGCGGCGGGGGTTCGCGGCACTGGTGATGGTGCTGCTGACCGCGGTGGTCGTGGTGCTGCCGCTAGGACTCGCCGCACCCGCCAGCGCGACCGACGTGATGCATTTAAGGCACAGCATCGAAGCCGCCCTGCACGGCGGCCTGCCCGAGGCGCCGGGCTGGGTTCATGGCATCCCGGTCGTGGGCCCGAGCCTGACCGACCTGTGGGATGGCTGGGCGGCCGATCTCAGTGCCGCCGCGGTATCCCTCAAGCCCTATCTTGGCATCCTGCTGGAGGGCCTGTTCCACCTGCTGGTGGGCATTGCCGGCGGGGTGCTGATGTTCGTCCTGGCGCTGTTCATCGCGTTCTTCTTCTATGTGTACGGCGAGCCGATGGCGGAGCAGGCACGCGCCATCCTGCTACGCATCGGCGGGCCGCGCGGGGAGCGGATGCTGGTGATGGTCGGGCTCACCGTGCGCGGCGTCGTCTATGGGCTGCTCGGCACCGCCGTGATGCAGGGCGTGCTGGTCGGGATCGGGCTGGCACTGGCCGGCGTGCCGAGGCCGGTGCTGCTGGGCGCCCTGGCCGGGTTCGTCTCGGTCTTTCCGGTCGGCGCACCGGTCGTATGGGTCCCGGCTACGCTCTGGCTGCTGGCGAACGACCATCTCGGGCACGGGCTGTTCCTGGCGGCGTGGGGCCTCGTCGTCGTCTCGGGCTCGGACAGCATTGTACGCCCGTGGCTGATCGCCCGCGGATCGGAGCTGCCGTTCCTGCTGACCGTGCTCGGCGTGCTCGGCGGCGCCGTGGCATTCGGCCTGCTGGGCATCTTCCTGGGTCCGGTGCTGCTCGGGGTCGGCTACACGCTGGTCAATGAATGGGCCGGCGAGCCGTTGCCCGTGCTGACGCCCGAGCGCTGCGACCTGGATCCTGACGCGGAATAAGAAAGGCGAGCACGAGGGCGATGTCCGAGCAGCACGACGACGAGCCGCAGCCTTCGCGTCGGGGAGCCGTGGTGGCGGTCGCGGTGATCGTGGTGGCGATCCTGGCGGTGATCTTCGTCGTGCGTCAGTTGCACCAGGCCTCGGTCGTCCAGGACTGCGTGATGTCAGGTCGCACCAACTGCGTCCAGATCCAGGCGCCGCCGCGGTAGCGCCTCGGGCAGGCCGCTCGGCGCGGAAGCCACAGCCGGTGGTCTAACGTGAACCAACGCCTGGCCTGCGTAGCGGCTGGATGGGGACTGCGAGCGGCCGAACGATCGACTCTCCGCCACCGCGTCATGGCCGGCCTTGTGCACGGCTGTGCGGTTTAATTTTCAAACGGTCTCCGTGTGATCGAGACACAAGGCACGGGGGCGCGGCGCATTCACTGTGCCAGCGGGCAGTGGAGAAGCAAAGATTCTAAACGATGATGTAATATAATTCGTAGTACGGGGTGGCAATTCAAGTGCTCCCCAGGTCCTTTCGCACGGCAGGGTGCTCAACCGATAATTAAGCGATGGTCGCTTCGCTTAATTAAGGGCCGAGGGTAGGTAAGCCGGCTTAAAATAACGCTGTTGGTCCCGGTTTCGGCAGGCGATGACGCGAAGTGCGATGGTGCCGGGACATGCAGATGGAGCATCGCCGGAAGCCGAAGTTCTCCAAGCATTACAGGAGCTTACGGGACCCCAGGGAGGGATTTGGTCAGAAGCACACTTTTCCGAGCATAACGGTGCTGGTTTGATGAGCGACAATTATGCGACAGATACCTCAAGGGCTTCGTCGAGATCATCACGCGCGAGCCGGTGATGATTAACCAGCAATGTGTGGATTGTCAGCTCTGAAACCTCGAAGGACTCGGCGACATCTTGACGGTTCTCTTCTGAGTAATCCCCATCCAGTCTGGCATTGATCTCTTCAAACGGCGCGAGAAACTCGGCCGCGAATGATCGCTGTGCCTTTTGCCGAAAGGTATGGGAACGAGTCGCAGGGAAAAGCTTCTCATGAGCAGGATTCATGAGCCGGTCTCCAAGCAGGCGGGCAAGTTCAAATCTTCGCCCCGTGCGCCACTTGGAGCGCAGCACCATGCGACAACCGCTCTTGCCCTCGTCCAACACGAAAGATAGGTCGGAGCCGCGGACATCACCAGCTAGGGCACCCGCCGAAACGCCGGCCAGCTCCGCCAACGCTGTATTTGATATAGGGCTGCTTCCGAGGTCGAGCTGCTCACGCAGAGCCTGCGCCACTCGCGCTCCCAAGAGCCATGCCGGAACATCGGCACGCACCGATGGAATGGTTCCGGGTGCCAAGCGCGGAATATCCCGCGATGTGTCAAACCCCGCAGAATGAGCAATCTGGCGGATGGTATCGGCGCCCGTGACCGCACCTCCCGGGCGATGATCAGCAGCAAGTTCGCTTATTGAGTTTTTGCCCAGGTCGTCAGCGTCACGGACTAGTTGCTCGATCGTTCCGACATCGCTGTCATCAGGATCAGCACCTAGCAAAGCTTCGAACCTCCGGCGCAAGGCAGCGTCCGGATCAGAGCGTTCCGCTAAGACGTCCCGCCATACGCGATCCAGGTTGGTCTCTGGAATTCCGCTATCTCGCAGCCGTCCGAGAACTTGCGGAATGAACGCATCGATGGCTGCCTCGAACTTGGACGAAGGCAAGATACAAGGATTTGCACCCACATAGCGAAATGGTTTGGCATCCGGCCGGGAAGATGGATGCGAGATTAGCGCCGTTCGCAGTCCGTCCGAAAAGATGGTGAGATTCGGCCAAATATATCCCTCGCCAATCGACACCATCTTGTGTGCTCGCCACCAGTTCGGTGAACTCGATTGAGGCTCCCACCGAAGACGCCACCAGTTCCACGCGAACCATTCAGCCGCATGATATCCTGATACCAAAGGCCCCAGACGATAGCCGTTGAGCCATGAATCGAAGCCTTCCGTTAGATTTTGCCCACCTGCGCGGATTGTTAGGAGACCGAAGCTGGCCCGTTCTTCACGTGCGCCCTCGTCCAGACATTCCGGTGACAGAGTGATGGCTAGGTCTTCGGGCATCGCTGCCCCCACTCATCAAGAATGTAGCGGCGCATGTCCCGCTCATCATCCCCGATGCGATAGCCGTGATATGCCACTTCTCTCTCGGGCTCAGTTTTGGCTTCGTAAACCTCGTTATGATCGTCCACTGCCCAGACATATTTGGGCACACTACCTTGGCTGAACTTGCTCACCATTCCAATCGCGATTCCCCGTCGGAAAAGCTCCGCAGCCTCATCTTTCAGAACTGGACGAATCTCGTCGCAGGGCGGCTTTGATGGTCGTGGATTGTGCGAAGGGACGAAGCCATAATCGCCGGGGCGTAGCTTATGGAGGCCGCTTCCCACTATTGGACGCGCGCCTTCAACTCCTCGATCTCCTGTGGGGAGAACGATCCCATTGGCGCTACGCGCCTGTCAGGCCGGTTTCCTTGCCTCTTTCCCACGATCTAAGCCTTTCAGCCCCACACCCTAAGCTCTAAACGATAGAAATCACCCTCCAGAGCCGGACAGGCTATGTAGTGGCCGCAATTCGATTCCGGGGTTGGGAATCGAACCGGCGCCCGAGGCAGCATCGGTGTTCATCGCCGCACGCCTCCTGTCCGCCCCTTCTCATACAGCTCCAGGAACCTGGCTTTCACCTGAGCGAAGAGCCCAGGCGGGATGAAGCCGTAACTGAAGACACCTGGCCGACCCGGCAGCGGCGCCAAGCCGCCGTTCGGCCATTCATCGACATTATGCTCCGAGACGATCACGCAGCTCGGCGCGTCATCCAGGCCGAGCGCCTCACGAACCTTGGCTGGAATCTCCACACCGACCGTATCCTTCTCGGGCCGCGTGTGCGTGATCGGAAGAATGACCACGAAGCGCGGCGAGGCGGTCGGGTCTGTGGCGGCCACCAGGCAGGCGGGGCGCTCCTTTCCCTCGCGGCCAGCCGCAGCTTCCCGGCTCCAGAGAGGGTCGTACCGGATCACCAGCCCCGGCTTAGGCTCCGGAAGCGGCACGACGACGACCTCATTTCAGGAGATTGTCGAGACCGGCTTGCTCCGGGTCCATCTCCGCGCGCCGGACGGCATCCGCCACGGCCGCGGCCGTTTCCGGTGTCCGGTGAGTTCGCTGCGCCGCAGCGACGAGCCAGTCGTAGTGATCGGCCGACATCAATACCAGTTCCCGCCGCCCGTGCCGGGTGATCTCGACCGGCTCCCGTTGAGCCTGGTGCTGGAACTCGCCGAACTTACGCTGAAACTCCATCGCGGTGGTCTGAGCCATGGTTCATCGATGCCTGAAGAACGAATTATACGGATAATACGAATTATCAGTTGGAAATTCAAGGCGCTCTCCGCAATCCGACATGAAATGTGACGGTGCCGGGACGCGCAAAATGGAAAATCTCCAGAAGGGGAAATTCCCCATATATCACAATAGCTTAGTGGAGAATGGTGCCCAGGGGCGGAATCGAACCACCGACACTGCGATTTTCAGTCGCATGCTCTACCAACTGAGCTACCTGGGCATCGGGGATGACAGCAGATACCCCATGGCCCTCGGCCAATCAAGCAGCGCCGGAGGGATCGGGCGGCGTCTCATAGTCACGCTCGTCTTCGGAAGCCGGAACCCGGTACACGCCGGTCAGCCACCGCCCGAGATCGACGTCGGCGCAGCGGCGGCCGCAGAACGGCGCCAGCCGTGGGTCGGCCGGCCTGCCGCAGATCGGGCAGGCAGGTTGTGGGTCAGGCATCTGACAGCTCCAGGCTGAAAGCCTCCATTGTGGGGTCCGACCGCAGCATCAAGGGACGGCCCGCCCTGTGTGCAAGATTGCGCAGCGCCACTGGGTCGGCCTGCAAAGCCGCGACGATGGTCGGCGCCGCCCGCAGCGCGGGCAACTGGTCAGGCCGGGCGGCCAGGTCCGCGGCGATGCGGCGAAGCGCCGCCAGCCCAATCGCATGGGGCCCATCGAGAAGCTCGTGCAGCGGCGGATGGACGCGCGGCCGGAGGACCTCGGCGAGTCCGAGCGTGGTGAAGCCCAGCAGGCGCGGGCGAACCGGGTCCCGCGCCAGCGCCGCGGCCAGGTCAGGCTCCAAAGCCGCCCGCCGGCGCACCGACAGGCCGGCAAAATCGACCAGGATCGCGCCGGACAGGTTGCGCAGCCGGATCTGTCGGGCAAGCACTGGCAGAGCAGCACGATTGAACCCGGTCTGCGCCGCCGCCTTGTCGCGCCGTTCGGCCGCCGCCGCCCCGGCGTCGAGATCGATCGCGACCAGGGCCGGCGTGGGGTGGATACGCAATCGGCCGCCGCCGGGCAACTCGACCGTGGAGCGGGCCAGCGCCTCGATTTCGGTTTCCACCGCATCGTCAAAGGTCGGATGCGCAACTGACACGCGGTCCCCGAAGCTGGCGCGCAGAGTGGCGGCCAGCGCGGCGTCGTCCACGACGATCGCGGCGTCCGGGTGCAGCCGCGCCAGGCGTTCCACGCCCCCCGGCCCGCGCCGCAGCAGAATGGGAGGACCCGCCCCTGCCAGCGCAAGGTCGGCCGCCTGGAGCCGAGCGGACAGGCGCGGTCCCTTGCCCCCCTGGGCGGCCCGGGTGATGTGCACGCCCAACGTGTCGCCTGCGGTCGCCTTCGCGCCGCCTTGGCTGTCGGGCAGGAACCCCTCCGCTCCGTCCAGCGCGACGAAGCAGCCCGCCATGGCGGGTACCCGTGCGATCACCCGGCCGCGATGGAGATCACCCACCCCGTCCGGAGCGCCGGGACGCCAGATCGCATAATCGAGCAACTCCTGCTCCCGCATTGCCGCGACGCGGATCTCGCCAGGGCTGGAGGCGACGAGGATGCGGGTGCTCACGGCAGCTCCCAGCCTATGCCGCGCAGCAACTGGGCGGTCTCGAACAGCGGCAGGCCCATTACGTTCGAATAACTGCCGGAGAGGAACCGGATGAAGACGGCAGCCCGGCCCTGGATGGCGTAGCCGCCGGCCTTTCCCAACCATTCGCCGCTATCGAGATAGGCGCGGAGTTGGCGATCGGTCAGCCGGGCGAAGGCGACGATGCTCTCGACCAACCGCTCGGTTCGCCGGTCGGTCGGCCCTTGTAGGACGACCGCCGTGATCACCCGATGCCGCCGTCCTGACAGGAGGGCCAGGCAGGCGTGCGCCAACTCCGGCGTTTCGGGCTTGCCCAGTATGCGGCGGCCGGCGGCGACGACCGTGTCGGCCGCCAGCACGAGTGCGCCTGGCGCCGCTGCGGCCGCGGCCTTGGCGCGTGCCAGCCGCTGTGCGTGCTGGCGCGGCAACTCGCCGGGCAGCGGTGTCTCGTCGATGTCGGGGGTCAGCACGCGATCGGGTACGATCCCGATCTGCGACAGCAGCGCGAGCCGGCGAGGACTTGCAGAAGCAAGTACCAGAGCCGGACGGCTCACTTGAAGCGGAAGGTGATCCGCCCCTTGGTCAGGTCATAGGGAGTCATTTCGACATTGACCCGATCGCCGGCCAGCACGCGGATACGATTCTTGCGCATCTTGCCGCTGGTGTGGGCCAGGATGGTGTGCTCGTTGTCGAGCTTGACGCGGAACATGGCGTTGGGCAGCAGCTCCGTCACCATTCCGCTGAATTCGATCATGTCTTCTTTCGACATCAACCCTCGTTCGATGCTTTGGATTCGGCGCGGAACATGAGGTCCGACGCTACCTGGGTCAAGCGCGCCGATTGGGTTCCTGTCCAAGTCGGACAGCGACGCTGCGTGCGTGCGCGTGCAATCCTTCCGCCTCCGCCAGCGCTACCGCGGCCGGCCCGACCTGCGCCAAGGCGGCCGCGTCGGCCGCCACCCAAGTCGTGCGCTTGAGGAAGTCGAATACCGACAGGCCGGAGGCAAAGCGCGCGGTCCGCCCGGTCGGCAGAACGTGATTGGGGCCAGCCACGTAGTCGCCGACCGCTTCGGGGCAGAAGCGGCCAAGAAACACCGCGCCGGCGTGACGGATTCGGGCGAAGACCGGCTCGGGGTCGCGGAGCATAAGCTGGAGGTGCTCGGGCGCCAGACGGTTTACCAGCTCGGCGGCCTCCGCCCAGTCGCGCACCAGGATTACGGCGCCGTGCGTCTGCCAGCTCGCGTCGGCGATTGCGGCGCGCGGCAGGGTCGGCAGCTCAGCCCCGACGGCTTTTGCGACGGAATCGGCCAGGTGCTCGCTGTCAGTGATCAGGATCGCCTGGGCCGCCTCGTCGTGCTCGGCCTGGGCCAGCAGGTCCAGTGCGACGTGGCGCGGGTCGTTGGCAGCATCGGCGAGCACCACGACCTCGGACGGGCCGGCGATCGCGTCGATGCCGACACGGCCGAACACCTGGCGCTTGGCCTCCGCCACATAGGCATTGCCTGGGCCGACGATGCGGTCCACCGGCTGGATGCTGGCCGTGCCGAAGGCCAGGGCCGCGATCGCCTGGGCACCGCCGACGCGGTAGATTTCCGCCACGCCGGCACGGTGTGCGGCGACCAGCACCAGCGGGTTCAGCACGCCGCCCGGCGCCGGCACACACATCGCGATGCGCTCCACGCCGACCACTCGGGCAGGGATCGCGTTCATCAGCACCGAGGAGGGATAGGCCGCCTTGCCGCCGGGCACATAGAGGCCGACCGCATCAAGCGGGGTCCAGCGCAGGCCAAGCGCCAAGCCGGCCGCATCGGTCATGCGCAGGTCGGCCGGCCGCTGAGCGCGATGGAACGCCTCGATCCGGCCGGCTGCCAGGTCGAGCGCCGCCACGAGGTCAGCGGGGACGGCAGCCAGCGCCGCGTCGATTTCAGCAGGCGTGATACGGAGCTGGTCTGGCGTGGGACGCAGGCCGTCGAAACGGGCCGTCAGATCGATCAGTGCCGCGTCGCCCCGGGTCTGCACCTCGGCGATGATAGCGGCGACCGTTCCATCAACTTGCTCGGTGGTCTCGCGCGCCTGGGCCAGCAGCTCGGTGAACCGAGGTTCGAACTCCGGCTCGGAGGTGGCGAGGCGCTTCACGCGGCGGCGAGCGCGGCACGGAACCGGGCGATCCAGTCGCCGATCGCCTCCGGCCAGGTCTTCAAGGCAATCCGGTTGACGATCAGGCGGCTGGTGATAGGGGCGATGACTTCGGTCTCGACCAGGCCGTTGGCCCGCAGCGTCGAGCCGGTCTGCACCAGGTCGACGATCAGCCGGGCCAGCCCGAGCCCCGGGGCGAGCTCCATCGCTCCGCTGAGCGCCACTACCTCGGCATGGACCCCGCGACTGGCGAAATGCCGGCGGGCGATGTTGGGGTACTTCGTCGCAACCCGCACACGCGACCAGCGGGTGGGATCGTCGGTGCCGGCGGTCTCGGCCGGTTCCGCGACCGAGACGCGGCAGGCGCCGATCCCGAGATCGAGCGGGGCATAAATCTCAGGGTAGTCGAACTCCATCAGCACGTCGGCGCCGCAGATGCCGAGCGGGGCCGCGCCGAACGCCACAAAGGTGGCAACATCGAACGGCCGCACCCGCACTACGTCGAGCCCAGGGTCGCTCGTGGGGAAACGAAGACGGCGGCTTTCCTCGTCGGCATAGCCGGGTGCGGGCTCGATCCCGGCGCGGGCAAGCAGCGCACCGCATTCGGCGAGGATGCGGCCTTTCGGCAACGCGAGCACGACCGGCCCAGAGGGCGCGGATTCCAGCGCAGCCGCGGGAAACGGGGCGGTCATGGGGCGCGGGCTTTACACCACGACGGTGCCCTCACCCAACCCCCTCCCGCGAGGGGGGCTTTGGGGAGCAGCGCGCTGGCGGCCTGACCGTTACGCTCCGCTCGTGCGACACCCCGAACCATGCGAGCGGAGAGCCATCGCGGTTTAGACCGGCGTCCGTCGGCGTCGACGCAGCGTGGCGATCCCGATCAGCGCTACCCCCAACGTCGCCAGGCTGGAAGGCTCCGGTACGGACGGTGTCCCTTGGGGCGCGAAAGCCACGCCTTTGAAGTCCGAATCCGCCGGGGCCGCCGCGAGCTCGGTAAAGGATTCAGTGATTGAAGAGAGGTTTGGATCGGTCGTGTTGGCAAGCTCGTCCGTGATGTCATAAAGATACGTCGAATTGAGGTCGCCGAGGGCATAATTAGTGGCAAATAGCTCGACCTCGGTGCCGCCGTCGATCAGCTCCCCAGTGAGCCCATAAAGCCCGGTGCTGCAAGGCGTTTGGCTGGTGTTGCTCGCGCACGAAGCGGTGTTGGGCACGAGATCGAGACCGGCCGCCAAGGTATAATCCAAATTCCAATCGTCGCCGCTGTAGGTCCATTTCTGGAGTCCACCATCGCCAAGGGCGCTCGTGGCAGACGTGTTCTTCGGATCGCCGCCGTCGGCAACGTAAAGCGTATCCGCATTCGCGAAGAAATAATTCTCTGGACTGAGATTGATCTGGTCGCCGGGTGCATTGACGCCGTTCGTCGTCTGGGCGGTAATCGTCACCTTGCCGGTCCCGCCGCTATTGCCAAAGCCCGGCAGCATCGTCGGTCCGTTGCCGTCATTGGCGAGGCTCGTTGGTGGCGTCCCGGGGGAGCCGAGCGTGCCGAGGTAATCGCGGTTGGTCGATCCGGCCTTGCTGTCAGTCGAGACATAGAGCGTGTTGTTGTAGATCTGCACCTCGCGCGTGTCCTGCGACGTGCCGGTTCCGGCGTCGTCGCCGGTGATGGAAACGGCAGTTCCCGAGCCGATCGATGGCACGTAGAAGACGCCGCCGGTGTTGTCGCCTTTAATGCCTTGACCCGAAATGTAGAAGGATGAGCCGGTTTCAGAATAGACGCTGCGCGGGTTATTCTCGTTGAAGACGTTATAGAGGACCGTCGAGCTGTTGACCTTGCCGGTGTCTCCAATTTCCGCAATGACCCGCGGCACTTGCGGCACTCCGCCGCAGCTCCCGGCGTTCGACAGGCTGCAGGATTGGGCGAGCGCGGTTCCCGCCCCGTTGGCATCAGAAGCTGTGTTATAGGCTGCCGCATTGACGGGATATCCGGCGATCGTCAGGTATTGGCCGTTGCCGGTCAGTTGGAGTGTTGCTTCGGAGGAAGAGCCATACTCGCCGGAAACCGCGCTGTTGGCTCCTGACGAAGTTTGCGGCAGTCCGAGGGTTCCCACCGGCTTGCTTTGGAAGCCGCTGGTCGCGAACTCGTAGAGCGTCAGTGGCGCCGCCTGGTTGTCGAGATATGTCGTTGAATTGGTCCCTGTATTGCCAGTCGCGCTGGTCCCCGCGGCAGCGGTGCCTGAGCCGTCTCCCTCGACGGCAACGACGAGATCACCTGCGGTGAAGGACTTTATGGTGCCCGCGGCCGCCGAAGCGGCAAACGCAAGAGCCATAGCCGCTGTGGCTACGGAAGTGACGGTAGCGGAGGCGCGCGGAGTAAAGACGCTCATGATCGTCCCCCAAACGAATCGCGGCCGGCACGGTAATTGGCCCGCGTGCCTCGTCAACCATGGCGGGGATGAACTTTTTGCTTCGTTCGATGCAATACCGCGCCATCGGGCTGGCTGATCGGGCTGGCTGATCATGCTGGGAGCTGCCCACAGGTCCAGGCAGCAAAACTGGTCAGATGCATACTCGGCTCGATGGCGGCGGCTATGCTGGCGTTCATCATAAACGCCGCGACCCTGGCGTACCTTGGGCTCGCCGTTATGGGCTGGGGCGGATTGAACGCCTTCTTCTCTCATCCCGCTCTGATCGGACTGCTCAGCGCCTACGTGCCCGCCAAATCCGCCTCTCCCGCCCCGCGGGAGAGGCATGCCCTCGGGCTCGATCCGACGGTCGGTTCGCGAAGCAAACCGGGTGAATGGCCCCGCCCGGCCGCTGCCTGACCCTTCAGGGCTTCATGGGGCCGGCACCAGCATGATAGGCTGAGATCGGTTGCGAACCCCAGGAATCGCGAAGGGGCCCCGATGGACCATCCCGTTCAGGCTTCATGCCCGGAAGTACATGGCAGCGAGGTGGCCCATCCCCTGGACCCGCTCTCAGCCCACGAGATCGCCCGAGCGGCAGCGATCATTCAGGCGCACTTCCGCTGGGGCGGCGATCTACGTGTCGAGACGATCGACATCGAGGAACCCGACAAAGATCTCGTGCGCAACCACGTCCCGGGCACCCCCTTCCCTCGTATCGCCCGCTTCAACATCTACCGGGCCGGTGTAATGGGCGTCTGGCAGGGCCGTGCCGATCTGCAACGCGGCGAGGTTGTTTCGGAAATCTTCAGGCCGGAAGCGCGTGCCATGGTCGCGGTGGAAGAGGTGCTGCTGATCGAGAAGACCGTGAAAGCAGACCCGCGCTTCCAGGAGGCGCTGCGCCGCCGCGGCCTGCTCGCCGAACTCGACAACATGTGCATCGACCCGTGGACCGTGGGTGACTTCGGCCATGACATCGAGCAGGGCCGCCGAGTACTCAACTGCTTCGTCTGGATGCGCAATTTCCCGCTCGACAACTACTACGCCCACCCGGTGGAAGGGCTGCACGCGCTGATCGACCTCAGCGCGCTGGAGATTCTTCGCGTCGAGGACCACTTCGAAGCAACCGGCGATTACATCCCCGTCCCGCGAACGCCGCTCAACTTCGATGCCGATGTGCTGACGGAGTTCCGAGCTCCGTCCGCACCGCTCGACATCGTGCAGCCGGACGGGCCCGGGTATCGGGTCGCCGGCAATCACGTCGCCTGGGAGGACTGGGACTTCCGCGTCGGCTTCAACGGCCGCGAGGGTCTGGTCCTCTACACGATCGGCTACACCCATCAGAGACGGCGGCGGCCGATCCTCTACCGCGCCTCGATCGCCGAGATGGTCGTGCCGTACGGCACGCCCGAGCGAAGCCATTACCGGAAAAACGTGTTCGACAGCGGCGAGATCGGCTTTGGCCGGATGGCCAATTCGCTGAAGCTCGGCTGCGATTGTCTGGGTGCGATCCATTATTTCGATGCAGTGGTGCCCGACTTGTTCGGCGCCCCGCGCACGATCGAAAACGCGATCTGCCTGCACGAGGAAGATGCCGGCCTTTCCTGGAAGCATTTCGACGTTCGCACCGGCCGCACCGAGGTCCGTCGCGCCAGGAAACTGGTGATCTCGTCGATTTCCACGATCGGCAACTACGAATACGCGTCCTACTGGTATCTGCACCAGGATGGCCGCATCGAGTACGAGATGAAGGCGACCGGCATTATCAACACCGCCGGCTGCCACCCTGGTCAGCCGGGCAAGTACGGGACCGAGGTTGCACCCGGAATCGTCGGCCACATTCACCAGCACATTTTCTGCGCTCGGCTGGACATGGAAGTCGATGGGCCCACGAATACTGTCGTCGAATGCGACACGATCGCGCCGCCCACCGGACCGGAGAACCCGTACGGCAACGCGTTCCATCTCGAGGAACGGCCACTCACGACCGAAAGCCAGGCCCGACGCAACACCGATTTCGCCCGCATGCGCTACTGGAAGATCATCAATACCAAAGCGCGGAACTGGGTCAGCCGGCCGACCGCCTACAAGCTGGAGGCCGGCTCGGCCGTGCAGCCCTTCACGGCACCCGACAGCCCCTCCGGGCAACGCGGTCAGTTCATCCAGCATCAGATCTGGGTGACGCCATTCCATCCCGACGAACGGTTCCCGGCCGGGGAGTTCGTCAATCAATCGCGCGGCGGCGCCGGGCTGCCGGCCTGGACCGCGCAAGATCGGCCCATCGAAAACACCGACATCGTACTGTGGCACAGCTTCGGGATGCACCATGTACCCCGGCCGGAAGATCATCCGGTGCAGACCAGCCTCACCTGCGGCTTCAAGCTGCTGCCGTGCGGCTTCTTCGATCAGAACCCGGTGATCGACCTCCCGCGGACACACAACGCGGCAAGCTGCTGCATGTCGGCGTAGGGCGGACGCAGTCCGCCTTCGGCACGACGGCTACGGCGCCTCCACTCCGTTCAGCAGGAAGAGGTGCGTCCTGGCTGATTTCTGCCGCAGATCCTTGAGCGGCGCGTAGTCCGACGAATGATACCATTCCTCCAGCTGAGCCGGGCTATCGAACTCCAGGATGACGCACCGGCGCAAAGACCGGTTACCCTCGAGGCTCTGCGGGTCGCCGCCGCGCACCAGGTAGCGCCCGCCGTATTTCGCAATGGTAGCCGGCACTTTTGCCCGATATTCCTCGAACAGCGCCGGGTCGGTAATCTCCAGCTCGGCAAGCAGATAAGCCCTCGGCATCGCCACCCCCATCAGCCGCAGGCCACAGCGTAGAGGTCCTTGCACGCAGCAGGCATCTTCGCCTCCTGCCAGCTCTTCCCGCCATCGGTGGTGCCGAAGCACTGGCCGCGGCGCGCCACGAAATGCATCTGTGCTGGATCACGGTCGTGCATCGCCACGGCCATCACCGTGCTCTGTGGCGCGACGGTGTCGAAGCGCTGCCATGTCTGGCCCGTGTCAGTACTGTGGAACAACGCACCGGCATTGCTGCTTGCGGCGACAGACAGGCAGGCAAAGAGCGTCTTCGGATCGTGCGGAGACACACGGATGTCGCGCCCATAGGTATAGGGGGAGAAGCGTGACACTTGCATGTCCTGCCAGGTCTTGCCGGCATCCGCGCTATGGAACAATCCCATGCGCACAGCCAGAATCACCCCGTCCGGATCAGCATCGCTGATCGCGATGGCGTGGCCGTCGAGCATCCCCTCGGCGTCGGTATCACTCAGGATCCGGCTTTTCAGCCGCGGCTCTGTGGCCAGGCGCAGCAAATCCTGGGTGCAGTCCTCCCAGCTCTCGCCGCCGTCTCGGCTGTGCATCGCGCCGTTCACTTCCAAGGTCGCATAGATATCGCCTGCTTTGCGCGGATGCGCAGCAAAGCGCATCACCCGGCAGGGGAAAGACATGACGACGCGGTTGGGCAGCGCCGGATCGGGCATCCGCTTGAAATGCTCGCCGCCATCGTCACTGCGATACACCGCGACCGGCGAGCCGCCCGCATAGACCGTGCCAGGGTCGTTACGATCGATCAGAATTGACCAGACCTGCACATCGCTATCAGGAAAACCGACCCGCTCCCAGTGCGCGCCGCCGTCGGTGCTGCGGTAGGGGCCGTCCTTGGTGCCTATGAACACCGTGTCCGGATTTTTCGGATGCACGGTGATCGCATGCACGTCCGCCTTGTCGAACACATGCTGCCAGCCGTCGCCGCCCGCGATGCAGCGAAACACGCCACCCGCGCCGCCGTCCTTGGTCGCCGCGGCCCCGGCGTAGATATGGCCCAAAGCAGTATGACTCGAACCGGCCATTGTCGCCCTCCCTTCCGGTGCAATCGCCGGCAAGGCTAGGCCGCGGCGCGAGGATTGGGAATACTGGCCGGCGTCAGCAACCGGAGGGTCGTCATGCCGAATATCTCAGCCGAACGTCTGACCGAGATCGCCGCAGCATTGCTGATCGGCGCCGGGGCGCCCGAGAGCGAGGCCACGACGGTGGCGCGGCTCTCGATCGCGGCCAATCTTGCCGGCCACGATAGTCATGGAATAATAATGATCCCAACTTACATCGAGCGCATCAAAGTGAGTCATATCGTTCCCGGCGCGCCGTGGGAGATCAAGCAGGAAACGCCAACCACCACGGTGATCGACGGCAATTGGGGCTTCGGCTACGTGGTCACCGAGCGGGCGATGCAGCATACCATTGCAAAGGCTCGGACACAGAATGTTGCGGCGACGACGGTGTTCCGGCAAGGTCATATCGGTCGGCTCGCCGCTTATCCGCTGATGGCCGCGGCCGAGGGGATGATCGCGATGATCACGGCGGATTCCGGCCGCAGCCCGAAGCACGTGGTGCCGTTCGGCGGCGCCAAGGCTCGGCTCGGCACCAACCCGATCTGCTTCGCGATCCCCTCCGACCTGCCGGGGCCGCTGTTCTTCGACATGGCCACCTCGGCGGCCGCGGCCGGCAAGATCGCGCTGGCGGTGGCACGCGGCAAGGAAGTGCCGCCCGGCTGGATCATCGATGCCGAAGGCAAGCCGACCACCGACCCGCGCAAGCTGCGCCAGGGCGGCGCGCTGCTGCCGCTTGGCGGCGCCGAAGGTTACAAGGGATACGGCCTGGCGGCGATCGTGGAGATTTTCTCGGGCCTGCTGACAGGACTCGGCTTCGGCATCGAACCGACCGGGCGGCACAATGACGGCTGCTTTATCGCCGTCTTCAAAGTCAGCGCGTTCCGCGACCTGGCAGCGTTCCGCAAGGAAGTCACCGAGTTCGCGCAATACCTGAAAGCAACGCCGCCCGCCGCCGGGTTCGACCGCGTCTATTACCCGGGCGAAGTCGAATGGGAGCGCGAGCAGGAGCGGCGCAAGAATGGCGTCCCCATAGACGACACGACCTGGAAGGTGCTGCGCAAACTGGCCACAGAATATGGCTGCGCCGAGCGACTGGCGTTATCCGGGTGAAAGGAAAATTATGCCGCGGATCGGACAGACCCTGCGCCGGCTGGAGGATGCACGCTTCCTCACCGGCGAAGGTCGTTACCTGGACGACATCACTCTGTCCGATCTGCTGCACGCATGCGTGGTGCGCTCGCCGCACGCGCACGCGGCGATCGAGGCGATCGACGTCGCTGCTGCACGCGCCGCGCAAGGTGTCGCGGCTGTCTTTACCGCCGCGGACCTCGCGGCCGACAATCTGGGGCCGCTCCCCTGCACGGCACAGGTTGCCACCGTCGCGCCGATGATCGTGCCGCCGCGCTTTGCGCTGGCTGACCAGCGCGTGCGTCATGTCGGCGAGGCAATCGCGCTGGTGGTCGCCGATACGGCGGAATCCGCGCGCGAGGCAGCAGAACTTGTCGAGGTCCACTATCGTCCGCTGCCCGTCGTCGTCGATGCGCGCGCCGCCATCCTACCCGGCGCGCCGTTGTTGTGGGATGTCGCGCCGGGCAACCTGTCTTACCGGTTCCAGAAGGGCGATCGCGCCGCGGTCGATGCCGCATTCGCGCGCGCGGCGCATGTGGTCGAAGCCGAGTTGGTCAACACCCGGCTGATCCCCGCCCCGATCGAAACTCGCGGGGCAATCGCAACGATCGAGAACGACGTCCTGCACCTGATCGTCAGTGGCGCCGGCGTGCATGGCATGCGGGATATTCTGGCCGACGTGTTTCACCTCCCACGCGCCGGGGTGCGGGTGAGTGCGCCCGATGTGGGTGGCGGATTCGGCATCAAGAACGCCGTCTATCCCGAGTACGTGGTGCTGCTGTGGGCGGCGCGCCGACTTGGCCGGCCGATCAAATGGATGGCCGAACGCGTCGAGGATTTCGTTTCCACTTCCCAGGGCCGGGACAACCACACGAAGGCGCGGCTCGCGCTGGATCCCGATGGGCAGTTCCTGGCGTTGGACGTCACCACGGTCGCCAATCTCGGGGCCTATGTCGCCGGGTTCGGGCCGGGCACATCGACCAACGCACCGTCCACCGCGATGGGCGGTCCATACGACATTCCGGCCGTGTTCATGGACGTCCATGGCGTGCTGACCAACACTCTGCCGATCGACGCCTATCGCGGCGCCGGGAAGCCGGAAGCGAATTATCTCACCGAACGCCTGATAGAGCGCGCCGCACGCACTCTGGGAATGGACCCGTTCGAGATTCGCCGGCGCAACCTGATCGCGGCGTTCCCATATCGCAGTGCGCTCGGCATCCCGATCGACAGCGGCCGCTTCGTCGCCAATCTCGATGCCGCGGAGCAAGCCGCCGACCGCGCCGGGTTCGCCCTCCGGCGCGAAGCATCGCGGCAACGCGGACGGCTGCGCGGCATGGGTGTGGCCTGCTTTCTCGAAACCGCGCGCGGGGCGCCGAACGAGGCGGCGGAGCTGCGCTTTGCCCCCGATGGCACGATTGCGCTGGTGGTCGGCACCCAGTCCAACGGCCAGGGCCACGAAACCACGTATCGGCAGATCGCCGCCGATATGCTTGGGATGCCAATGGAAACGTTTCGCTACATCCAGGCAGATACCGCCCGGGTGCAGACCGGCGGCGGGCACGGCGGCGCGCGCTCGATGCATATGGGCGGCACGGCGATGGTGATGGCGGTCGAGCAGATGCTGGCACATGCCCGCCCGCTGGCGGCGCGGCTGTTGCAGGCTTCTCCCGACGACCTGAGCTTCGATTCCGGCCGCTTCACCACCGCGGACGGCCGCAGCATCGATCTTCTGGCCGTGGCACGTGACTCCGGCGAAAGCCTCGACACGCGGGCAGAGAATATCTGCGACGTGTTCACCTTCCCCAGCGGCTGCCACATCGCCGAGGTCGAGGTGGATCCCGAGACGGGCGAGGTGACGCTTGATCGCTACATCGCGGTGGATGATTTCGGGCGGCTGATCAATCCGCTGCTCACCGTCGGCCAGGTCCAAGGCGGCGTCGCTCAGGGTATCGGGCAAGCGCTGCTCGAGCACACAGTGTACGATCAGGAGTCGGGCCAGCTTCTCAGCGGCAGCCTGATGGACTACGCGCTGCCGCGCGCCAGCGACCTGCCCGGCTTCGAGATCACGCTGGTGGAACAGCCGACAGGCGCCAACAGGCTCGGAGTCAAAGGCTCCGGGCAAGCCGGTGCGATCGCGGCGCCGCAGACGGTAGTGAATGCAGTCCTGGACACGCTGGCACCGCTCGGCGTCCGCCATGTCGACATGCCGGCGACGCCCGAGCGCGTCTGGCAAGCGATTCGCTCAGCCGGTGCGCAGCAGGCGTGATCCTTCCGTGCGCAACCAGGGAATCGCCTCGGCAGCGTGCGGTGTGAGCTTATCGACCAGCGCCCAGAAGCGCTTGCCGTGATTCATATGCCTGAGATGTGCGACCTCGTGCGCGACTACATAATCCTGCACCAGCTCGGGCGCCATGACCAACCGCCAGGAGAATGCCAGCGATCCGTCCGAGGCGCAGCTTCCCCATCGGCTGTGCGTGTCCTTCACCGAGATGCGCCGCGGCGTGATGCCGAGCCGGGCGGATTTCACCACCACCAGCGCAGTCAATCGGCGTCGCGCCTCCGCGTGCAGGAAATCGAGCACGCGGCGGCGCAGGAATTCCGCAGCTCCCGACACGCAGAGTTCGTCATCCTCCAGCCAGGCCCCGCCGCGCGCGTGCGGCATATGTCGGACGCGATGCGGGCGTCCGCCGATCGGAACCATGGCGCCGTCGGCAAACGGAACCGCGTCCGGCAACGCCGCGAGTCGTTCGGCGACCCAGTCGGCATGCGTCATCAGCAACGCCATGCCGGCGCCGCGTCCGGCACGCGGCGGCAAGGTCACGACCACCGCCCCGCCGCGCGCATCGATGCGCAAGCTGACCCGCCGGGCGCGCGCGCTGCGTCGCCATTCGATGTGCGCCGGTCCGTGCGGCAACGCCAACGTTTCGGAGCACGGCAGGTCCATATGGACCACAAACCGCGATTCGTGCCGATTCGTCAATGCGGCAGGGCAATTTTCGTCTGCCGGCCGATAGCGGCCTGAGAATCGTCGGTCGGGATTGGTATCGACCGGAGCCGGCGGAGGAGGAGGAACCGGTAGTGTGGTGTAGCATCCTCGCCAGAAGCGTCGCTTGCCCACACATGCTCACGAGTGAAGCAGATCACTGTCCCGGCAGGATAACGCCATAAATGCGGCCAGTAGAACCGAACGCGCCGTAAATCAGACCGCCATCGGCATAGATCAGGCGCCCGCCTGGCGGCGACGCCACGTGTTGCTGCCACGTCACCAGCACTCGACGCTGGTAGTCGTCGGCGATTTGTGGCATGTCGGAATGATAGGCGGCAATAGCCTTGGGCCAGCTTCCCGTGCTGCGATAGAGTGTCTTCAAGAAACGCACAGCGAAGATCGTATTGGAACCCGGATCGAACGCCTGGTCGAGCGAAATGAACGCGTCCGGATGGTGCATCAGGTTCACCTGCATGCAGCCCACATCGATCGAGCGTACGCCTTCTGCCTGCAATGCGGCGACAGCAGCAACGGCCTGTGCTTTGGTCGCGAAAAACTGGCCCACGCCATCGGCGTCGATTGTCCACGGCCACGGCCGCATGGCGCCTGTCCGCGGGTCCGGCCGCCCGCTTTCGACTTGGCCGATCGCTGCAAGCATTCCCGGCGGGGTGTGCCCGATGACTTCGGCTCTCGCAATTGCCTGCTCGCACAGCGTCGCCGCCGACTCCCCCTGCAGGGGAGCTGCGTGCGCCGTGACCGACACCACAAGAAGCAGCACAAGGAGGAACGCCGTGCGCATCAGGCAATCTGCGCACAAATCGCGTGTGATAACCAGTCGGTATCGTGATTGCCCACCGGAGGGCGCGCTGCGTATAATATTGCGGAGGGCGACCCCCGACTGGTCCCCTTTCCCCAACGTTGTGCCAGTCCGCCTTTGCTTCCCCGGAGTCGCCATGTCGTCCATCGGTGCCGCGTTGCTCGATTGCCTTGGTTCGGTCGAACGGCCCGGCGATTTCTGCGTCGGCGGAATGCGCGACATCATCATGCCGGCAATCGACATTGACGGCGTGGGCAGGATCGCTTTCCCGCTTTTGCCGGAATAGGTCGAGCGGCTGGTCGCCATCGCCGAAGCGGCACCCTATGGACGAGGCGAGAAAACGTTACTCGATCCCAGGGTCCGGAGAAGCTGGCGGACTGGCCCCGATAGAATTCGGATCGGCGGGCGTCGCTGGGAACAGACGCTGTCCGATCTCGTCGCCGATGCCGCCAGCGGTCTTGGCGTGAACGAGCCAGTCGCCGCGAATTTCTACAAGCTTCTTCTCTATGACGCGGGCAGCTTTTTCGTCGAGCACCGCGATACTGAAAAAGGCGCCGGCATGTTCGCGACCCTGGTGATCGTACTGCCGTCAGCACATAGCGGCGGCGAACTGGTCGTGCGGCACCTGGGTCGAGAGCTGATGTTCGATTTGCGCCCCGAAGACCCGTCGGAGATCGGATTCGCCGCATTCTATGCTGATTGCGTGCATGAAGTGCGTCCCGTTGCCACCGGACACCGTCTAACTCTCGTTTACAATTTGTGCTTCCTCGGCAAGAAGCGCGATTTGCAAGCGCCCGATTATCGTACTGAGCAGGCACGGGTAGTCGAGGTGCTGCGGCATTGGGCGAATGCCCAGGACGAGCCGGACAAGCTGGTTCTGCCTCTGGAGCATGCCTATACGCCGGCGGAGTTGTCGTTCGATGCGCTTAAGGGCGCCGATGCGGGTGTCGCGTCCGTACTGGTTGCCGCTGCCGCCGAGGCGGATTGCGATCTCCATCTCGCCCTCGTGTCGATCGAGGAGAGTGGCAGTGCCGAATATACCGGCTACTACGGCCGCGAGCACTGGAGTCGAGACGAGGACGACGACGAAGGGGAAGAGTACGAAGCTGGTGAGGTCTTCGACCGCTCGTTGATCCTCTCCGAATGGCGACGTTCGGATGGCAGCGAGCCCGCGTTCTGCGATTTTCCCTTCATCGACGCCGAGCTTTGCCCGCCTGACGCATTCGAAGACCTTACCCCCGACGACGAACATTTCCACGAGGCGACTGGCAATGAGGGCGCATCCTTCGAGCGCACCTATAGCCGGGCCGGCCTGGTGTTGTGGCCGCGTGCGCGACGCCTCGCGGTGCTCAACCAAGCTGGTCTTGGCACGACGCTGCCGCACCTCGAGGACGTGACAGCTCGCTGGGAGGCGAGCGGTATGGGCACCGCGTCGCCATTGTGGCGTGAGGCCGACGAACTTTCGGGACACATGTTGCGCTCCTGGCCACGGCAAACATGGCGCCGCGACAGCGATCCCAATGTCGGCCGGATGCTCGACGCGCAGGTGCGGCTCGGCAATGCGGCACGCATCGAAGCCTTTCTCGCCGACATATCGGCCGAAGGCCATTACGCCGCATCCGACAACGAGGCGATCGTGCGTGCCGCGACGCTTCTTCCCCGAGCGCGCGCGACGGATTTGCTGGTCAGGATCGTCAGACGCAACGCTGCGGCCCAGCTCAGCGCGTGCGGCGATCTGGCCCTGCGCTGTGTCGAGGCGTCGAGCGGATCGGCCGGGGACGCGGCGCAGATTGGTGCGGCCCTGATCGATGTCCTGCCGGGCGACCCGGCGAAGCCAGTGGAACCTGAAAACCGGGCTCGACCTTCGCCCGTGGAGCCAAGCTTCGTCGTCGATCTGCTGACGGCGACGAGTCGGATCGATGTCGCACTTGCAGCCCGCGCGATCGGGCACGTGCTCTCCTGGCCCAAGACGTACGGATCGGACGATGTGCTGGTTCCAGCGGCACTGACCTTTTGCGAAGCGGGCTGAGAGCACGGCATGGCCCGCGGTCCGGCAGCTCCGTGAGGCCGCCCTCGACCATTTGAGCCGGCGAATCGCCCTGAAGCTGGAGGCGCCCCCGAGACTGGACGCGCAGCAATTCACTGACATGCAAGTGCGGCAACTGCCTGATGCTGGGCGCATTCCTGGTTGACCCCGCTCAACGGCAATGGTGCCTGAAAACGGCTCAGGACCGACGGAGCCACGTCGAACAAGGCATCCGGACCGCCGCGTGCGACCTCGACGTGACGACGGAAAAGCGCGGCAGTCCCCACACACTGGTCGCTACCAAGAACCAGGCCAGCTACGACCGACGTATGGTGCAGCGCCGACAGGATTTACAGAATGTGTCAGCGCTCGGTGGGTGATGGCTTGCCCGCGATGCAAGGATCGCGTCGCAGGAATGGAACGACAGCGACACGGCGCATGGACGCCGGATAAGCACCTCCCAGCCCTACAGCCGGAACCTCACTCCCGGCCGGGCCAGCCCACCACCGAGTCCGATCGGCGTGCCATCGGCCCGCCAGCACGCGGCGCCCGTCATCGTTCCATCTGTACCGAACTGGATCGCGCTCATACCGCTCGCCACTGTCGGCATCACCGTCACCTCGTGGCCGCGACCGCGCAATGCTTCCACGGTGCCGGCAGCGAACGTCTTCTCGATCTCCACCTGATAGCCTTGCGTCCACAGCCGCGGCGCCTCGACTGCCTGCTGCACGCTCATGCCGTGATCGATCAGGTTGATCAGCGCCTGCATCGCCGAGCCAAAGATGCGCATACCCCCGGGCAATCCCAGCGCATAAACTGGCTTGCCCTCGCGCAGTGCGATCATTGGCGACATCGACGATGTCACTCGCTTGCCCGGCGCCACCGAATTGGCTCGGCCGGGACGCGGTGTGAACAAGTACATGTAGTTGTTGGGGATCATCCCCGTTCCCGGCACGATGAAGCGCGCGCCAAACAGGCTGTTGATCGTCTGCGTGCTGGCGACGATGTTGCCGGCGCCGTCAGCCACGGTCACGTGCGTGGTATGCGCCGACTCCACCGCCGCCGGCACTCCTGCGCTCCCGTTCTGCGCACGCGCGAGATCGATGCACGCCCGGCGTTCGGCGGCATACTCCTTCGACGTCAACCGCTCCACCGGTACCGAAACGAAATCTGGGTCGGCTGTCGCCGCGGTCCGGTCGGCAAAGGCGATCTTCAGCACCTCGGCGAGCAGGTGCAGCGTATCCGGCGTGCCGAACCCCATCGCCCTCAGATCGTATCCTTCGAGAATATTCAGCATCTCGATGATATGCAGCGGGCCGGAGGTGGGCGGCGGCGGACCGACGATCTCGAAGCCGCGGTACATCCCGCGCAACGACACCCGTTCGACGGTGCGATACCCGGTCAGGTCGTCCAGTCCCAGATACCCGCCGGCCTTCGCCATATGTGAAGCATAGTGGCGCCCAAGCGCCCCGTCGTACAACGCGGCCGCGCCCTGCCGCGCGATCGTGCGCAGCGTCTCAGCATAATCGCCGGCGACAAGTCGCGCGCCCGCGCGGATTGGCTCGCCATCAGGCAGAAACAGCCCGGCGATCTCGGGATCGCGCGCCAGGTCGGCGGCGGCATCGCCGGCGCAGTCCGAGAGAAACGAAGTCACGCGGAAACCGCGCCAGGCATGCCGGATTGCCGGCTCCATCACGTCGGCGAGCGGGAACGTGCCGAACCGCGCCAGCGTTTCGCACCAGGCTTTCAGGTTCCCCGGCGAGGCGACCGATGTCGCCCCGACCGCATTCGACGGCCCCACCGCGTCCATCGTGCCCGGCGCGGCCTTCGGATCGGCGGTGTATGTCGTCGGACCGGTCGCGCGCGGCGCAGAGCTCTGTCCGTCAATCACGACGTGCCGCCCATCCGCGAGCCGGATATGCGCCATGCCGCCGCCAAGCACGCCCACCATCATCGGCTCGACCACCGTCAGCGTGAACAGCGCCGCGATCGCGGCGTCGACCGCGTTGCCGCCGGCCGCCAGCATCTCCGCGCCGGCAGCCGAGGCGAGCGGATGGTTGGTCACCACCATGCCCCGGGTGGCGGTGGCGGGCTGCTTTTCGCAGCGGAACGGCAGAGCCGAGAAGGGCATGGCGGCCGAGTCCTTCGGGTTGTTCGACGCGACGCATTGTTCGATACCGCAACCGGTTGCGAAAGGGGGAACGAATGGAGCTGCGAGGACAGGCGGCGATTGTCACCGGCGGCGGCTCGGGCCTCGGCGCCGCGACAGCCGAGGCACTGGCCGCCGCCGGCGCACGCGTGGCAGTGCTCGACCTCAACCGCACGGCGGCGGAATCAGTGGCGGCACGCATCGGCGGCGTTGCCGCGTGCTGCGACGTCGCCGATGCCGCGGCAGCCGTGGCGCTGGCCCAGCAGGCGCATGGCCCGGCTCGGCTGTTGGTGAACTGCGCCGGTATCGGTCCCGCGGCTCGCATCGTCGGGCGTGACGGCGCAATGCCGCTCGAGCGCTTCGAGCAGGTGATCCGCGTCAACCTGGTCGGCACGTTCAACATGCTGCGTGTAGCGGCGGCAGCGATGACCCTGCTAGACCCGCTGGAGGATGGCGAGCGGGGCGTGATCGTCAACACCGCTTCGATTGCCGCCTACGAAGGGCAGGTCGGCCAGGCCGCCTATGCCGCCTCGAAGGCGGGCGTCATCGGTCTGACCTTGCCGGCGGCGCGCGAGTTGGCGGGCGTCGGCGTCCGCGTGGTGACAATCGCGCCGGGGCTCATCGAGACGCCAATGTTCAACACCCTGCCCGATGACATCAGGCAGGGGCTGGCGGCATCGGTACCCTATCCCACCCGGCTCGGCCGGCCACAGGAATACGCTGCGCTGGTATTGCACGTCGCCGCCAACCGCTTCCTGAACGGCGAGACGATCCGGCTCGACGGAGCGCTCCGCCTGCCGCCGCGATAATGACGACTGCGCCTTCTCCGTGTGGCAGTGTGCAGAGGTTGCTCGACACCGAGATCGCTGAGGGATACGAAGACCATAGAGAAGTCTGCATCAGGTGAGCGAAAGCCCCTACGCGTCGTTCGTCTTTTGCGCACTCGTGGATCCGTACGCCAGTCGTCGATTGACGTTTCGACGGCTCTTACGGTTGTTCGAAAGAAAAGACGTACATCACCAAGCAAGGCCCGGTGACAACGATCATGGGGCACGCCTCACCAGCCCTAACTGTCCACTCGTTCCCCTGCCGCCTTATGCGCGCAGCAAACTTACAATCTCAACGACCTCGGCTACCCTCGGCGGTCTCTGTGTCGATCCCAACTACGCGGCAACCTGCATCTCCCCCAGATACGCCTCGCGGATCAAAGGATTGCGGCGCAACTCCGACGCCGAGCCGGACAACACCACCTGGCCCGTCTGCAGCACATAGGCACGATGCGCGATCGACAGCGCCATGTTGGCGTTCTGCTCCACCATGAAGAGGGTGGTCCCCTGGCGGTTGATCTGTTGGATGATCTCGAACACCTGCTCCACATAGAGTGGCGACAGGCCCATCGACGGCTCGTCCATGCACAACAGCCGTGGGCGCGCCATCAATGCACGACCCATCGCCACCATCTGCTGCTCGCCGCCCGACAAGGTACCGGCGATCTGGTGACGCCGTTCCTTCACCTGCGGGAACAGTTCATAGACGCGCTCGAGATCCACATCGAAGTCGGCGCCCCTCTTGCGCAGGTAGGCTCCCATCTCCAGGTTCTCGTACACCGTCATGCGCGGGAACAGCCGGCGCGCCTCCAGCACCGGTGCGATGCCGCGCTTCACCCGCTCGGCCGTGGGCATCCGCTCGATCGCTTCGCCCTCATAGATCACGGTTCCCCGCGCGGGACGCACCACGCCCATGATCGTCTTCATCGTTGTCGATTTGCCGGATGCGTTGCCGCCCAAAAGGCAGACGATCTCGCCTTTCTCGATCGAGTAGTTGACGTCCTTCAGAACGTGCAGGTCGCCGTAATAGGTATTGACGTCCTTGAACTCAAGCAACATGCGCGGTCCCCGCTGCCTGCGCCTCGGCTGCCAAGGCAGCCTGTACGTTGCGGCCCAGATAGGCGCGCAGCACTTCCTCGTCGCGGCGCACCTCGTCTGGCTTGCCTTGCGCGATCACCTCGCCGTGGTCGAGCACATAGACCGTGTCGGCAAGCGTGGTGACGACGTCGAGCTTGTGCTCGATCAGCAGCACCGTCAAACCCAGCTTCTTCAATCCGCGGATCTGCTCCGCCAGCTCCAGCGTCTCCGCCGGGTTCATGCCGGCGGTCGGCTCGTCCAGCAGCAGCAGCCGCGGGCGCGAAGCGAGCGCACGGGCGATCTCGGTGCGACGTCGATTGGCGTAAGAGAGGCCGCTCACCAACTGCCCGGAGCGAGGCACGAGCCGGTTGCCGAATATCGACAGGATCTCCATTGCCCACTCGACCGCCGCCTTCTCTTCGGCGCGCGTACGGGGGGGACGGACCACCGCGGCGAACACCCCGGTGTGCAGCCGCGCGTGCTCGCCGATCATCAGGTTCTGCAGGACGGTCAGGTTGGGAAACAGACGAAGGTTCTGGAACGTACGCGCGATGCCTTTCTCGAGGATCTGGTAGTCAGGCAGCCCCAGTATCTCTTCGCCATGAAAGCGAATACTGCCGGAATCCGCCGGCAACAGTCCGGTGATCGCGTTGAACAGCGTCGACTTGCCGGACCCGTTGGGCCCGATGACCGCGACCACCCCACCCGCCGGCACGTCGATATCCACCGCGTTCAGCGCCACCAGGCCGCCGAACTTCACAGTCACGCCTCGGATTTCGAGCGCCAAGGCGCCGGTATTCACCTCCCCGCCCAGCCCCGACAGCTTGAGGTCGGCAAACCCGCCCAGCCGCACCTGCGCGCTCTGCTGCTCGAAAGTCAACGCCTCGCTGGGCCGGTACGCCGGGATCAACCCCTGGCGGCGGAACAGCATCATGAACACCAGGATGATACCGAAGATCAGCTCGATCGATGGCACCAGGTTGATCCCCGCGATCCAGGCGCTGCCGACCCAACGGCCAAAGGCGTCCACCCAGCCGGTCAGGTCTTGCAGCCACCAGGACTGCAAGAGCTGCAGGATCATCGCTCCGATGACCGCACCCCACAGGCTGCCCATGCCGCCAAAGACGATCATCACCAGGATCATCACCGAGACCGGGAACCCGAACATCTCCGGTGTCGCGGTCTGCAGCTTGGCGACGTAGAAGACGCCGGTCATGCCGGCGAAGGCGGCCCCCATGGCGAAGGCCAGCAGCTTGTATTTGGTGCGGTTCACGCCCATCGCGCCGGCCGCGATCTCGTCCTCGCGGATCGCCATCCAGGCGCGGCCCACTCGGGAATCGCGCAATCGCGCGCTGATGAAGACCAGCAGCACGACCATGCCAATCGCCACGTAGTAATACGGAGTGGCATTGACACCAAAACTCCAGCCGAAAAGACGCGGGGCGGCGATGCCGTTCAGCCCGGCCGCGCCACTGGTCAGGCTGGCCCAGTTGCGTACGATGATCGGGGTGATCTCACCGAAGCCAAGGGTGACAATCGCCAGGTAATCGCCGCGCAGCCGCAAGGTCGGCAGGCCGAACACCGCGCCGCATGCGGCTGCAAGCACCGCTGCCAGGGGCAGCGCCAGCCAGAACGACAAGGTGAAATGCACCACGAACCCGCTGCTCTCGCCCGGCATCTGTGCGACCAGGCCGAGGTACTGGAACGGTACCCAGAACGAGCTCCACTCCGGCTGCAACTGGAACGAGCTGAGGATGCCGTAAGTGTAGGCCCCGATGGCGAAAAACGCGGCATAGCCCAGATCGAGCAGCCCGGCGAACCCGACCACGATATTGAGGCCGAGGGCCAGCGTCGCATAGGCGAGCGCATTCGCCATCGCATCGACATCGGCGTCGTTGCTGTGATAAACTGGAAACAGCAGCGCGGCCGCCAGCACGATCACGAGCAACGCCTGCTGCCGGCGCGCGGCGGGAATCGCGGCAAACGGCCGGGCTAACCACGCAGCGCCACTCGGCCGTGCCGTCGCCGCGGCAGCCTCGGCGCTTCCTGTGGCCGCTTCGGGCATTGCGCTTTTCCCGCTCACGACTTGCTCGGCGCCAGCCGCCCGAACAGGCCGGCCGGCATGAACACCAGCACCAGCACCAGGATCGAGAAGATGATCACGTCAGCCCACTCGGCGCCGGGGAACTGGCCGGCATAGGCCTCGATCAGCCCGATGATCAGGCCGCCCACCATGGCGCCCGGCACGTTGCCGATCCCGCCCAGCACGGCGGCCGTAAAGGCGCGCAACCCCGCGGTGAAGCCGATGATGAAGCTCGTGAAGTTGTAATAGAGCCCGAAGATCAGGCCACCGGCGCCGGCCAGCGCCGAGCCCAGGAAGAACGCCGCCAGCACGACCTTGTCGACCTCCACGCCCATCATCCGCGCGGCTTCGGGGTCCTGCGCGGTCGCCCGCATCGCCTTGCCCAGCCGGCTCTTCTGCGTGAAGACCCATAACCCGGCCATCAGCAGCAAGGAAACGGCCCATATCAACAGGACGCGGACATCCAGCACCGCGCCGCCGATATGAAATCTTACCGGCGGCAGCGGGTTCGGGAAGTTCTTCGAATCCGCGCCCGCTCCCAGCAGGATGATGTTGAACAGGATGTAGGACACGCCGATCGTCGTGATCATCGCGGCCGGGCCCTTCACCCCGCGCAGCGGCCGCAGCGACAGCCGCTCGATCAGCATGCCAAGCCCGCCGGAGAACACCATGGTGGAGATGAACGCCGCAAGCAGCACGCCGGCCAGCGGCAGCCCGGTCAAGATCACCGACTGACCGGCCAGCCCGAAGGACTGCAGCACCCACATGCCGACGAACGAGCCGATCATGAAGACGTTGAAGTGGGCGAAGTTGATCAGCTCCAGGATGCCGTAAATAAGGGTGAACCCGAGCGCGAGCAGCGCGTACATCGCGCCCAGGCTCAGCCCGTTGATCGTCTGCTGGACCAGCAGGTCGGTAAAAGTCATTTCTTTGCGGTTTCACTCTGGCATTTGGGTGGTGGCGACTCCCTCTCCCCGCGAGCGGGGAGAGGGAGGGTGAGGGGCCTTTACGCCTGCGGCGCCACGCCGACGTACTTGTACTGTGCGTCCACGTCGTCCAGCCGTGCTTTGGTGTCCTGCCGGATCTGGAACACGCTCACCGTGCGATCCTTCAGATCGCCATACTTGTCGAACGATACCACGCCTTGAATGGTCGGCACCTTGGCGTCCTGAATGGCATCGCGCACCGCGGCGCGAGTCACCGGCTTGCCGCTGGCCGCGACCCGCTTGACCGCATCGATGATCACCAACGCAGCGTCATAGGCGGTGATCTCGTAGTCGCTCGGGGCAATGCCCCACCTGCCGGTGTAGTCTTTGACGAACTCCGCCGCCTTGTCGTTGCCGGTGAGGTGCGGCGAGGCGATGGTGGCGTACCAGCCTTCCACGGCGGGGAAGCCCGCACCAGTCAGGAGAGCCGCGGCCATCATCCCGTCGCCGCCCGCCTTGATGACTTTCGGAAGGATGTCATAGGCCTCCTTGGCGACTTTCACCCCGGCTTGGTCAACCCCGCCGTAATAGAGCGCGTCCGGATTGAGCGACTTGATCTTGGTCATGACCGCCGTGTAGTCGGCCGCCTTCGGATCCAGCCGGTCGCGGCCGAGCACCTTGATGCCCTTGGCCTCTGCCTGCTTCTGGAAGGCGTCCGCCATGCCGACGCCATAGGCGCCGCTGTCGTCCAGCACATAGACCGATTTCACGCCGAGCTTCTCGGCCATGAAATTCGCCATGTTCGGGCCCTGGAAGGCGTCCGTGGTGACGGTGCGGAAGTAAATCGCCTTTCCCGACGGGTCGAACTGAGCCGCGAATTTCGGATTGGTGATGTCGGGATTGGTCGAGGAAGGCGTGATGGTGGCGAGGTCGCCTTCGCTCAAGATCGGCGCCATCGCCTTGCCCGAGCCGCTCATTTGCGGACCGATCGCAGCAAGCACTTGCGGATCGGCCACCATGCGGCGGGCGTTGGTGGCGGCCTGCGCCGGATCGTATTGCCCCGCCGTGGCGGTGCCGTCGTCCATCACATCCATGGCGAACGTGTAGCCCGGCACTGCGTTGCCTTCATTTGCGGCATCGACGGCCATGGTGATGGCGTGCTGGACGCGGATCGCATCCTCGGCGTCGGCCCCGGTCAGTGACAGATCGACCCCGATCTTCACCACTTTGTTGGCTGCATAGGCTTTGGTGCCGACGCTTCCCAGCGCCGCCACCGCGGTCGCCGAGACAAGCAACTGTCCGGCAGCCCGACGTGTAATCATCCCTGAACCCCCTGGTTCTCGTTGAGCTTCGGCCGTCTAGGGCCGGCCAACCGCTGGCTAGCAAGCCGCGTGCCGTGAGTCACGCGATTTTCCGCGCCGTGTCCTGCGGTCAGCGCGCCCATTCTTCACCAATTTCGTTCCGTGGGGAAGTCGCGCCGAAATGGCCGAAATTCTCCACCTCCCGCCTCGCCAAGCGCGGGGCAGGGGGGGTCCAGCCTTGCCGGCACAGCTCGAAAGACCCCCGCGCCCCGCCTCGAGCAGCGGGACGTGGGGGCGATTTCACTGCGCCTGTTGGGCAGCGGCGAGCAGACGCCGCTTCGTGTCCGGATCAGCCTGCGCCTTCCGGATCACCTGGTTGTATTGATCGACGCTGAGGCCCTGGTTGTTTGATCGCCTGGACCGCCGCAGCGTCGGCCTGTTGCGTGAGCCCCTGTTGCTGGTCCTTGCTCTGCGCCGACTTCATGCGCTGCTCATAATCCTGCTGGATTTGCGCAACCTGCCGCAGCGCCACCCCCGCCTTCCGGACAGTGGCATCATCGGGCGCGCCGGCAACTGCGCCAGCCGGCGGCGGCGTCACGCCCGCCGGGGCTTGCTGCGCAGCCGCCGGGACGGCAAAGCCGGTTCCCAGCATGGCCACCGCGAGGCTGGCGGCTCCAAGGCCGGCCAGTGCGCTGTGCGCCCGCATCACAACACCGTCCGGGCTGCCGTCAGCAGACGCTGCTCGAGATCCGGATTGTCATCCGCGGCGGTGATCACCTCGTTGTACTGCTCCACTGACAGACCTTGGCCGTTGATGACGCCGATTGCCTCCAGTTCCACTCGCTGCGACACCTCCTGCCGTTCGTCATCGGTGTGCGCGGCGTCGAGATCCGCCTTGTGAGCCTGCTTGATCCCGACGATCTGGCCAACCGCCTTCCCGACCTTGGAGACCAGCTCATCGGAGATGTTGTCGCCAGACGGCATCTCGCCTTTATCCATCTTCCTGAACTCGGGCATGTCTCTCCTCTCCAGTGCTGTGGTGCGGACGTTGCCGTCCAAGGTCGCAACGGCACACCGCGCTGCCGGTTTCACCATCTCTCACGGCAAAATTTCTGCTGAGCGGGCGGGGTTGCCGCCCGCACCGGGTCTATCCCAGTCCGCCGACCCCCAGCGCCGCACCAAACCGCCGACTAGGCTCCCGCACGTCGCCGTACTTGCGGTGCATCGCGGTATGATAGGCGGCCGCTAGCACCAGAGTATCCCTGTCGGGGCTGCGGTTCTTGCCGAAATCCTGCAACATGCACTGGGCGATCTCCTGGTTGTGGGGATCGTTGCCCATGCGGCAGGCGCTCAGGGCCACCCGCTCCACCAGCGGCGCACGGTCGGCGACATTGTCGAGACAGGCCTGAGTCCAGGCCAGGCTGTCCGCCCCGTTCAGTGACAGGATGGCGCCCTCCACCCTGTCGAGCAGTTGGCCCGCACTCATGCGATCAGCACCGGCGGGCGGCCGGATCGACACCTTGTTGGCATCGCCCATGGCACGCTGGTGCGCGGCGACGCGGTTGAGGAATGATGCCGCCACGAATAGCAGCTTCAACCGTAGCTTGTGCTCGAAATTGTCGTAGTACCACCCCAGCGTATTGCAGTACTCGTAGCAATGGTGCGGCATCGAGAAGTTATTCTCGCTCTGCGTCTCGATCACCACTCGCGCCGCAGCGATCTGGATCGCATCCAGAATCCGCCGCGGGCTCTTGCCACCGAGCAGCAGTTTGCTCAGAACTTCGACATAGGCCAGCTCCGGCTCGTGGATGATAGCCTGCGCGAGCTCCGCCGCTTCCTGCTGATCGAGCGGTTCGGTGTTCGCCAGCAGCGCGGTCTCCCGCTCACTGGCGCCGCCGTACGGCACCGCGTGCAGCGTTTCGCTGTCGATGAACATCTTCACCGCATTGCATGCCATCTCATAGGTGGAGTACCAGCGCGGGCCTACTGCAATGTCGAGCGCGCCGGCATACAGCACGTGGTGCGCGTTCTCCCAGCCGATGAAATTGCCGATCTCGACGGTGGAGCGGGCGCGATAGGCCTTGTGGCCGGTCGTGTAGGAGCGGTTGTAGAGCATCCGGTCCTGCACATCGATCAGCCCGGCAAACACCAGCTCCGCCAGCACCTCCTTGCGGTTGCCCGGCTCCTCCATCAGGCCGAGGAACACGCGATAGGCATCGAGCACCTGGCCACGATGCACCAGGGTCAGCCAGTGGCTCAGCCGCTCATGGAGCGGCCCGTCGAGACGTAGCGGCTGCTGGTCGGGCCAATAGACGACCGGCGCAGGGGGCGCTGCAATCGAACCGCCCTTGAAGCCACGCGTGTAGTGGCCCGGCGCCTTGCCGATCTTCTGGTTCCAGATGTCGAGCCCGGTCGGGATGTACCAGATCGTCTGCGCCATCGGCAGCGCCGAGAGCTGTCCCGGCAGCATGCGAGCCAAGTTCAGCGTCGCGCGCGCCGACAGCAGGCAGTGATCGTTGTTGACGAAATTCGGGTACCCGTCGTCGATCCGCTCGTGATAGGGCACATGCGTATAGGGGGCATGGATACGCACCCCCTCGGCAATGATCTCGGCCAGCGGTCGGCCGGCGCGCACCAGTTCGTAATACGTCTCGCTGGCCCCGACCTGGTCACGGGCGAGGATGCGATCTTCCAGCCGATCGTAGAGCGCCGCCGCTTCGTTGCGCCTGCCCGCTGTCGCCGCTGCTGCTTCTGACATCCACGCTTCCTCACGTACCCACCGCGATGATGCTACGCCGACCAGCGGACGCCCGACAACCGTGCCGACGTCCCGTTACGGCTGCGAAAGCCGGCATCCACTGGAGGCACGCATTCGATTATGGTTACTGGTTGCCGCAGGAATGACAGGGTACGCTACGCGGGCTTGCATTCAGGCCGGCTCTGGTATTACCAACATGCAGCTTGGGTAATACCTGATGGAGACTGCCATGGCCGGGAAAAAAGCAGGCTTGGTATCTACCGCCAAGCGGCGCCACGCTGCTGCTGAGGGTGAGGATGGCGCCGTCAAGGGCACCATCGCGCTCCGCATCGCCGCAAGCATGGGCCTGCTCGCTGGCCCGAAGACGAAGCACTTCAACGCCAAGGTCTCGCCTAAACTGTTCCAGGCTGCGGCGCGGCGGGTCGGCACCACTTCACCGGCGGTCGTGATCAATGCGGCTCTCGCCGCGCTTGCGACCGAGGACGAGTTAGGTCGATGGCTCGCGAAGAACTGGGGCGTGCTGGCCGATACTTCACCTGAACTGCTCGATCAGATCGATCTTTGAGCTGATCTGTTGTCCCGTGGGCCGGCAAAACTCGTCCCCAGAGACCGGGCCGCCCTGCCGAAATTGGGGCAAGCCGTTCCGCTCGGACCGGTACTGCTCGATACCAACGTATTCATCAACGCTCTGACCGGACGGGGGCCGACCGTATTGCGGGAGCTGCTTGAGGCTCTGCCCCGTCTGTTCGTGGCAGCACCGACCCGTGCCGAGCTGGCTTGGGTGCGCGGCCGACTGGACCCCAGCCACCCAGGCACGGCCCGGGTTCTGACGATGTATGAGGGGCTGTCAGCGCGAATCGACCCCGTGAAGGTGCTCATTCCGGGCGATGCCGATTGGGTTGCAGCCGGTGAACTCGCCGGCCGAGCCACGCGGGCAGTCGCCGGCGGCAGCCGACGCGCCACTGCGTCCGATCGGGCGGAGTTGATCAGCGATGCGTTGATCGCCGTCCTGGCGCATGGGGCAGGCTTCACTGTGGTCACGGGAGACGCGGACTTCGATGTCCTGGCGCAGCTTACTCCTGGCCTGCAGGTGCTGTTTTACGATCGCGGCCGTGAAGCGGCGCGTTAGTGATGCGTCTCCACCTGATGCGCCGCAACCATCGCAGCAAGGCTCTCGAACCGAAAATCGTAAGTGGTGTCGGTCGGTGGCGGCATCGTCGCGCCCCAACCGGAGCGCTCATGCCGGCGATCGATCCATGCGGTGGCAAGTCCAGCCTGCTTTGCCGGCGCGTGATCGTGGAACAGGCTTTGCGCAGTGTGCAGGATCTGAGCCGGCGCAATGCCTTGCTTGGCAAGCCGAGCCAGCATGTAACTGAAATTTGCCGGATCCGGCTTATAGGAACCGATATCCTGCGCCGTGAAAATCGCGTCGAATTCGACCCCCAATCGCCGGTTGCTCCCAGCAAAGCTCGCCCGATCGACATTGGACAGGATCACCAGCCGATAGTGCCGTTTCAGATAAGCGAGAGCAGAAGGCGAATCAGAAAAAGCCGGCCAGTCCGGCACGGATGCGCCAAATCGCATGTCCTCCGCTTCGTCCGGCTGCACGCCCCATTCCTCAGCCAGCCGCCGATGCACTGTTGCCAGCAAATTCGAATAGATCATAGCTGGCGTCTCGGCCTCCTGCGCTGATTCATGGTGCGCAAACGCCTCAAGTACGACATTGCCTGCAAGCGCCGCCCTGGCACGCGCGAGCAGCGGCTGGAGCGCGGCGGTGATGCCGCTCTCCCAGTCGATCAGCGTGCCGTAGCAGTCGAACGTGAGAACCTTGAAATCGGCGAGCTTCATCCTGACCTCGATCACAGTGCCATGCACAGGCGCAGAGCGTCGTACATTGCCGCGTGCACATTGCGGCTGGTGACGGCATCGCCGATGCGATGCAGCTCGAAGCCATCTCGGCGTTTTGGCTGTGGCTCGCCGGAAAGCAGGCTTTCGATCTCCGTGATACCGTCGTTGGAAGAAAGCGGGCGCAGCGCATCATACACTTCGGTGACCGGCGCGGTGCCGCGTTCCACCACCACCTGCGCCGCAGTCAGCGTAGAGAGCGCGCCTGTCAGCTCGTGACGGAATGTCGCCTCCAGCCGGTTGCCGGTGGGCTGCACCTGCACCAGTTGCTGATCGGTACTGACGCGAACGCCGTTCTGCGCAAAGCGCTTCCGGTAGATCACGCGCTCCGAATAAGCCATCTCCAAAGCGACATTGTCATCCAGCGTGGCGAACTGCACGGCGTGTCCGCGTTCGGCGAGATGCAGCGCGCAGGAGACTGCCTCGTGCCGTCCCATGCCGTCATAGACCAGCACATCCGGCTGCGCGGCAACCTCATCAGTCAGGATCTGCCACACGCTCGTACAATGCGCGGCCCCATTCACCGGCTCCATATCCGGCACCCCGCCGGTGGCGACGACGACCACATCGGGCCGTTCGGCCAGCACGTCGTCCGTCCCGACATAACAGTTCAGCCTTACATCCACCCCCAGCCGTTCCAGCTCCGCGACGCGCCAATCGATGATGCCGATCAAGTCGCGCCGCCACGTCGCGCGCACCGCGATCAGCATCTGCCCGCCGAGCTTCGCCGCCGCCTCGAACAACACCACGCGGTGACCACGCTCGGCGGCAATGCGTGCCGCCTCCAGCCCGCCTGGCCCACCGCCGACCACGACGACGCGCCTGCCGGGCACCGCCGCGCGTTCGATCACGTGGGGCAGGTATTGCTCGCGCCCCGACGCCGGATTGTGCATGCACGCAACCTTCTTATACATGCAGTACGAGGCCCCGACGCAAGGCCGCACCCGCTCCTCCTCGCCGCGGGCTAGCTTGTTGACGAGCTGCGGATCAGCCATATGCGCGCGCGTCATGCCGACCATGTCGAGGAGACCCTCTGCAACCGCGTAGCGCGCGGTGGTCAGGTCGGGAATCCTCGCCGCATGGAAGACCGGCAGCCGGGTCTCCCGCTTGAACTGCCCGACCAGCGTCAGGAACGGCGCAATCGGCTGCGACATGCCGGGCATATTGTGCTCGGCCAGAGCAAGATCGGTGTCCATGCGCCCGTAAATGCCGTTGAAGAAGTCGATATGGCCGGCACCCTCCAGCAGGCGTGCGAGGCGGACGCATTCCTCGAAATCGATGCCCTCATCCGTGCCTTCGTCGACGACGAAGCGGATGCCGACCAGCAACCCGTCGCCCACCCGCCGGCGAATCGCTTCGTGCACCATCAACGCAAACCGCGCGCGGTTCTCGGTGGACCCGCCGAATTCATCGGTGCGCATATTGGTCCGCGGCGAGAAGAACTGCCCGATCAGGTGCCCGCCGGTGACCGTCTCAACCGCATCGAGTCCACCCTCCTTACAGCGCCATGCAGCTTCCGCGTACTCGCGCACGACGCGATCGATATCACCGCGGTCCATCTCGCGCGGAATATTGCGATGCCGCGTCTCGCGAATGCGCGACGGCGCGATCGTCGGCAGCCAGTTGGTCGAGAACGCGTCGGCCCGACGCCCAAGATGCGAGATCTGGCACCCGATCGCCGCACCATGCCGGTGAATGCGTGTCGAGAACTCCTGCAGATAAGGGATAATCTCGTCGGTCGCCAGATTGATCTGGCCGCCGCCCCAGCTCGAATCACGAGACACCATTGAGGAGCCGCCGAACATGGTCAACGCCAGGCCACCCTTCGCCTTCTCTTC
>Ga0335075_10000789_pt1 | contig 53668 bp, 45 predicted proteins | sample Lox_Sample_24_FD_206723 | JGI IMG/M metagenome (GOLD analysis project Ga0335075, IMG submission 206723) | Soil microbial communities from Loxahatchee National Wildlife Refuge, Florida, United States - Lox_Sample_2.4 | ecosystem: Environmental > Terrestrial > Soil > Wetlands | place: USA... | reverse complement strand
GGGCGCGGGCAAGACCTCCATCGGCCGGCGCCTGGCGGCACGGCTGGGTCTGCCGTTCCGCGACGCCGACACCGAGATCGAGCTGGCTGCGGGCTGCACCATTCCCGAAATCTTCGCCCGCTACGGGGAACAGGCGTTTCGTGACGGCGAGCGCCGGGTCATCCGCCGCCTGCTGTCAGGAGAGCCGATCGTGCTGGCGTTCGGCGGCGGCGCTTTCATGGACCCTGACACCCGCGCGCTGGTGCGCGGCGGATGCATCTCGGTCTGGCTGCGCTGCCGGCTGCCGACGCTGGCGCGGCGCGTTGCCGGACGCGACCACCGGCCCTTGTTGGCCGGCGGCGACCCCTCCGAGATCCTGCAACGTCTGCTTGACCAGCGTGGCCCCATCTATGCCGAGGCGGATGTGATCGTGGACTGCACCGACGAACCACCCGATACCACCACGTCGCGTGTGCTGGACGCCGTGCTGGCCTGGCGCGCGCCGCGGCGGCTGGCCGTGACCCTGCCGAGTGCGAGCTATGAGGTCGTGGTCGGCGACGGCCTGTTGGCGCGCGCCGGCGCGCTGCTGGCACCGGTGCTGCCGCAAAGACGTGCCGTCGTGGTGACCGACGATGTCGTGGCCGTCCTGCATCTTCCGGCTCTGCTGGCGGGTCTGGCACAGACCGGCATCGCGACGGACTCGATCACCGTCCCGGCCGGGGAGGCTTCGAAGAACCTCGAGGCATGGGCCACACTGGCTGACCGGCTGCTGGAGCAACAGGTCGAGAGAAGAACGACGATCATTGCCTTGGGTGGCGGGGTGGTGGGGGACCTCGCCGGCTTTGCCGCTGCGACCACTTTGCGCGGCCTGCCCTTCGTGCAGGTGCCCACCACCTTGCTGGCGCAGGTTGACTCCTCGGTGGGCGGCAAGACCGGTGTGAACACAGGCCGCGGCAAGAACCTGGTGGGCGCATTCCATCAGCCGCGGATGGTGCTGGCCGACACCGGCACGCTGGCCACCCTGCCACCCGCGGAACGGCGCGCGGGCTACGCCGAGATCGCCAAGGCGGGGCTGATCGGCGATGCCGACTTCTTCACTTGGTGCGAGCATCACGGCGGCGCCGTGGTGAACGGCGATCGCGATGCCCAGGCCGAGGCGATCCTGCGCGCCTGTGCCTTCAAGGCCGCGGTGGTGGGCGACGACGAGCGAGAGGAAAAGCCATCGGACGGTCGCGCCTTGCTCAACCTTGGTCACACCTTCGGCCACGCGCTGGAGGCGGAGATCGGTTACACGGGCGGCCTGCTGCACGGCGAGGCGGTGGCCGTGGGGATCGGCCTGGCATTCAGGCTGTCGGCGCGCCTCGGACATTGCTCGGCGGATGACGCCGAGCGCGTGGTGTCGCACCTGGCGTCGGTCGGGTTGCCGGCCGAGCTGCACCGGCTGAACCGCCGCTTCAGCACCGAGGCTTTGATCGGGCGGATGCGCCGCGACAAGAAGGTGCGCGACGGCGTATTGACCTTCGTACTGGCGCGCGGCATCGGCCAGGCCTTCACCGCTCGGGATGTGCCCGCGGACGCGGTGGCCGCGCTGCTGCGCAACGAGGGATGCGTGTAACATTTTCCTCCCCTTGCGGGAGGGGCGAGGGGGAGGGGCAGCGCCGCCGGCCCCGCAACGCCACGACCCGCGCCCACAACGTCATGGCCGGCCTTGTGCCTACCAGATTCACACATCTCGAATTCGTAAGCCTTTCAGCGGGTTGCGACCCCAAACTCGGGCCGCGATCGTCACGACCATTCGCCGTTCTGTACTTCCAATTACTTCCGCAGGACTCAGTCGGCCGCTTTTCCAAGCTGTCCGTCTCGACGAGCCAACGAGATGTGTGCATCTGGTAGGCCTTATGCCGGCCATCTCCCTCCGTTCCAGCACGCCAGCCGGAACGCGCGGCAATAGACGATGACACATCAGAATAAACAACGCATGTCCTTCGCCGAAAAGATAGCCGGAGGACGCGCAGGGTCCTCACGCAGGCTATGGCTTCTGTGGATTCTCCTGGGACCCGGCATCATATCGCTGCTGGCCAACAACGATGCCGGCGGCATGATTAGCTACACCATGACCGGCGCCACGTTCGGCATAAGCCTGTTTCTGCCGCTGCTTTTCCTGCTCGCCCCGGTCGGCTATAATTTTCAGGAAATGTCGATGCGCCTGTCGGCGGTCACCCAGGCCGAATATCGGCAATTGCTGCTTTCGCATTTTGGCCGGTTCTGGTGCTACAGCAGCGTATCGGCGTTAGCGCTGGCAAACCTTCTCTACATCATCACCGAATTCGTCGGAATGACGGCCGGGCTGATGGTCGTCGGCCTGCCGCTATGGGCCGGCGACATTCTGAGCTTCGTCTTCGTCAGCGCGGTGACGTTTTTGATCGGCTATTGGCCAAAAGAACGGTTCGTTTTGTTTGTAGGCGCAATCAACATCGTGTTCATTGCCGCTGCGATAATGTCGCACCCGGACCCGGCTGCAATCGCGAAGGCATTCATCAGCCGGCCGAAAATATCGTGGGACCTCGACAGCAACGGCATGTTGATATTCATCATGGCGACAATCGGCAACACGATCGCGCCGTTCATGCTGTATTTCCAAAGCAATGCGACGATCGACAAGCAAATAACCGCGAATGACCTGCGGCTGGGGCGTGCGGATATCGCGCTGGGCGCCGTATTGCAGCCGCTGTTCGCGATGACCGTCATGATCTGCGGTGCCGCGCTGGTGGGCAAAATCGCCAATCTGAACAGCTCCAACCCGAGCGACCTGATCTCCGCATTGATCCCGGTGGCCGGCCGCCTGGGCAGCAATCTGTTTGCAATCGGGCTCTTCAATGCGGGCTGGCTCGCTGCCATAACCATCTCGCTGTCGTCGGCCTATACCGTCGCCGGTACGTTCGGTTCGAAGCGCAGCCTGAATCACACAATCCCCGAGGCACCCCGGTTTTACGGAGTCTATTTCGGCAGCCTGCTGCTTGGAGCAATCATTGTCCTGATGCCAGGCCTGCCGCTCAACATGATGGCTGTCTTCACTCAGATCATTGCCGCGATGCTGCTGGTGCCGGACCTGGTTTTCCTGGTCCTGCTGACGAGCAATCGCGGGCTCATGGGGGAGCATGTCAGTCGTTGGTGGAAGCAGATCGTAGGCTGGGCGATCGTGGCGCTTTACGCGGCCATGTCGGCAGCGATCATCTATATCACCTTGGCGGGCATGTAAAGCAATGCGTATTCATGAATACGGTAGCTACAGTACTCATGGCCGGCCATGACGGTGGGGCGCAGGCCACGACGATGTTCTCTCGAGACCCGCGCCTCCACCAGCCACTGCGGACGTCGCAGCAGTACCGAGCTATGCCGCCACTTCCGAGGGAGTTTCAACACCCGCATCCTGCACGGTCGCGGCTGGCCGGCCAAGCAGGAAGCCCTGAAGTTGAGTGCAGCGCTCGCTGCGCAGGATGTCGAGCTGAGTCTGAGTTTCCACCCCCTCCGCGGTCACCTCCAATCCCAGGTTGCGGCCCATGGCAATCACCGAGCTGACGATCGCTTCGGACTCGCTGTCCTTGCCGATCCCCTGCACGAACGATCGGTCGATCTTGATCGCGTCGAACGGAAATCGCCGCAGATAGCTGAGGCTGGAATACCCGGTTCCGAAATCGTCGAGCGCGATGCGGACGCCGCTCTGCTTCAGCTCTTGCAGCACAGCCAACGCCCGCTCGGCATCTTCGATCAGGATGCCTTCGGTGATCTCCAGCTCCAGCCGCCCCGGGTCGAGCCCATGTCGCGTAAGCGTCTCGCGGATCGTCCTGGTCAATCCCGCTTCCTTGAATTGAGCGGGCGAGACGTTGACGGCGATGCGGTATGGTTTGGTCCAGGAAGCGGCCTCCCTGCAGGCTGTCTCCAGCACCCAGTGCCCGATCGTGACGATCAGACCGGTTTCCTCGGCAAGCGGAATGAATTCGGCCGGCGGGATCTTGCCGCGGACGGGATGCGTCCAACGCAGCAATGCCTCGAACCCGGTGATCTCGAGCGTGCGCGATTCCACCAGAGGCTGATAGTCCAGCCTCAGCTCGCCGCGCGGGATCGCCGCGCGCAGATCTTCCTCCAGGGCGCGGCGTTCCTGCACGTGGGCGTCCATCTCCGGCTCGAAGCAGCGGAACGTGCCGCGCCCGTCGCGCTTGGCGCGATAAAGAGCGAGATCGGCGTTCTTCATCAACGTCGTGGAATCGGATCCGTCGCCGGGAAACAGGGCGATCCCGATGCTGGCGCCGATCGTCACATGGTGCCCGTCGATATCGTACGGGCGGGACAAGAGGGCCAGCAGCCGTTCGGCCACCACCACCGCCTCGCGTTGAGACGCCACCTGCTGGATAACCGCGAACTCGTCCCCGCCGAGTCGTGCGGCAGTGTCCATCTCCCGGATCGCACTGCGCACCCGAGCACCCGCTTCGACCAGCACCCGATCGCCGCCCGGATGCCCGAGCAGGTCGTTCACCGACTTGAACCGATCGAGGTCGAGGCAGATCAGCGCCACTCCATGGCGCGACCGCTCGGCCAGCGCGAGCGCCTGCCCCAAGCGGTCGGTGAACAGCGTTCGGTTGGCCAGGCCGGTCAGCGGATCATAGTAGGCGAGCTGCTTGATCCGCCGTTCTGCCGTCTTGCGTTCCGAGATGTCGTGGACCGCGAACACCGTATCCGCCCCGTTCTGCGCGGCGATCCGTCGCTGCAACAACTCGACCGGGCGGCGACCGTCGGATCCGCTGACCAGCTCGACTTCGATAGGCTCGGCCGCCTCCCAGGCGGGATTGGAGCCTACGCGGCCGGTGAACAAGGCCCCGACCGGTTGACCGACCAGCTCGGCGGCCGTGCGATCCGCCATCCGGCAAATTGCCTGGTTCACGTCGGCGATCATGCCGTCACGCGCGAACACGATGCCCTCGAACGTCGCCTCGGCGAATTGTCGCAAGCGAACCCGTTCCTGCTCCCGCCAGTCCGACCACCGCTGATCCGCGATCGTCGCCGCCAGGCTGAGCAGCAGGACAAGCAACCCCACCGCTGCCACGGCGATGGCCAGAAGCGCTGGCGGAAGCTGCAGCCCTATTGTCGAGTGACCCCTCGCCGGGAAAATGCTGACCGCCGCCATCGCGGTAAAAGTGCAGTCCGCAAATCGCCGGAGCCAACAGCAGCGACGCCGCCCAGCGCCGACCGTTCCGCAGGGCGGCAAACGCCGCCAGAGTGAAGACCATGCCGACCGCGACGGAGGCGATCACATAGCGGACATCGTACTGGACCGACCCCAGCACCTGCAGCGCCGCCATACCCATGTAATGCATCGCGGCGACAGCACTCGCCACGAGCGCCGTACCGGTGATCAGCGTCAGCGCGCCCGGCGCTGACAAGAGCACGGCAAGGCCGAAGAACGAAACGACGATCGCGACGCCCAGCGAAAGCGCTGTCAGTCCCGGTGCGTAGGAAACCGGCACCCCGGCCTCGAACGCCAGCATGGCGACGAAATGCGTGGTCCACACCCCGCTGCCAAACGCTAGCGCGGCGCCGGCGATCCAGGCCGGCCGCGTCGCCGCCGGCGAGACAGCGGCGCGAGACAGCATCAGTGTCGTCGTCCCGCATGCGATCGCACAAACCACAGCGGCAAGCAGCACCACGCGGTAGTCATGCTGGTGCGTGATGCAGGTGATGACGCGGATCATGTCGGGCCTTTCGGACAGCCCGCTTACGCGATTATTCAATAGCACAAGGTTAATGCCGGGATTCGCACTACTAAGGGGTCGATGCGATGGTATGCTGCATTGGGGCCCGGCTTTCCTTCGTCGCTTTCAGTGCGTGGCGGCCTGATGGGAACCCTGTTGGATTCGTCCGTTTGTATACGATTGCGAATGAAGCTAAACCGAATTGGTTTATCATTGGAGGTAATCCGGTGTGGTTCGGATTCGGTGTCGGTCGGCTAGATGCCGGGGCGAAAAAACGCTGCCTCGCCGGCCGATGAATGTCTCATTTCCGACGACAGTTGGTGCAAATGACAGCACACGAGAAAGTGATCAGGTACCAGCTAGGAGTTTGGTAAGTTTCATCCAACGGCACGCGGGATCCACTGGGCATAACAACATATACATGGATCAGCGCACCGAGTGCCGACTGGAGGCAGCACCCGCATCGGAACGCCGGCTGGGTGTTCCGATGGGGAGGAGGCGCAATGACATCCTACACGTGGCGCAGTGCGGCAAGCGGCACCTGGGACACGGGGAGCAATTGGACCCCCAGCGGAGTCCCCAGTTCTTCCGCCGACTCGGCGACGATCGACGCCACCGGAGCGACCTATACGGTCTCCTATGACGAAACCTCGGAAACAATCGATGATCTGACAGTCGATAGTGCGGCTGCGACCCTCGCTTTCGACGTGGGCCAGACCCTGACGGTTGACGGCGCCACCATGCTGCTGGCGGGAACGATCGATCTGATCAACGCTAATGCGGTCTTTAACGCGGGAAGTCTAACCATCTCACCTGGAGCGGCCTTAGTCATTGGCGATAGCAGTAAAGCAGAGAGCTTCAACGGTACGACCTACTATGGCGCCAGTGTAAGCGGCTTGGTGGACTTGGTCTCGACAACCGGCTCATTCGGGTCCACCTCGGCGACGTTGACGCTGAGCGGCACCATTGAGGCGACAGCAGGTACCGGAACAGTCAGCTTTGCGTCGATCTCCGGTTCGGGGACGTTCGAGGCAGCCGGCGGCACACTGGTCGTTGCGAGTTCGCTTGCCGGTTCCACAGTCAGTAATGTCATTTCGAACTCGGCGTCGTCCGTGTTCGAGACGACTGGTTCGCTGTATTATGGCAGTAGTCTGTCAATCAGTTTTCTTGGACCCAATGGCGAATTCCAGTACAATGATCCATCGAGTGATTCCCATGTCACTTTCGTAACATCCGGTCTCAATGTGGGCCCATCTACAACTACACCCACGGACTTCTTCGATTTCGCCGGTGAGAGTCTCACTATCACCAGCGGGAGCCCTGGGACTGGAGCGACAGGCAGTGTCGTGCTGTCGAATGGCGACACTCTGGCCCTTTCCGGGATCACTGGCGGCGCCGGAGGCTGGGTAGCCGAGGCCGTCTCCGCGGGTGGCGGGACGGAGGTTTTTCTCGCCGTTTGCTTTGCGGCAGGTACTCGCATCCTGACTCCTTCAGGGGACAGGGCGGTGGAAACACTGGCCGAAGGAGATCTTGTTCTGGCTGGCGCAGGTGACGAACTGGTTCCCTGTCCGATCAAATGGCTTGGTTACAGACGGATCGATCTGACGTCTCATCCGCGCCCGGCCACTGTCGCCCCGATCCGCATCATGCGTGGCGCCATTTCTGATACGATTCCACATAACGACCTCTGCGTCTCGCCCGATCACGGTATCCTGATAGATGGCAAGCTGATATGTGCCCGTCAGCTCGTGAACGGCACCACCATTCGTCAGGTGACGGGTCTGGCATCTGTTCAGTATTTTCATGTCGAGCTTGATGCGCACAACATCCTGCTCGCCGAAGGTCTCACGGCGGAAAGCTATCTGGACACTGGGAACCACGGTTTCTTCGCCAACGGCGATGCGACGCTTGGACTGCATCCCGACCTGTGCGACGAATCGGACTATCCGTCTCGCGAGCGGGCGTCCTGCGAACCCTTCGTCTGGGACGAGGATAACGTGCGGCCGATATGGCAACGTTTGGCGGACCGGGCGATATTCCTTGGAGAGGTGCCCCCCCGGCTCGACACCACCACTGATCCTGGTCTGCATCTTGTCGTTCATGGCCGCGACGTAAAGCCACTGTCCGCCGACACCGGAAGACACCTCTTCCTGCTTCCCAGGGAAGCCACCGAGGTCCGAGTGGTTTCACTTGCCGACGCACCCACCGTCGGCCGCCCCTGGGTGGAGGACCGACGCCGCTTGGGCGTATGCGTCGAGCGGATCATTCTGCGCAGCGCAGACGATACAGAGCAGATCCCGATCCCGCTGGACCATCCCGGCCTGTCGCAAGGCTGGTGGGCTGTGGAGCGGGAGGGAACGAGGCTGAGGCGGTGGACGAATGGCGACGCGACATTGCGGTTGCCCGCCGCTATCGACCCGGCGGTGCTGGAGCTGGACGCCACCTGGGATCGTATGAGCTACTCGATCCCCGCGCGGCAGGAGAGGATGGCGCCCCATGCGGGGCAGTATCGTCACGCGGCTTGACCCGCATGTAGGCGCTTCAACCCTCGCCTTATCGCGCCGACAGCGCACTCGCATCGGCAGGTAGAGCCATCGCGTTTCGCGACGGCTAGCTCCGCTGCAGAGCCGCGCCGACCCATTCCGCCCAGGCCAACGTCGCGCGGTCCTCTCCGCGGCTGCCGACGACCTGGATCCCCAGCGGCAACCCGTCCGGCCCAGTCCCCGCCGGCACCGTCACGCAGGGAACATGCAAGCTGGTCCAGATGAAATTGAATACCGGATCCCCGGTCCACTCCAGGCCAGCCGGCGCTTGGCCGGGCGCCGCCGGAGTAACCAACACATCCAATCCCTCCATCACCCCCGGGAAGCCAACTTGCGTCCGCTCGAACACCGCGGCCGCACGCGCCACCGCATCGCTGTTGTGAGCCAGCCCGAACTCCAGCCGCTCCAGTAGTTCCGGGCTGATCTGATCGCGGTACCCCGCCAGTTCCCAGCCCAATGCGCGCGCACTCTCATGGTTCATGATGATCGGATGCGCCTCGGCCAAGTCGGCGAAATCAGCCGGCAGCTCACGCTCGGTCACCGCAGCCCCCGCACGCGCCAGCGCTGCCGCCACACGCGGCAGCAGCGTCTGCGTCTCCGGCAGCGCCGCCGGCCAGGACGGCGAGCGGCAGATACCAACCCGCGGCGCGCGCGCCGGCTTCTGCTCGGGGTCACCAAGATCACGCCCGCTGACAGCGCCGGCAAACAGCGCGCAATCCGCCACACTGCGGGCCATGACCCCGATCGTGTCGAGACTGTCCGACATCAGCTTCATGCCGGCGCGGCTGATCAGCCCGAAGCTCGGCTTGTATCCGACCACGCCACAGAACGCCGCCGGCCGGATGACGCTGCCGGCGGTCTGCGTGCCAAAGGTCAGCGGAAAGAAGAAATCCGCCACCCCCGCCGCCGAGCCGCTGGACGAGCCGCCCGGTGTGTGCCCAAGTGCGTGTGGATTGCCGGTCGGCCCCGGCTTGCGGGTCGCGAATTCGGTCGTGACCGTCTTGCCGACCACCACGCCGCCCGCGTTTCGCGTCCAGGCCACGGCCGCCGCATTCGCCCGAGGTCGCCAGCCCCGCCAGATCGGAGACCCGTACTCGCTCGGCATGTCCGCCGTATCCAGCACGTCCTTGACGCCCACGGGCAGGCCGCGCAGCGGCCCGGACCGCGCCGTCCGCGCCGCGCACCTCGCATGCTCCGCATCGAACCAGGCAAACGCGCGCACCTCCGGCTCGCGCGCGGCGATTCGCGCCAGGCAGGCCTCCATCAGGTCGTCGGGACTCAGCCGGCGGTCGCGTATCAGGCGTGCGGCCTCGGTCGCGGTCAGGCGGGACGGATCCGGCATGGTGGGAATCTCCGAGTATCAGCGTGTCAAGACTGGCGCGGCGTGCATCGCGGGTCCATCCTCACGGCAATGAGCGCCACCAGCCACTCTCCGCCGGTACGCGTCGGCCTCGGGGCCGACGGGTCGCGCACCTACCTCGTCGATCTGCCGCCGGACGAGCTGCCGGCGGTGCGTGGCCGCGACATCGAGCGCGCCTGGCACGCCGCGCGCGAGGCCGCGCTTGCCTCTGCCTGGGGTGCCAGCCGCGGCTTCCGGTTTCGTCGTGCCGACGGCAGCACCACCGATCTCGCGCTGGCCGATCAGGACGCGCTGTGTTGGGCGCGCGCGGTGGACGGCACTGTCGGGATGGGCAGTTGCTACGGACTGTCGCTCTGCCTGCGGCTGCTGGCGCTGGTCGATCTGCTGGCTCGCGCGCCGTGGACCGCGCCGCTCTGCCGGCTTGCACGCGACGGTGCCGAGCTCGATCCCTCGTTGCTGCGCGCCGCGGCGACCACGCCGCTGACCGAAGACGCGCGCTTCGACGAGATGCTGTTCCGCGCCCGCATCGCGCCGCTCGCATTGGAGCCACCGCCGGTCGCGGTCGGCATTCCGGGGACTGCCCAAGCATGAAGATCCCGCTCGCCTGGCTTGCGCCGCTTGCCCTGGTCGCCGCCTGCACCAGCGCCCCGCCGACGCCCGAGTCGCTGACCGCCCGCGACACTTTGGCCGCCTGCCGGCAACAGGCGAACACCACGTTCGTCATGCAGAACCGCGGTCAGATCTACAGCATGAGCGACGAATCCGCGCCGCAGTCGAGCATTGGTCTGACCCAGGACCCGACGCAGGGCCTGGCGAATCGCTTCGAGCAGGAGCGGATGGTCCAGGACTGCGTCCGCAACACCGGAACGCAGACCAATCGCGCAGGGCTCAACCCGCAGGGCGCGTCCGGTGTGCCGGCCCCGCCCGTGGCACCCGGCGGATCGCTGAGCCCCTGATCCATGCCCTATGGTTCGCCCACCTCGACGCGCACGTTGCGTGATGCCGACGCATTGCTCGCCGCCGGGCTGATCCGGCCGGAGGCGCACGACGCCGTGGCAGCAGTCGGGCGCCGCTACGCCGTGGCGATCCCGCCGGCGCTGCGCGCGGTCATCAAGCATCCCGATGATCCGATCGGCCGGCAATTCGTGCCCGATCCGGCCGAGCTGCTGACCGCTCCGCACGAACGCTCGGACCCGATCGGCGACGAGGCGTTATCGCCGATCAAGGGCATCGTCCACCGCTATCCGGACCGTGCCCTGCTGAAGCCGCTGCTGGCCTGCCCGGTCTATTGCCGGTTCTGTTTCCGTCGCGAGCATATCGGTCCCGATGGCGGCCTGCTGACCACGGCCGAGTTGCGGGCCGCCTATAACTGGCTGGGGGCGCGCCCGGCCATCCGAGAGGTGATCCTGACGGGCGGCGATCCGCTGATGCTGTCGGCGCGGCGGCTCTCCGGGATTCTCGGCGCGCTGTCGGCGATCCCGCATATCGAGATCCTTCGCATCCACACACGTGTGCCCATCGCCGATCCGGCGATGGTCACCGCAGCCCTGGCCACCGCATTGTGCGTCGAGACCCCGTTGTGGGTCGTCCTGCACGCCAACCACGCGCGCGAGTTCACCCCGACGGCCTGCGCCGCCATCGCCCTGCTGCGGCGCGAGGGCATCCCGCTGCTCGGCCAGTCCGTCCTGCTGCGCGGCGTCAACGACAGCGAGGCCGCGCTGGAGGCGCTGTTCCGCGCGATGCTGAGGGCGCGGGTGAAACCCTATTACCTGCACCAGCTCGATCCCGCCCCCGGCACCGCGCGCTTCCATGTCCCGATCGAGGAAGGCCGGCGGCTGCTCGGTGCACTGCGCGGCCGCGTGAGCGGGCTCGCCTGGCCCACCTACGTGCTCGATATTCCCGGCGGCTACGGCAAGGTGCCGATCGGCCCCGATTACCTGGAGCCGCGCGACGCGGAAGGTCATGCCATTGTGCGGGACACACAGGGCGCGCGACACCTGGTCGCCAGCGGCGCGGCGAGGCCGACCACGTAGCGCCCAGGGCGAATTCGTCATTCCTGCGCCAGTAGGAATCCGTTGCGTCGCTCCCAAAGACAGCACCGGGGACAATGAGGTCACGAGGACAGTTTATTATCGTTTCCATCGTACCGACAAGGCCGACGCCTGCACTCCCGTATGCAACGCCGAAGGCATCTTGGTGGCCTCGGTTATCCTCTGGTATCCTCTGTGTCGAATCGCAACAGACTGGTCGCGCTGGTCGCCACGCACGAAGACATCACCGATAGCCGAGGAGCGGATCGCTGACCGGACTCCGGCGTGGGGCGGACGCAGGCTGCCATGAGTATGGCGGCGGACTGCGTCCGCCCTACGACGTCCTATGACGTGCTGTGCAGCATGACACCGCGCCAGGCAGAAAGCGCGGCGTAAGCAATCGCCCCGAATTGCCCTCGACTCCCCCCGCGCGCAGTCTTCCGGTCCGTGCCGCCGAGGAGACTGCCATGTCCGCCACATTCACCACGCTGCGCATCGAGCAGCCACAGCCGCACATCAAGCTGATCACCCTGAACCGCCCGGACGTCGCCAATGCAATGAACACCGAGATGGGACGCGACCTCCTGGCCTGCTTCGATGCGATCAACGCCGCGCCCTCCGAGCAGCGCTGCATCGTGCTCACCGGGGCCGGGCGCCGCGCGTTCTGCGCCGGCGGCGACCTGAAGGAGCGCAACGGCATGACCGATGCGCAGTGGCAGGACCAGCATCTGATTTTCGAGCGGGCGATCCGTGCCTTGCTCAACTGCCCGGTGCCGATGATCGCCGCGGTGAACGGCGCCGCCTTTGCCGGCGGGCTGGAGATCGCGCTCTGCTGCGACTTCATCTACGCCACGGAGCACGCCCGTTTCGCGCTGACCGAAGTGACGCTCGGGATCATGCCCGGCGCCGGCGGCACGCAGACGTTGCCCCGGGCCGTCGGGGCTCGCCGGGCGAAGGAGATCATGCTGACCGGGCGGCCCTTTTCGGTGCAGGAGGCGTTCGCCTGGGGCATGGTCAACCGGATCTGTGCGGCCGACGACCTGCTGCCCCAGGCACTGGCAACCGCCGAGACGATTGCCGCGAACGCCCCGATCTCGACACGGCAGATCAAGCAGGCGGTCAATTGCGGGCTGAACATGGACCTTGTGAGCGGAATGATGTTCGAGATCGAGGCATACAACCGAATGGTGCCGACCGAGGATCGCCGCGAAGGCATCCGCGCCTTCAACGAGAAGCGCCGGCCTGACTTCCTGGGCCGCTGAACCGTGGCAACCCCGTCATGGCGAGCTTGGCCCGGCCATCTACGTATTTATTGCAAGTACGGTCCCGGCGTGCATACCCGGCCAGGAACCAACTCTCCGCAGGATGCCGCACCGGAGTCAAAGCCGCATCTCAACTGCTTGCAATAAGTGCCGGATGACCCTATTTCCTTCGGCTTCATCAGATGGGTTGAAGATGTCGGGTCGGCAGGTCGAGGTATGATCCACTACCAGTTGCAGTGCAGCAAGGACCATGAGTTCGACGGCTGGTTCCGCGACAGCGCAACATTCGAGAAGCAGGTCCGGCTCAGCCTTATTGAGTGCCCGGCGTGTGGCGATACCTCCGTCCGTCGCGCACTGATGGCTCCCGCGGTCGCCAGACCGCACCGCGCCCCGGTGCCGGCACCGTCCGAGGCGCCGCAACCGCCGCCCCAGCCGCAGGTCCAACCGGCACCACAAGCGCCGCCGGCCGAAGCGGTTGCCGGAAAGCTGCCCGATCACGTGCGGGCGATGCTGCAGCGCATGCGCAGCGAGGTCGAGAAGCACTGCGACTATGTCGGCGAGCACTTCGCCGAGGAGGCCCGCCGTATGCATCGCGGCGAGAGCGACCGGCACGGCATCTACGGCGAGACCACGCCGGAGCAAGCCGAGGCGCTGGCCGAGGATGGGATCGAGTTCTCCCGCATCCCATGGGTGCCGCGCGCCGACGGCTGAATTATTACGCCTTAAAAAGGGAGCGGGGCACCACTCCCCCCGCTCAATCTTTCTTTTATTGCTGCCCGGTGGTTTTGAGGGCGATAAGCCTGTTATTCGTTGTTGCGTCAATGCCTTGGCAATCATTCGACAGCACGACAGTAAAGGAAGAAAAGGTTTAACGCAGATGCACGCTGAGGTCCGCAGATGCACGCCGATACGAATGGGCTGAATGAGCTTTCACGGGCTATCATCGGCTGTGCTTTTACCCGTGCTCATGCCCTCGCATCCGACGGCATGATTTCAGCGTGTCACGCCCGGAAGTCAAATGCGCGGCCAACCATCCGTAATTCACCGCATATCATCTGCGTAAATCCGCGTGCATCTGCGTAAGACCTTTTACTTTCTTTATCGTCGCGCCGCCGAATGCTTCGCCGCTATCGCCCCACAACCACCTACACAAATCACGGAAGACCCTTATTATTGTTCTGGTTCGAGCCGGGATGCAGGCAGACCTGTAGCCGATCACCCCGCATGGGCGGCCGCGAGATAGTTCACCGACAGGTCGGCCGTCACCCGCCAACGCCCGCGCAGCGGATCTGGTGACAGCCCGGCCAGATCAGCCAGGTGCAGCCCCGCGTGACGAAGCTCGGCTGCCAGCTCCGCCGGGGTGATGAAGCGCCGCCAGTCGTGCGTTCCAACCGGCAGCCACCGCAGCAGATACTCAGCCCCGATCTTGGCGGCGACGAACGACCGGCCGGTGCGATTGAGCGTCGAAACGAACAGCAAGCCGCCCGGCTCGAGCAGCCTCCCCAACACCGCAACGAAAGCCCCAGGATCGGGCACGTGTTCAATCACTTCGAGCGCCGTCACCACCGAAAAGCGACTCCCCTCCGCAAGCACCGCCTCGGCGGTCGTGACCCGGTAAACGACGGGCAGCCCGCGTCCCTTGGCGTGCCGCTGCGCCACGCCGATCGTCGCCGCGGCGGCGTCGATCCCCAGCACACGGAAGCCCCGTGCGGCCAGCGCCTCGGCCGCGATCCCGCCGCCGCAGCCCACATCCAGCAGCGACAGGCCCGGACGGCCGCGAAACCGTTGCTCGACCCGCTCCGCGATCCAGCCGATCCGCGCCGGGTTCATCCCGTGCAGCGCGCGCATGGGTCCCCGTGGATCCCACCAGCGCGCCGCCATCGCGTCGAATCGCGCCAGTTCCGCATCCGAGACCGTCTTCGAAGGCATGTTGCCCCTCCCGCACCCCCCCGTTATGTCTGCCCTCGGCATCCCGGCTGACAACCCGACCATCGAAACATGCGCCTTGTCCTGAAATTCGGCGGCACCTCGGTGGCCGACCTCGATCGTATCCGCAACGTTGCCACCCGGGTGAAGCGCGAGATCGAGGCCGGCCACGAAGTCGCGGTGGTCGTCTCCGCCATGGCCGGCGTGACCAACCAGCTCGTCGCCTGGTGCCAGACTCTGTCGCCCCTGCACGACGCCCGTGAATACGACGCCGTGCTCGCCACCGGCGAGCAGGTCACCGCCGGCCTGCTGGCCATCGCCTTGCAGGAGATCGGGGTCGAGGCACGGTCCTGGCAGGGCTGGCAGCTTCCCATCCGCACCGACAACGCGCACGGCAAGGCGCGCATCGCCTCGATTGAAGGCACCGAGCTGATCCGCCGCATGCAGGCCGGACAAGTGGCGGTTGTCCCCGGCTTCCAGGGGATCAGCCCGACCGGCCGCGTCACCACGCTCGGCCGCGGCGGCTCCGATACCTCCGCGGTGGCGCTGGCCGCCGCGTTAGGGGCCGATCGCTGCGACATCTACACTGACGTGGATGGGGTCTATACAACCGATCCCCGGCTGGTCCCGCGGGCGCGCAAGCTCGCTCGGATCAGCTATGAAGAGATGCTGGAGCTCGCCTCGGGCGGCGCCAAGGTGCTGCAGACCCGTAGCGTCGAGCTCGCAATGAACCAGCAGGTGCGCGTGCAGGTGCGCTCGAGCTTCCAGGACCTGCCCGGCACGCTGGTGGTGGACGAGGAAGAGATCGTGGAGCAGGAAAACGTCTCCGGCATTGCCTATTCCCGCGACGAGGCGAAGATCACGGTCCGTCGCGTCCCCGACCGGCCGGGGATCGCCGCCGCGATCTTCGGCGCGCTCGCCGAGCAGCACGTCAATGTCGACATGATCGTGCAGAACGTCTCGGCCGACGGCATGACGGACATGACCTTCACTGTCGGCAAATCGGACCTGCCGCGGGCAAAAGGGGCACTCGACGCGACCCGCCCGCAGGTCGGCTACGCCGATCTCCTGACCGATCCGGACGTGGCCAAGATCAGCGTGGTTGGCGTCGGCATGCGCAGCCACGCTGGCGTCGCCAGCACGATGTTCCGCGCGCTGGCCGACAAGGCGATCAACATCCAGGTGATCTCGACCAGCGAGATCAAGGTCAGCGTATTGATCGCCGCTGAATACACCGAGCTTGCCGTGCGAGCGCTGCACACCGCGTACGGCCTCGATGCCGACTGAATTCGACACGCTCCCACCGGGAGAGATCGCCGTCCACCTCTCCCGCTCTGCGGGAGAGGTCGGTTCGCGCAGCGAACCGGGTGAGGGTGCCGCCCGCATCGAGCTCGATCGCCTCTGGCAACGCGGCACCGCGTTCCTCGGCTGCCGCTACGCCATCATGGGGGGCGCGATGACCTGGGTAAGCGAACGCCACCTGGTCGCGGCCATCTCCAACGCCGGCGGCTTCGGCGTGATCGCCTGCGGCTCGATGAACCCCGACGCGCTCGCCGCCGAGATCGCGGCGACGCAGGCGCTGACCGACAAGCCGTTCGGCGTCAACCTGATCACCCTGCATCCAGCGCTGCCCGAGCTGATCCAGGTCTGCCTCGCCGCCCGGGTCGGCCACATCGTCCTGGCCGGCGGCATCCCGCCCGGCAATGCGGTGCGCGCCGTAAAGGATGGCGGCGCAAAGCTGATCACCTTCACCCCCGCCCTGGTCCTCGCCAAGCGGCTGGTGCGTTCGGGCGCCGACGCGCTGGTAATCGAAGGCTCCGAGGCCGGCGGCCACATCGGTCCGGTCTCGCTCAGCGTCCTGGCGCAAGAGATCCTGCCGCATTTGCGCGAGGTGCCGGTCTTCGTCGCCGGCGGCCTCGGCCGCGGCGAGGCAATCCTGGCCTATCTCGAAATGGGCGCCGCCGGCGCGCAACTCGGCACCCGCTTCGCCGCCGCCACCGAGTCCATCGCCCACCCCCGCTTCAAGCAGGCGTTCATGCGCGCCAATGCCCGCGACGCGCTGCCCTCGGTTCAGCTCGACGACCGGTTCCCGGTGATCCCCGTGCGCGGCCTGGTCAACCAAGGCACCAGGCGCTTCCTGGTGCACCAGGCCGAGGTGATCCGTCGCTTCCAGGCCGGCGAGCTTACGCGTGAGGCGGCCCAGCTTGAGATCGAGCATTTCTGGGCCGGTGCCCTGCGCCGCGCCGTGATCGACGGCGATGTGGAGACCGGCTCGGTGATGGCCGGCCAATCGGTCGGCATGGTGACCGCCGAGCAGTCCACCGCTTCCATTCTCCAGGAACTGGTGGAACAGGCAGTCGGCGCGCTTGTGGCGCGCGGTCGGATCGCCGCCCGTGCCGGCCCCGGCTGACGTTCGGCTGACGAGGCCGCGCCGCATGCTCGGCTCGCTGCGCTCACTGATGGCGCATGGGGCACCGAAACTCTCGGAGCTTGTCGAGCTGGTGGCGGCCGAGATGCCCGTCGATGTCTGCTCCATCTACATCAAACGCCCCGGCGACATCCTGGAGCTGGCGGCGACCAAGGGGCTCAACCCGTCCGCCGTCGGACGCACCCGGCTCCGTGTCGGCGAGGGCATCATCGGCCTGTGCGCCGCCAGCGGACAGGTGATGAATCTGGCCGACGCGCAGTACCATCCGCGCTTCGTCTATCGCCCCGAAACCGGCGAGGAGGCATTCGCCTCCATCCTCGCCGTCCCGGTGCGCCGGGCGGGGCGCACGATGGGCGTGCTGGCGGTGCAAACCCGCGAGGCACGGCATTATTCAGCAGACGAAGTCGAAGAGCTGGAGACCGTCGCCATGCTGCTTGCCGAGCCGCTGGCGGCCGCCGGCGCCGCGGACGGCTCGGAGGAGGGGATCGCCGGTACCGTCCCGCGGGTCTTTTCCGGCGTGCCGCTGGTCGGCGGGATCGTCATCGGGGTGATCGTGCAGCACGGCGCGCGCGTTGTGGCCGGTCGCCTGCTCGCCGATGACCCCAGGGCGGAGCTCGATCGACTGCAGAGTGCGGCCGAGCGCCTGCAGCGCGGCCTTGACGAGCTGCTGGATGGCCATCTTCCCGCGGTTGGCGAAGCGGGCGCTGCCTCGCGCGAGGTGCTGGAGGCCTATCGGCTGGTCGCTGCCGATGCCGGCTGGCTCAACCGGGTTGGCGAGGTGATCCGCAGCGGCCTGACTGCCGAAGCCGCCGTGCAGCGCGTGGCGAGCGATGTGCACGACCGCATGCGCCGCATTGCCGACCCCTATCTGCGCGAGCGGCTCGCCGATCTCGACGACATGGCCGGCCGGTTGCTGGCCGAATTGACCGGCGGATCGGCGCGTCCGCCGGTGCCACCGGGTGCGATCCTGCTCGCCCGACGGTTGGGCCCGGCCGAGCTGCTCGGCTGGCACGACAGCGGGATTGGCGGCCTGGTGATCGAGGAAGCGAGTCCGGCGGGACACGCGGCCATTTTGGCGCGCGCGCTGGGCCTGCCGGCACTCGGCGGGGCCCGCGGTGCGCTGAGCGCGGCCGCGCCGACCGACCAGGCGGTGCTCGACGCCGACGAAGGTGCGTTCTATTTGCGGCCCGAGGCCGATGTGGCGACTGCCTATGAGCGCGCGCTGAAAGCGCGAACGGCTCGCAGGGCGGGCTGGGAGCGGCTGCGCCGCACGCCGCCTGCCACGGGCGACGGGACGCGGGTGCAGTTGATGCTGAACGCCGGCCTCGCCCTGGAGCTGGGAGAGCTGGACCGCACCGGCGCCGAGGGCATCGGCCTGTTCCGTACCGAGATCGCCATGCTCGCGCGCGGCTCGGTTCCCGATGTTGCCGAGCAGGCGGCGTTCTATTCCCGCGTGCTGGACGCGGCCGGCCATCGGCCGGTGGCATTCCGCACGCTGGATCTCGGCGGCGACAAGCTGCTGCCGGATGCCGGGCTGCCGGAAGAAGCCAACCCGGCGATGGGCTGGCGCAGCCTGCGCGTTGGCCTCGATCGTCCGGCGGTGTTGCGGCGGCAGCTCCGCGCCCTGCTGCTGGGCGCGGCCGGCCGGCCGCTGACGGTCATGTTCCCGATGGTCGCCACCGTGGCGGAGTTCCGCGCCGCCCGTGCGCTGTTGCTGGCCGAGGCGAAGCGAATCCACCGGCCGCCCGAACGGCTGGAGATCGGCACCATGCTGGAAGTGCCGGCCCTGATGTGGCAGCTTGATGCGCTGCTGGCCGAGGTCGATTTTGTCTCGATCGGCTCCAACGATCTGCTGCAGTTCCTGTTCGCGGCCGACCGTGGCTCGCCGACATTGGCCGGTCGTTACGACCTGCTGTCGCCACCCGTGCTCTGCCTGATCGAGCAGATCGTATGCGCTGCCGCTGTCGCCAAAGGTGGGACGGGCGTGCCGGTCTCGTTGTGCGGCGAGGCGGCGGGGCGGCCGCTCGAGGCGATGGCGCTGGTCGGGCTGGGCGTCACCACACTATCGATGTCGGCCTCCAACATCATGCCGGTGAAGAGCGTGCTGAGCGGGCTCGATCTGGCGGCGTTCCGTGCCGTCCTCGCGGGGGTCCGGCAGGATGCCGGCGCTGCGAGCCTGCGCGAGCCGATCGCGATCTGGGCGCGCGAGCGGGGACTGGATGTTTAATACCTGTACGGCTGAGAGCGCCCGAAAGATCGACTCTTCGGGTGAGCCCAGTCCCAGCCGTGGGTCATCCTTTCGGGCCGCTGATAAAGTATAATACCAAATCGCGCAGTCGGTTGACTCACATTGCAAAGAGAAAGTTTGGATGACGGCCTTTACCGCTCATGACGGCGGTGGCGCGAAGCGCATGATCCTTCTCGGTGAGACTCTATGTCCCTTTGTCAATTGCAATCGCAGCCGCGGGTCGGGCCGCGATCCTGCCGGACCACGTGATGATCGATCCATTCCGCGACCAGGCGCCGCGCCTCGTTCACCGAGGCCTCCGGGTGGTGGATCCGGTAAAGCACCGTGCAGGCGCGAAACGCCGCCAGATCGTCCGAGCCAAGCTGGCGAAGGTCGCGATAGGCGGTGACCACCGCGCGCTCACAGCGGCGGCCGATCTGGCTGAACTCATTGCCCATCGGGCGCAGACTCCTAGTTGCGAATCGTTCGCAAGAACCGCCCGAGTTTAAGGGCCGAGCCGCGAGCCTGCAAGCCGCTCAGCGGGCTGCGACAATCTCCGCCAGCGCCGAGCCTACCTCGGCGGTGCCCGCCTGTCCGCCCATGTCGCGCGTGCCCGGCCCGCCGCCTTGCAGCAGCGTCTCGATCGCCGCGACGATTGTCCGCCCGGCCTCCGCCTCCCCCAGATGCTCCAGCATCATCGCCGCCGACCAGATCTGGCCGATCGGGTTGCAGATGCCCCGCCCGGCAATATCGGGCGCCGAGCCGTGCACCGGCTCGAACATCGACGGGTGCCTCCGTTCGGGGTTGATGTTCGCCGACGGCGCGATGCCGATCGAGCCCGCCACTGCCGGGCCGAGGTCGCTCAGAATGTCGCCGAAGAGGTTCGACCCGACCACCACGTCGAACCAGTCCGGATGCTGCACGAAATGCGCGCAGAGGATGTCGATGTGGTACTGGTCCGTGCGCACCTCCGGATAGGACCTCGCCATCGCAGCGAAGCGCTCGTCCCAATAGGGCATGGTGAAGGTGATGCCGTTCGATTTAGTGGCCGAGGTCAGGTGACGCTTCGGCCGGCTTTGCGCCAGCTCGAAGGCGTAGCGCAGCACGCGATCGACGCCGTGGCGGGTGAACACGCTCTGCTGCGAGACGAACTCCCGCTCGGTGCCCTGGAACATCCGGCCGCCCACCGAGGAATACTCGCCTTCGGTGTTCTCGCGCACCACGTAGAAGTCGATATCCGCCTCGGTGCGCCCGGCAAGCGGCGTGCGCACGCCGGGCATCAGCTTGCAGGGGCGGAGGTTCACGTACTGGTCGAAGCCGCGCCGGATCGGGATCAACAGGCCCCAGAGCGAGATATGGTCCGGCACGTCCGGCCAGCCGATCGCGCCGAGCAGGATGGAATCCGCCTCGGCGAGCCGGTCCATGCCATCGGCCGGCATCATCGCCCCGGTCTTCTTGTAGAGATCGCAGGACCAGTCGTAGTGCGTGAAGTCTAGCCGGAAGTCGAACCGGGCAGCGGCGGCGTCGAGTACCTTGAGTGACTCCGGTACTGTCTCCTTGCCGATGCCATCACCGGGAATGACCGCGATCCGGTGGGTGCAGGCCATGTCGATGCCTCCTGCTGTGAGCCGTGCCGGGATTTGAGCCCAGGGGATAAGGCTCCAGGGGATATGACTCCAGCCGCGGCCGCGGGAGAAGGGGCCTCGATTTCGTGATTGGGGGAGCGGGACTGGGCTCCCGCCGAAGTCGCATAAGCGCCCTGCTGTTCGGCCAACGGCCGCAGCCGGTCGGTCAGTCCCAGCACGGTCTCGGCGCCGCCCAGGTAGAGCACGCCGTCCGGCGCCATCTGCCTGGCAATCGCCTCCAGCACGCGGGTCTTCGTCGGCTGGTCGAAATAGAGCAGCACGTTGCGGCAGAACACGACGTCGAACATGCCCAGCGGGCGCAGGTCGGCGAGCAGGTTCCATTCACGGAACTCCACCGCCGCCCGCAGCGCCGCGCTGAGTCGCCAGCCATCGGCCTCCTTGCAGAAATGCTTCATCAGCATCTGCACCGGCAAGCCGCGCTGTACCTCGAACTGCGAATAGAGGCCCTCGCGTGCGCGCGCCAGCGGCTCGCGGGCGATGTCGGTGCCGAGAATCTCGACCTTGCGCTGGCCCAGCAGGGCTTGGCAGTCGGTCAGGATCATGGCCAGCGAGTATGCCTCCTGGCCGGTGGAGGCAGCCGCCGACCACACCCGCAATGGCGCCCCGGCCGGACGCGCTTCATGCAGCCGCGGTAGCACCTGGGTGCGGAAATGCTGGAACGGCTTGGTGTCGCGGAAGAACAGGCTCTCGTTGGTGGTCATCGCCTCGACCACCTCCTGCGCCAGCTTCTCCGCGGCGGGGCTGCCGAGCCGCGCTGCGAGCGCCGCCAGGTCGCGCATCCCTTCCCGCCGCAGGATCGGGCCGAGCCGTGTCTCCAGCAGGTAGAGCTTGTCGGGACCGATCACGAGCCCCGAGCGCGATTTCAGCAAATCGGCCAGCAGGCCGAACGCCGGTCCCGACAACCCGCCGCTCATGCCGGCACGACCGCCAGCAGATCGAGCAGCCTGGGCGCGATCTTCGGCAACGGCAGCACGGCGTGGCACAGGCCAGCCCGCGCCACGGCGCCCGGCATGCCCCAGACGACGCTGGTTGCCTCGTCCTGTGCAACCGCCGTTCCGCCCGCATCGACCACCCGTCTTGTGCCGACGAGGCCGTCCTGGCCCATGCCGGTCAGCATCGCCACCAGCACCCGCCCGTCGCAGGCCTCGGCAGCGCTCTCCAGCATCGGATCGGCCGAGGGGCGACAGAAATTGACCGGCGGGTCGTCCGACAGGCGGACGCGCAGGCCGGCCGGACCGCGCTCGACGATCATGTGCCGGCCGCCCGGCGCGACGCTGATATGGCCTGGTCGGAGCAGCGCGCCGTCCTTGGCCTCGGTACAATCCACCACACCGGCGCGGGCTATGTGGGCCGCCAGGATCGGGGTGAAGGACGCCGGCATGTGCTGGGTGACCACCACCGGCACCGGCACCCGGGCGCCGAGCCCCTGCGCCAGGGTGCAGAGGGCCTGCGGCCCGCCGGTCGAGCTGCCGATCGCCAGCAGCCTCGGCGGTTGCGCCGGCGGCGGTCGGCAGGTCGGCGGAGCGGTCGGCGGAGCACGGCGCGGCGCGGCGAGCCCCTTGACCTTCTGCACCAGCTCGCGGCGGAACAGGTCTTCACCGAGCGCTGCCACCGCGCTCGGCTTCGCCACGAAATCGGCGGCGCCGAGCGAGAGCGCCCGCAGCGTGATCTCGGCACCGCGCGTGGTCAGCGTCGAGGCCATCACCACTTTCAGGCCGGGATGCTCGCGCAGCAGCAGCGGCAGGGCAGCCAGCCCGTCCATCACCGGCATCTCGATATCAAGGACGACGACGTCGACGGCTGTCCGGCGCGCCTGCTCCAGCGCCTCGCGCCCGTTCCCGGCGCGGGCGATCACGCGGATGCCGGGATCCGACTCAAGAACGCGGGCAATGGCAGATCGGATGACTGCCGAATCGTCACACACCATCACCCGCGCCAGCGGCGTGCCGCCCGCAGCGGCGTTGGAGGCGGGCGTCAACACAGTTCGGCCTGGCCCGGCCCGACCTCCTGGTCGTCATGGCCGGCCTTCGGCCATGACGACGGGGACCACCGCCGGCACGCGGGTTCAGCGGTCAACCGAGTCCGGCCTGCGCGAGCTTGCCGAGCAGGATCTCGGCGTCGAACGGCTTCATGATGTATTCCTGTGCACCGCTCTCGATGGCCTGCTCGATCGCTGAGATGCCGTTCTCGGTGGTGCAGAATACCACGATCGGGTTGTCCGGGCCGAACTCGGCCCGCAATGCACGCAGGAACTCGATGCCGTTCATCACCGGCATGTTCCAGTCGAGCAGCACGCAATCGGGCAATCCGCGCCGGCAGTCCTCCAGCGCGATGTGGCCATTCTCGGCTTCGGTCACGGCGTAGCCGTTGGCCTCCAGGATGCGACGGGCGAGCTTGCGCACCACCCGGCTGTCATCGACGACGAGGCATGTGCAGCTCATGTGTCGTCAGTATCCGCGCGCATCGCTCAAGGCGAGCAGCCGGTCGACGTCCAGGACCACCAGAAGCCGCTCCTCCAGCCGGTAGATGCCGGTGCTGACGTCCGCCCACGGCGGCGGCAGGGTGGGCGGGTTCTGCTCCAGAGCGCTCGCCTTCAGGCTCATGACTTCGGCGACCTGATCGACCAGCAGCGCATAAAGCTCGCCCATGACCTCGACCACCACCGACATCCGTCGGGCGCCAGCAGCCGCCGGCGGCAGCCCGAGCCGCAGCCGGAGATCGATCGCGGTGACGATGCGCCCGCGCAGATTGAGGCTTCCGGCCACTTCCCGGGGTGCCAGCGGTACCGGCGAGATCACCTGCTCGCCCAGCACGTCACGCACCTCGAGGACGGCAATGCCGCAGAGCTGCCCTCCCAGGATCAGGGTGACAAACTGGTGCTCACCGGTTTCGGCGAGGTCGCCGTGGCCCCGAGGCCGCTCGAGCAGATCGGTTTCCATTTCGCCGTCCCAGCTATTGCGCCAGCTTCTCGGCAAGGCAGTGCCGGAGGCTGGCGATCAGTGCCTCCCGGTCGAACTTGGCCACGTGACCGGTGAAGCCGGCGGCGCGGGTGGCTTCCATATCGGCTTGCGTGGCGCGGCTGGACAACGCGATGACCGGCAGCGCCGCCCAGGGTCCATCGGCACGCACCGCGCGGACGAATTGCAGCCCGTCCATGTCCGGCATCTCGATATCGGACACGATCGCCTCGAACATCTCGCCCGCCTCGCGCAGCCGGAGAGCCTCGGTGGGGCCGGACGTCGCGGTGACGGAATAGCCGGCGGCGGCCAGCGTCGGCACCAGCAACTGGCGGAAGAACGCGCTGTCCTCGACGGCGAGGATGCGTCCCCCGCCGTGCCCGGTGCCGTCGCCGCGGAACCAGTCCTGCGAGGCGCGGGTCAGCCAATAGCCGGTATCGATGACGTCGGTGGCCCGTCCGCCGATAATGGCGGTACCGAGCAGGCCGGGACGATCGCCGCTCAGTTCGATGTCGAGGCGATCCTCGATCACATCGACGATCTCATCGACCATCAGCCCCACGCTACGGCTTTGCTCGGCGAACACCAGGGCGGCCTGCCGCGGCTTATCGTGCGCGAGCCCCTCGCCGAGTCCCACCAACGGCATCAGCCGGCCGCGATATTGCGTCACCAGCGCGCCGCCCGAGGACTCGATCGCCGTCCGCTCGATCTCTTCGATGCGTGATACCAGACTGAGCGGCACCGCCATGAGCTGCGTGCCACCGGCGCGGAACAGCAGCATCGCCGTGCGCTGCCCCGAGCGCATGGCGTCCGCGCGGGCGGTTGCGGGCGGCCGCTCCGCCGCGCCGGCGGCGATGCCGCTCGCGCGGGCGATCCCGTTTGGGTCCAGGATCATGATCACCGATCCGTCGCCGAGAATCGTGTTGCCGCTGAACATGGTGACGTGGCGCAGGATGGGGGCCACCGGCTTGACCACGATCTCCTCGGTGTCGAACACCCGATCGACGATGATGCCCAGCATGCCGGCACCGACCTGGATGACGATGATGATCGGCGTCCCGGCATCCTCGACCCCGGCATCGAGCCGCAGCAGCTCGCGCAGGCTGACCAGCGGCAGCAGGCGGTCGCGCAGCCGCAGCACGGGAGTCTCGTTGACCCGCTCGATGACGCCATGGTTGCCGGCGCCGCCGCGCGAGGCCTGCACGAGCTCGATGACGTTGACCTGCGGGATCGCGAACCGCTCGCCGCCCGCTTCCAGCACCAGCGCCGAGACGATCGCCAGCGTAAGCGGGATCTTGATGGTGAAGGTGGTGCCGGACCCCGCCACGCTCTTCAGGTCGATCGCGCCACCGATCCGCTCGACATTGGTCTTCACCACATCCATGCCGACACCACGACCGGAGACAGCCGTGACCGCGGACGCGGTGGAGAAACCGGCGCGGAAGATGAAGCGCTGGATCTGCGCCTCGGTCATCGTCGCCAGTTCGGCGTCGGTCGCCAGGCCGCGCGCGACGGCCGCCGCACCGATGCGCTCCGCCGACAGCCCGCGGCCGTCGTCGCTCACCTCGATGATGATGTAGCCTCCCTCATGGAAGGCGTTCAGCGAGATGTGGCCGGTTTCGGGCTTTCCCGCGGCGTGCCGGTCGGCGGGCGATTCCAGCCCGTGATCGGCCGAATTGCGCACCATGTGCGTCAGCGGGTCCTTGATCAGCTCCAGCACCTGGCGGTCGAGCTCGGTATCGGCGCCGAGCATCGTCAGTTCGATCTTCTTATTGAGCTCGTGGGTCAGATCGCGCACCAGCCGCGGCAGCTTGTTCCACGCATTGCCGATCGGCTGCATGCGCGTCTTCATCACCCCCTCCTGCAGCTCGGAGGTGATCAGCGACAGCCGCTGCAGCGGCCCGGCAAAGGCGGCACTCTCCTGGGCGCGGCCGAGTTGCAGGAGCTGGTTGCGGACGAGCACCAGCTCGCTCGCCATGGTCATGAGGTCCTCGAGGACATCGACCGCGACCCGGATCGTCTGAGACGACGTCGTGTCGGCTCGCTCAGGGTCCCCCTCCCCCCTGCCCCCTCCGGCGACAGGAGGGGGAGCTTTGAGACCGGCATCGACGGCGTCGTCGGAAGACTCTTCCGCGGCCGTCCTGTCGGGTGCTTCGCCTTCGGCGGCACGAGTGAGTGCCGCGATGAGCGCATCGTCGTTGCCGGCCGGCTCGGCGCCGGATGTAGCGAGTCCGCCCAGGATGGCCTTCACCCGGTCAAGCGCGGCCAGCACCAGGCTGACGATATCCGGTGTGACGGCCAGACTGCCGTCGCGCACCCGTCCCAGCACGCTCTCCGCCGCATGGGCCACCCGCTCCAGCCGCTCCAGGCCAAGGAACCCGCAGGTGCCCTTGATGGTGTGGACGAGGCGGAAAATCTTCGACAGCGTCTGCTGGTCGTCCGGCGTGCGTTCGAGGCGGACCACGGCCACGTCGAGCTCGGCGAGGCTTTCGTTGGTTTCGGTCAGGAACTCGGTAAGCAGATCGTCCATGGGCGGCACGACGCGTTAAGTTGGCCGCCGATTATGCGTCGGGAAAACGGAAGGAATGGTAAACCGCTACCGGGTGTTGTCCGGGCTCAAAAGGAGTGGCGGGGCGGAGATGCGCCGGCCCCGTCTGGCCGGCAAAAGGCCGGAGGAGAGCAGCAGCGATACTCTGACTGCCAGTCGGCGGGACAGCAGCGCGACCAGCGGCGCGAGCACGCCTCGCGGGCCGCCAAGCGCCGCCCAGGCGGCCTGCTCGTCGGCCAGACATGCCGCGAGCCCGGCCGGCCAGGCGGCGCGCAGGCCGATAATGGTGACCAGGATGTCGGCGCCGTCGGCCGCGGCCAGGCCGATGACCCCGCCGCGCGGCAGGCTCTCGGCGGCGAGCAGCAACACGTTCAGTAGAACGCGTGCCATGGGCGGCGGCAGCACGGTCGCTGCCGGCAAGGCCGAGAGATCGAGGTCCAGCCGATGCGCGCCCGGTAAGCCGCGTGCCAGGGCATCGAGCCGCGACAGGTCGAGGCCGGCTGCGTCGCCAGCCCAGGCTTCGCGCAGGAGTTGTAGTCGCAGGTTCAGCTCTCCGCCGGCTTCGGCGGCGGCGGCGAGGGCATCGGATGACACCCGGGCCCCTTCCATTGCCAGCTCCAGCGCGCCCATCAGGGTTCCGAGCAGGCCGCTGATGTCGTGGCTGAACCGTGAGCTGAGAAGTTCGCTGAGGCGCAGGGGATCGTCCATGCCGGCTTCGATGTCCTGGGGTGTTGCTCCAAACGCGTTCGCTTTCGGTAACGTCTCATTAATCGTTAATTTCTGCGAAAAAGTCACTAGATTTTTCTTACGGCTGAGGAACATACGCCTGAATGGCGGGGCGCGGCCGTGACGTCGGGGCCGATCCCTGCCGTGGAGCCGGGTCAGTGGGTCCGCCATCCCGGCCGCCCCGATTGGGGTCTCGGCCAGGTACAGTCGGCGATCGGCGAACGCGTGACCGTGAATTTCGAGCATGCCGGCAAGGTGCTCGTGAACGTCCGGGTGGTGCCGCTGGAGCTGTGCGACGGTCCCGACACGGCGGACTGAAGCCGCGGCAGCGGCGCGCCCATGCCTTGAACCGCGGTGCGGAACGGCGCAAGTAACGCCTATGTTGCGGACCGGAATGTCATCATGATCGACCCCTTTGGCCGATCAATCACCTACCTGCGCGTGTCGGTCACGGACCGCTGCGACCTCCGGTGTGTCTATTGCATGGCGGAGGAGATGACGTTCCTGCCGAAGCGCGAGGTGCTGACGCTCGAGGAGCTCGACCGCGTCTCGGCCGCGTTCATCCGGCTCGGCACGCGGAAGATCCGGCTGACCGGCGGTGAGCCGCTGGTCCGGCGCGACGTGATGTGGCTCTTCCGCAGCCTCGGCGCCCGGCTCGGGCACGGATTGGATGAGTTGACCGTCACCACCAACGGCACGCGCCTCGCACAGCACGCCGAAGCGTTGGGCGCGGCGGGGGTGCGGCGGGTGAATGTCTCGCTCGATACGCTCGACGCCGAGCGGTTCGCGGAGATCACTCGCCGGGGGCGCATTCAGCAGACGCTGGACGGAATCTTCGCCGCCAAGGCGGCGGGCCTCGCGGTGAAGATCAACACCGTGGCGATGAAGGGCGTGAACGAGGACGAATTCGGCGACCTGATCGCCTGGTGCGGCGAGCACGGCTTCGATCTGTGCCTGATCGAGACCATGCCCATGGGCGAGATCACCGGCGACCGGACCGAGCAGTACTTGCCGCTATCGGTCGTGCGGGCGCGGCTGCGGCTGCGCTGGACGCTCGAGGAGACGGATTACCGTACCGGTGGGCCGGCGCGTTATTTCACGGTGGCCGAGACCGGGCGGCGGATCGGCTTCATTACGCCGATGACCCACAATTTCTGCGAGAGCTGCAACCGGGTGCGGCTGACCTGCACCGGCACGCTTTACATGTGCCTGGGGCAGGACGACCAGGCGGACCTGCGCAGCGTGCTGCGGGCCGGCGCATCCGACGCCGAGCTGGACGGTGCCATCCTGGAGGCGATCAGCCGCAAGCCGAAGGGGCACGACTTCATCATCGACCGCCGCCATGATCGCCCGGCGGTGGCGCGGCACATGAGTGTGACCGGCGGGTGAGGCTGCTCGCCTGGACCCTTCTGCGGCCGCAGGCTCCCGCTTGGTCCGGCGATGCCCCCAGATCTCACACAATACCCCCACGGGCCGTCTTGGACGCCAGAGGGCTGCTCCACTCGGACTTCTACAGGCTTCTAGGAGATCGTACAGCCTGCAACAGACCTCCGAATTCGTCTTCCGGGCGGCTCCGGTCGATAACAAAGAAGCCGGCCTTTATAAGGGGCGCCAGAAGGTCTGCCTGGGTTTTCTCTCTAGACCACCATTTGTGCCATTCGATCGCGAACGCTGATGATGGGCGTGGGCCTTCTGATCAAGCTCGACAGCCGCGGACCGGTGCTCTACCGCCAGCAGCGGGTCGGCCGCTTCGGCGAAAATTTCACGCTGTTGAAATTTCGCAGCATGCGCGTGGATGCCGAGTCCGAGGGAGCGCCGCGCTGGGCGGCCAAGCGGGATCCGCGCATCACACGCGTCGGTGCCTTGATCCGCTCCACCCGGATCGACGAGCTGCCCCAGCTTCTGAACGTGCTGCATGGCGAAATGAGCCTGATCGGACCGCGCCCCGAGCGGCCGCACTTCGTCGCCCAGTTGAGCCAGGTCATTCCTTTCTATGACGAACGGAACTATGTGAAGCCGGGAATAACCGGCTGGGCGCAGGTGAATTTTCCGTACGGTGCCTCGATCGAGGACGCCAGGGAAAAGTTGTCCTACGACCTCTACTACGTGAAAAATCGCAGCACATTCCTCGACTTGCTGATCCTGGTGGCAACCATCCGCGTGATCCTGTTCCGCGAGGGCGCGCGTTGAGGCTTCCTGGCGCGGGATGGGCTCAATTCATCCACGGATCGAACGAGGGCCTCGTAAAAACGGGTTCACACGGAGTCCACGAAGAACTCAGAGTCGCGGCGGCGGCTGATCGGGCAGAGCGATCTTCAGCGGCCGGAGCACGAGGGGTCTGGCAATTCCGAATGGCGCCGCCGTCCAGCAGCGCACTTGGTTGACACCGCACGCCGGCGGCGCTGACGGGCCGGAGATGGCCGGCACAAGGCGTGCACAAGGCCTGCCATGACGGAGGGAGGGGCCCACCGTCGACTGGAGAGGTGCACCCAGACGCCAGCTTGCAGGCCAGGGTGCACACCAAAGGGGGTGCTGTTGGATTGGACCGCAGGAACGACTGCCCCCGACTCACCAGGTATCTCACCCGCGTCGCCTACCCGCATCAGTCGCTGAGCTGTCGTCAGGCTGCGGAATCGCCTGTTCATCCGCGAAATCTCGGGTTTTGTCAGAAACGCTATGGCCACCTTTTGCACCCACGGCCTTCGCCATTGCGGTTCAAGGGCCAAAGGCGCATACCACTAAGACAGATGAGATCACAGTGGAGATTCATCGCCAAACGCCTCGTCGAACATCTTGAGCGGTCGGGCTTCATCATTATGAAGGTCCACAACGATGAACGAATAGTGGAGAATTAATGTTCAAGTCTCCGCAGCGCAGCAAGTATGATGTAGCCTGGCAAGAGCTATACGACGAAATGCCTGGGGACAACCGAGAATATCTGAGCGTGCACAAGGAACGTCATTGGGAAACCTTCGACACGGTCGCTCGTCTGGTGCAGCACTGCCGAGCGCCGAAGATTTTGGAAGTTGGGACCTCTCCCTTCATTCGACTCTATCGCAAGCTGATTCCCAATGCGTCTCTTACGACGATCGATCGACCCGAAGGCATGCTTGGCATGACCGCAGAGACTGCGTTGGAATGGGGCGCCTTGCGCCACTATGGGGTCGATCTGACTACGACGCCGTTGGGGCCCGACCTCGGAGAGCCTCCGATCGGTTTGTACGACGCCGTTGCATTCTGCGAGATCCTCGAACATTTGCCGCTGAGTGCCACCCAGCTTTTCAGTGAGCTCTTTTCGCTACTGGAGCCGGACGGGTACTGCTACATAATGACACCCAACTCCTTTGCACTCACCCGTCTTCGAAAAGTGTTCAACCGTGAGAACCCGCAGGAGGCGTTCCAGGCTCGAGGAGCCGACAAATGGGCCGCCACCCATGTCCGGGAATATTCGATGAGCGAGCTGTTTGAGGCAATTGATAACGCCGGGGGTAAGGTTGTTCGAGCCCTCTATTCCAATTGTTGGGAGGATGGCTATGCACGAGACCTATTGGCCGAAACGCCAGCTTTGCTGTCTAATCTCGCGATCGTTGCAGTGCCCCTATATTCGCCGCATGCACCTGACTCGACGGTCTCCCAAGTGAAGCTAACATTTGGCGCGCTTAACGAGCGTGAGCTGGCAATCGCATTGCCTGGGCGCTAACCGCACCTCAACGCAGGCTGCTTGCGTCGCGAATCGCGGCCGTTTGTCCAACCTGTTTTCGTCCTCGCCAGGGCCAGGTTCCTTCCCATGTCATGAGCCCTCATGTTTGTGTCCGTGGCCGGCGCCTCAATCCGCTTCGCGCAGAGAGGCGTTCACCTGCAGTTGCACGGGCCTGCCTCATGCGTCGGCACTTCGCATGCGCACGTTGATTTGGAACCCTTCAAGCGTGGCGCCGCTGGGCGCCTGGCACAACTCGCCGGCAGCCAGTGGGCCGACTTGCGTTCCATCGGTGAAGCGCCCGCTATACGTGCAGGTTAGTTTATCCCGTGCCTCGCCGCGCAACTGCACCTCGAAGCCACGCAGCGGCCAGTCGCGTCCTCGGGTCCCGCAGAACGCGCCAAACTCGCTGAAGTTGGAGGAGGTTCCGTCCCGCAAAACGACGCGGTAGGCGAGTGAATCACGCGGAATCCCAGTTGGTACGACGGCGATGGCCTCAATTGCGAGGCCGCTGCCAATTTTGCCCAACCACTCTCCGGGCCAGCCCCAGACATCGCCGATGTTCTGGACGTGTGCGCCGATTTCAATCAGCGCGGGGTCGGCCTCAGCGGCCTGCTCCCGCGGATCCAGTCGCGGAACCACGACCTCGGAGGAGACGGCCTGCAGGCGCATTATCAGATCGAGCATATAATCACGGTTACCCATGCGGCCGAGATAGCGGCGAGCGAAAGTCGCGCCTTCCTCGGCCACTGGGGCGAACGTCATCGGCCGGCGCTGCTCTTCTTCGACGATGTGTTCGACGTCCTCGTCCTGGACGATCGGAATATAGTGCCGCCACGGCGTCAGGGCGGCGAAATAGTATAGCTGGAACTGCGACTCATATTTGGCGAGCGCCGCCCGGCTCAGCAGGCCGATGGCAACGCGCGAGCAAGTTGCGCCGTTCCCATCCATCGAGAGGATGAAGCGATATTGAAACTGGTCCTGCCATGACATTGGCTCGCCACCAACGCCCAGTGCAGCGACCATGGCAACTACGTCATCCGATTCACATTGCACGATGCGTGGCAGTCGGAAGTCGACGTGCCGGCTCCCCTTGAAGAATACTGCAGCGCGCAAGCGTGGGATCGCCAGCACTCGAACGTCATTGGCTGTGATAGTCCGACCTCCAGTCGTTGACCCCGCAAAGACCGCCCGCATAAGTTTGCTTTCATAGGGCGTCTCATCGACAAACTGGGGCGGTATGTAGAAGTTAGCGTGCAGGAAATCTACATCGGGTAACAATACAAGGTTGCTGCCTGCCCTCTTCTGGAAAGCGAGTACTGGGGCCGGGGCATGGTCGATCGGTGCATCGTTGACATCGATGGCAATGAGCATGTCGCAGATAACCGGCGAATGATCCAGCACGCGAGCCAGGAAATCGCGGTACATGGTGGCGCGAATGTATTCTTCACGAAAAACGATCTTTCCTTCCGGTTCAGGCTTACGACTGTCTTGGAGCTCGCCTAGCATGCGGTAGCCCGGTTTCTCGAGCAGGGTAATCTCGCCGTCCTTGATCCGGTAGAGGAAGATCGACCGGACAGTCAGATTGAGCGTTTGGTAGATCTCTTCGCAGAACGCGCGCGAGATCGCGGTGCCTAGCCAAGGCGCCATCTGCTGAAGCACCAGATTGTGGATGACACGGTCTTCGTTCATCACGGTACCCATCCGGTCACGTAGCGCGGTCCTTCCCTGGGAAGGCCGCAGGGGTCAGCGTCAGGAAGATGCCGGACGTACAATAGCTACGAACTGTGGGTTTTCGAAGCGCGTCGCTATTGCGCCAGCCATCCGGGACCCGACGTCCCACCCCGCGCGTCTCCCAGGCGTTGCATTGAGCGCGGCGCGCGACTCGGCTACCGGATCGTCTCATTCCCGATGACTTATGATACAAATGATACAGAACGCCTCATTCTCACGGTTTCGTGATTGGTGGCTTTGGCCGCCTCGCCGGAAGAATAGCCAGTCAACGACTTTGGAACCATCAAGCGTGGCTGACGAAGGAGCATTGCGCCGACGCCAGTTGTTGCAGGCGGCCGGCTTGCCTTCGCGGATTCGGGCCGCCATGGATTGTGCCGATCAAGCTGGGGAACCGCCTCAACCCGGGAGGCATTTCCCGGCAACTTCGCATTGCCTCGCGCTAATTGCCACGCGCAGCTTTCTTCCATTTGCGAAACTGGCTGCGAAGAGTTTTTTGGCTCATCATCCGGAATTCCGCGCATTTTTGCTCCTCGTGGATGGCGAACCGGCGGATGCCGCAGTTTTTCATGAGGGGCAGGTGGTGCTTTTGCCTGAACTCGGGCTGAGCCACGGGGGTTGGTATGCAGCAAAGTTCACAACCGCGGAGTTCTCAAACGCTCTGAAACCAGTCTTCTTGCAGTACGTTGCGCGGTTCGCGAAAAGGGCGATCTATCTCGACTGCGACGTTGTCGTATTTAGCCGCCTGAGCGAGATGCTCGCCCTTTCGGATACCCACGAGCTGGTCCTTGTTCCGCACATGCTAACTCCGCCGCCTCGACCCGAGTGGTTCTGGGTCCATCCGACGAGGGCCGACACTTTCAATTCCGGCCTTATTAATGCAGGGTGCTTTGCGATTCAATTGACGGAGTGTAAGGAATTTCTGACGTTCTGGGAGGAGGCCAATTTCGCGCCAGGCGCATTTTACGAAGGCGCGGGATATCAGACCGATCAGCAGCACCTTAACTGGGCGCTCGTCACCATGCCGGGCGTGTGCGTGCTTCGCGATGACCGTTACAACGTTGCCTATTGGAATTTGCACGAGCGTGATCTTTGGCGCCATTCCACTCCCGCTGGCGACGGTCCGTTCATGGTGGGCGACAAGCCCCTCGGGTTCTTTCACTTCAGCGGCTACGACGTGCACGACAGGCTACGCCTGTCCCGTCATGACGGGCGTCATGTGGTCTATAATATGCCGGCGGTGGCCGAGATCCTGAACTGGTACAGCGACCGAATCCTAACGTCCCCAACCGCTGGACTCTTGCACCAGCCATACCGCTTTGATTGGCTTGCTAATGGCTTTCGCGTGAATCGGTTCGTCAGAGAACTGCTCAAGAAGTATGAAGCGCACATTCCCAAGTTTGACTGCCAAACGCAAGCAGGTGCAGACGGCCTCTGCGCGTTTCTGATGGATCCACTCCCGGCGACAAGGTCAATGCTGCCGCTGGTCGCTGCCGAGATTTATGAGAGGCGGCCGGATTTGCAGGCCACTTTCCCCGGTGCGCACACAGCGGTTTCACCTTCCGGGTTCTGGCGTTGGTTCTGCCATCACGCTGGAAAGGAATACGACATCCACTTCTTGGTCGACTGCTTCCGTCGGACACTGGAGGCGGGGCCTGTCCATGCCGTCGCGGAAAGGGTCATTGCTGCGCTGGGAAAGACTGAGCTTCAGTTCCTCGGGCGGGATCGCCTCAGCGTCGCCCAGCACCTTCGGACGGTTGGCGAAAGTGAGCTGGCAGATACATTGCTGGAGGCAAGAGAGGAGTGGTATTTCTTCGACGAATTGTCCGCTGCATTCGAGATCTACAACCACCGACATGGCCTTCAGGAGAAGTTCCCGAACATCCTCGACCAGGATCACGAAGCCTTTTCCGAGTGGTTAATTCGTCATGGATCCGATGAGCATGGATGCTCACCTGCAGTTGGTGAAAGGTTTCGCCGCTGCACCGCCCAAACGTCACTCGCAAGGATCTTCTCGTATCTCGCGCGACGAGAGGACATCGCGCGTGCGTGCCAGGATTCGCTAGTGTTGGATGATCCGGCGCCCGTCCTACGGCACCTCATCCAGGGTGCCGGCGAAGGCCTTGAATATGATCTGGATGACGTGGTCACGTTGCGGTTCGTCCACCAAACGCGTCGCGAGTTGTTAGTCCCGTTTTATCTCGAGCTGCCGCTCACGCGTCAAAGACCCGACGCATCACGGATCGCAGAGTTCAGTGTCGGCTTATTGCCTGAGCGTGTCAGGTCGGCTCCCTGGGCGCTGCTTGGCTGCCAGAATCACGCTGCCTGCTTTGACCCGTTCGACGCATACCTGGATCAGGAACTTCGGCGCTGGGTCAGCACATTCTCATTTCCGTCTCGGGATGTCATCGGGTTTTTACGAACGCCGAGGCGCGAACAGCAAGCCATCGAGTTAATTGAGCCCGCGTACCATGTGGCAGCGCTCAAAGCGCCTGCCAATAGCGGAGCTGCTGGCGATGTCGGATCGCGTCTGAAGGAGCGCGAACGCTGTCCCGGCGTCAATATCTTCGGCTATTTTCATGCTAACATCGGGGTGGCTGAATCCAGCAGAGGCCTCGCACAGGCAGTATCGCTGTTGCGCCCCGTCAATCGCGTGCCGCTGCATACTTCGCAGGTGCAGGAGGGAACCGGGCTGTCGCAACTCTTCCAGCGGTTTGATTACCTGTCGGATACCAATGTTTTTGTCTCGTACCCGCACCAGTATGAGGATCTGCTGGGAATGATGCGTCCCGAGCAGATCGTTGGACGCCGCAATATCGCCCACCTGGCATGGGAGCAAAAAGACGCAAATCCGTGGTGGAAGGTGGTGTACGACCGATATGACGAAATTTGGACGATATCAGACTTCGCAGCCATACCATTTCGGCGGATGTTCCCGGGCCGCGTCAGGGTCGTGCTGAATGTCCTTGACTTCGAGAAGTTCCCACGCCCCGCGGCGACAGAGCGGACACGGCTCGAAGGAGACGCGATCACCTTTTTGTTCGCCTTTGACGCCAACAGCTCGATGGAGCGCAAGAATCCAGAGGGCCTGTTGGATGCCTTCTGCAAGGCATTCCAGGATACCCACCATGCCGAACGAGTACGGCTGGTGCTGAAAATTGGTGACATGCATCGACCTGAGCATGCGGCGCGTGTCGAGAAACTCATGCGAACGGCGCGTGAGTCGCGCCTGGCCATATGCTTCGACGATCGGCGGTTGCCGCGAGAAGCGATGCTGCGGCTGATTGCCGAAGCGGACTGCTATGTGTCGTTGCACCGAGCGGAAGGCTTTGGTTATACGCTGGCCGAGGCGATGGCCTATGGAGTTCCAGTCATCGCCTCGGGTTATTCCGGCAATTTGGAGTATATGACGCCCGACAACAGCTTCCTGGTTCCATGCGAGGAGACGTTCGTGAAGACCCCGGACGGACCGTTTCAGCGCGGCTCGACCTGGGGTGAGCCAGACATCGACGCCGCCGCGGAACTGCTGCGGCAGGTGGTGGAGCATCCGTCGGAGGCTCGGGCAGCAGGCGAACTTGGCCGTATGACCGTCACGGAGAAGTTGAGCGCGGCAGCGGTCGCGGAGACCCTCAAACCGTGCTTCGTCTCATCCTTCGCGGAGCAGCCCGCCGACTGACGGCCACTCCGTCCATCGCCGCGGGCGCGGCTGCGGCCGCTCGGGCTGAAGGCTCTCGAGGACCGAATGATTCGAATCGAAGCCTGCAAACGGCCGATCCGGTTCGGCAGCGATGCCGATCGTCACTGGATCCGAGCCTTTTTAGCGACGCGAAAAGAAAGAAAGCTTTACCACAGAGGCCTAGCGCGGCCGGTGGCCGCAACCAAATTACCAACAGCGTCGCTGGGAGGTCGTGCCTCGGTCACGGTTCGAAGGAAGTCATACCGCAGAGGCGCAGAGCCCGCAGAGGCAATTGCGTACCCCCGCGGGCCCTTGCGTAGGCAGAACACTGCGCCTCTGCGTTCTCTGCGCCTCTGCGGTATGACTTACTCGGTGCCCTCCGCCTACTTCTCGTGCTGGCACCGGCGCTTGCTCTCCCACCTGATGGCAGCACGCAACGAAAGCACGCAGAAGCCTGCGAGATTGGCGCACGGAGAAATCTTCGCGATTGGCGAGGATTTTTAGGGTTAGCTATACAGAGACCTAGCGCCGCCTTCGGCCGCAACCAAAGCTGGTACGGCGTTCCCCCGTTGAACTGGCTAAACTGGGTTTTGCGAGAACGAGCAGAACAGCCATGAGGGGAACGCGGTGGAAGCATTTCTAGCAAAACATGCGGGTGATGTCGTCAGCGTGCTGTCCGGCTTCGACCGGCTGGTGTTCCGCGGCACGCTGCGGATGCTGGCGCATCACCTGGGAATGATGAGATATTTGTGGGCGGTTCAGGTGCTGCTGAAGGACTTTGGCGCGCATGCCGAAGCTCTGACCCAGCGGCTGAGGCAAGCCTCGGAAGCGCTGGCGCGGCAGACAGGCCGTGCGATCCGCTACCTTCCCTCGAGCGGCACCAACAAGGAACAGGTGGCCCGCAAGATCGCCGAAGCGGACCATGTCGGGCAAGGACTGATCTGCATCCTGGAAGTCGTCGAACCCTGCCTCTCATATGAGATCGTACGCGACCGCAAGGCCAGGCGCCTGCACCTGGCGCCGCGCCATCGCAAGTGCCTGTACCTTTACCATGATCAACTCCACGGGGTGTTCGGCTTCATGCACGCCCGCATCCAGACCTGGCTGCCGTTCTCGGTGCAGATCTGCCTGAACGGGCGGGAGTGGCTGGCCCGCAGCATGGACGCGGCCGGCCCGCACTACATCCAGCGCGACAACTGCTTCACCTGGCTGGAACACCCCGACCGGACGCAGCTTCTGATGGACCAGCAGGTGCAGGCAGCCTGGCCTGAGTTGCTGAACGATATCGCGCACAGCCTGAACCCACAGCACGACGCGATGTTCCAGGCGTTACCGGTTGACTACTACTGGTCGACTTACCAAAGCGAATGGGCTACCGACATCCTGTTCCGTGACGTTCGCACGCTGGACCGGTTGTATCCGAAGCTGGTGCAGCACGGCCTGACGACGTTCCTCAGCGCGGATGTGATGCGCTTCCTTGGCCGCAACATCCCCGCCAATGGCAACCTGCCATCACGCCTGCAGGCCGAGGTGGTCAGCGACGTGAAGCAGCGGCCGGAGGGCGCGCGGATCAAGCACCGGCTGGGAGAAAACTCGATCAAGATGTACGACAAAGCCAAGGCGGCGCGGCGCGATCCCCGCGAGGGTGCCTCGCTGCGGGTGGAGACCACGATCAATGACGCGGCCGGGTTCAAGACGTTCCGCACGCCGGAGGGCAAGTCGGAGGCGCCGCGACGCTGGTATTGCATGCGCAAGGGGATCGCCGATCTGCATCGCCGGGCGGAAGTCTCGCAGGCTGCCAACGAGCGCCACCTGCAAGCGCTGGCCTCGGTCGATGATACTACCTCGCTGGGCGAGATCACCGCCCGGCTGTGCCGGCCGAGGACGCGCGACGGCCGCCGGGTTCGTGCACTAAACCCGCATGCACCGGCCGACGCGGCGCTGCTCGAGGCGGTCAGCCGGGGTGAATTCACGATCAACGGCTTTCGCAATCGCGACTTGCGTCAACTACTGTTCGCCGGCGCGCCGGTCTCCAAGACCCAGCAGAAACGCCAAGCCGCCGTCGTCTCTCGCAAGCTGGTCTTGTTGCGGGCGCACCACCTGATCCGCGAGGTCCCGCACACCCACCGCTATCATCTCACCGACGCGGGCCGGATCGCCGCCACCGCGCTCACTACCGCACGCAGAGCCAGCATGCAGGAACTGACGAAGCTCGCCGTTTGACTGAAATCACCGCAACCTGAGCGGATTTTTGGGATTAGTAGTACAGAGATTGACATGACTCCAGATCTAGAGCACGAGGCGCCGGTTCCCTCTTTCAGCAGGACCGAACCAAAGTTCAGGATCAGTCCCAGGCGGCTCAACCTGAAATAGGTCAGCAATTGGGCATCGTGGACCGGTCGGAGCTGCTCGATTGCCTTGACCTCAATCACCGCTGTGTCGGCTACCACCAGATCTGTTCGGTACTCTCTGCCAAGCCGCCTGTTCTTGTAAACAGGAGGTAGAGCAACCTGGCGTGAATAGGGGATGGAGGTCCTGCTCGAGTTCGGAACACAAACATTCATCATAGATAGATTCGAGTAATCCCGGTCCCAGCGTACAATGAACCTCAATGGCACATCCGATGACCCGTTCCGTCAATACACGCTCGTCTCGCATATGGTTGTCTCTGTGTCTCTGTGCCTCTGTGGTAAAGCTTTCTTTCTTAATAAACAGGCACCAGGGTGCACCCGGAAGACACCCTTCAAGATGCCGTCCATTCGTCTGCCGTCCGAAGACGCCGATCAGAAAGTCGTGGTGATGCCGCCATCCACGGCGATGCTCTGGCCGGTGACGAACGAAGCGGCGTCGCTGGCAAGGAAGACCACGACACCGGCAATTTCTTTCGGCTTCCCCCAACGGCCGAGCGCGGTACGGCTCTTCAACCAGCGCGCCCACTCCGGATCCTTGGCGAGGTCGGCATTGACCTCGGTGGCAAATGTTCCGGGCGCGACAGAATTCACGGTTATCCCGTGGCGGCCAAGATCGACGGCGAGCGCGCGGGTCAGGCCGTCGAGGCCCGCCTTGGCCGCCGGATAGCCGACATCGCCGGCACGGCCGAGACGCCCGATCACGGAAGAAACGTTGATGATCCGACCTGGCGCTCCGCGACGGATCAAGGCACGGGCAATCGCCTGGCTCATCGCATAGGCGGAAACCAGGTGACCGTCGAGCATGCGACCGAATTCATCCGGTGACATGTCATCGAACCCACGACGGTCGCGTTGGCCGACATTGTTCACAAGGATGTCGACGTCGCCGAGCTCGGAAATCACCTGCTGCGCGGCGTCGCGCTGCGTGACGTCGAACGGAGCGCCGTGAACGTCCAAACCCTCGGCACGTAGTTTGGCGGTGACCGCATCTAGCGTGGCGGGCTCGCGTCCATTCAAAATCACCCGGGCGTCCGCCTCGGCCAAGCCGCGCGCCATCTCCAGTCCGAGCCCGCGCACCGACCCCGTCACCAAGGCAGTGCGGCCGGCGAGCGAGAATCTCACGCCGCGAGCCATCCGACACCTCGACTGAAACGACTGTTTCAGTTATCTTCTACGGCATGCACGACAGGAGCGCAAGGTGGCCAGCAGTGAAGCAGTGACGGACGAACCGTCGTCCCGCCGCACAGAGCTGCTCGACGCCAGCTATGCCTATGTTCTTGGTCATGGCCTCAATGGGTTGTCTTTGCGCCCCCTGGCTGCCGCGATCGGCTCCAGCCCCCGGGTGCTTCTCTATTTATTCGGCAGCAAAGAGAACCTGCTCCGCGAACTCTTGGCTCGGGCCCGCGCCGAGCAGATCGCGCAACTGACCTCTGCGTTCAAAGTCGCGGGCCAGGGCCATGGCCTCGAGGAGACGGCCGCACACCTATGGACATGGTTGTCTGCGCCCGAACAGCGCGCCATGGTCCGGCTCACATACGAAGCCTTTATGCTTTCTCTCAGCCATGAACCCGGCCCCTGGGCGGGCTTCGCCGCTGAAGCGGCCCAGGACTGGCTGAACTTGCTAATTGATGCTCAGGTTCACGTTACCCGGGCCAAGGCCGAGGCACGGGCCACTCGCGTCCTTGCATCGATCCGCGGTCTGCTGATCGACCTTCTGGCCTGCGGCGATAATGAGAGAATTGCAGCCGCGGCGCGCATGGATTGGCTCTGAATCAAGGCACACGTCATGGCCGGCCTTGTGCCAGGGCTGTCCGGTAATTTCATCGGATCGGTGAGCGGCGGGATATGGTCCCAAGGTTCATTAAGGATCAACACGGAGGACATGCGAGGACCACGGTGGGCCACGGAGGTGTGGCTATCCGGTGTTCGGCGAGCAATATGACCGACCATCGCCCTGCTTCGCGGTGATTCAAAGTTCAGCCTCCGTGGCCCACCGTGGTCCTCGCACGCCCTCCGTGTTGGATCCTTGTGAGTCGCGCGGACCCATGCCGTCGATGTGATGGCCTTCCGTTCGCGGCGTGTCTGCGTCTCGGCTGGCGGCGGCCGCTTGGCGAGTGAGGAAAATCAAAGAATGTGGCCGCAGTCAGCGGAGTTAAAGCGGACAGCAGTGTGCCTTGTGCCGGCCATCTCCCGCCAGTTCCGGCACACCGGCGACGCCTGATCTGATTGGCCTCGGGTAACGCGAAACCGCTGGTTGTGCGGGGTTGCAGACACGCGACTGGGCGAGCGCTCGGCGGAAACGAGCGTTATGGGAGCTGGCCAGCTCAACCCATCGTCTCCGGATTGGGTCGCCGTCGATCTTGCAGTGCCGCACGCGCCTGCGCTTCCCGAGGGCCGCCGAGCGGATCTTCATCCGCAACCATCACACCGGCAGCGGCGCCGCCTTCATCCGTTCCATCGCGAAGCGGCTGGTGACGTTGCGCAGCGGCACCGCGGCAATCAGCCGCCGATAGAACTCGTCATAGGCCGCGATATCGGGCACGACGACGTGCAGCAGGTAATCGACATCGCCGCTCATCCGCCAAGCATCGACAATTTCACTCATCCCCGCCACCACCTGGGCAAAGCGCTGCAGCCAGCCACTGGAATGATCAGCGGTCTCCACCGCCACGAAGGCAGATACCGGCAGTCCGACCTTGGCCGGGTCAAGCACGGCGACCCGGCCGACGATGATGCCAGCCTGCTCCATCCGGCGGATGCGTTTCCAGCATGGGGTCGGCGTCAGCCCGACGCGCTCGGCGATCTCGGCGAGCGACAGCGAGGCATCCGCGGCGAGCAGGCGCAGAATCTGGCGATCGAGCCGATCCATCTCTTTTTCGGCGGGCATCCGCGTCGTCCTGTAGCTGGTTTCCGGATTTCCTACCGTGAAGACGGGAAAAATCCTACTCCCTCAGCAGGGGACGGCACGAAAGGCCCGGCTCGGTGCGACCAACTCCTCCTGCGCGGCAATCGTCAGCAGCTCGGCCGCGCCGGCCTCGGCCGTGCGGCGCAGCACGCCGTGAATGGACGAGCCGGCGGCCTCCAGCGCCGCGGCCGTACTGCCGGTGCGAAGCAGGTGGTACAGGAACAGCGCTGCGATCGCGTCGCCGGCGCCGTTCAGCTCGAGTGGCAGCTTCGGGGTGCGGAGCAGGTGGAAGCCGTTGGGCTCCGCCGCCAGCATGTCGATGCTGTCGGCGGGCGTTGTTCCGGTTTGCAAGCTGGTCACCAGCACCACGCGCGGCCCGTCGGCACGCAGTTCCCGCATCAGGGCTGTGGCGGCCGCTTTCGCGCCGTCCAGGCTGGCGAAGGAAAGCCCAGTCAACATCTCGAGCTCGAACTGGTTCGGGGTGGCGATATCGGCCGCGGGCAGAGCGTTCTCGCGCAGGAAGTCGGCGATGCCGGGACGGACATAGACGCCGTCGCGGTCGTCGCCGATCACCGGATCGCAGCAGTAGAGCGCGGCTGGATTGACGCCGCGCACGCGGGCTACGGCGTCAAGGATGGCCTCGCCGATGGCGCGGTCGCCCAGATAACCCGAGAGGACGGCATCGCAGCGCCGCAGCGCGCCCCGCGCCTCGACGCCATCGACCAGCTCGCGTACCGCGTCGCCGGTGAAGACCTGGCCGGTCCAGTGGCCGTAGCCGGTGTGGTTGGAGAACTGCACGGTGTTGATTGCCCAGACCTCGGCGCCAAGTCGTTGCAACGGAAACACGGCGCTGGCATTGCCGACGTGGCCGTACGCGACCCAGGACTGGATGGAGAGGATGTTCATGACGACGTCCCGGTCCGTGCCCAAGACTGGCCCCGCACAGTGAGGCTACCATGAATGTCATCAAACTTGGCACAAGCCACAAGGGGCCCGGCTCCCGCTTGAGACCGGGTTACGAGACTTGCTCATTCGGACAGTCGGGTATCTTCGTGACGAGCTGGTCAACGAACTGGCAGCAGGTCCGCGCGAAAACACCCAAGCCGCAGCGGCGGTTTGCCGAGGATCTTGTTCGGAAGAGGCGGAACGAGCCCGCTGCCCTACTCACGACGCCGGAGCTGCTGGTGCGCCCGATCCGGTCGTGACCGAAGTGCGGAAGGTCGTGCGGCCCGGTGCGATTGCTGCCTTCAATCATCCGAACCCGGCATTGCCGGAGCGTCCCCGGCCTCTCGGTCGGCTGCCTCGTCGATAGCGATCCATGTCCGTACCTCGGCTTGCGTCTTGAAGCCGAGCATCATGTGTCGGCCACCGTTGGCCGCAACGACCCTAATATCGTACCCGGCACCGTCCGGCCGTGCGACGATGGTGTACGTTCCCATCAATAGCCGCGCCACTTCCGACCAGCCGGTGGCCTCCAGGGATCGGCCGCGTCGCGCAGCCGCTTGTCCTGAGCGATCCACGCGTTCGCCTCGGCTTCGGTGCGGAAGCCCGCTGCCGTTTGCGGAAGTAGCCCAGGCCCTGCCACCTCGACACGATAGCCATCCTTCTCCTGCGAAACGATCCGGTATGTTGTCTCCGTCATTCGGATTGCGCGCTCAGGATCGCCGCAGCACAGGGTCCGGCTGCACATAGCCGACCCTGCCGCAGGTCGTCTCGATGGCTTCGGCAGATCCCGCCACTACCGTCCATGTCGTCCGGTCGAAGCAGCGCGTGTCGTAGCGACCACCTGTCATCGCACTCCTTCGGAACTCGGCCCATTGGACGCCATCGACTTCGTCCGCATCCGGTGCGTCGATCAGCGCGACCCGCTTCGGGTGTCTCTGCAGCCACATCTGCCCAATCAGCCTGGCTAGCTCCTCGACCCGCCGCAATCCGTCGCCGATCGAGTCCACAGGCTGATAGCAGGCTGTGAACGGGCTCCATATCTCGACAGTGAAGCAGTCCGGTGCGGCTCGACCGAGGTGTCGGTTGATCCGCAAGGACGGACGCCCCGGCCGCGGAGTAGGGGTATTCGCACGCCGCTCCTGGAAACTAAGCAAGTTCGTCACCTCGCTCCTGATCAACCTCGATATCGGCATCGTCCTCGGCTTCGGGTACGTCCGCCGGGTCCAGCTCGTCATCGGCGGCGAGCGACCGCCGGCGCCAGCTGTGGACTAAAAGCCCCGGCCTCCCCACCCATTCTCCAGAACCGATCCGCAGCGCAGACCGGCTGTCCAAATATGGGCAGTCGCCTCGCAGTTACATCGGTCGGCCTGGAATAAAGCTGAGCCAACACCTAAGGCATGCACACGATGCCGCCACACCTTAATATCGACTCTATCGAAATGAATAGCCATGCGAGCGGAACCTTGACCATTCTCTCCTCAAGCATGCGCTCCGCCAGTACGCACATGCCTCGGCGCTCCTAGCGTAACAGTCGTCAATTATGAGTTGTCAGAGAGGCAACCCAAAAACTCAAACGCTTTCTTCCTGAAAACTGACAACCAAAACTGTTCCCGACAGCATTCACCCCACCGCGGCCGACTGATTATACAGCGCGGTCTCGATCTTCTCGACCAGGTCCTGCGGGCGGGCTGGCTTGCGGACCAGATACACGAGCCCGCCAGTGCCCGATAAGGCATCCGGATCCGAATAGCCGGAGATAAACACCACCGCCAGGTTGGGAAACCGTTGGCGGGCCCAGCGCGCCAGTTCCGGACCCGTCATGCCCGGCATAACCACGTCGGTCAGCAGCACGTGGATCGGCTGCTCTTCCTCCAGTACCTCCATCGCCTCCCTGCCGCTGCCGGCCTCCAGCACGTGATATCCCACGTCGGCGAGGAGCGCTGCCGAGGTCGCGCGCACCGCGTGATCGTCATCGACCACCAACACGCAGGCGGCACTGACCGCATCCCCCGGTGCCCGCACCGGAGGATCCGGCGAATACACCGCCGCGGTCATTGCCGGCGGCAAATATACGTGCACGGCGGTACCCTGGCCGAGCGCGCTGTCGATGCGGGCGCCGCCGCCGAGCTGATGCGCCACCCCGTCCACCTGGCTCAGCCCGAGGCCCGAGCCGAACCCGGTTGGCTTGGTGGTGAAGAACGGCTCGAACGCCTTCGCCACCACCTCCGGCTCCATGCCCGTCCCGGTGTCGCGCACGGTCAGCGTGACCCACGGTCCCGGCCCCAGGTCATCCGCGGTTGCCGGTGCCGGCAGCGCCACCAGATCGGTTTCAATTGTCAGCACGCCGCCCTGCGGCATGGCATCGCGCGCGTTGATCACCAGGTTCAGGACCACGAGCTCGATCTGCGCCGGATCGATCAGCGTGGCGGAAAGATCAGGGGTAAGACGAAGCTGCAGCTTGATCCGGCTGCCCACGGCGCTCTGCACCAGATCGCGCAGCCCGGTGACCAGTGCGTTGAGATCGGCCGCACGTGGCAGCAGCGGCTGGCGACGGGAGAAGGCAAGAAGCTGACTGGTCAGCGTGGCGCCGCGCATCGCGGCGGTGCGCATCGTGGCAAGTCGGTCCAGCGTCTTCTCGTCCGAAAGCGATCGTTCCAACAGATCGACATTGCCCATCACGATCGACAGCAGGTTGTTGAAGTCATGCGCCACGCCGCGCGTGAGCTGCCCGACCGCCTCGGAGCGTTGCGCCTGGCGCAGGGCTCCCTCCATCCGCTCGCGTTCCTCGGCCTCGGCCGTCATCCGCGCGGTGGCGGCTTCTGCCGCCTCCTTGGCGTCGCGCAGTCGTTGCACCAGACGCTCTCTCTCGCGCGAACGGCCGGACAGCGTCAGCAGCAGCACGACGGTTACCGCGGCAACCACTGCCGCGGTCAAACCCAACACCGCAGCCTGTCGCCGCCAGAGCCCAAGCACCGCGCTCTCGCCCACCGAGACATTGACGGCGACAGGGAACATCTTCAGCGCCCGGATCGCCAGTACGCGGCGATTGCCGTCGAGCGGGCTGTCCATCAGCAGCGTGCCGGCCATACTGTGCGCGAGCACATCCTTGAACGGCGGCAGATCGGCATAACTTTGGCCGATCACCCCCTCGTTGTGCGGAAATCGCGCGAGCACCAGGCCGTCGCGCCGATGCAGCAGGATGGCGCCGTTCTCGGTCAGCTCGACCGCCCGGTAGAAGTCCTCGAAATATCGCAGGTTGAGGAAGGCGACGGCGGCGTAACGGCCGATCCCGCCGGCGTCCGGCATCGCACGGATCATCAGCGCGGTCCAGCCGCCGCCCGGCCAGCGGAACGGGCCGCTGATATAGGGCCACGACAGCGGATGATCGATCGCCTGGGCAATTTTGGCCTGTACGTCGGGCGGCAGCGCTACGTGCAACAGCGCGGGATGGGAGACGAGGTCGAGCCGGCCACTGCGATCGGCGATGGCGATGCCGAAACTCTGCCGCACCGGCTGGATACGGCGAGCCATGACGGCCTCGAACGCGTCCTCGGACGCGCCGGCAAGCGGCCCCCCGTCGCGCCGGAAATCGTCACCCACGCCTTGCAGGATCAGATCGACCGTTTCGAGCGCCCGTCCGGTCTGCTCGGCGAACACCATGTCGAGCCGCGCCATCTGCTGTTCGGCCTGCGCCAGCACGACGGCACGCATCCGCACTGTCTGCAGTGCGGCGAGGGTCAGAATGCCGAGCACCGCGATGATAGCAACCACCTGCAATTGCCGGCCGAGCCCGGACGGGGTCATGCGCTGCAGCAAGGCGGCAACTCGCATTCGGATCGACGTCCCGGATCGTGAAGGCGGGTTGGGCACATATCCGTTGCGCGTTGGAATCACAATGCCCGCACTCCACCCTGGCGTCATAACCATGTTACGCCGGCGTGAATTCGGCTGCCAAGCGCCGAGTTCCACCGCGGGCGTGCCGCTGGAATCCTGCCGGTAAAATGGTCAGCGCCTGGCGCCTCACCCACCTCTCCCGCAGAGCGGAAGAGGTGGGGTGTACATTTCAATCGCTCGCCTGGTCGAGCTGCGCAATCGCCTCGCCGTCGAGCTTGATCTCCGGCGCGATCGCCAGTTCCGCCCATTGTTCCGGACTTGTCGCGCTGACGATCGGTGCGGTGATGGCAGGCCGCGCGATCAGCCAGGCCAACGTGATCTGCGCCGGCGTCGCGTGATGGCGCGCCGCCACGGTATCCAGCGTGGCAAGGACGCGCAGCCCACGCTCGTTCAGGTACTTTCCCGCCCCGGCGCCCCGAGCACGACCGGCGAGGTCCGCTTCAGAGCGGTATTTTCCCGTCAGGAACCCGCTCGCCAGCGAGTAGTAGCTGATGACGCCGATCTGCTCGCGCTGGCATAGCGTCTCCAATTCACCCTCGAATGCCGCCCGTTCAACGAGGCTGTAAAGCGGCTGCAGGCTCTCATAACGGGGCAGGCCATGCCTGTGGCTGGTCTCCAGTGCCTCGGCGAGCCGCGCAGCAGTAAAGTTCGACGCACCGATCGCCCGCACCTTCCCTTGCTCGATCAGGCGCAGGTACGTCTCCAGCACTTCGGTCATCGGTGTGTCCGGATCATCGCGATGCGATTGATAGAGATCGATGTAGTCGGTTTGCAGCCGACGCAGCGAGTCCTCAACCGCACGCAGCATATAGGCCCGCGACAATCCCTTCTTTCCGTCCCCCATATCGCTGCCAAGCTTGGTCGCGACAATGACCCGCTCGCGTCCGCCACGCGCCTTCAGCCAAGCGCCGATGATCGTCTCCGACTCGCCGCCGCTGTTGCCGGGGTTCCAGCGCGAATAAACGTCGGCGGTGTCGATCAGGTTGAACCCGCCGGCGACGAACGCATCGAGCAGGCGAAAGGACATCGCCTGATCCGCCGTCCAGCCGAACACGTTGCCACCAAATGCCAGCGGGGCAACCATGATCCCCGACCGCCCGAGCTGCCGCTTCTCCATCGTGTCCTCCATCTTCGCTCCGCCTGCTTTACGAGGGCAGCAGCCGGGCCGCAAACTTCATTCGCTCGCGATTAGGCGTGGACTGCCGCTACGCGCGCACCCCCTGGACCGCCGCCGGACGGCGATGAATGTCGAGTTTGGCTTCGACGAACTCAACGAATTTCGCCGTCGGATAGCTGATAAGGAAGTAGATCGCCGCCACCATGGTGAAGATCTCAAAATGCTTATAGGTCGCGGCGGCAAGCATCTCGCCGCTGAACAACAGGTCGCGCATGGTGATCACCGAGACCAGCGCGGAGTCCTTGAAGATGGAGACAAAGAAATTGCCGAGCGGAGGAATGATGATTCGCACCGACTGCGGCAGGATAATGCGCCGCATCAGCACGCGCCGCGACATCCCCGACGCCAGCCCTGCCTCCCACTGGCCTTTGGGAATCGCCTGGATCCCGGATCGGAACACCTCCGCCATATAAGCCGCGTAGTTCAGCGTCAGCCCGATCACCGCGGAGGTGAACGGCGTCAGCACGATCCCGCCATAGGGAAGCACGTAATAGACGAAAAACAGTTGCAGCAGCAGCGGTGTACCGCGGATAAACTGGACATATATCGCAGTTAGCGCGCGCAACGGCGTCAGCCGAGAGATGCGTCCAAGCCCGGTCAGCAGTCCCAGCACCAACGCCAGCGCGTACGATATCAGAGAGACGACAATCGTCAGCCACGCGCCATGCAACAGCGTCGGCAGGAAGCTGATCATCTCCGGAATCGAAAACATGATTCAGCCTCCTGCCGTCACTGCGCAGATACGAATGGCCGACCCAGAGAGCAAGTCGTCAGTCTTCAGTCCGAGGTCGCCAGCAGCAAGCTGAAACCTTCGGGCTTTCTCTCTGACAACTGAAAACTAACAACTGACAACTAGTTATTATAGCCGGTCAGCCCCCATTTGCTCAGGATCTTTGCCATTACCATGTTGTACTCCATCCACTCGATCGCCGCCGAGAACCCGGTGATGAGCTGCATGTCGCCTTGCCGGAAGGCGTAGCGGCTGTAACCGTTCGGGTTCTTGAAGGTGCGCGGCTGGTAGTCGCTGACGATCTCGCCCTGCCAGTCGGCATGCTGCTTCAACAATGCCGCCATCACGGGCTGATCGTAGATGATCGCGTCGAGCCGCCCGGCGGACAGATCCGGCAGCAGCAACTGCCAGTCCTTGTAGGGCTTGAAGATGACGCCCGGCACCGTCTGCAGCCACTCGGCGTAGTTGGTGCCGAGCAGCGTGCCGCAGGTATGGCCCTTGAGGTCCTGCAGGCTATGCAGATTGAGCGGGTTGCCCTTCTTCACCACCATCGTTTCGGCATAATAGTAGGTTGGGAAGCAGAAGGAGACCGCCTTGGCCCGCACCTTGGTGTAGTGGATAGAATCGGCGACCAGGTCGAACCGCCCATCCAGCGTGCCCGGGATCAACCCGTCGAAGGTTGCGGTCTGCACGCTGACCTTGGGAATTTTCAGCATCTTGGCGACGTAGTTGATGATGTCGGCATCGAGCCCGCTCCACACGTTGTTGTTCTTCGGGTCCAGGAACGAATAGGGCCAGTCGTTGGAAGTGCCGGCCACCAGCACTCCCTTCTTCTGGATCTTGCTCAGGGAGTCGTCGCAGGAGAATTTCGGCATCACGAAATCGGCGAAGTCGGTATCGATCTCCACCGGTGCAGCGGCTGTCGCCGGAGTTGTACCAATGGCTGCCAACAGGCTTGCCGCCCCTCCCGCCGCGCCGGAGCGAAGCAGCCCGCGTCGTCCCAGACCGGGCGTTTCCTTCGACATTGCGTTGTCGTGCTCGTCCTTCATATTGCTGCCTCCTCTGTTAGGTTATATCCGGCATTTTCCTGTGCCGGCACAGGTTCACGCGACCTCCTCGGTCGCACCGTTCCGGTTCAAGATGGACTGCAGGAACTGGCGGGTCCGCAGGCTGCGCGGCGCCGTGAATACGTCTCGCGGATGCCCTTCTTCGACGATGGCGCCGTTGTCCATGAACACCACCCGGTCTGCCACATCGCGGGCGAAGTCCATTTCATGCGTCACCACCACCATCGTCATGCCGTCTGAAGCCAGCCGTCGCATGACCCTCAGCACGTCACCCACCAGCTCGGGGTCGAGCGCCGAGGTCGCCTCGTCGAACAGCATGAGCTTCGGGTTCATCGCCAACGCGCGGGCAATCGCGACGCGTTGCTGCTGGCCGCCGCTCAACTGGTGCGGGTAGGACAATGCTTTCTCGCTCAGCCCGACCTTGGCCAGAACTTCCATGCCATGCGAGCGCGCCTGCTCGACGGGTTGGCGCAGCACGTGCACCGGCGCCTCGATGACGTTGCCGATTGCGGTCAGGTGCGGGTAAAGATTGAACGCCTGGAACACCATGCCGATCTGCGCCCGGATCTGCTCCACCCGGCGTTCAGGGTCCACGATGGCCTTGCCGTTCAGTTTGTAACGATAGACCGGACGACCCTCGAACCAGATCGTGCCGTCGTTCACCGGCTCCAGGTGGTTGATGCAGCGCAGCAGGGTGGACTTACCGGCGCCCGAGGGCCCGATGATGCAGACAACTTCGCCCCTGCTCACCGATAAGGACACGTCGGTCAGAACCTCGGTGTGACCGAACGATTTCCAAACGTGCTCCAGCCGCACGACCGGTGCGGCCGCAACGTCGGCCGCCGCTGCATCCATCATGGCCCGCCCCCGTGTCGCCCCGATTTGCTCTTGCACGGTATTCCCGAGATCACCGGGCACGCAACCGTTATGCCACGAGCTTCGCCTGTCGCTGGTTTCATCCGCTGACCGTTTGAACAGTGCATGTTGCTCGTTTCCGATGCAGTCTGCCGCAGCCAACGGCAGGTTTACGACTTGCACCGAACCGCGACGGCGTGCATGAAACCCCGGCGTGCAGGGAGGACGGGGTGCTGGTTGCAGTCACGGGCGGCCTGGGTCGGCTTGGTCGTTACGTCGTCGAGGCACTGGCCGACCACGACCTCAGGATCATCGATGTCGGGGTACCAAGCCATCCACCGCACGGGTTCCATCAGGCCGACCTTCGAAACATGGATGCGACCTGTGCCGCGGTCGCCGGCTGCGAGGTCGTGGTGCATCTCGGCGCGATCGACCGTTCGTTTGCGACCGACGATTCACTCACCATGCAGGTGAACGCGCTCGGCACCTGGAACCTCTTCGAGGCATGCCGGCAAGCACACGTCCGCCGCGTCGTGCATTGTTCCAGCAATTCCGTGACCGGTCTCGATCGGTCGAATCCGACCATGCCGCCCTGCTATCTGCCGATCGATGAAGAACATCCCCTACGCCCGTCGGACGCCTATGGACTCAGCAAGCGATGCGGCGAGGCGATTGCCGAGGCATTTTCCAGGCGCGGCCTCGAAGTACTGGTGTTGCGCCCATGTCTCGTCGCCTTTCCGGAAATGGCTGATTTCATGGCCGGGCGCGATGCACCCGCCGGACGCAGCGAGCCGCCGCCGTACCTCTGCGCGTATGTCGGCCCGGAAGACTGCGCGCGCGGCTTCGCCGCTGCCGTTGCGTTATCCGACTATGCGGGCTACGAGACGTTCTTTCTCGCCGCAACCGACACATTCGCCCCCGAGCCGACAGTCGCCCGGCTCGAGACTCTGTACGGTGCGCGCATCACCCTCAAGAATCCCGATCTCTACGCCGACTTTCCGCGCGCATCCCCCATCAGTCACGCGCGGGCGCGGGACCGGCTCCGCTGGTCACCCGCCACGCGCTGGTCTCCGGAAGCGGGCCGCTGTCACTCACAATGACGCTTGCCTTCATCCTGCTCGGCTACCTGCTCGGCTCCATCCCGTTCGGGCTGCTGCTCACCGAGGCAGCGGGGCTCGGCGACATTCGCGGCATCGGCTCCGGCAACATCGGCGCGACCAACGTGCTGCGGACCGGACGACGCGACCTCGCCGCGGCCACACTGCTGCTCGACGGCGGCAAAGGAGCAGCGGCGGTGCTGCTGGCCGGATGGTTCGGCGGCCCGCTGGCCGGCCTCTGGGCTGGCGGCGGCGCCGTGCTCGGACACCTCGCCCCGATCTGGCTGCGCTTCCGCGGCGGCAAGGGCGTCGCCACCGCACTTGGCGTACTGCTGGCGGCCGCTTGGCCGGTAGGTCTGCTCGCCTGCTTGACCTGGCTCGCAGTTGCCGGGCTGGCCCGCATGTCCTCGCTCGCCTCCTTGGCGGGGCTTGGGCTCGCCCCCCTGTTCGCGTGGGCGCTGGCGGGCTCCGGCACCATTAAGCTGTCGTTGGTACTGGCCGTGCTGGTCTATGCCCGCCACCATACCAACATTCGCCGCCTCCTGGCCGGGACCGAGCCGAAGATCGGCCAATAGCCTCGGTTAGCCGTTTGGCAAGTTAGTGGCTTGATGCTTCTTCCAGTGTGTTGGCCGCCGGCCGCAGCGTGGGGCAGCAGTGGGATTCGACACAGAGGGCGCCGAGGGTACGACGATCGCCGAGAAACATTATTCAGAACAATGGTGTAACCTCATGCTGATGAATTTCAACTGCATCATCCTGAAGGATGGCCTGTCGCGGTGCGTTATATAGAAATCTCTCAATGATCTCTGTTCCCTCTCGGCGACCTCTGTGTCGATCCCAAACTGACACCCTGACACCCTGCCCTATAGCCCCCGCAGTCCACGCGCAGCGGGCAGCCCGCCCGTAGCAGGAAGCGAAGGAAAACCCCCGATGCGCCGACAATCCCGCGACGACGGTCCGCGCGACCACCTGCGGCTTGCCCGAGCCGATGGCGTCGGTCCCGTCGCCTATCGCAGGTTGCTGCGACGCTACCGCTCCCCGGCCGCGGCGTTGACGGCGTTGCCCGAGCTCGCTCGCGCCGGCGGCCGAGCGGAGCCCCCCGCCATTCCATCGGCGAGCGATGCCGAACGCGAGCTGGACGGCCTTGCCCGGCTGGGCGGCCGGCTACTGGTTCTGGATCAGCCGGATTATCCCCCGTTGCTCGCCCTGCTCGACGACGCCCCCCCCGTGTTGTTCGTGCTGGGCGATCCCGCAGTGCTGGTCCGGCGTGCGGTTGCGCTGGTCGGCGGCCGAAATGCATCCGCCAACGGCCTCCGCATTGCGGAGAGCCTGGCCGCGGAGCTGGCAGCGGCGGGCCTGGTCGTGGTTTCCGGCCTCGCCCGTGGAATCGACGCCGCCGCGCACGAAGGCGCGCTCGGTGCCCGCGCGGATGGGGTAACGGCCCTGACCGCCGCAGTGGTGGCGGGCGGGCTCGACCAGCCCTATCCGCCGGAGCATGCCGATCTGCAGCGCCGGATTGCCGAATCCGGCGCGGTGATCACCGAGGCGCCACTCGGGACCGTGCCGCAGTCCCGCCACTTCCCGCGACGCAACCGGGTGATTGCTGGCCTGTCGCTGGGGATCGTCGTGATCGAGGCGGCGCCGCGCTCGGGCAGCCTGATCACCGCGCGGCTGGCTCAGGAAGCGGGGCGAGAGCTGTTCGCGGTCCCCGGCTCCCCCCTTGATCCGCGTGCCCGCGGCTCGAACGACCTGATCCGCGAGGGTGCGCATCTGACCGAGAGCGCCGCGGACGTACTGGCGAACCTGCCGGACCATCCGTTCCTCCAAGGACTGGCGCGGGACCCGCTGTTCGCCGGGCAGATGCCGCCCGGCCTCGCGGAGCCGACCGCGCCGGTGCCCGAGGCCTGCGACGACCACCTGGAAACTCCCGAGGACCTCGCAAAAGTCCGCTCCCAGGTGGTGGATTTGCTTGGTCCCTCACCCACGGCGGTTGACGATCTCGTGCGGCGCTGCCAGTTCTCTGCCGCCGCGGTCGTGGCGGCGCTGCTCGAACTTGAACTCGCCGGACGCATCGAAACCCTGCCGGGACACCGGGTGGCGCTGC
>Ga0335075_10000788_pt1 | contig 53678 bp, 45 predicted proteins | sample Lox_Sample_24_FD_206723 | JGI IMG/M metagenome (GOLD analysis project Ga0335075, IMG submission 206723) | Soil microbial communities from Loxahatchee National Wildlife Refuge, Florida, United States - Lox_Sample_2.4 | ecosystem: Environmental > Terrestrial > Soil > Wetlands | place: USA... | reverse complement strand
GGATTACGATCTTGTTCGCGCGATCTTGCGCAATCCTGTAGAAGGCCTCGACGAATTCCGTGTGAGATTGCGCGGTCATGATGAACGGCCCGCCGTTGCTGTGGAATTCAGCAACCAGCACGCCTTGCTCATCTCGTGTCAGTTTCAGGTTGTGATAAGCAGTGAAGTAGCTACTTTGATTTTGCATCGTAATTCTCCCCTCCGGCTCGCGATACACGCGAATACCCATCGCTGGGATCGCTCCTCGCCCCTGTGGAAATTTCGATTGACGCCCCTTGTGCCATCAGCGTTTTGCAACGGCGCGGAAAGTGTCTCAGAAAAGCGAACCGGACTATTCCGATGCTACACATCACGTGTGGAGAACGGCGCAATCGTCCCGAGCATAGCAACGTTGGAGAAGTATGCTCGTGCCGTCGAGATTTCGATGTACCGGATTTTCTACGATGGAAACGAAGCCGCCGAAACCACTCGGACTACGGAGGTCAACAAGCGGACGCGAAACGGAGTGGCCGGCCCGGGTAGCGGCGCGAAGCCGCTCCATCAATTCCGTCGAGTTTTGCGCGAACGAAAGAACGCGATCAGAGATTGATACTGCATATGAATCGGAAAATGGCCGACGCGCATCAAGGGAAATGAACGGCCGCGGATGGATGATTTGTACGGAGGAAAATCATGCTAAACGACACAGCTCTCAATGTCCTTAGCGCGCTCACGATGCTCGGCTTTCTCTTTATCTTCGTTGGCATGCCGATGTTGGGCATCGTAGTGTGGTTTCAGAGCCGCAAAAGACGACTTACGTACGCGAAACAATTTGGAAGCGAATGCTGAAGGCGCGAGCGATGGAAGTTTCAAACGGTCGTGAGTCGAACCGGCACAGTGCGTGCAGAAGATGGCCGTCCGACTGGCAGGAAAGCCTAAACAGTATGGCTCACTTCTTCTGTGCAGCTCTCAATGCGGCCCACGGCACATTTGGTATGACGGGGCCGCTCCCATCAGCCAATCGGATATTTGCCGTCTGCATGAGCGCATTGACACCAACAATCTCAAAAATACCTTCGTGCTGAGTGCTCTGCACCCGCTGGCCGTTCTTCGGAGGTGTAAGTTTCGGCTCAGGCGACATTTTCTGCTCCGCTTATCCGGAGTCTACTGCGAGTTTTCGGTTCCGTCATCTTTTGCGACCGATACGCATTAGCCTAGCTGCGACGCAGCCTGTTGTAATGGCTATAGAGAGATGAGGCGGAACAGCGTCCCGCCCCCATCCTGTCGATCATTGGTGGCACTCTAGCGCACGCTGGCTGCTTCCTCCCGGCCTTCGAACTCCACGCGAGTTACTCGGTTCGCATTCGTCAGAATTTCCGAGTTATCTGGCTTGTGATTGAGTTTGACCCACGGCATGGCACCGTCGCCAGCACTTTCCCGTCGCGAAGAACGCGAAGTTGGTTCGTGGATTCACTCGCTTTGAGCGTGTAATGCCCCGGCGTGAGCTGGGTATTCCCGATTTCCGTCGGCTGCGTCACGTCGTAAGCAGTAGAATCCATGCGACTTGAGGCCCACAGAACCGCTGCGAAAAGAAGTGTTGTGAGTACAGCGATAGGTTTCTTTACGTCAAATGCATGAATGGATTGCCTCCTATGAATTTGCGCCAGCGTTGGCAAGACTGCCGCACTCTCGCCCCGCCGTGCTGAAAGCGCCACACGGTTTGCGAACCGCGTGCACGTCCTCTTACTTGGATGCGACTACCGTCATCTGCATCTGCCCATTCTTGCCGGATGCCTCTTGCAAGCGGGTTAACGGGAAGGCCCGCCTCATCGACGACGACGAGGCACACCGACTCTTTGATCCATGCCTCCAACTTAGGCTTCAGCCATTTAAGGAGCGTCTGCTTCCCATCGAGCACCGGAAACTCGCTCTTCTGGCTATTATCGCCGTCCACGCTGATTCGGGCGTGCAGTCCCGGCACCCTGGTATCGCTATCTTGGTTATGGAAAAAAACTCTCGCAATTCTCATCTACCCTCCCCTGCGGAACCCTTGTCGTGATTCGCGAGCCGCCGATTCCCCTCCGTTTGAACGGTGGGTCGGAAATGGCGACTCGCATCTGGCCCTCCTTTGCGACTGTCATTTGCTTCTTGCCGTCTCGAGGGGCATGAGTTCCCAAATGCGGTTGGGACAATTGTGAGTCTGTCGGGAATAAGCAAAACGAAAATTGACAAAATTAGACAGAATGAAGTTGCCGGGAGGGATGTGGTCAGCGGGGAGAAAAATGTGCTGCTGGGTGCCAGACATCTTAACGCCCTTACGCAAATCTTGACAGAACTCGGCAGTTTGTCCTTAACAGAGATGTTATGGTGCGGCAGTTACTCACCCCCTGGGAGGCCTGCGGTGGGAACGAAAGACCCGCTGCGGGCTTCCTCCCTTTACTTCCCGCTAGTCCCAAACGCTTACAAGTTGCGACAGCATCTTCAAAGCACGACACCCTTAACCGATCTATTTAACGAACAGTACAATTTGACAGGAAGTCGTGGACAGGATTCGGGATTGCATCGAGGTCCGACCTACCAACGAGAACTGGACGGTTTCGATTCGGAATTTACTGGGGCATTATAAGATTACCGTTAAAAGGCCTCTTCCAATTCGCCGGTAGCTCTTTTTTGATACCGGGCCGGAGCTGCCGGCAAGAGTCCACGCATGGCTCGAATCGCTGAAGTGACTGACGATCACGAATCGAATTGCCCTCTACGAGGGACGAGTCGATCTCTGGCGAACAGACAGTGAAGCTAATTCCCCCCGCCTGAACGCGTTCTAGGTTTCGGTGATGAACATCGCCGCCGAACGCCCGATGGAATCAGCTTCCGGCTGACTTCCACAAATATCCGCAGTTCACCCTGTACACGGTCACATCGGACACAAGCGTTCTGCAGTCGTCGATTTTGGCACTTCCGGAACGTTCCTCATCGTCAGCGCAAACGCAGATTCTGCTGCCCGGCTGTCACCCTAACTGCCGCCAACTCCACCGTCATAAAGGTTGCCGCTTCTGTTGAAAGTGCCTCTGACGAAAAGGAAAGGCTGTATGCTAATAGAGACCGAATGACGACCGTCATCTCTCATCCCTTCCCTCCCGTTGAAGTTGCGGCCAAAATTGGTGTGTCGCTTGGCATCGGTTTACTCGTCGGACTGGAACGCGAGTGGGCGCACAAAGATCTCGGGGTTCGCACTTTTGCCATCAGCGCTTTGCTGGGAATGTTGAGTTCGCTCGCTGGTTTGCCGTTCGCGCTGGTCTCCCTAGTGGGCATCCTCGTCGTGATCGCTTACGTAAATTGGCGAACGATGGTTGCCGAACACGGGCTGGAGGCTACTACCTCGATAGCCCTGCTGGTGACCTTCGTATTGGGCACTTTAGTCGGACAAGGACACCTGTTCACACCCGTCGCATCGGCGGTGGTCCTGACCGCAATGCTTGCGTGGAAAACGGAACTTCGTCAATTTGCCGGAAGGCTCAAGATTGAGGAAATCCGCAGTGCGGTCTTGCTCGCGCTGCTGGCATTCGTGATTTATCCCATCTTGCCCGATCGGTTTGTTGATCCCTGGCGTCTGGTGAATCCACGAGAGGCTTGGGTGATCGTCGTAGTAATTGCGGGTATCGGCTTCGTTAATTATGTGCTGTTGAAAATCTACGGCACGCGGGGACTATACATAAGCGGCTTTCTCGCCGGATTGGTGAACAGCACGGCTGCCGCCGCGGAGCTGGCAGGACCGGTGGGAGCCGGTTTGACGTCGGCCGAGGTGGGCATAGCGCCTCTGCTACTTACCATTGTCGCGATGTTTGCCAGAAACCTGCTAATCCTTGCCCTATTCGCTCCTGCGGCGGCGCCGGCGGCGGCAATCCCGCTCGTTGCCATGACGATTGGCGCACTCCTCGTTGTCTGGCACGCAAAGCGCCAAGCTGGGCAGTCCCAAGCCGAGATTCACCTTGAGTCTCCCGTCTCCATCCGGCACGTCTTCACCTTCGCTCTGCTGTTCTTGATCATTCAGGTAGTTTCGATATTGGGAGAACGCTACTTCGGAAAATTCGGCTTCCTTGGCATCAACTTTCTGGGAGGACTGGTGAGCAGCGCGAGCACGGCGGCGGCGGCGGCCAAAATGGTGGGACACGGGCAAGTGGCTGCAAATCTTGCGGGAACTGGAGTGGTCCTCGCTTCCTTTGCGAGTGCCATGGTGAATTTGCCTATCATCCATCGCAGGGCGCAAAATCCCGCCTTGACGAGGCGAATTGCGATTTGTACAGCTACTTTGATCGCCATCGGAATTGCGGCGTTGCTGATCACTCATCGATTCACGTTCTTCAGAGCTTCTTTCTGAGGAAACTCTCGCCGACAATCATCGACATCGATGACGCTTTCTGAGGCCTCCTGCCGTGTTCCCGGTCGATAACAATTAGATCTGTCACGCAGTGAGCGGCCCAGCGTGCTGTTCGATCTACGAGGCTGCGCAACTGGGCTCTTTGCGCTGAGAAATCTCCTCGGCGCTGAGAAGGCCAAGGGCTGACAAAAAGATTACAAAGCCACGCTTGACATACAGCACTGATTCAGTCCAGTATTCAAATCGTCTTGTAGCTGTAAACTTGTTGCAAGTAGAGTTGTAACCAAAAAGGTGGATGGTTAAAGGAGATGTCGTCAGCCGCTTTAGTTGCATGCCATATGGCGTACTTCTCTTGCGGGGCCACCATCGAGTACGCGAACCCGTCCTTCGAAAAACTGAAGAAAGAGGTCGGAGCCAACAGCGGATTCCAGATTCGCGTGGCGCGGTTGGACCTGGGGGGACTCTGCAAGAAGTGTGCTAGGTCGAGCCCGTAACTCACATTCTTATCATTTATTTGCGAAAACTTCGCAAGTAGAAAAACAAGGCTCGACACCGGGCCTCCAAAACAAAACGGTCCCCACGACAAAACCTTTTCGCGAAGGGTCGTGGGGACCGAAATCGACAACCCGGACGGGCTGACGACCGTTGGCATTGTACGGCAACCAACCGCCGGTGTTGCAGGAGAATAAAACCGAATGGCTGGAATCCGTGGATGCCGTCTCCTCCCTTGTACGCGTTTCGGCCCCAAAGCAGTAATCAATGCGCTCGTTCTAATGTCCCAGTTGTTCGTGGTGGCCTTTTGGCTTCTAGCTCCGGCGTGGGCCGGAATCGGCGGAAGCATTTCCGGAACAGTAACTGATCCCAGCGGAGCAGTCATAATCAAAGCAGCGGTCACCGCAACGAATACCGCGACCGGAATTCGCCAAACCGCGAGCACGGACGACAAGGGTTACTATTCCTTCGCTGGCTTACCCGTAGGCCACTACGATCTGGAAATCGCGGCGACGTCGTTTCGGCCTTATCGTCGGACGGACGTGGCCATCGACGCGAACAGCGCGCTCACCGTCGATGCTGTTCTTAAAGTTGGGCGGCGATCGGATGTGGTCACCGTTGCCGGGAATCAACTGCAGGTAGACACAACGAGTACCCAGATGGGTGCCGTTATCACCGGCCGACTGATGACAACCGTGCCGCTTAACGGCCGGAGCTTTACGGATCTGCTCGCGTTCCAACCTGGCATTGCCCCCCTGACATCCGTCACCTCCGATACCGTGCAGGATGTCGGCGCGAGCACGCTGTCTCCTTCCGGAGACTTGAATCCAGGCACGATCTCCATAAACGGCCAACGAGAGTTTGCAAACGCTTTCATCGTGAATGGCAGCGATGCGGAGGAAGACGTGAACATGGGAGCCGCTATCGTTCCGAACCTGGACTCGGTCGCCGAGTTCCGCATTCTCACGAACAACTTCGATGCCGAGTATGGCGAATTCAGCGGCGGCCAGATCAATGTTGTTACGAAATCGGGGACAAATGCGCTTCACGGAGATGCTTTTGAATTCGCCCGCGACACAGACCTTGATGCACGCAACTACTTTTCACCGACACGCGGCGCGTTCGACCAGAACCAATTTGGCGGCACTTTGGGGGGACCAATCCGAAGAGACAAAATCTTCTTCTTTGCGGATTATCAGGGCACCCGAACAACGCAGGGCGTTGACACCGGCCAGATTCCGGTTCCCTCGATACAGGACCGAACGGGCAACTTATCCGATCTGGCCAGCTCCTTCGTGACCACGGACGCAGCAGGGAAAACGATTCCCACTACTGTGAGCGGCTCATACTTCGCCAGCCTGCTCTCCCGAGAGCTAGGCTATCCGATTTCCACAGGTGAACCCTACTATACGCCAGGATGCAATAGCGTGAACTGTGTGCTTCCCGGCTTGGTAATTCCGAAAAGCGCCTGGTCGTCGCCGGCAAAAAACCTGCTGCAATACATCCCCGTAGCCAACAATTCGAACGGCACCTTTTCGACGTCTGCTTATAACCTCACTCTTCGTGACGACAAAGGAGCGTATCGTGTCGATGCCAACACAGGTTGGGGGCTTCTCTCGGCGTATTACTTCCTGGATGACTGGACTCAAAACAATCCCTACCCGGTAGCCCAGGGCGGGGCCAACGTGCCGGGCTTCAACGCTCTTTACAGCGGCCGTGCACAACTGCTGGACTTAAGCGACACCAAGACGTTCGCTGCCTCAGCAGTGAACGAATTCCATTTCAGCTTCATGCGTGATGCGGCGGATTTGGGCAAACCCGTTGGCGGCATTGGAGTGAGTCTGGCGTCTCAAGGATTCGAGGTTGGTGAGGAGACGCCCGGAATCGTGCCGCTCTCTCCGAAGACGGAAGGCGTCGAGAGCGTAGGGTTCAATAGTTTCACCATTGGAACGAATACGAACGAGCTGAAGCAGACCGGAAACATATTCCAATGGCTCGATAATTTCTCGAAGGTTATTGGGACTCACACCCTCAAGTTCGGTGGCGAGTTTCACTACGACCAGGATAACGTTAATGCGATTGCCCAGTTCAACGGGAGTTTCCTTTTCTTCGGCACGGAAACAGGATCCGATTTCGCAGATTTCCTCCTGGGAATTCCGAGCCAATACAACCAGAGCCAGCTGCAGCCTTTCTACGGCCGCAACAAGTATATCGGCCTGTATGCGCAAGACAGCTGGCGGATGACGCCAAGTCTTACGTTCAACTATGGATTGCGATGGGACCGCATCGAGCCGTGGTATGAGAAGTACAACCAGATAGCGACATTCGTTCCGGGAAAGTCGTCGATCGTTTTCCCGGGTGCTCCCGCCGGCATCCTTTATCCCGGTGACCCGGGAGTACCACGGACGCTTGCCCCGCCTGGCGACCGTGACTTTGCGCCGCGCGTGGGCTTGGCGTATTCGCCCAGCGTTTCGACCGATACAGCGCTTGGGAAGATGCTCGGCGGTCCCGGCAAGACGAGCATTCGAGCCAGTTACGGAATGTTCTACACGGCGATCGAGGCTCTCACCATCGGGGTGATGAGCGCGAACGCTCCTTACGGAACCACCTACACCAGTCCAGCCCCACCGCTGTTTTCGACGCCCTTTATCACCGCCGCAACCGGCCAAGACGTCGGCCAAGTTTTCCCTGAGACTCTTGCACCCTTGAACACCAGCGCCAGTCATCCCGATCCGCACATCAACTGGGCGCAGTTCGAACCGATTACCGGGCTTCCCAATTATCCGACCACGAACCGCATTCCTTATGCCGAGGAATACATGCTCTCGCTCGAACGCGGCCTGGGAACCAAGACGGTGCTCAGTCTTAGTTATGTGGGAGCACAAGGGCACCGCCTCCTGGTGCTTGAGGAGGCAAACCCAGGCAATCCACAACTGTGCCTCTACCTACGCAATCCGGCGAATCTGGCTCCGGGACAGACACCGTGCGGTCCCTTTGGAGAGGACAGCACCTACATCACGAGTACGGGAGTCGTCTACAACGGCACGCGTGGGCCGCTCGGATCGAACTTTGGAAGCAATGCCAACCAGGCCACGATCGGGAATTCCAACTACAACGCGCTGCAAATCACTCTCCGCCGCAGCAGCAAGCGGTTGAACATTCTTGCGGGATATACATTCGCTAAATCGGAGGACCAGGCTTCAAACGTGGGCGAGGAGGTCAACCCCACAGATCCGGCGCTCAGCAAGGCTCTCTCTTCCTTCGACATAAAACACAACTTCGTTGTCAGCTACAGCTACGAGATTCCCTTCGAGCGTCTGTTTCGAGGGCCGGATCGGTTGACAGAGGGATGGAAATTATCGGGCATCACGCATTTCAGCTCGGGCTTCCCGGTAACGCTGATCAATTACGGCGACAACTCTCTTCTGGGAAGCGAGCCGAATGGCATCAACAACTACGGAGTAGACGAGCCGGATTATACGGGCGCGCCGCTCGATCTTAATCCGAATCCCCGCAACGGGCAGCCCTACTTCAATATCGCTGCCTTTACCGAGAATGCGCTCGGCGAACCAGGTACCGCCAAGCGACGGTTCTTCTGCGGCCCCGGAATGAACAACTTCGACATGGCCTTACTCAAGAACATACGGCTGACGGAATCGAAGTCTCTCCAGTTCCGCATCGAGGGCTTCAACGTGTTCAACCATGCGCAGTTCTTCGGTCCACAGGCCGTGGACGGAAACATCGACAGTTCGACCTTCGGTGATGTGATCGGCTCCACTGCGCCCCGCTTGGTCCAGGTGGGAGCGAAGTTTTTCTTTTAGGAGTTTCGGAATCGACATAGGAGAATTCTCCGGCCTTCGGCCGGTAAACGGTCTTCACGCTCGGCATGTTCTTAGCAAACCAGATCCTGATCTGGTCCAGGAAGTGATCCGCTCCAGGAAAACCGTCCGACACCAAATAGACAGTTTTTCCGTCAAGTGTCTTGAGCCGCGGCGCCATGGGAATGAGTTTGGTGGTTGACGGCATGCCATGCGGGTTGAGGGCGGTAATACGAACGTGCCCGGAAGCGCTGAACGGCTCCTCGGCTGAGCATGTTTTTTCTGTGCGCGCCAGCGCCGAACTGCCAGCCAAAAGGGCCGGTGAAACTCCGATGATCGAGAGCAGCCTTCGTCTGTTCACTTTCATGGAGAACTCCCTTCTTTCATGCGTTGAATCCGACGCAGGCGTCCTAATTGTGTACCCCGGTCAATAACCCTAGCTTGACGGAGTGGCGAAATCCGGTGAGCCAGGGCCGTGATAGAATCTGCCCCACTCAAATACAACGGAGGAACGCCGATGGATTCTATTGACACCCTGTTCGATCGATATGAACGCGGGCGGATCACGCGCCGCGCACTTGTTCAAGCGCTGGCGCTGGTCGTTCTGCCGACGACGGTCCTAGGAGAGGACGCCACTTCAGACTCGGCTCCGATTGTCCGCGGCTTGGGTGTCAACCATGTCGGCCTCATCGTCAGCGATATCGAGCGTTCCTATGCCTTTTATCACCGGCTGTTTGGGGTCAAAAAAGGCTGGCCGGCGACCAACACCGGGAAGGGCATACATCTTGACTTCCCGACTGGCTACATCAGTATCCAATCGGTCTCGGACATGAAGAGTGTCATCACACACTTCTCTATCTCAATCGACCATATCGATCAGAACTCCGCAACGCGACTGGCGGATAAGATCAACGAGGAACTCCCGGATGCTAAAGCGAGGGCTGCTTTTCAGGCTAATGATGGAGTTTCGACGGTCAATCTCCGCGACCCTGATGGCTTTCACGTGCAAATCTCGCCGAAGAACGGGCGCTGATCCGTTTTCTTGAGCGATGCTGACGAAATGCACACCAACCCAGACAATTCAGAATGCCCATCATTCTTCAGGCATTCCCCGCCGGATTTGTTTGACGATACCGCAAGTCCGACGGGAACTTGAGCTGCCGCTCCAGCGAGCGGTGTCGAGAAGCACATCGGAGGGTTCCGCGGTGCGCCCGGGCAAAAGCGATTGATGGAATTCATCCAGAGCTGCATAGCCGGCAACCACGACAATCGCCGCCATCACCCAGGCGCAGCGTAACTCGTTGCGGTCACCTCGAAGCACCCGCAGGATCAATAAACTTAAAGGAAAGTGCTCGACGAAGTGGGCGCATTTGCGAATGACCAAATGCATGAAAGAGGAAGTCGGCTGTGAGGCACCCGGAAACAGCCGGTGCAAGATGGGAAGAATAAAACGGACGGTGTTGTCAGCCGTAAATAAGTGAATCGAAAGCAGAGAAATCACAATTGCCCAGACGAGCACCGGCGACCAACGCGCTAGGCCAGACACGTCGGGGCGCCGAACCGCGTCCTGAATTGTGGGTGACGCATTCGACTCTTCTCACGATGTTTCGTTGTTCATGAAACCGGCACTCCGTTGCTAGCCCGTTAGGTTCAGTCGCGAACGGATAATCAGTGTACGCATGCCACAGGAAATAAGGAGCGCAGATCCCTTATCCGGCGTTGGAGACGGCTTGCTGAGTCAGCGCTTGGCTGCGGGCGAGCCCACTCGAAGAATGCGAGCACGAGAAGTAGGAGCTCCCATAGAGGGCCGTATAATCGCCCCTTCCCAGTCGACCGAGAACCTCGGCCGTTCCAAGCTTGGGCGGTACGGCGGAGCGAAACCCAGGCTGCGGTGGCGACACTTCTTCGATCACCCATCGGAATGCCAGACATCATTGAGGCCCTCGATGCTAGATGCGCCGACAGCGGACGATCGGTGTGGAAGTATTTCTTATACGCGGCGATCCAATTGTTCGCGATCTCATGCTGCGCGACGGGAAGACTGAGCCCTCCGCCGCAGACGGCGTGGTGCAGATACTCCTCCAACTGATCCTTCACAAATGAATTCCACGCCGTGTCGTACCGTGGCTCCGGCCACAAATTTCGTATGTCGCCAGAGCCTCCCAATCCGGGTGTGATCAGATAATCGACTTCGTAGCTTGCGGCAGGGACGCCAGCAATCCCGTACTCCTTGAAGACCTTCTGTTGCAGACCTCCCGAAACCGGAGCAACCACTTCGTCATCGCTCATTGAACAAACGCTAGCTAAGGCAGCGGGGGTCGTTGCGCCGGGAGTCAGGCTGGGATTGGGCAACACACCCGCGTTCTCGGGAACAGTTATTTGGTTTTCTGTCACCCGGTGGTGCAGCATCCATGCTCCGAGCACGACCAGGGTCAGAGCGCAGACGTACGCAAGACGGCGGAGTGAAAATGCGGATAGGAGTGACGAGCGCTGATCTCGATGAGCGCTTCGCTCGAGCTCTGCCAGTCGCGTCCTCAGTTGCTCGCGTGGGCCGTCGACGGGCGGCACTTGCGGATCGAGAGTCTGCCGATGCACTTGCATGAAGTCCGCGATCGTACTTTCTATTTCGGCCATTCGGCTGCGGCAGTCCCAACACGCCCGAAGATGTGCGCGTACCCGATCGGCGCGATACGCCGGCAGTTCACCATCCGCAAAAAGAAGCAGCTGCTGGTCCGAAGGATGAAAGTTTCCGTTCTTCATAGCTCACTCACCGTCCGCGAATCTAAGGCGCTGTAACGATCTGGTCAGCGACAGCGATACGGCTCCCAAAGAGATACCAAGCACCCGAGATATTTCCCGATAGCGGAGTCCTTCCGCGCGAAGGCGAAGGCAGCACTGATCCTGCTCGGGAAGTACCACCAGCACCGCTTGTAAGCGCATTTGCCTCTGTGCAGAGAGCACCTGCTCCTCAGGGTTCGGGAAGGGATCAAACCGAGTTTCAGCGACGACACGGCCAGGATGTCGGCTGTCCCGAGTGCGCTGGTTCACGTGGCGGCGCTTCAGAGCGAGATTGTGCGCCACGGAAAACAGCCATCCGCGAAGGTTCTGCCGGGACTTGCCAAGGCGCAGGTGCTGGAAAAGCGCCAGGAAAGCTTCCTGTGTAATTTCTTCCCCGTCTTCAACAGACAGACCAAAGGAAACAACATAGCGGAGAATCGAAGTTCGGGATTCGTCGAAAAGGCAAACCACCTCCCGTTCGGCGTCCGAAACCTTCGACGGGACGACCTCTGTCGCGGGCCCGTCTAGCGGGCGCATCATTATCGCGCCAGTGCGAATAACGGACATATCTCCTCAACTTGAATATTCCTTTTCGCGTGCTTTTGTTCAGCTTTTTTTTGACGCTCGACCTTCTTCTGGTGTGCCCAAGAATAAGCTGAACAAAACCGCACCTCACGGAATATTCCCTATGTAAGAGGGGAAGCTCCGGAGGATTGCTCCGATGGCCCGAGGACGCCTCTACTTGTCAGCATGACGCAGGACTAACAACTATCCACCACCATAGGAGCCGACGCTTGACCAAAAGATTAGCAGCTCTTTTCTTGCTGTATGCGTTGCCGGCATTTTGCCAGACCAACACCGGAGAGTTGCGTCTTACGGTGACCGATCCCTCGGCCCACGGGGTGAAAACCACAGTTCTGGTCACCAGCGAAGCCAATCAATACCGCACCTCTCTTTCGACGAACGATCAAGGCGAACTCAACGTGCTGCGCTTGCCATTCGGAATCTATCAGGTCCAGATCAACCAACCGGGATTTGAGCCCGTCTTACAAACGATTCAGATTCAGTCATCCATTCCGGCGACCCAGAACATTCGATTGACGTTGTCGGCCGTCAAAGAATCCGTCACCGTGAACGCAGGGAACACCCTGATCAACCCGGATCAAGCCGGCTCCGTGAACCAGATTGGGCAAAGCACCATTCAGAACCGGCTCACCTCGATCCCCGGGCGTTCGCTCCAGGACCTCGTGAGGACGCAACCAGGCTGGATTTACGAAGGAAACGCGGTCCTACATCCGCGGGGCTCCGAATACCAGACGCAATTTGTTGTCGACGGTGTCCCCTTCACCAATAACATGTCGCCCAGTTTTGGCGATGAAATGAGCGTCAACGACGTGAAGTCGATGAGCATTTACACCGCCGGCATTCCCGCCGAATACGGCCGCGAGCTAGGAGGCGTGATCGTGGTCAACACGCTGCAAGACCCCCAGCCAGGCTTTCACGGGCAGGCTACGCTTGAGGGAGGCAGCTACGACACCGCCGGAAGCTCCGTGACCGGGGACTACGGTTGGGGCGCCAATTCCATCGGCTTCAGCGCCGACGGCAACATGACCGACCACTACCTGAACCCCGTCGTCACGCAGAATTACTCGAACACTGGCACCCTCGGCGATTTTTCCGGCGACTTCCAGCGCGATCTGGACCCCAAGGACCGAATCAGCTTCTTGGTCCGCCACGAACTCGCCCGTTACGATTTACCCAACGAGAACATCCAGCAGCAGGCTGGCCAGCGCCAAACGGGCGACGATTTCGATACTTACGGAATTGGAGTATACCAGCACACGTTTTCTTCGAATGCCGTCGCGAGCGTTCGCGGCATGATGCGCCAGTTTTCCGATGACGTGAACTCGAATCCCGAATCCACGCCGGTCGAGGTGTTTCTGCACAATTGGTTTCGGGAAGGATACTTCAAAGCCGACTTCACGTACCTCAGGGGCCGCCAGCAGTGGCAGGCGGGAATCGAATCCGACAATAAGTTCCTGAACGAAAATTTCAGCTACATGATTCCCAATGTGGATACGCAACTGGCTTACTTTGATTCAAGCACGCCGCTCACGTTCAGCTATGTCGCAAATCGCCCGGACCTGGAGCAGGGCGTCTGGGTGGAGGACCTGATTCGACTCGGGAATTGGACGATCAATGCCGGGGTTCGCTGGGATCATTACCAGTTCGTGGTGAACCGTCAGGCCACAAGCCCCCGTCTGGCGGTGTCGCGCTACTTTCCCAAGGCGGGAGTTGTATTGCACGTCTCCTACGACCGAATTTTTCAGTACCCGTCCTTTGAAAATCTGCTGCTTTCCAGTTCCACTGCAGCCGCTGGCCTGGACACGAATTCCGTGCAATTGCCGGTTCTGCCGTCCCAAGGGGATTACTACGAAGCCGGCCTGGAGAAGGTCTTCTTCAATAAGGTTCGCCTGGACGCCAATTACTTCCGGCGCGACGTAGACAATTACGCCGACGACGACCAGATCGACAACACCACGATCAGCTTCCCCATTGCGTTCGCGAAGGCGATCCTCTACGGAGCCGAGGCCAAAATCGACCTACCAATCTGGGGACGTTTCTCTGGCTCTGCGGCCTACTCCTACATCGTCGGCAACGCTTGGTTTCCGGTGACAGGCGGGCTTTTCCTAGGAGACGATGCCGTAGGCATCCCGACCTCCGGACATTTTCCGGACTCCCAGGATCAGCGCAACACCGTAAGTACTCGGCTTCGCTATCAGGTCGCATCGCGCTTCTGGGTTGCTGGCGGACTCGAATTCGACTCCGGCCTGCCGTTCGATTTCGAGTGTGATCCGAGCCTGGCTCAGCAGCAATGTATCTCTAACGAGGCTCAGATCTATGGCCAGGATGTTATAAACCGGCTTAACTTTACGCGCGGGCGCATCCTGCCTGCGACCATGCTTAATGCTTCGGCGGGGGCAGATATCTACAAGACCGACCGCGTGAACGTGCAATTTGAATTGGATGGGGAGGATCTAAATAACGTGGTCAATGTCATCGATTTCGGCGGCCTTTTCTCTGGCAATGCTATCGGTCCGGCGCGAAGCGCTTATGCCCGCCTCACGACGACCTTTTGATTCCAAGCTCCGGAGTTTCGATCCCAAGTACCGGTTTGCCTCTCCGGAGCCTGTCTTCTGTTCCGTCATATCAGTGGTCTGAGGAGGTTCGCCAATGAGTCCGCGCGGTACAAGAATCCTGGTGCTGGTTATTGTGATTGTTGTGCTTATGGCAGGCGCATTCGCTTGGAAGCGGTACAACCGCATTCCGACAGATGTAGCCTACGTGACTTCGCAGGATGGCGGAATTTCGATGATCGATCTAAAGAGCCTGGATGTGGTGAATCAAGTATTTCCGCCGAACGTGGCGCCGCGTGGACTGGGGTTGACGTTCAACGGCGAATATTTGCTGACGGCTAACGAGAACACGGCAGATGTGACAGTCTTTGACACCCGCGGGATGCGGCTAAAATTAGTGAAGCGGATGCATGTGGGCGACAACCCGGAATTCGTGAAGATCAATCCGAGCGGCACGGAGATGTTTACGTCCTACGAGCCGGCTTCCGGTGGTGGACCGCCAACCGCAGCCGAAGAGGAGGGCGAAGCGGAAGACGAGGGCCCGCCGGCGCGGGTTGTTGCGTTCAGCACAAAAGATTGGTCGCAGGTGATCTCGTTTGTAGCTGGTCCATCCACCGAGGGGCTGGAATTTTCAGCAGATGGCTCAAAACTCCTGGTTGCAAATGAGGATCAAAATACCGTCGGAGTTTACGACACCGCGACGGGGAAACGGATCGACCTCATCGATCTGTCTAAGATCGGCCGCCGCCCGCGCGGCATAAAGCGCTCGCCGCTGGGTACCGGCTACGCGGTCACCATGGAAGGCTCGGGCACCCTGGTGATGCTCGATCCGAATTTCAACGTAATCCGCACGATACAAACAGATGCGAAGCCCTACGGCGTGGCATTTGACAAGAGCGGCAAGCGGCTGTTCGTCGCCGCTGCGTCGGCGCAAAAGCTGCAAGTTTTCGACGCCAACACTCTGAAGGAGGTCGGTGAAACCTCCATCGGCAAGCGCTGCTGGCATTTCACGTTCACGCCCGACGGCTCGAAGCTGCTGCTGGCTTGCGGCCGTTCGGACGACGTCTACGTGGTCGACGCCAGCACCTACAAAGTCATCAAGGCCATTGGCGGATTCCAGACCCCTTGGGGCATTCTCACATACCCCCGCTCTTACGGCAGTCTGGGTTTGCCATGAGGTTTCCCTCCTGCCGGTATCCTCGCCCTCCATTCCCGAGGCTGGGACGCCAGCCCCCCGTGTGCACTTGTCAGGCTTGCGTGCCGAGCAGTGTGCGGGCAGTCGCTGAAATGCCAGACCAAATTTTCCATCCCGTCTTGTCTCGGAAGACTCCTCCGGATAGCGGGGCTTTTTCTGTGTCGTGGCGTGTTCGTTAGCGGGCCCTTCCGGGAGAACATTCTTTACATCGCTCATCTTTGAAACCTGCCCAATCGGAATACTTGTTTCGGCGGTGCTGACTTTTACCGTCGTCGGCTGCAGCGAGAAAGCAAGCGAAGGCTTCCGCGAGCTCTGACGACCCGCGCCTTGAGGAACCGCCGCGTGTCCAGCGGTGCTTCCCGTCAAGGGTCTGCGATGAACGCAGCACAGCCGCGCCACTGGTCCGCTCCGCTGACCTCCCGGACCGTCGCGGGTTTCGAAGTCTGGTGCTTCCGCAGCGGCAGAATTGTCTGCAGTTGCCCTGCCGCTCCTTTTCGCACGTTTTTGAAATTATAGGGAACGACGAGCATTCGGCGGGGCACAATTTATCGGACCTCGTGCTTATCTTCCTTCGGAAGTCTTGTACGACTCCGCTTTCGCTCCTTGGTTGCCGCGGTCTTGCCAGATTCCCGTCAGGCAGGGTTCCACCTCTTCAACGCATCGGAAAAACTAAACCGAATCATAAAAAAGTTGAATTTTACAACCTTACACAAATCGCGCAAACTTCGCGTGCGTTAAGTAAGCGGTTGCCAGGGAAGCCCAGTAATGACCGGAGTACCCGCCGGTTTTCGAGCGCTCCGAATCAATGTTGATGGCGATTCCCTGCTTGAACTCAAAATTCCATTCGATCACCGAGGAAGTCATGAGATTGTTCGACCGATGTCTCGTCACCTTAATAATTTTATGCGTCTTCTGCGCGGCAGTGAGCACTCCGGTCGATGCGCAAACCGCCAGCATCAATGGAGGTGCTATTTTAGGCGTCGTCACGGACAGTTCGGGAGCGGCCGTCCCCGGCGTGAAAGTCACATTATCAGGTAGCGCGATGGTGACGGGGACCAAGACCGTTCTGACCGATCAAAGCGGCGCCTACCGTTTTCTCGCCCTCGCACCCGGGAGCTACAACCTCAAGTTCGAGGCGGCGGGGTTCGGAACCGAAACCCGCCAGGGTGTTCACGTGTCGCTCGGCTTTACTGCCACGGTGAACTCACAAATGACTCTGGGCTCAGTAACGCAAACGGTGACGGTGAGTGGGGCAACATCAGCGATCGATCTACAGGAAAACAACATTACGACCAACCTCGGAGATGAGCAAGTGAAAGACCTGCCTGGATCCCGCGATGTGTGGTCAGTACTTTCGCTAGCTCCCGCCGTCGCGCAGACAAAAATGGATGTAGGCGGCAGCGATGCGCTGACGCAGGAACCCTACACAGTCTATGGGCTTGGCAGCTCCGCCAGTCTGGGTGGAGGAGGCATCAATCGCGGCGAGATCGAAGGAATGGTCATAAATGAGGGCTCCGGGGGTGGAGGCAGCGAGTTTTTCTACGTGGACACCGCCGCGATGCAGACCATTTCGGTGAACACCGCCAACAACAGCCCGGAGATGCCCCAGCCAGGCGTCTTGACCAATATGTTTATCAAGTCTGGAGGAAACGAATATCACGGCGACATCGATTTCGAATACGAGAACACCTCGATGGAGGGACATAACATCGATGCGGCACAGATAGCAGCTCTGACTGCCGGCGGAGTCCAACCCTCCCCGGCTGTTCCTTTAGCGGATGTCAACCGCCTCAATCTGTTTGCGGACGTCGATGCCGACGTCGGAGGCTATCTCAAGAAGGACAAACTCTGGTGGTATTTCGCCTACGGCTACACTCAGGCACAGCAGAATTATCCGACCTTGAACGTAACGCAGACGAGCTGGTCGCCCAGCTACGTTGGCAAGGCCACCTATGCGCTCACACCAAAACAGCAGTTGGTCTTCTTCTACACTCATTCGAACAAGCTGCAGCCGGATTATCTGAATACGCTCGTCATACCCGGAGGACGCCAAGCGGGAGCCTTGGAAAGCGCGGCGACGAGTTGGAACTCCAGTTATCCGAGCTATACCTGGGCTGGCGAATATACGTACACAGTCAGCCCTTACCTCTTGTTTCAATTTGAGGCCGGTCAGTATTTCACCGGCTGGACGCGGCTCGGCAAAAGCAGCCTCGATCGCATTGAAGACGTCGCATCCAATTATGTTTCCGGGGGATTGCAGAACACAGAGAATGATCGACACCGGCCGCAGACTCGCGGCTCGGTAAGTTATGTGCATTCCGGCTGGCTGGGAACGCACAACTTTAAGTTCGGCGCGGAGTACATGCGCGATACCGATTTCAATCCGTGGAATGGGCTGGGATTGCCTGGTGCTCTGGCCCCCACCGTCCCGTGCCCGAGCCAAATTCCCAACGCCGCCCTGGGATCCACGTGCCAAGTTGTCACCACACTGAACAACGGTCTGCCCTTGAACGCGTACTTTTATGCGGTGGGCCCGTACGAGGCGAATAACGGGAACTCCACGATCGGAGTTTATGGCATCGATACTTGGCAGCTAAACAATCGTCTCACGCTCAACGTCGGCTTGCGTTTCGACCGGCAGAATATTTTCTCCCAAGGGGAGACCGGCCCGAATGGAACGTCGTTTGGCGCGGCGAATTATGTGGCATTTCACGACTATGGACCGCGCCTGGGCGTCTCCTACGATTTGAGCGGCCACGGAACAAGCGTCGTCAAGCTAAGCTTTGGCCACTACTTCAACTACCCAGCAGCTGACTACGGTTCAGGGCTAAACCCGGACGCCGACGGCTGGTATTACGAGTATCAGTGGGACCCCACAGCGGCGCAGCTCGGCGGCCGGTCGGGCGATACACCGGACGACCATTATGAGCCGGGCGATGACCTTGGAGCGCTCCAGGCTTCCGCGGGCGGAAAGGCCACCACTACTTTTGCTCCCAATCTTCAGCTTGCCAACACCTACCAGACTTCGGCCTACTTCGAGCAGCAACTCGGCGGTTTTACGCTGCGGACTGGGCTCGTATATAACTTGCTTCGCGACATCGCCGGAACCGTAAATGCTGACCGTCCGTTGACCGCCTATAGCGTTCCGGAAACGCTCTACGTTCCCGGCCCCAACGACGTGGCAACGGCAGCATCTCCCACGGTGACGGTGTGGAATCTAGCCGCTCCCACTGGCGCCCTCAACGTGTTTGAAGATCTCCCGGAAAATGACCACTACTACAACTGGGAGGTGACAGCCCTCAAACAGAACACAGGGAAAATGTGGACGCTGATGGGCAGCTTCAACTACACGTGGAACTATGTAAGGAATTTCCCGAGCGGCTTCGGTACCGGCTCGTCTTTCACACCAAACCAGCTGATCAATACCGTCGGTTGCGACAATGTTGATCCGTGCACCAGCAATGGGCAGGCGCAATTCTATAACTGGCAGGGCAAAATCCTTAGCACGATTCAGTTGCCCCGCCGTTTTCGGATTACGCCGATTTTCCGGGTGCAGTCCGGCATTCCCTTCGGCCGTTACTTCAGCACGTCGGGCATTATCGCACCACCAGGCTTGGAACCGACACTGGCGGTGAACGGAAACGTGTTGGCCGAACCTTATGGTTCGGAGCGGACCCCAACGCTGGCCCTGTTCGACATCCGTGTGGACAAGGAGTTTCTTGTCAAAGAACGGTACGGACTAACCGGCTTCGTCGACGTCTACAACATCTTCAATGACAACGGCGATCAAGCGGTTACAGCAGCATCGGGGAGCAGCTTCCTGACTCCTTCGAGTATTACACCTCCGCGGATTGCGCGGTTTGGTGTGCAGTTTGCGTTTTAGCAATCGCGACACGAAGCGACGAGCCGCTGCCGACCCGTTATTCGTTGCGGTGCGGAAACGGCGGTCGTAGAAGCCGGCTTGGGACTCGATGAAGACGGACAATGAATGCGAATTCGTTGAGCAAATGCGGCCATTCGAGCGCAAGCACCTCGGCGCCCTCGGAGACGCGTCCGAGAGCGCTCTAGTGAATACGGCAGGATGCGTGGCCAGATCAATGAGGCCTTCATAGGAGGAGATCATGAGCAAATCGGGCGACAAAGATTTAGGAATGGACCGGCATATTACCCGGCGCGACTTCATGAACGGCGCCGCAGTTACGATCGGGGCTTCGTTGTTGCCAGGGAATACTGGCGCCCAGACGCCCACTAATGAATTCGTTGAGCCTCCGCCACCAGCGGGCAAGGGCGCAGATACCTCAGCGGAAGAGCCGCTTCTGGCTGAAGGAATTACCCAACAGGATCCGCGATATTATCCGCCCGCCCTCACCGGAATGCGGGGAAGCCATCCCGGTTCGTTTGAAGCGGCGCACCATATGCGTAGGGAGGGTACCTGGGATCCGGCGCAGGCCGAGAAAACAGGCGAGCACTACGACTTGGTGGTGGTTGGTGCCGGGATGAGCGGATTGGCGGCCGCATACTTTTTTGTGAAGAACATCGGCCGCAGCGCACGTGTTCTGGTTCTTGATAACCACGATGATTTTGGCGGCCACGCAAAACGCAATGAATTTCGATACGGCGGACGCCTCTTGGTTCTAAATGGGGGCACACTGAACATCGAATCACCACCTCACTACAACGCGCCGTCCAAGGAGCTCCTCTCCGACATCGGCATCGACATTCCCCGGTACCTGGCAAGCAATGCCCAGAATCGCCAGCTTTATCCTTCACTCGGGTTACGTAGCTCCTACTTTTTCGATAAAGAGACATGGGGCAAGGATCAGCTCGTGGTGGGAGGGGGGCGAGACTACGGCCCGAATCCTCACGGCATGACCGCGGAGTTCCTTGCCAAAACCCCACTTTCGGAACGAGCGCGGCAGGATGTGCTGCGCCTATACCATCCGGAACAACCCGACTATATGCCGGGACTCACGTCGGCTCAGAAGAAACTGCGCTTGGCCAAAATGAGCTATAAGGATTTCTTGCTCAACGTTGCGCGGGTGGACCAGCAGGCGATGTGGTTTTTTCAAGCCAGGCCGCAAGGACTCTTCTGCGTAGGCATTGATGCGATCCCGGCGCTATTTGGCTGGGAAATGGGCGGCTACCCAGGCTTCGATGGCCTACATTTGGACCCAACGCCGAACGGGGTGCTGGGCGACCTTCCGGGCGGTTCCCACGGCCGCCAAAAACCCATCGGCGGTGGAGAGGTCCATTTCCCCGATGGCAATGCGACTATCGCCCGACTTTTAGTGCGCTGGCTGGTGCCGGAGGCCGTTCCCGGAACTACGATGGAATCGGTCGGAACTGCCCGAGTGAGCTATCCGCTACTCGATCGTCCCGACCAAACGGCACGCATTCGCCTCAACAGCACCGTTGTCAACGTTACCCAGGATGGAGATCCGGAATCCGCACTCCAAGCCTCGGTAAGTTACCTTCGCGGCGGAAAAGCCTATCAGGTAACGGCCAAGGCGTGCGTGATGGCCTGCTGGAACATGTTCATCCCCTATCTGTGCCCGCAGTTGCCGGAAAAACAAAAGGAAGCCCTGGCCTACGGGATCAAACGCCCAATTGTCTACACCAACGTTGCGATTCGCAATTGGACGGCGTTCCACAAACTGGGCATTTCCTCGGTGAGTACTCCCACCATGTATCACAATGGCGTTCAGTTGGCGGAAGCAGTGACGCTGGGAGACCTCGAAGCTCCGCAGACCCCTGAGGAACCGATCGTTCTTCACATGGGGCGAATGCCATGTTCTCCGGGCCATTCGATGAAAGAACAGCACGTACTTGGCCGCATTGAACTTTTCAATACGTCATTCGAGACCTTCGAGCGCAACATCCGCGATCAACTAGGTCGCATACTGGGTTCCGGCGGGTTTGATCCGGCGCGCGACATCGTCGGGGTTTCGGTCAACCGTTGGCCGCACGGGTACGCGTACAGCTATAACAGCCTCGAAGACCCGATGGAGTGGGTGTATACGGATACTCCGACGCGGCCTTGTGTCGCCGCACGCCAGCCGTTTGGGTGCATCACCATCGCCAACTCCGATGCGGAAGCAAGCTCGCACACCGATGCGGCCATGCTCGCGGCTTACAAGGCGGTCTGTTACGTACTCGACCGCCGTGCCGTTCCGTTGCTCGCCTAGGGACGTCAATTTTGCATGCCATAGCCGCACTCGCGCGCGTCGTGTCAGTGGAGGCGAATCAGCTTGGAAGGTTGGGTCCGAAGGGCGACCAGTCCTCCGCCGCACGCTTTCGAGCCGATGCCGGCTAACCGTGGAATCTTGGTGTGAACAGACCGACCTACGAGGAGCGGGAAATGTCTGATCTTGGGGATCGTGCAAGAGATCTGGGAATGAAAAAACCGATTGCGCGTCGTGATTTTCTACAGGGCGTGGCCATTGGGATTATCGGCGCCTACGCCACCTCGCGCACAGCAGCAGCACCGGCAGGAATCGAAGAATTCGATGGCGACCCCGCCGATTACCCCCCGTTACGCACGGGCCTGCGCGGCAATTATCCGGAAGCCGTTGCCGACTTTGATTCCATCCGATCGGGAAAATACGATCGTTTTCCGGTGACTGATTCAGAGATCGAAGAAAAGTATGACCTGGTGATCGTCGGGGCCGGAATCTCGGGACTAGCGGCGGCGCATTTCTGGCAGACGGCATTGCCAAATCAGAAAATCCTGATTCTCGACAACCACGACGATTTCGGGGGCCATGCCAAACGCAACGAATTTCATTACGGGGGCAAAACGTATCTCGGCTATGGCGGCACGATGAGCATCGCCACACCCTTTCCTTATAGCTATGCCGCCAAGTCACTTTTGAAGGAACTGGGAATTGACGTGCCGAGTTACCCGAAGTACATCAACCATCAACTCGATAGCCTGGGCGCCGCCACTTTCTGCGACAAAGAGCACTTTCGCGAGGACCGGTTGGTGGTCGGTAATCCGCACGAGCCAGATTTCTTCGCCCAGATTCCTCTCTCTTCCGAGGCGCAGAGGGCTCTGGCGCGGATTCACGGTCGGAACGACGACTACATGACCGGATTGACTCCAGAGCAGAAGCAGGACCGATTGGCCCGCATTAGTTATCAGGACTTTCTGTTGCAGTACGCCAAAATTCCCACCGAGGCGATTGCTTTCTTCCTGGCCATGGGGGGCAGAAATAACAAGCGTGTTGATACAATGCCCGCTCTCGAAGCCGCCGAGCATCATTCACCTGGATTCAACGGACTTAAGCTCGATTTCGGGCCACTCTACAGCGAAGGAAGCTTCTATTTCCACTTTCCGGACGGCAACGCGTCGATTGCTCGGCTTCTGGCGAGCCGACTAGCTCCGGATGCATTCGGCGGGCCGCAGTCAATGAACACGATTGTGCAAGTAAATGCGGAATACAGTCGGTTGGACGTGCCGGACGCACCCGTCCGCATACGCCTGAGCAGTCCCGTTGTACGGGTACAGCACGACGGCTTCCCACCGGCCTCGGCCTATCCCGAAACCGAACCTCCGGCGGGAAGCGACGTGCGCATCGCTTATTTAAACAAGGGGGAGCCGCAGGCGGTACGAGCGCGAAACTGCATTCTGGCTTGCTACAACCAGCTGATCCCGTCGCTGCTTCCGGAGATTCCCCAATCTCAGAAGGACGCCCTGATGTACCCCGCGAAGGTACCCATGCTTTATACCAATGTTCTCCTGCGACGATGGACCGCTTTCCAGAAGCTGGGCGTCGCCAGAATCAGCGCTCCCGGCATGTATCACACGCTGTCGGCCCTCGACCCGGGCACTACCGTCGGAGGCTACCAGGGCGTGTCTACGCCAGACGAGCCCGTCGTCCTGCACATGACGCGTAACGCGAACCATCCCGGATTGCCTCGCAAGGAACAGAATCGTTTGGGAGCGCAGGAGCTGCTGAACATGACGTTTGCCGACTTCGAATTCAAGATCCGCGATCAATTGGCGCGGATGCTCGGCGCGGGAGGGTTCGAACCGTCCGAGGACATTCTGGCGATCACCGTAAATCGCTGGCCCTACGGTTACGCGTATACCTACGACATGCTGAGCGACCCTGAAACCGATCCCGAACACCGACCGAACGTGATCGGGCGGGCACGTTTTGGGCGTGTTGCGATCGCCAATTCCGATGCCGGGGCAGCCGCTTTTACGAACCAAGCCATTGAAGAGGGAAACCGAGCCGTGCAGGAGCTCCTCGTTTTCGAGGGCCTGACCTAGATGTTGGATGGGAGGAAACGGGCCGCATGCGCGATCCTGGCGATATGGGGAACACTCATGCTCGCGACTCGTAGCGCAGCTGCCGTCCGTGGCGCCTTGGGCGCACTAGATGGCAGCTCCGAATCGTTAGTGAAGAACTCCGTCGCTGGACCGAAACAACCATTGCCTTTCAGCCATAAGGCACATCTGGCCATCGGGTTGTCGTGCGAGTTTTGCCACGCTTCTAAATTGCTTGACGGCCCGAATGCATTGCCCTCGGTAGAAAGATGTATGAGCTGCCATCGGACCATCGATCGAGATAAGCCATCGATCCGCGCGCTAGCCTCCTTCGCGCACGACCATCGCTCGATTCCCTGGGTGCGCGTCTACAGCATTCCAGGCTGGGTGTATTGGAGCCACGCTCCCCACCTAAACGCCGGCGTCAAGTGCGCAGACTGCCATGGCGACGTGAGCGAGATGGATGTGCTGTACGAAGCGAAGAACGTGACCACCATGAAAGGCTGCACTGCATGCCATCAACAGTTGCACGTGCTTACAGATTGCCACGCTTGTCACGAGGTGAGCTCGAACTAGGAGAAATTCCGTACTGGGGGAGAACAGCGATGCGACTGCTCAAATGGATTCCCGTCGTAACCATATTTCTAGCCACTGTGGCTGCCCCCGTGTTTGCGCGCACGCGTCCGGCGCGCAAGGCCCCGGGTTGCCAGCTCACGGAATTTCACGAACTCGACTTTTGGATCGGCAAATGGAGGGTTGTGAAGCCGGACGAGTCGGCATCGGCGAGCGTTACGGTCGCTCCCGTCCTGCGAGGTTGCGCGCTGTCTGAGACGTGGATAGCGGAGCGCGGCAATGACGGACGCGGTCTGAGCACCTACAATCCTGCAAATCATAAGTGGGAATACTTTTGGGTGGCCGCAAATGGCTATACGAGTTTCTGGACCGGGGAGTTCGCCGGGAATGCCATGCGTTTCACGGCCGCTCAGCCCAGCCCGGGCGCGGCGGCGCTGCGACGATGGAATCTGATCAAACTTTCGGACGGGAGGATTGAGGAAGAGGCCCTATTCTCTCGTGACAGCGGCAAGACTTGGTTGACTCAGTACATGCTGTACTGGGAGCGGATACAATGAGAATGCGCTCACCGCGGTAACCGCGCGGCCGCCGCGCTCGCGACCCCGGCAACGCGCTAGAATTTGCGTGACCATTCTTTCGGCCATCGCTCGACGACCACTTTCTTATCGGTATAGAACTCGACGGCATCCCGGCCTTGTCCGTGAAGCACCCCGAAGAAACTATCCCGCCAACCGCTGAAAGGGAAATGGGCCATGGGAGCGGCAATGCCGATATTGACACCCACATTCCCCGCGGAAACTTCGTAGCGAAATTTTCGTGCAGCGGCGCCGCTCGAGGTGAAAATCGAAGCCATATTGCCGAAAGGGCTTCGCGATAAAATTTCCAAACCCTCGTCGAGAGTTTTCGCCGGCAACAGGTTGAGCACCGGACCGAAAATCTCCGTAGTTGAGAGCGCACTCTCCACAGGAATATTGTCGATCACCGTTGGCTTAACGAAGTTTCCGGGGCGGCCCGCGAAACCGTCGCGCCCGTCGAGCAAAAGCTTCCCGCCGTCGCTCGCGCCCTTGGCGATGAGGGATTCAATGCGAGTCTTGCTCTCGGGTGTGATTACCGGCCCCATCTGGACGTCGCGGTCGAGTCCATTGCCGACACGAATCGAACTGGCAATCCCCACGATTTCCTCGGCGAACCTTTGACTGGCGTTGCCAACCGTTACGGCGACCGAAACCGCCAGACAACGCTGGCCGGCGCAGCCGAATGCACTATCGGCAATGATTTTGGCCGCAGTCGAAAGATCCGCATCGGGAAGAATCATTGCGTAGTTTTTGGCGCCTCCTTGGCATTGCACGCGCTTACCGTTGGCGGCAGCTTGCGCATAAATATATTTAGCGATCGGAGACGATCCAACGAAGCTGATGGCCCGTACCTCAGGATGTTCCAGCAACCCGTCGACCACCGGTTTGCCGCCGTGCAGAAGATTGATGACGCCGGGCGGAAACCGCAACGTTTCGATCAGTTCGAAAATGCGCTGAACCGTCAGCGGAACTTTTTCGGATGGTTTCAGGACGAAAGTGTTGCCGCAGGCAATCGCGTACGGTAAGAACCAGAACGGTATCATGGCCGGGAAATTGAACGGCGTAATCGCCGCGACGACGCCAATCGGCTGGCGGATCATCATTTCATCTATGCCCGAAGCCACATCCTCAAGGTTGTATCCCTGCATCAACATCGGCATGCCGCAGGCGACTTCGACGTTTTCGATCGCGCGGCGGATTTCGGCTCGGGATTCGTCGAGGGTTTTTCCGTTCTCGGTGGTGCAAATTCGTGCCAGATCGTCCAGATGATCTTCGATAAGGCCCTTGAGCTTAAAGAGATACTGAATGCGGTCCTCAACCGGTGTTCTGCGCCAGGCGGGGAACGCTGCGGCAGCCGTGCCGACAACCACGTCCACGTCTTCACGGCATCCGAGCGGCACGCGGCTAAGTAAATCGCCGGTAGCGGGATTTATGACGGTTGCGGAATCATCCACCTTGGACTGGTTCCACGCGCCTGCATAGTTGCAGACCATATCCATCCCTGCCTTTTCAGGATCGTTTCAATTCGGTCGTATGTCGAAAGCAGTTGTTATGTATTAATCTGCCGCGGACAGGACAATTCGGCCAACGATTCAGCCACGGCTTCAAGGGCCGTGTCAATCTGCTGGCGAGTGATTACCAGAGGGGGCTGGAACCTCAGGACGTTTCCATTCACGCCACCAACGCCAATGAGAACGCCCTTCTTTAAGCACGCGGCGCGAATCGATTCCGCTTGCGCCGGGGCCGGTTCCCGGTCTTCCCCTGCAACCAGTTCCACTCCGATCATAAGCCCCAGGCCACGGACGTCACCAATGAACGGATAATGTTTCCGAAGCGATCTCAATTTTCCGACGACATACTCTCCGTCTTGGGAGGATTTGGCACAAAGGTTTTTCTCCTCGATGACGCCGATGTTAGCAAGCGCGGCCGCACAGCATACCGGGTTGCCTCCAAATGTCGATAGATGATCGCCGGGCCGGAAGGCGGCCGCGATTTCATCGCCCGCGGTGAAGGCCGCGAGCGGGAAACCGTCTGCGATGCCCTTCCCCGTTACGAGTATGTCGGGTTCGACGCCATAGTGCTCGATGGCAAACATCTTACCCGTTCGGCCAAAGCCAGTTTGGACTTCGTCGGCGATGAAAAGAATCCCGTAGCGATCAAGCACCTTCTTGATCTCGGCGAAGTACTGCGGCGGCGGAACGATAATTCCGCCCTCTCCCAGAACAGGCTCAGCGATGAACGCGGCCACATCGCCAGAAGTGGAGAAGCGCACGATGTCTTCAAATGATTGTGTCCAATCCTGCGGGTGGCGCGGCGCGCGGTAAATATCTGGCGCGGGCGCGAACGTCACTCCGGGTGCGAACGGTCCCCCGCGCCTCTTCCGATCCGCATTTCCTGTCACACTCAACGCGCCCCAAGTACGGCCATGGAAACTACATTGCAGAGCGATTACTTCCCGTTTGCCGGTATAGAGCCTAGCGAGCTTCAGTGCGCCTTCGACCGCTTCAGCGCCGCTGTTGGCAAAGAAGCTTTTTTTCAGGCGGCCGGGAGTGATCTGTGCCATCTTCTCGGCGAGTGCGGCGGTCGGCTGGCTGTAGTACATATACGAGCAGCAGTGGATTAAATTCTCAATCTGGCCGCACGCAGCGTTCATGACGGCGGGATGATTGTGTCCGGCATTGACCACCGAAATGCCCGCAAAGCAGTCAATGTAGTCGCGGCCGTAAACGTCGGTTACCACCGCGCCCAGGGCCTTCTGGATGACAATCGGCTGAACCAGCTTTACGAATCCGGTCATTAAGAATTCCTGGTATTGTTCCATGGCGCGATGCATGAGCGATTCCCCTGTCGCGGAATGATTGGCTTCCGGTTGCGACCGCGCTAAATACTACCATAAATGTGTAGTATTGCAATACTCTGCTATACATCGTCAAAGTTATCGGAATGTTTTCTTGACACCGAGCGGGTAGCGATGGCCTAAATAGAATCCTGGTTGCGTCGGATACGGCTCGATGGCTGCATCCCGTTGGGACCACTTATCTCTACAAAATAGGTGAAACTTTGGCGAATACGCGGAATCGCGGATTGCGGCGCAATTGCCTCTCATTCACCGAGGTCTTAGCGCAATCCGTAGCCAACGTCGCGCCGGTGGCGACGCCAGCGCTCATCGTCCCACTGGTTTTCGCCAGCGGGCAAAATGGCACCTGGCTGGCCTACTTGCTGGCCACGCTGGCCATGCTGCTGATGACCTATCACATCAACCAATTCGCTCGCCGATCCGCCTCACCCGGAGCTCTCTACGCCTTCACGCTGGAAGGGTTAGGGGCGATGTGGGGCGTGATCTCCGGCTGGTCGCTTGTGCTCGCGTATCTGTTCACCGGCGCGTCTGTGCTCGCCGGAGCGGCGAACTACGTCGTTTTATTGGCGGGGTTAGCGGTCGGCCGCAACTCTGATTTCGTCGTCGCCCTCCTGGCCATCTTGGCGATGGGAGGAATTTCATGGTGGATTGCCTACCGCGACATCCAGCTTTCCACCCGAATGATGCTGACGTCGGAGTTTATTTCCGTCAGCATGATTCTCGTGTTGGCGATCGTTTTTCTCCTAAAAACTGGCAGGATTGTAGATCGCGGACAGATTGATCTGTTGCACTCCGGCGCCAGCGGCATTCGCTTGGGCATGATCCTCGCCATCTTCAGCTTCGTGGGTTTTGAAAGCGCCACCGCGCTAGGACACGAAGCCAAGAATCCACTGCGGACCATACCACTCTCGGTCTTGCTGAGCGTCCTGCTCACTGGAATCTTTTTTGTATTTATGGCTTACGTGCTGGTGCTGGCCTTCCACGGACAGAAAACGACCCTGGCCGAGTCCGAGGCTCCCTTGAGCGTGCTCGGCGATCTCGCGGGGATGCCCTTCTTTGGCGTTGCAATCGCGGTGGGCGCCGCGGTGAGCGAGACGGCTTGCGCTTTAGCCAGTATCAACGCAGCTGCCCGCGTAATTTACACGATGGGCAGCCACGGCTTGCTTCATTCCTCCACAGGGCAAACCCATGAGACGCACGCGACACCCCACATCGCCATCGCCATCACCTCCGCTCTTGCTACCTTGCTTCCGGTGGTTCTAGTGGTTCGCCACATGGCGCTGCTTGATATTTTTGGCTATCTGGGATCGTTGGCCACATTCGGGTTTCTATTTGCATACGGACTCATCGCCATTGCCAGTCCTATTTATCTGTGGCGCAGACGTGAATCGTGGATCGTGGCGGCGGCTGTTTCGGTCGCCGCGCTCGCACTGCTGTCCTTGCCGCTGATAGCCAGTTTCTATCCTGTTCCGCCGGGTCCCGGAAAATATCTTCCTTACATCTTCGCTGTGTTGCTCGCAGTGGGTGTTTGCCGGTTCGCCTATCTGCGTGTCCGATGTCCAGACGTGATTCGCGAGTTGGAACGGAGTCTCATGGCTACGGCTGATTCCGCGCGTGAGCGGTAGGTTCAAACTCTTGTTGAGCGCGGAGGCTGCTGATAAACTGGGGGTGGTGTGGCTCCTCTGGCTTATTCATCCTTTAGCATATGACTAAAACTCGAAGGGCCCAAGCCGGTAACCGACGCTCGACGTCGCAAGGCCCTAAAGTAGGCCCCTTCCGCTACCTGACGGTTGGACGGACCGCCAGGATTTTAGGAATCAGTCCATCGACCCTGCGAAAGTGGGAAAACGTCGGGTTGGTTACGCCGGCGCGGAGCGCGGGCCGCTTCCGCCTTTACACGCCCGAGACGCTGCAGCTGTTGAAACGGATCAAATATCTGCACGACGTAAAAAGACTGAACGTTCCGGGAATCAAGCAAGCCCTCGCCGACAGCCTGCCTAAGAAAGGAAGTAAAAAACTATCTCCGGAGGGACGTCCAACACCAGACCTAGGTGCAAAGCTCCGGCGATTACGAACGAAGTGCGGCCTGAGTTTGACGGAGGCCGCTCACCGTGCGGGGATCTCCGTGGGTTTCCTGAGTGCTGTTGAGTTGGCGAGCGCGAACGCATCGGTCGCGACGTTGCAGCGGTTGGCGGCGGCGTACGGCACTACGGTTTTGGACCTGTACGACTTAAAGCCGCAAATTAGCCGCGTGGTGCGGGCCGACAAGCGTGAGGCTCTAGAGACCAAATCCGGAGTGCGAATGGAATTGCTCTCAACCGGCACTAAGATGCTTGAATCCATGCTGATGCGAGTGCCACCGGGATCGGGCAGCGATGGTGCATATACGCACCAAGGCGAGGACTTTATCTACATCGTGCAAGGCTCTCTCGAGATCTGGCTGGATGAGGTCGAGTGTCAGGTGCTGAAGCAAGGTGACAGTGTATGGTTTGAGAGTGATCGTGGACATCGTTGGTTCAATCCGGGCAAGGAGGAGACGGTTATGATTTGGGTGAACACGCCCCCAACTTTCTAGAAGCACTGTGCACTCCTCCGCGGCCGGTGATTGCCAACACTCGGCCACCAGAGATAGTAAAGCATCCCCGGCATATCGGGCGGTTGGTGACCCAGTGTCGGAAGGATGTCTTGCACGCCCTTCTCCATCAGAATCATGTAAGCCACATCTCCGACCAGCGGAGCTCCTAGCAATAGTTCGGAACGCGGATCCGGCATCCATCGAGCGTCAAGCAAGCGACTCCTTCATCGCAGCTGAGGCCGCTTACTGCGCGAACGACTAAGGAAAGTTCTGGCGCATACGCGATGAACTGATGGGAAATTCAGACGCTCTCGAGCGATCGAAGCTATCTCTTTACGCGCGGGACGTTGGCCTCGACGTAGCGGCGTTCGACAAGTGTGTGGATTCGGGAAGATATGCATCTGAAATTAAGGAAAGTATGGAGACCGGCACGAGGCTGGGAGTCGAGGGAACTCCAACCTTCTTTTTGGGATTCGCCGACGCGAACGGAAGTAAGGTCGAGTCAGTGCAGCGGCTCGAAGGCGCCATTCCATATTCCCAACTGAAAGACGACATTGATCACATCCTTATTCAAGCAAACAGGCGCCGACTCCCGCGACTGCACGCTGAATTTTCCAACGACTGTTATATCGTGCGTGGCTGTTCTCAGCGATATATCGAGGCAAACCAAATGGCTGGCTCACTATTTCGGATACTCGCTGCGAGTGCGGTACTTTCCGGTGTTCACGAACACCACGATTACTGCTATTGATGGACTACTTTAGAGGATTCATTTGAGAACATTTGTCATTCTAATGCGCCGGAGCGCCCGAGGGATGGCACGGGCTAGCCCCTCGACAAATGGGTTGTCACGCCAGACGAACTCCGAGATATAGACGCGGCTGTCTGATCACATCGCATCGAGCCACTGGACATCGCTGGCTCGCTTGGCATTTTCGATCTCGTCCACTTGTGTCGCGGCGAAAACAACCAAGTCGTGGCGGATTTTCTCAATGGATTGTCCGGGTGGCAAACTGAAGCATTGCTCGCAACCTCGCACACTAGATGGGAAGTTCTTGGTGTCGGCCCCTAAGTACCCCGCCAGCCGAATATCGTGGATGAGAACTCGCCAGCTTGACTATCTCCGCCCAGCCAGCATAGCATCCTCGGTGAGCGGCGCCCCCGGGAGACCGCAATCACTGTTCGCGGAGCGCTGCCCCGGCCCAGTGTCGCACGGATTCGTTGAGGTTGGACCGATGGGCGTGCGTGAGAGATCGCTCTTTGGTGGGCTCTCGGGCAGTTGGCAAAACACCGCCTGCGTTCTGATTCTGATCGCGTCGGCTGCACTGCTCGGCACAGCTCTAGCGGGTCACTCGTATTCGACTGCCCTCCTCCGAATATACCTGCCGGTCATTTTTGTGACTCTTGGGATCTCCGTCGCGCTGATTGCCCGTTTCTTGCTTTTGGCTCGCCGGCAAGAGCGCGAAACAGCGAGCGCGCTCGACGAGAGTGAGCGCAAATACCAATCGGTGTTCGACAACATTCTTGACGGCATACTAATCGTGGACGAGCGCGGCACGTGCCTCGAAGCCAACCCGGCTGCCAACCGTATGATGGCCGTGGATTCTCTCGTGGGGATGGCAACTGCCACATTCTTTGCCGCCGAGTCTGATTCTCCGACCAGCAGCACGGATCCTCTCGATCTCCGCTGCGACCACCGAGAAGCCAGAGTTGTGCGAACCGATGGTCGCGCCGTCTTCGCCGAATACACCACCAGAGAGAATTTTCTTCCAGGCAGGCACGTCATCGTGGCTCGCGACATCACCCGCAGAAAGCAAGCGGAGATGGCGCTGCGCGACAGCGAAGAACGTTTTCAGCAGATGGCTTCCAACATCCAGGAAATTTTCTGGATGCTGGATGCCAGCGATCGCCGGGTTCTTTACGTGAATGCTGCGTACGAAACGATCACCGGACGTTCCTGCCACTCACTGACAGACAATGCACGGTCTTATGAGGATGCCATTCATCCCGAGGACCGCATCCGGGTGATCGCGCGGCTGGAAGAATCGACCCAGACCGGCCATTTTGATGAAGAGTTCCGCATCGTCCGCCCGGACGCGACGACGCGCTGGGTTTGGGTTCGCGGGTTTCCGGTGCGAGATCAGGAAGGCGCGGTCCAACGGCTTGTGGGAACAGTACAGGACGTCACCGCGCGGAAATTGTCGGAGCGGCAGATCGCCCGCAATTTGGACCTCGCCGAGGCGGCGCGTGCAGAAGCCGAGGCGTTTCGCAGGATCAGCCTGGCCTTGACGCAGAATCTAAGCTTGGACTACGTGCTTGACACCCTATTGCAAACCCTTGTGAAACTGATCCCCTGCGAATCGGCGGGCGTGCTTCTGTTGGAGTCCGATGCTCGGCTGTTTCTCGCCCGGGAAGTTCAGCACTGCGAACCCGACCGCAACGTCCCTTCCTTGCCCGAGACGCTCGATGCTCGAGATAGTCGCTTTTTGATGGACGCGCTATCGGCGCAGAAGAGCCTGTTGATCTCCAGCACGGGCGAGCAAGCCGAATGGCATCACTTCCAGGGCTTTTCCCATCTGGGCTCCTGGATGTGCGTTCCGCTGGTGGCTTCCGAGGAGGTGTTGGGGTTTCTTTCGCTCGGCGATACGCGTGAGCGGAACTTTACGCGGGAACATTTGCGACTTGCGGAGTCTCTCGCGATTCCGGCCTCGGTGGCGATCCAAAACGCTCGTCTCTATGAGAGAGCGGAGATCTACGGAACAGAGCTTGAGCGCCAGTTGGCCGATTCGGAGATCAGGCAGCAAGACCTTCGTCTCTCCGACGAAGGCCGCACGCTTTCGGAGGAATGTTTCACGAAGGTGTTTCGATGCAGCCCGCTTCCCTTCTCGATAACAACTCTCGATAGAGGTCTCTTTCTCGAAGTCAACGATGCGTTCGTGACGCGCTATGGATATTCGCGCGATCAACTCATTGGGCGGACCATATCAGAGGCCGGGCCATGGGGCGACGCGAACGAGCGCCAGCGTCTGGCAGAGGAGATAGGCGCACGCGGACGCCTTCGAAAGATGCCAATTTGCCTGCGAAGTGCCTCAGGTGAAGTAATCGATTCGATTGTCTCCGCCGACGTCGTCGATGTTGATGGGCGGGCTTGCCTGCTAGAAATATTCGAGGATCTGACAAGTGCTGTCAGACTGGCCGCCGTAGTCAAGTCAAAATCAACGGCGCGCTGAGCGAAATCGGCATCCGCGAACACGATCTGTTGGGCGACGAGTGATCTTCGCTGAACCGGACAGTGCAGTTGGACTCCTGCATCCGCTAATTTCAAGTGTGCGGGCCAATCGACGCATGATCTGTCTCTAACAGCGAGAGGCTTGCCGCGAAGACGCACAAGAATTGTCTGCGCTCTCTAGAAAAGGATTGTCCCGAACCGCGCAAAACTCCGGACGAGAACAGGCTCATCGCACCGGTGCAACTCACTGCGGCGGCCAAGTGACGGACTTGGTCATATCGAGTGCGCGGCCTCGCGGTGGCCGAGACATTCAAACGTTCTGAAACTCGAACGTCGCGGGCGAGGCGCGTACGTTTTTGTCAGGGCTATTTTTAGAACTTCCGGCACCGAACGAAACACGCAAATCGGGAACGGAAGGACTGTAATCCCCCGCTACATCGTAACAATACCCGTCCCCAATTGAGTCGCTTGGACAGTCCATCTCCGCCTTGATACAACCCAATAGTCGCATTAGCAGGAGCGATGATCTGGGCAAGAGATTCTGCAGCCCGGGCTGTTATCGGCGATACGGCGCCCTCGATCTTCCCAGCGTCAGGCGAAGGTTGTTCCGGCCATCAGTGTGACAGAAGCCATAAAACAAATTGATGCCGGCGCCATTCGTGGTCGCAATACTTGCCAAACCGCCGGACTCTCCGAATGCCACGTTAAATCGGGCGATGCCGGACGAGCCCTAATTCTTAAGCCGGTTCAAGAATGCTTGGACAGGTATTGACCGTACTTCCGACCAGGGGGACGCCCTTTCAGCGTATTTCTGTGGCGCGAGGGTATTATTTTGCCCTCTCCGACCGCCTGGCTTTTCAAACAACTGAAGGCAGACGGTCGCCTGAGAATGCTGCTGGGCGCTCCATCTTGTCGGTCGATCGACGACACAAGTAGAGGAAACGAACGCTTTCAGCGAGTGGCTCCCTGGAGGGGATTAGCGTTTGTCGCCTGACTGAGAAGGATGTTGGGCCGTATGGCGGACCGTTGGGAACGCGCGACGGAGGGCTATTCCTTCCGGTTCTTCTCTCCGGAACAGGCGGACGAAATCCTGCGCGATGGGTGCAGACGCGGCCGGGCCGGTTCGCATGCAGCTATTGAAAGAATTCTGAAGCACGAGCCCGGAATTGCGCGGGCGGAACTTTGGCGGCGAATCCGCCAGCTGAAATTTTCCGCGGTTGGTGCGCGGTCCCAAAAGAGCAGCTGGACGGCACAAGACGACGAGATTCTGTCGCGCGGGTACGAAAAAGACTGGTCAGAAAAGCGAGCGGCTGTTCGTGAGCTGCTGAGACGCCACCCCGATTGGCGGCCGCACGTCATCTGGAAACGCGCCGCAAAGCTGGGACTGGTACAAAAGACAGACAAGCACCGCCAAGACCGCTTGCGTTCGCCTTGGTCGGAACATGAAAATCAACTCCTGCTAAATCTGGCCGGATATAAGCCCGCGCGCAAAATCGCCCGAGTGCTGCACCGGTCCGAGGCCGCAGTGCGCGACCGGCTCGCGTTTCTAGGAAAGAGCAGCCGCGTTCACTTGGAAGGCTTCTCGCGCCAGGAACTGGCCTTGAACTTGCACCTGGGAAAGAAGACAATCCAGCGGTTGATCGTGGAAGGATTGCTTCAGGTTCGCGATCCACGGATCACGCGAGAATCGATTGACCTTCTCCGCCAGTCCGGACTTCTTGAAACGCTGCGCACCCCGAGTGAACGGACGGCACGATCTCCATCCATCGTAGACGGCGAGCGGAGCGCTGCGGCGGCGCAAATTCTCTTGCCCGCGGTCGGTCTCGGCGGCGCGCCGACAAGGCCTTCGCGGGCCGAGCGCGTATGGAGCGAAATTGCCGATTCCCTGAATGTCCCGCTCGCTACAGTCAAGAGGCTGCTTGCCAATCGCGTGTTGCGGCTGTACGACCCGACAATCACCGAAAAATCACTCAGGGATCTCTGCCGGCGATACGGCTCGATGATTAATTGTGAATCGCTCAACCGCGAAACAAGAGATTGGCTGCATTCAGCGATGGATTTGGCCCCCGCGGCGGGGGAGTCCATATCGCGCCGCTTGGCGCCGTTCCGCAGGCACTCTCGCGTCGTCAGACACTGCGCAAAATGCGGCCGTTTGATTCGAGGGAACGCGTTCTTTCGGCATAGTAAGAAATGTGCGGCGCGACTGCCGGTGCGCACAGATGCTGGTTCGAATACCGCTATAACACGGTGAGCGAACAATGCAGGCCGTTGTCTCGGCCAGCCATTGAAAACAGCGTTGTCGGGCACTTACTTACCACGTTGTTGCACGGTGACATGCATAGTTTCCAGGGGCCGACAAGTCATTCGCCGCGCGATCAACGTGCTGAACCGGGAGGAGGGGCAAAACGGCGGAGATGTCGCCGGAGTTCGCGCGCGCCTCAAACCAAGTGCAACAGCCGATGCGATGTTACGGGTGTGGTCCAGCGCGTGAAGGTGTGCCCTGCAGGCGCCAAGTCCGATATCCAAGTTCCGAAATGGTCGCGCTGGACCGCGACGAGTTCCAGGTTGAAACGTTCTGATCACGCCTTACTATTGCGGGCAGCGTAAAACCCTGAAACTCAGCCGGATACCCTTGCCGCGCTTGGCACACGTTATGCGCCGTGAGTAAGCATGTGCCCCAATCAAACATCGCGGAACATTGTGCGCACTCTGGCCGACGCACGCGAAAAGGCCTATCGGTCGCTCACCTGGATTTCTACAGGATGCGAGTTATCGGATTGCGATCCCGCCGCCTGATATTCGTGCCCCTTCTTTTTTATCATCAGTGACCCGAGGAAACTAAATCACGGGTTATCAGAGTAGAACGGCTCTCCCACCCGGCGAGCACGACTCAACCACATCGCTCGGCGATCCGAGCGGGGCCGCCGTTGGCCGGTGCGCTAGAAACCGCCGGCTGCCATTGCTCTTTCGCCGCAAAACGACGTTCCTCACGCCCCCGGCACGGACGCTCACCACCTGTGGGTACAGAACGGCGCTTCGAGCACGGAGAGGAAGATGAACTCGCTGCATTGGGACCAAGCATAAGGTCGAGCTTGGTTTCGCAGTCAACGACTTTGCGAGCTTGCTCCAGTCCGAAGTCGGCCGGTTGCCGTTAGTTCTTATCGCGGCTCCATGTAATTAGACGCGTCTCGCTGCCACTGCCGGAATGAGCGACAACGTGAAGGTTGGCTGCGCTTCCCTTGGCTTTCTTCGTGCGCTGCGAATGCGTGTATTCGTACGTACCAAGGATGCAGTCGTACCTGTTCAAGAAACTCGTTTGGTGTTCCGTCTCCTTGTGTCGTCGACCTGAGGTGGATATTGGCGCCGGTCTGCAGCGATCGCCGCCACGCCTCCTTGGTAGTCAGACCCGATCCATGATGTGCCGAACCGCAAACAAGGGACAAGGTAGGATGACGCCTGATCTCACCCAGCACACGCGCCGGAAGAGGCAAGGCGCTGCAGACGAGCGGCCGTAACCACAACCTGAAAGCTTCCGATTCAACATACCTTTCGACCGCCAGACGTATCGCAGCACAAGGGCGATGACGATCGAACTTCGCCTGCTGCGCCGCCCGCCACCAGCGTTCGAAACCGATGATCGGCGCCGATCGCGTGCCGCTGAATTCCGTCTGGCAAACTTCCCAATACCTCCAGGCCCCTCGAGACAAGGGGTGCCGAACTCCGTAGAAGATGAGTGCGTCGAGCCAGCCCTGCTGTTTTGCGCGGCCGAATCTTTTCGTGTGTACCCACTCCAGCAAATGTATGCCTGCAGGTTGAGACTTATGCAATAGAGACCGCGTGGGGCCGAAGGCCGGGCAGTGCTTTTGAATAGTGACGGATAGCAACGATTCGCCGCGCGAACCGGCTTGAATGACTACTTCGCTCCAAAGCGCCAGGGCTTGCCATCGGGGATACTCCTCGTACGCCCTGCGAAATCTACCCCACGGGACGCATAGCAATTGACGATCTGCCCGGCGCCGTGCAGTGCCTTCCACCTGCAGTTCAAGTTTCGAGAAACTACGCAGCTTCATTTCGCGTTTCACAGGTGACGTTCTCGAGCAACCAACTGGGCGAGAGTATCGAGAATCCGGGAGCGCTTCAAGCGGTGCCCATCGGTGAACAGAGTAGTTATAAAATTCCGGATTGGCGGGAATCTTGAGAAAAGATGTGCGGCGCGGATGCGTTTGGCATCGCGCCGCGGGCCGCGGATGCTGACCGATTCGGTCGCCATGAAACTGAGAATTGGCGAATAAATTCAGTGACATTCAGCGCTGCCACAATCATGGTGCGTTCGACGGACGGCTATCCTGGGAACCCGATCGGAACATTCATCTCGCACGGGCGTGAAAACAGGTTTTGCGGCACCTCTTCCGGGCTCTTCGGTGGAGGGACGGCCATCGACGGATTTCTGTCTGCGGGTTGGGCAGGTCGCCATAAAAAAGTGGATCGGCTGAAAAGCGCATGCGAACGTCCGCCGTTAAGCTACGCAAAGCCTTCTCGCACCCGAACAATTGTTTCAAATTCAACATTTTCACGCGTCTGCGCGAATCCATCTGCTCCGTTGGCCGATCCGCCTTCTGAAATGTCGGACGGCGGATTACCCGCAACCTTCTCCGAAATCAGCCGCAACTTAAATGCGAAATGGGTTGTTCCGGCGTATGTTCTGCCCGCAGTTTGGAGGCGGAATTCTTGTTCGCGTCTATCGGAGAGCTCGCCAAGGGGCTGCGCGATGCGCAGTACGTGGTCGATCCAATAACACTCGAGGTCGTATACCTCGCGGCGAGGATGCGGAAGCCTCTGCTCGTGGAAGGTCCGCCTGGATGCGGCAAAACCGAACTCGCTTATGCAGTCGCAGCCGCAGCAAACACGGCTGTCGAACGCCTGCAATGCTACGAAGGAATGACCGAAGAAAAAGCCATCGGCAAATTCGATGAAGCCCTGCAAAAACTCTTTCTCGACACCCAGAGGGACGTTCTCGGTCGCGATTGGAGCGGGATCCGAGCACGATTACACTCTTTGGATTTTTTCGCGGAGGGACCTCTTTTGCGAGCGCTTCGGCACGTGCCGAGGCCCTGCGTGTTGTTGGTCGACGAGCTGGACAAAGTGGACCAAGCGTTTGAGGCGCTGCTACTCGAAGTACTGAGCGCATGGCAGATCACAATCCCCAAGCTCGGAACGGTCAAGGCTGAGAGCACTCCATTCGTCGTATTGAGTTCGAACGAAGAGCGACGCTTGGGCGACCCCTTGCGCCGGCGTTGCCTCTACTTGCGGTTCGAATATCCGACCGTCGAACGGGAGGTCGAGATCCTTACTACGCGAAGTGCCAACGATGAATCCCCGCTGCTCGGTCAAATGGCCGGCATGGCGCACGCCCTGCGCGGCTGGAATATGGAAAAGCCGCCATCCATAGCGGAAATGCTTGATTTAGCGGAGGCGCTGCGGATTCTCGGCCTGAAAGAGATTATGGCCGAGCAGCGGGACGTTCTGTTGCCGTTGCTGGCGAAGACCGAAGGGGACCGCGGCAGATTGCTGCTCCGCGAAGGGTTTGAAGGTCTGATCGTCGATTCGAAGGTGTACCGAGACAAATTCCATCAGACGAGGGGCGCGGCATGTACGGATTGAAACTTCAGTCGATCGCACTCGTTGCGAGACCATCACTGTTATTGGCGGTGTTGATTTTCCCCTTAGTTCATATCGCCGATGCGGAAACCTCACTGCAATTGGCAGTCCGCTGCGCGGCAGTGTACGCGACCGCGTTCCAACTGCCGGTCGAACTCGTTGACGCTGTAATTCAGGTCGAATCGGATTGGAATCCCTATGCAGTCTCAAGCAAGGGCGCGGAGGGATTGATGCAACTCATGCCCGCCACCGCAATCCGCTTCGGAGTCGAAGACCGTTTCAACATCGAAGAGAACGTCCGAGGTGGTGTTGCCTACCTGGCTTGGTTGATCCGACTGTTCCGGGGTGATTTGCGGCTGGCCGTCGCCGCCTATCAGGTGGGGGAGTCTCACATTCTTTCTCGAGGCCTCGCGTACTCCTCTCCAGATGTTTTTCGGTATGTCAGCCGGGTGGCGCACGTCTATCGGCTGATGCGCCGCGACAGTGCGGAGAGTATCGCTATGAATTGCAACCGAACCCCTTGTTGGAGCGAACGATGAGACCGTTTGGCGGAGTCGTACTCCTGTTTCTGGTCCTTGAGGCGACCCGCACGTTCGCGCAAATGCCTCCAGTGCATCCGCAAATCGTCACCGAAACCGATCTCCAGGGGAAGGTCGAAGTTGTCGTTGTGGCGCCGAGATTTGTCACCGCGGTGCGTATGCCAGACGACGTCAGTAGCGTGGTGGTCGGCGATCCCTCTCGTTTCCAGGTGGAACACTCGAATCAGGAGCCGAAGCTTGTTTTCGTCAAACCAACATCAACCAAGGCGGCAGAGACGAATCTATTGATCTCGATGACAAACGGACGGCAGGTTAGCCTGCTTTTGGTGAGTCGCGGAGACGAAACTCCAGCAGACTCGGATCGCGTGGATTTCTTGGTCCGGTTTGGGCCGACTGGCGACTTCTTTGTCCCACCCTCTGGTTTTCCTTCTGAACTAATCGGCCAAACGGTTCCTGTTCCCGACCCTCAACCGGTCTCTCAAGGAGCCGCACAACCACCGCCCGAACTTGAAAGAGTGGCAAACAGAGCGCCTTTGAGTTCGAATGTCGTTGCAACTCCATCCGGTTCTAGGCCCGCTGCCTCTCTCGATCAGCTCTTGGAACAACAGGAAAGCGCCCCACTGCCAGCGCTTTATGGAGAACGCACCACCGAGGAATCCGTGTCGGGAGACCGGGTACGAGCCGGCGTCAGTCGTGTGATTGACGGCGGGCAACAGGTTGTCGTTCTGTTCTCCGTGGTGAACGCGATGAAGCACGCAATTCTGCTCATGCCGCCGCAAGTTCAACTGGGTGGACGAACCAGTTCGGGAAAGGTCTTTCGCCACAAAAAATGGTCCACGGCAGAGCAATTGCCGGTTGTGGACTTCCGGCTGAACAAACGCCGCATTGGTCCGGGCGAACGCGCTGATGGCGTCGTGCTATTCGAGCGACCGCCGTACAAGCAGTCGAATGAGACGCTTCTGTTGCAAGTGGCCGAATCGGGCGCCGTCGATCGTCCCGCGTTAGCGCCCATCGGATTTGGCATCAGCACTGCGTCGGAGGACCAAAATGGTCGAAGAAAATAAAAACCCACGCTACGGGACACAACCGACCAACCTGGACGAAGGGCAGGCCGAAGAGACAGAGATCTCAACCCGGCCCGGATGGCGTGGAGTTTTTCGTCAGGCCTTCGATAAAGCCCGGCAGGAACAGCGGCCCACCGGCCGTCGCGAGCTCGGCCGCGACAGAAGTCGCTCTCTTTTTCTGCTTGCCGGGGCGGCGATTGCGGTCCTCTTGCTGTTTCTTGGCGTGTTTTCTTCCTCGAACACGAAGAAGACTGCCAGTGCACGACCATTGGGCACGCCCGATTTGGGGCGCAGGATCACTCCAGACCAGCAACTCGATGGTCATCCGGGTTCTGTCACGCCGCTCCTGAACGCGCAGACGAGTCCATCGGATCGAATTCCGGAACAAGACGTCACGCCGGAAGAAATAGGCAGAACCGCGCGGCCCACTCAGCCGCTTGTTCCATCAAGTCCCACTCCTGTCACCGACCCGAATGCCGCGGGACCGTACGCACTCGGGAGAATCAATTTCTCAGACGCAGCGCAGCGCGAAGAAGGGCCTGTGCCTTCGAAAGCGGCTGCGGGGCCAACGCCGGACGATCTCCGCAAACCATCTCTGGTGTTTGTGCGGAGCGCTCAAAGCAACACGGCAAATTCCAACCCCAGCCCCACGCCGGTTGCGGTGAACGAAAATCTGATGACCCTGAACCTGCCAGCCGGTACGAGGCTAATGGCTCGCCTACAAGCGCTTGTAAGCAACGCTGTCAAAACGCCCGTTGTGGCGGCGATCGAGTACAACTACGAGCGAGATGGGGAAATCGTCGTGCCCGCCGGAGCCCAGGTGATCGGGAACCTCCAGCAGGTAGACCGATCCGGATACGTGGGGATCCGGTTCGATACGATTCAGATGCCGGATGGATCCACGGAAAAGATCGATGCGACCGCCATGAGTCTAAGCTTTGGCCCGCTCAAGGGCGCCGTGAGCGGCAAACGAACCGGAACAAATTTCCTGATCCGGGCGTTCACCGGCATCGGGCAAGCAGCCTCGTACGTGATTGGCTCGAACGGGCTTGGTGCGCCGCTCTCGCAAGGTGCTCTGGTACGGGACCAGATTGCCACCAACATCGGAATCGCCGGCGACCAGCAGTTGAACAGCCTGGCATTCAACCAAAACATCGTGGTGTCCGTTCCCGGCAACACTCGGTTTTATGTGGTGATCGAGAAGGACGCAACTATAAGCGCAGAAGAAGCGCGGCCTCAGCTAGTCCAGCCGGCGGGTAATCGCCCGCTTCCGACCGCAGAGGAACTGCAGCAGTTAATGCAACTTCAGCAAGAGCTGAGCGCACTTTATCAGCAAGGGGGCGCACCAGGCACTGCGCAGCAACCGCCGCAACAGTAAGGGAGATGAGGACCGATGGAACCGAGTTGGAAACCACTCGAGCAACGGCTCGGCACGAAAAGATGCGCCGGCTTTATGTTCATGGCCCGCGTGAACGGGATCAATTTGTACAAGCACGGAATTGCGCGGATGTACCTGAATCTGGACGATTCTGGCCGGTGCTATATCAGCCGCCCAAATTGGAGATTCGAAAGAGCCGATTTTTCAACCGAACTCGCCAAGCTGGAAGCGGCGCTGACTGCATTAGGGGCGTGCTTCGAAACGCCTTACAACGACGCTTACATTGCGCAGAAGCGGAACGCTTTGCAAAGAGCGGGGATCCCACTCCACCGAATCGAAATTGAGCCGGAGGACGTATCCATGGACTAGAGCGTGGTCTCCATCCCTCTTTCCGCTTGGTTAGTTTTCCTCCATGCTCGCAGGCTTGTTTGGCATGTAGGTCGTGTCTGAACGGATTTTTCTCTTGGCTGACAGAGTCCCTCCGCAGTAACTATCAATCTTCTTCCACAAGACCTCCACATCGACGGGCAAACGCTGGTTTGATCATCATGCCTCTGGCCGTGGTGGCAGCGATTGGCGCCTTCGCAAAGCGGCGTTTGAATTGGCCGACGATATTCGCGGCGCCTTTGCTGTTAACCGCATTGGCCGCGAGTGCCGCTGTCGAAGCTGCTGTCACTCGCATTCCCTGACAGCTCCACGAAGTCCAGCCGTGCGCCCGGTCCGAGTCCGCACCTTCACTTTTTTGACAAAGATCAAAAGTGGTCTTAGGGTTCTCCGCGCTTGAGTCGCTTTTCCGCCCCGTTGTTGATCGCAGACCGGCGGTGAAGCAGAAAGGGGACCCATTCCATGAGACTGAAGGTGGACGAAGCGTGGAGGCGAGCACTGGCCGTAACCGCTATCTGCTTCATCTTAACGGGTCAGTACATCTGGGCGCAGAACCTTGGGACTCAGCCGCAAACAAACGTGGCGGTTCAAGGGCAGACCGCCGCTCAGCCGGAAGGGGCCTTCCTGAATTTCATCAACTGGATTGGCAACGTCATCGCCCCGATAGGAGCCGGCGGCGCCGTCGTCGGCGCCGTCGTCGCCTGGCTGCACGGCCGGGGTATGGGCCGTTGGCTCGCCGCCGCGGCGGGATTGCTGGCGGTTTCGGGCGTCACCCGGTTGATCGAATTCTGGATCGCCAACGGGACTGCGGGCGTGCCTTAGTCAGCGGCAGCGCGGTGTCCCCCAGCGGATCTGGCAGGCGGCCCGGGAAAGGAGCCAGAAGAATCGGGTCACCTGCCAGCATCCGTTCGAACTGCGAACTCGACACCCTATTCAGGAAAGAAAGGAAAGGCGAGGCAATGGCTGTCCCACAGCTTTTGAACGACATCATCCAGGTTCTTCTCGGGCTCGCGCCAGCGGCATCTCTGGTCTCGCTGGTGCTCGCGGGAATCAGCTTGCGGCGCGAAGGCGGAACAACTTTCCTTGTGGGCGGCGGCTTCACCAAGTGGATGTTTTGGGCGGTCGTGTTTGTAACGATCGTTCCGCTCCTTGGATGGTTCAGTTCGTTCGGTGTTGCCACCGCCGTGCCGGGTGGCGGGATCGGAAGTTCCTGGCTGGTCTCATTCGAGTCGGATGTATCGGGCTTTGTTACGAATTTTATTGCGGGCCGGATGATCACCACCCTCGCCGCCTTTTTCGTTCTGCGGGCGATCTTGGAGGCGGCTTCTGGCGAACACCCACTGCCGTCCATCATTGCCGCAATGTTCTTGCTCGGCGCGCAAACCACCTACTCCTTGATCCAGAGCTACAACACAGGCACGCAGTTTGCCACCGCGGATGTCCTCGACAGTCTTTGGAATTACTTGGCCGGAACCATCATGCCAATTGCCGCAGGCCTCGCCGTTGTGGGCGCGATCATCAATTTCGCCACCCGCCGTCCCGCAATGCGCCTCGTGGCGGTTGCACTCGCCATGCTGTGCGTTTCGGGAATTTGGAGACTGGTTCTTTCGATGGAGGCATAAGGAAAAGATGTCATTCACGAACGGGCTCCTGAACTTGACCAATTGGGCCGGCAATGTGATCTTGCCGACCTTGGCAGCCTTGTTCCTAGCCATCGCGGTCCTGAGATTCGCGCGATCCGAGCCATACGCGTCGTCCATGTACGGAGGATTCGTTTGCCTGATGGCTTCGGGCCTATTGCGAGCGATGGAGACGTTCGCCTCGCAGCGGGCCTGGAATGATCCCGATGTGTATTGGGTTTCGCTGCTCACATTGGTCGATTGGATCTGCAACGTGCTAATGCCGGTGTACGCAGGCTTGCAGGTAGCGGCCGGAGCTTTACGGATGGGAGTCGTCACGCGAGTCCATCCCACCGAGGGCTGGATGCGGCACTTCGTCGCCGCCGGGCTGTGCCTGATGTTGTCTGGACTTCTGCGGCTGGCCGAATTCTTCATCACCCACGGAACGGCGGGAATCCCGTAGGAGGACCAAAGATGTCTCTCGAAGTGACGCCGGTGTATCGCAATCTCCAAACGCGAGTCACGTTTTTCGGCCTCGAAGCGGAGGATTTGTTCGCGATTCTCGCTCTGGCCGTTGTGGCAAACATTCTCGGAAGGTTCCTGAACCGGGAGATGTTCGGACTACCCATGAACATGATCTTGCAATACGTCGTCCCGGTGTTAAGCATTCCCGCCCTCATGCTCTTCAAGTATGGCAAGCAGCGCGGCTATCTGCAGGACTGGGTGATGTTTCATGCCAAGCCGCACGTGTATTGCGCCATCGACAGGGACCGGGAATTCTCCAAACCGTATTTGCGATTGGGAGACTAGGCATGCCGCTGACTGTTGAACATTACGAGCAAACCATGAGTGCCCCGCCTTTGTGTGAACAACTGCGCATACGGGATCTGCTCGATAACGTCGCTGTTCAAATTGATGGCTCGATGGTGGCGGGCTTTGAGATCGGCGGAATTCAGTCGTACTACGCGAGCGACGAAGGGCGAAACCGACTCAAGGGGCTACTCGAAGCGCTCGTAAGATCACTGCCAGAACGCTCCATGCGCATGCAGGTGCGGTTCGAGATATCGGAAGGCACCGGCGAATTGCTCTCAAGTTACGTCCGCGAACGGCGGAATGAGGGCGCGACCCTCCGGGAACTCGATCTTCACCGCGTCGAGATGTGGCGTAGTCGCGACGCTGCAGGCTTCTATCTGCAACATTTTCTCCACCTGTATTTCATCTGGAATCCACGGATTCACCACCAGTCACCGGATTTCGAGTGGAAGCGCAAGATGAAGTCCAGCAGCAACTTTAGCCTCTCCGCAACGAAATGCGTGGAACGCTCACTTCGAGAACACGACGAGCTTCTCGCCGAATTCGGCAGCCTCTTGGCTGGAGTCGAGGCAACACTCCAGGCGACCGGTATGACCATCCGGCGCATGACGGAGCAGGACATTTTTCTTGAGATCAAACGGGCCCTACACCCCCTGGGCAACGACAATCTTCCGTATCGATCGCCTCACGATTCATTGTGGCAGGAAAGCGCACGAAGCCAGATGACCAACGTGAATATCGAGGATGAGCAGGATGATTATCTCAAGATCGGCGGCCTGCTCTATTCCTGGATCACCTTGAAAGATTTGCCGGATGCCACGTTTCCAGGGATCCTCCGCGAACTCGTGGTCATGGATTTCCCGGTCATCGTCAACGCCGAAGTCACTCTTCCCGATCAGAACAAGTCAATCAAGCAGTACAAGAGCAGGCTGCGGAAGATGCTCGCCGCGCAGAAGGATTTTCACGGCGGCTTTCGCATCAATGTCGACGCGCAGGTGGCGGAGCATCAGCTCGTAAGAGTTTTGCAAGACCTGATTTCGAGTTCGCTCAAGGCTTGCCAGATGAGCCTGATCATAACGGTGCGAACTTCGAAGCCGTGCCGCAACCGCACCGAACGCGAGGAAGCTGAACGCATTTTGGCGGACCGCCGCCAGCGTTTGTTGCACGCGATTGCACGGATGAATGGCGGTCGAGGGATTCCGGAGACACTGGCGCAAAAACGCCTCTTCTTCACGGGGCTACCCGCCATGGGAGGTGAAAACCGGCGCGAGCTAGACCTTCTGACGCTCAACGCCGCCGATCTGTTGCCGGTCGAGATGCCGTGGCGAGGTACTCCGCGCTCACCCCTGATGTTGTTTGAGACGCCCTATCGGCAACTCGTTCCCTTCTCGCCTTTTGACGCGAGCCTCGGCGACGCCAACATGCTGATTATGGCCAAAACCGGCGGTGGAAAGACCTTCATGGCGCAGTTGTTCCTGCTTATGATGGCCCGCGCGAACCCGCGAATCTCTATCCTCGAGCGTGGCGATTCCTATCAGCCACTCGTGGAACTAATGGGCGGCCGTGTAATCGATGTGAAGCTCGACGGCTCGGAAACGCTCAATCCGTGGGATCTCCCGTCCGGAGAAGCTTCGCCCGGCAAAGAGAAGATCGCCTTTCTCAAAAACCTCACTCGGCACATGATCGGCGACAGTCCGGGCTCGGACAATGCGCTCGTCGACAACCTCTTGGGTGACGCCATCGCGAGGACCTACAAGCGGTGCGCGATACGTTACTCGAATCCGATTCCCACCTTCAACGATCTCCGCGAAGAACTGGCGCAATGGCGCGACGAAGAAAAGATGCAGCGCACCATTGACGAAGCTCGTCTCGCCGCCATCAAGCTTCGCGCATGGACGGGAGAGAGAGGAATTTACTCGAAACTCTTCGACGCTCATACCACCATGCGCCTCGACAGCAATTGGCTGTTCTTCAACGTTGAAGGCCTGAGCGCCGATCCCAAACTCGAAACTGCCATGAGTATGCTCATCGCAAATACAGTCGCTTCCCGGGCGGGCGGCAAGACCGGACAACCGAGTATCACCGTTCTCGACGAATGCTGGTTTCTGCTCGACTCGCCAACACTCGCTCCGGAAGTCGTGCAGCTCTTTCGCACGGCTCGCAAAAGAAATGCGAGCGTGTGGGGCATCAGCCAAACCGTGGAAGATTTCGTGGGAACGGAATTCCAGCCGCGCGAGCACGGCCCAGGAATCTTGAAAAACGCGAATGCCAAAATCATCGGACAGCAGCCAGGAGATGTTAGTCCTCTTATTCAACACTTATTCCTAAACCCGGTAGCACTCAATGAAGTGAAGCGATTCAGCTCGCCACGCAAAGGAGACAGCGCGGACGCGCTTCTCGTGCTCGGCGAAAAAGCCGAGACGACCCAAACCATCCGCATCACTCCGACCGCACTCGACTACTGGATATGTACGACATATCCCCGAGAACGGCGGTATCGAGCGTGGGTCCTTAAGAAATTGGCGGACCGTCCGCCGATTGAGGCCTATCAGGAACTCGCGAAGAAATTCCCCAGAGGGCTGGCCGATGCTCCGCCACTGCCCGAAGAGATCTCGGGAGCCGTCAACGGAGGAATGGTATGAACGAGCAATCGATTACTGCCTCTCCGCGATTTCGTAAGGCCGTGCATGTGTTGGGTCAGGCCGTTCTAGCGCTGCTGCGCTTGCTGCTTCTGCCGTTTGTTCTTCACGCTCTCAGTAATTTCGCCGACTGGTTCACGGGCTTGTTTCCGCATTTGAGCCGTTTGTGGGAGGACTCGCCATGGCCCTATTGATCGATGCAGTCTTTGGATTTTCTTTTGCGGTCTTCGTCTACTTAATGTTCGTGGCGAGAGACTGGCGCCAGGTGTTGGCTTTGACGCTCGCTGGCGTGCTCGTTGTCGCACTCGTCAGTCCACCTTCCGCACAGGCGCAAGCAAGCTTAGTCGCCGCGATCCAAGCTGTGCTCAATGTCATCAACGGGTCGATTCAAACCGCGCTGAACGCCATCAATTCCGTACGAAGCACGATCCAGCACATGTACGAGAGCGCCGTCTGGCCTGTTTCCCTGATCAACCAAGCGAAGGCGATGGTGAGCCAGATGATCGGCCAATACCGGAATCTGATGCAGGGAATTTTCAGCATGAATCTCAAGAGTGCCACGCTCGCGGGTCCTGTGGCGCTTGAAAATGTCATGCGAAATCATCAGACGAACGATCTTTCGGCACTCACCACATCCTTCGGCAATACCTTTGGCAGCGTTCCCGCGGCCACGGCATCGAGCCCAGCCGACCGCACCATGATGGACATGGATGACGCTTTGGCCATGGACAATCTGAAAACGCTCAAGGAGAGCGACGCGGCGGACGACCTGGCCCTTCAGGCTGCCAATAACATCGAGGACCAAGCCAGCCAGGCGGCTCCCGGTTCCGCGCCGCTGATAACCGCGACCGCCGTGGCAGCCATCATCCAGAGTCAGGCATTGACCCAGAAAATGCTCGCTGCCGAACTGCGGCAGGAAGCTGCGCGACTGGCACATCAGAACGCACTTTGGAAGCGCGGAGCCACGATCACCGGCAACGTAAACAGCCAGATTTTGAATTTGCTCGAAAGGCGCTAAGCGAGGTGAACCCGATGAAGAGAATGATATCGAAGATGAAACAAGGTTTGGGAATCGCCTGGCGTTACAAGGTGCGGGCCGGCGTGTTACTTGTGATTTTTTTCCTCATCGCGCCAAAGCCGGTAAAGAGCCAGTTCCTCGATCCCTGCTGCGCAATCATGGCCGCCGGCCTGAATACCATTGGCAGTACCTTGAGCAGCGTCATCGGTGGTGGACTAGAAAGCATTCTGTCCATCGAGCAGGATGTATCGAGATTCGAGCAAACCATCGTCTGGCCCCTGTCCCTGATCAACCAGGCGCGATCGCTCGCAGCGAACATGCAGGGAATCTTCACGCACATGGAAGGCGTGATGCGAATTCCGGTGAACAGCGCAACGTTGCCGGCAACCCAACAGTTCGAACAGAACCTCCTTTCGGGGGATCCGAATCAGATCGCGTCAACAAGTTCCCAATACGTCGCCGTCTACGGCAGCGTGCCCGATGCTGCGTCCGCTTCGCCACAGACGCGAGACCTGGTCGACATGTCGGATGCCGCCGCGCAGGCGGCAATGAAGAGAGCGATCGAAATTGACGCCCTCGCGGACCTCGAGCTCCAGGCTGCAGATCAGATCAACCAGAGCGTCGAGGCCGCGGCGCCGGGCAGCGCCCCGATCATTGAGGCACAGGCGGACGCGTGGCTGGTTCGCGCCAACGCGTATACGCAAGCGGCGACGGCAGACCTGATGCGCGTGCGCGCGATTGACTTGGCTGACGCCAGCGCCAACGTCAAGAATGGCGCGGCGAACACCGCGGCCTTGCAGCAACAGATCTACAACCTTCTGAAGAGGCAGTGAACCGTGTTCTATTTCGAGCAACTGCTCCAAACCGCCTTGAACGGAATCGACGCGGCAAATGTCACCGGGGCCGTGTTGGGCGTCGCCGGCACGATCCTTCTGCTCAGTTTTCTGTATAGCGCCTATCAGGCGTTCGCAGCCGGCGGAGACGTTCGGATGCTGGCAATTTCGGGAATCAAGTATCTGATTCTTGGCCTCGTGTTCGCGAACTACGGCGTTGTGTTCCGCGACGTTAACACGATGTTCAATTCCGTCGCCAATTTCATCTACAACTCGGCTGGTGTCGGCGACCTGTTCGCGAACTGGATGAATCAGTTGTCTCAGTACTGGCAAACAAACGGGAGCACCTCACTGTGGAATCTGGTCACCGGCCTCGCCTCGGGCGTTATCAGCCTTTGGCTGATTCTCGGCGCCTTTGTGATCTTCCCCGTGTGCTACCTGATTTTCACGATTTTCTACGCGATGTACGGGGCGATTCTTTATGTGACCGGACCTTTCGTTCTCGCGCTGCTTCCCATGCGAGGGCTGGATCAGCTATCGCGGACCTACCTCGTCAACCTCATGACGTTTCAAGGTTGGGGACTGATTTACGCCATCGTTCAAGTACTGATGTCCGCGGTGAATCTGGCGAGCATCGGCGCCGTTTTGGGGGCCAACGGAGTCCTCAACAGTTTCGTCGGCTCAAGCGAAATGATTCTACTGGCGCTGACGGCGAGTATTTTTTCCATCTCGATTGCCCTGATTCCATTCATCGCCAGCCGCATCGTCCGAGGCGACGTGGGCAGCACCATGCTCACGATGGTCGGAACCATGGCAGCCGCCGCCAGCGCGGTTGCCAGTTTGGCCACGGCGTCGGTCGTCGGAGTTGGCGAAGGAGCAGTCGCCTCCCATGCCGCAGGAGGAGGAACGGCGCCGACGCCACCTCGGGATTCCGCGAGTGGAACCTCAGGTGGCGGCGCTGCAACGGCGGCATATGCGTCAATGCCTCCCACCCCTCCAGCCGCAAGTAGCGCGAGCGCCGAGGCGCAAACCGGCGCTTATGGCGAAGCTGCGCCACCGCAGACGACGAACGGGAATTCTCCGACATCTTCGGCCGCTCCGGACCGCGCTTCGAGCCAGCCTGGCCGATATCGCGCATTCCATATTCCCCATGCGATGGCTTGGTACGTCGGGTACTCCCTCGGCTCAGCCTATCGGGGCATGCGGGGAAAGGAATAGCAGATGAGAGATAGCAATGCACCGGCGAATCGTCCCGAGATGGCGCGCTACACGAAATATTACGAGCACGACGGCATGCTCCGGGCCTACGCCAACCGCGCGATGTGGCTGGCAATGACCTTTGCAGTCGTGGCCATGGGTTCTCTTGGGTTCGCGATCTATGTTCGCGTGCAGCCTCCCACGGTGATTCGCGTGGACAAAGATGGAAACGCGGCCGTGGTGGGCGGACCGCGCCCGATTGGCGTCTGGATGTTCAGCGTGTCCGCGAATGCCACGTCCCTCGATTCCTCTCTGGGCGTCGGCCCGACCGATCTCGAAGGAAGAGCGGTGGTGCGTCAATTCCTCACTCGGTATCTCGCTTACACGCCCGATTCCGTGGACAGAAATCTGGCGGAGGCGTTGAACATGATGACCGCAAATTTGCGAACCTATTCCATGAACAAGCTTCGCGATGAGGATACCGTGGGGAAGATCAAGAGCGATCACATCATTTCCGATTTCGAGATTCGTTCGATTCAACCTGTCAAAGGAACCCCATGGGCATACACAGTTTTTGGGGTCAAGGAAGTGCATCGGGTGAAGAACGCGACGGAAACGACGGACCAAATCGTCGGGCGATATAACGTGCGTCTAGTGGAAACGACGCGGTCGGAAATAAATCCGAGCGGACTCTTGGTTGCCGAATACGGCGAGCAGCAGATGGTGGGCGACAGAGAAAGCGGGCTCGTCCAAAAAAGCGATCTCGGCACCGATGGTCCGTGATGCCGCCAGGCGCCAAATCTGAAACCAGGAAGGAGGCGGGATCGTGACAGCAGGAACAACAGAAGCGGTAGGAGATGGGAAAGAGTCGCAAGCGAGCCGCTCCCCTCGTGGAACGCCGAAAATTGGCACCGGCCACGCCAGTGCGACGGAGGCTCAACGCTTCTTTTTGGCCAAGCCAGGAAGCAACAATAGCGTTCCCGAATTGAGCAAGGAGTTCTCGGCAGAAGCCGAGGCGATGGTGGAATCCCTGAAGACCGGATTGAGCTACTTTGTCGTCTCGGAGTGGCGGGGCATTGCCGACTTCTCCGGCAGAAAGCCGCAGTTGGGCCGCGAGGCGGTGCCCGGCCGTCCAAAGGGCGGTCTCTAAGAGTTTCTCTTCAGACTGAAGTTGGTCTGTTGGGAGCCGACCACAAGCTCGATTAATTGTGGCTGAGTGCTTGACCTGCTAGGGGTGTGCCCAAATGGGCTCGCTATCCGGTGGTCAGCAAACTCCTGGTTTGCCGTTGCCGGGCAAATACGGGAGAAGAAGCGCAGCAACAGCAAGAGGTGAATCGTTGAACCGCCTATAGACAACTGAGCTGGTCCGGTTCTTCGCGAACCTGACCGGAAACCTTACCTCGTTTTCGGCCATGGACAGCGAAGAGACCGGCGGCAGCGGCCTCCTTCTCTGTTCCTTGCCGGACAGAAATAAGGAGGAGGAAATGGCGACTGAAATGAGCAGTGGAATGCCTGTGACGACGCTCGACATCAACGAGATCGGGCAGATGAAGAAGCGATTGCCGAGATTGGCGCATGAGGAGCAACTGGGAAACACGCTCCTCCAAGGCCTCTATCCCGGCATTCGTGTTGCTCGCCTCAATGTCCCACCCGGAAAGCTCGAAGACTACCAGGAGAACGAAGTTCAAAAGTCCATGCGGTCGTTCGAGCTGGACGGTACGCGTTACCGGTTGATTGGCGCAAGCGCCTCGGCGAAGAGCGGCAAGTTCTACGCCGTCGACGAACGCTACGAACCGGAAATCGCGGAGCGTTTTCGCAAGTGGCCCGAAGCGGCTATCACCTATTTCGGGATTCTGGTTTCGCCGTGCAAACAGCGCATCCAGTTGCCCGACGCCAAAGTGATGGTCGTGAAGGACCGCACGCTTGGAACCAACGATTGCCGTGGCTGGATCTCTCAGTCGGTGTTTGGACGATTCCATCTTCCCAAGCATCGGCTGTATCAATTTCGGCTGGCATTCGAGAAAACACAGGCCAAGGGAGCATGCAAGGTGATGGCCGATGACGTTGCCGAGAAACTCGGAGCGGACATCATTTTGCCGGAATCGTGTGTGAAGCCGGAGTACAAGCAGACCACCCGGTTCCTCGACTTCCTCCACTGGCGGCGGCCAAAGATCGAGGTCAGGACGTACCGCGGGCCGGTCGTTTTCGGAATCCGCGAAGTCTCGCAAACACTTGAGCTCCAGAGCAGCTACACGCTCATCGAGCACGCACCTTGGGAATCCATCCAGCTCGAAATCGCGCCGTTTGCGATGGAGCAAGCCCAAAAGTTGCGTCAGGCGTGCCAGGAAGGAAAGTACGACGAAGTCATCGAACTCCTGGGCGCTTCCCACGTACAGCCACTCGGGGAAGAGTTGGCCGACTCGGAATACACATCCATCGAGCGCACGGTTGTGGAGGCGGTGCTCAAAGTGGATTCGAGCGGCTACCTGATCAAGCACCCCTACATCAACAACGCACTGAACCGCTTGCTGGCGAAATGGACGTTCAAGCTTTCGACTGCCGGCGGATTCAAAATTCCAGGCTTCGCCCTCGCCGACGATGGCTTCCTTGCTCTCCATGAAGGACAAGTCCTCGCCGCATCCGACTGGCTGCCGGAGGATCGGGCCATAAGTTCGGTT
>Ga0335075_10000787_pt1 | contig 53707 bp, 49 predicted proteins | sample Lox_Sample_24_FD_206723 | JGI IMG/M metagenome (GOLD analysis project Ga0335075, IMG submission 206723) | Soil microbial communities from Loxahatchee National Wildlife Refuge, Florida, United States - Lox_Sample_2.4 | ecosystem: Environmental > Terrestrial > Soil > Wetlands | place: USA... | reverse complement strand
TGATACCTATGACCGATACCTGCAGGATAATGATCGAGAGGCGCTGCTTGTTGGCGAGAAAGGAGTCGCCCACGATGATCCAGCCAAGGATCTCGAACATAATGGCGATGCCGAGCAGCACGCCGAGGATCGAGACCTCCGGCGGCAGGCGCTTCACCGTCTTGATGATGGCCGCCGGGCTCGCAAGATCGCTGGTCGACATGGTTTCCACCCTTGTTCGTCTAAAGCCTCCGGTCAGTGGGAGGCGAGTTCCATGATTTTGACCTGATTGGCTTCGGCTCGGTCGAGGAAGCCGGTCACGCGGCCTTCGTGCACCACCATGATGCGGTCCGACATGCCGAGCACCTCCGGCATTTCGGACGAAATCATGATAACCGCGACACCCTGCCCCGCCAGCTTCGAGATCAACCGGTGAATCTCGGCCTTGGCGCCGACGTCGATGCCGCGCGTCGGCTCGTCGAGGATTAGTATCTTCGGGTTGGTGAGCAGCCACCGGCCGATCAGCACCTTCTGCTGGTTGCCGCCCGACAGATTGATGATCGGCTCGGACATGTCGGGGGTCTTCACGCGCAACTGCTGGCTGATGTCGACGGAGTCCTTCGACAGCTTCTTCTGCGTGACGAAGCCGTTCTTCACATAGGCCGACTGCAGCACCGCGATCTGCGTGTTCTCCTGGATGTCGAGCAGCAAAAAGCAGCCGGTCTCCTTGCGGTCCTCGGTCAGAAACGCCATGCCGTGCTTCATCGCGATCGCGGGACTGCTCACGCGGACTTCCTTGCCGAACATCTCGATCGTGCCGGAGCTGGCGGGCGTCACGCCGAACAGCGTTTCGGCGATGTTGGAGCGGCCCGAGCCGACCAGTCCGGCGATGCCCAAAATCTCGCCAGCGCGCAGGTCGAAGCTCACGTCGTGGAAAACGCCTTTCAGCGTCAGGCCCTTTACGGACAGGACCACCCCCCCGATCGGCACGTCTTCCTTCGGGAACATCTGCGTGATCTCGCGGCCGACCATCATGCGGATGATCTCGTTGCGCGTCACGTCGCTGGACAGCTTGGTGGCAATGTATTTGCCGTCGCGGAAGACCGACACCTCGTCGGCGATCTCGAACAGCTCGTTCATCTTGTGAGTGATGTAGATGATGCCCTTGTTCTCGGCCTTCAGGCTGCGGATGATCTTGAAAAGGTGATCCACCTCGCGCTCGGTCAGCGCCGAGGTCGGCTCGTCCATGATCAGCACGTCGGATTCGTAAGAAACCGCCTTGGCGATCTCGACCATCTGACGGTTGGCGACGGAGAGTTCCCCGACCTTGATCTCCGGGTCTATATGGATGTTCAGCCGCCGGAAAAGCTCGGCCGTCTTGCGGCGCATCTCGCCATGGTCGATCAGGCCAAAACGTGTCTTCGGCTCGCGGCGGATCCAGATGTTTTCGGCCACCGTCATGAAGTTCATCAGGTTGAGCTCCTGATGGATCATCGCGATGCCGTTCTCGAGCGCATCCAGCGGCGACTTCAGCCGAATGTCCTCGCCGCGTAGTTTGAACGTGCCGGTATCGGGCGTGTAGATACCGGCGACGATTTTCATCAGCGTCGATTTGCCGGCGCCGTTCTCGCCCATCAGCGCATGGACGGAACCTGGCCGGACTTTCAGCTGGACGTTGTCGAGAGCGAGCACGCCAGGGAACTCCTTGCGGACGTCCTCAACCTCGAGAATGTAGCCGTTGGAATGTGCGCCACTGGCGGGCGCGATGTCCGTCACAGTTTCCATGCCGGCCGCTCCTCCTTAGCGCATTGACGGCAAAGCACGTGGCGTCGTCGCCGACACCGTCTCCAGTCTGTCACGTGTCATGCGTTGGTGGAATGGTGCCGCGGCGGTGGCGCGCCACGGCACCCAGTTCGCTTCGTATCAGTTCTTCGCCGCGTACTGATCCATGTTGGCCGGAGTGACCAGTTCGAACGGCACCCAGACCTTCGCTTCGACCTTTTCGCCCTTGGCGAGCTTCATGGCCGCGTCGACCGCACCCGAGCCCTGCCCGGCCGCGTTCTGGAAAACCGTCACGTCGAGATCGCCGGCCTTCATGTAGGCAAGCGCTTCCTGCGTGGCGTCAACGCCGGCAACGATGACATTCTTCATGTCCCAGCCCGCCGCCTTCATGGCGTTGATCGCGCCGATCGCCATGTTGTCATTGTTGGAGATCACAGCGTCCGGCTGATGGCCGGCGGCGATCCAGTTGGTCATCAGGTCCTGCGCCTTGACCGGATCCCAGCCCGCGGTCTGCTCGTCGATGACGTTGAGTTTCACGCCGCATTCGGTGCCGGCATTCACGTCGTGAATGTCGGCGGTGCGCTGCACGGCCGCCTGGTTGGCGAGATCGCCGACCATGATCAGGATGCCGGCCTCGGTCTTGCCCGCTTCCTTCAGCAGACGGCAGACTTCGAGCGTCTCCAGCGTGCCGGAATCGACTTCGTTCGAAGCGACGAATGCGCCCTTCGGACCCAGCGCGTCGACGTCGATCGGCTGGCGGTTGACATAGACGATCGGAATGCCTGCATCATTCGCGAGCTTGGTCATCGGCGTCGTGGCGGAAGTATCGACCGCGTTAACGATGATGGCGTCGACCTTCGCGGCGATGAAATTCTGCACCTGGCTCAACTGCTTGTTCACGTCGTCGTCGGCAATTTCGATCACCACCGGCTGGTTCGCGTCAGCCGCCGACTTCTCGATGCCCTTGCGCAGTACGGTCAGGAAGGTGTCCGAATTCGCCATCGACACACCGATATCGCCGGCAAATGCCGAGCCGGCCATGAGCGCCGAAATCGCTGCTCCCAAAACAAACTTCTTCATTGGAATCTCCTCCACACGCGGGCGTCCGGTCACGCCCTTCTCCACCCGGAACATCCCCACTCGGGGGAATTCGCATGCTCCGATATCCCGCCCTCCAGAGCACCTCATAGAACGAATAGTTCATTTCATTCCATAATGAAATCTCTATTCCACCTTTTGATCGATGTCCAGAGCCGACGCGTCGCGGTCCAAAGATTTGTCTGAGCAGACCGTCCGCGGTCACGCTCACGCGGCCAGCGGCGTGACGTGGGCAGTCGCTCAGATGTTTTCCGGCAGGGAGATGTCGAACGGCAGGAATGTCTGTCCCGGCACCGTGCCCGGGCCGTTCTGAATCGCCTGCCCCATCAGGTCGATGAGCTCGCGGCAGAGGCGCGGCAGCGGCGCGCTGATCACCATCGTGGCGATGTTTTCCGCGAGAGCCGCACGTGATTCCGGCAGGAGTTCATTGCAGATCAGAACCGGGCCACCGGACGGCCGCGCTTCGCGCATCGCCATGATGGCGCCCTCCATGCCGCCGCCGGCGACGTAGCAGCCGGCGAGATCGGGATGCCGGTCGAGCAGCGCCAGCATCGTCTCGTAGGTGATCTGCTTGGTTTCGAGATTGATCAGCGTATCGAGCAACGCGAATTCGGGCGCCTGCTCGCGGAAATACGACCGGAACCCGATCTCGCGCAGCTCATGACCGTGGAAGCGATGGCTGCCGACAAACAGTGCGACCTTGCCGGGTCGCCTGGCGGCTTTGGCGATCATCCATGCGGCCGTGCGTCCCACCTTGCGGTTGTCGAGACCGACATAGCCCTCCCGCACGCCGGTGGCGAAGTCGGACAGCAGCGAGAAAACGGGAACGCCTTTGTCCTTCAGCGCCTGTACCGCCGCTGTCAGCATTGGATGATCAGGCGCGACGATCGCCACTGCGCGCGAGCGCGCCGCGAGCGCATTCAGCCGCGCGACGATCTCGTCCGGCGCTAGGCTGGTCGCGAAGTCGATTAGAGCGGTGGCCCGAAATCGCGATGACTGCGCTGCCGCCATGTCCAGTTCGCGGGCAAATTCCTCGTAGAAGCGCTGCTCGGGCAGAAGCAGAAAACCCAGCCTGTATTCCGGCAATTCCTGGCGGGTGCGCTGGCTGATCAGCCCGGCGGCGTGAAAGCCGATGCGTTGCGCCGCCTCCAGCACGCGCTGCGCGGTCTGCTCGCGCACGGGCAGCCGACCGTTCAGAACGCGGTCGACCGTGGCAACGCTGACGCCGGCTTCGCGTGACAGATCGGCGATGGTTGGACGCTTGCCCATTACGCTCCAGATGATGTCTTTCTTGCATACCAGCAGAGCACATTCTGATATGAAATGATAGAAATTCTTTCATTGCAATTGAGGATTCAGGCCGGGTCCGGTATGAACAATCAGTCGGACCCGCGGCTGGGCCGCGGTTTTCCTGATGGAGGAGCACGATGAGCGTTACGCCTGTGGCGGACGATTTCGGTCCCGCGCGCCGCGACTACAGCCTCGTGGGGCCCGGCTCGCAGCGGGCCGTCGACCTCGGCCTCGCTGCAGCCGAGTGGTACCATACCGACGTTCCCCGCAAGGACATGAAGGCACTGATGCAGCGCTCGGACGCGCGCGCCATCCGTGACACGATCATCTGGTTCGCCGCGCTGTTCTTCTTCGCCGGCATGGGGATCTACCTCTGGCCGAGCCCCTGGTCGCTGCTCTTTTTCCTGCCCTACGGCGTGCTCTACGGCTCCTCGACGGACTCGCGCTGGCACGAATGCGGCCATGGCACGGCCTTCAAGACGCAGTGGATGAACACCGTCGTCTACCAGATCGCCTGCTTCATGATCATGCGCAATCCGGTGACCTGGAAGTGGAGCCACGCGCGCCACCACACCGACACGATCATCGTCGGTCGCGATCCCGAAATCGCCGTCATGCGCCCGCCGGACCTTCTGATCGTCGTTCTCAACTTCTTCGGCATCATCGACGCGTGGGTCGCGATGAAGACGATGGTGCTGAATACGTTCGGCGTCCTCGAGGAAGAAGCAAAGACCTACGTGCCGGAGAGCGAGCAGCCGAAGATCATCACCGCTGCGCGCATCTGGTTCGCGATCTATGCGGCAACCATTGCGCTCGCCATCTATATGGGATCGATCCTGCCGCTGATGGTGATCGGCCTGCCGCGCCTCTACGGCGCTTGGCACATGGTGATGTGCGGGCTGCTGCAGCATGGCGGGCTTGCCGACAACGTGCTCGATCACCGGCTGAATTCACGCACCGTCTACATGAATCCGATTAGCCGCTTCATCTACTGGAACATGAACTATCACGTCGAGCATCACATGTTCCCGATGGTGCCTTATCACGCGCTGCCGCGGCTGCACGAAATGATCAAGCACGATCTGCCGGCGCCGAGCCCGTCGATCTGGGCCGGTTACAAGGAGATGGTACCGGCCTTCCTGCGGCAGTTGCGCAACGAAGATTACTTCATCAAGCGCGAGCTGCCGCTGACGGCGAAGCCGTATCGCGCCGAGTTCCACGACGCCGTGCCGACCGCGGCCGAATGACTGACGAGCGAGAGGCGGGAGAAACCATGTCCGAGTGGGTGGAAGCGTGCGCAGTCGATGATGTCGAGACGGAGGATCTGATCCGCTTCGACCACGCCGGCAAGACCTATGCGATCTATCGCAGCCCCGAAGACGAGTTCTTCGCGACCGACGGGCTGTGCACACACGAGCAGGTGCATCTCTCCGGCGGACTGGTGATGGATTACATCATCGAGTGCCCGAAGCATAACGGACGTTTCGACTATCGCACCGGCGACCCCAAGGGCGCGCCGGTCTGCGTAAAACTTCAGACCTATCCGGCGAAAGTCGAGGCCGGAAAGGTACTGATCGATATCGGCGGATGACCGATGGGCGGATTGGTCATCGTCGGTGCGGGCGAATGTGGCGTGCGCGCTGCATTCGCCCTCCGCGAGGCCGGCTTTGACGGCCCCGTCACGCTGATCGGCGACGAGCCGCACCTGCCTTACGAACGCCCTCCCCTGTCCAAGACCTTTCCGACCGCGCCAAAGCATATTGCCGGCGAGGATGCGTACGCCGCCGCGCGCATCGATCTCGTCCGCGGCCGACGTGTCAGTGCGATCGACCGGGCGAAAAAGCGGATCGCATTCGCCGAAGGTGGCGACCTCGCCTACGAACGGCTGCTGATCGCGACCGGTTCGCGCGCAAGTCTTTTTCCCGGCATGGAGAAGGCCCGAACACTCCGCACGCTGTCCGACGCCGAAACGACGCTCGGCAGCCTCGCGCCCGGCAAGAAGCTTGTCATCGTCGGCGGCGGCTTCATCGGCCTGGAACTCGCCGCGACCGCACGAAAGCTCGGAGCCGACGTCACGGTGATCGAGGCCGCACCCCGGCTGATGGCGCGCGTCGTGCCGACCGAGATCGCTTCCGTCGCCGAAGCGCGGCACCGGGCTGAGGGCGTCGCGTTCATTCTTGGCACCCAGGTCCGCACCGTGACCGAAACAAGCATCATGCTCGCGGATGGCCACGTCATCGAGGCAGACCAGGTCATTGCCGGCGTCGGCGCCCTTCCCAATACCGAGCTTGCAGCCGCTGCTGGATTGGCCATCGAAAACGGCATCCTTGTCGACGGTTGCTTTCGCACCTCCGACCCAGACATCTTTGCCGCGGGCGACTGCTGCAATTTCCCCTATCGTGAGGCGCGAACCCGACTGGAAAGCTGGCGCGCCGCGCAGGATCACGGCAAACATGCCGCGCGCGCCATATTAGGCGGCGAAGATGCGTATCAGCGCGTGCCCTGGTTCTGGTCGGATCAGTACGATCTGACCCTGCAGGTCGCCGGCCTGCCCGATCCTGCCGCCGCATCGATCCGCCGCGATCTTGGCGATGGCGCCTTCATCCTGTTCCAGCTTGCGCCGGACGGATCGCTTCTGTCTGCCAGCGGCATCGGCGTTGAGAACGCGGTCGCCAAGGACATCAGGCTGGCCGAAATGATGATCGAGAAGGGCATCAACCCCGAACCGGCGAAGCTCGCCGATCCAACCGTAAACCTGAAATCGCTGCTGAGGGGCTGACCATGATCCGACCGCCGAGAAAATCCGTTGCCGAAATCCTCGCACTGCGCGGCAAGCGGCCAATCGTCATGCTGCGCGTCGAGAGCCTCGACGAGGCGGCCGCGGCGGAAGCTGCCGGCATCGATATCGTTTCCGTTCCGCCCGCACTGCTCATCGATCCGCGCTACCGTGAGGTCGCGCCGACGCTCTTCTCCATCCCCGGCCTCGACTTCTTCGACGTTGGCACCTCGGACGATTTCGTGCGCTGGGCGTTCTCGATGCTCAAAGCGAGTGCGGACGCCATCTACTGCTCGGCGAGCAATGAGACCGTGCGTCGGCTGGCGTCGGAATACGTCCCCGTCTGCGGTCACGTCGGACTGATCCCGTCGCGGCGCACCTGGACCGGCGGTTATGTCGCCGTCGGCAAGACGCTGGAATCCGCGCAACTGGTCTGGCGGCAGGTCCGGGCGCTGGAAGAAGCAGGCGCCTTTGCCGCGGAAATCGAGGTGGTGCCGGAGCCGATCGCCGCCGCGATCATGAAGAAGACCTCGCTCCTGCTGATCTCCATGGGCGCTGGCACCGGCGGTCACGCCCAGTATCTCTTCGCCGACGACGTGCTCGGTCAAAACACCGGCCACGTGCCGCGCCACTCCAAGATCTACCGCAACTTCAACGCCGAGTATGACCGGCTGCAACGCGAGCGCGTCGCGGCGTTCAAGGAATATGCGGCCGACGTCAACGGCGGCGCGTATCCAGAAGAGCGCCACAAGGTCCCGGTAACCGACGAAGTTGTGGAGCGTTTCAGCGACTGGCTCGAAGGCCAGTAAGCTCGCGGGCAAGCCCGCAATGGTTGCGCTACCACAATTCGCGCCCTAGGACTTGCACCCGGCTATAAAAGTCTGACAATTGGCGCGAAATCCACGTCAGCCGCCCTATGTCAGGGGCCTACGAGCCGGGACTGAAGTCCATGAACATTCATCAACCGTCGGCGCGCACCTTGCGGCTTTCCGGCGACGACAACGTCCTTGTCGCCGGCGAGAAGATCGAGAAAGACGTTACCATCGCGCCGGGGCTGGCGACACGCCAGCGCATTCCGTTTGGCCATAAGGTCGCGACCAAAGCCATTGAGGCCGGGCAGCCGATCGTAAAGTTCGGCCAGATCATCGGTTTTGCATCGAAACCGATCGAGGCCGGCGCGTGGGTGCATACCGACAATTGCGACATGGGACCTGAACACGGGGCTTTCGAGCGCGACTATCAGTTCGCCGCCGCCGCGCCGAAGACGGAATTCGTGCCTGAGGCGGAGCGCGCGACCTTCGAAGGTTATCGCCGCGGCAACGGCAAGACCGGTACCCGGAATTATCTCGGCATCCTCACCAGCGTGAACTGCTCGGCGACCGTCGCCAAGTTCATGGCCGATGCAATCAACCGCTCCGGCATCCTCGACGACTATCCGACCATCGACGGCGTCATACCGTTCGTGCACGGCACCGGCTGCGGCATGAACGATCACGGCGAAGGTTTTGAAGTGCTGCGCCGCACGCAGTGGGGTTACGCAGCCAATCCTAATCTCGGCGGCACGCTGCTCGTCGGCCTCGGCTGCGAAGCCTTCCAGATCGGCCGCATGAAGAAGGAATACTGCATCTCCGAAAGCGAGACGTTCCGCACCATGACGATCCAGGAGATCGGCGGGACGCGCAAGATCATCGACTGGGGCGTCGAGGCGATCAAGGAGATGCTGCCGAGCGTCGCCAAGGCGCAGCGCGAAACGATCCCTGCCTCAGAACTCGTGCTGGCGCTCCAGTGCGGCGGCTCCGACGGCTATTCCGGCATTACCGCCAATCCTGCGCTCGGCTACGCCGCCGACATTCTCGTTCGGCAGGGCGGCACTGCGATCCTCTCGGAGACGCCTGAGATCTATGGTGCCGAACATCTGCTGACCCGCCGCGCGGTGAACCGCGAGGTCGGTGAGAAGCTCATCGAGCGCATCAAGTGGTGGGAGGACTACACCGCCCGCAACCACGGCGAGATGAACAACAACCCCTCGCCCGGCAACAAGCTCGGCGGGTTGACCACCATCCTTGAAAAATCGCTCGGCGCCGCCGCCAAGGGCGGCACCACGGCGCTCACCGCCGTCTACGAATATGCCGAACCGGTCAACGAGCGCGGTTTCGTCTTCATGGACACACCAGGCTTCGATCCAGTCTCGGCAACTGGCCAGGTCGCCGGTGGCGCGAACGTGCTGTGCTTCACCACCGGTCGCGGCTCGGCCTATGGCTGCAAGCCCGTGCCGTCGATCAAGCTCGCGACCAACACGCCGATGTACGAAAAAATGTCGGAGGACATGGACATCAACTGCGGCGACATCCTCACCGGCGTCTCGGTCGAGGACAAGGGCAAGGAGATCTTCGAGGAAATTCTCGCGGTATCGTCCGGCAAGCGCTCGAAGTCGGAAGAACTCGGCTATGGCGACAATGAATTCGTGCCCTGGCAGGTCGGCGCGGTGATGTGATGCCTAGGTGAGACTGCTTCGATATTCAGGTCAGGGCGAGACGAAAATGGTGCCTTCTGAGAACCGGAGCGGAGCATACTTGAGTACGTGAGCACCGGAAGCGGAGGAAGGTGCCATTTGCAGGCCGCCATGGCCTGAATATCGGTGCAGTCTGGGGGGAATGCCATGAGCATGGTGAGCAACGACTTCGAATATTATGACCACAGATTCCGCGACCTGACGGTGCCGATCGCCAAGCTCGAAACGCTCTATGACGGCTGCCGTTGGGCGGAAGGCCCCTGCTGGTTCGGCGACCACGGGTATTTGATCTGGAGCGACATCCCGAACAACCGCATCCTGCGCTGGACGCCGGAACTCGGCGTTTCCGTATTTCGCGCCAATGCCAACTTCACCAACGGACATACGCGCGACCGCGAAGGCCGGCTGGTGAGTTGCGAGCATGGCGGCCGCCGCGTCTCGCGCACTGAGCCGGACGGGTCGATCACCGCGATCGCCACGCACTACAAAAAGAAGCGGCTCAACTCGCCGAACGACGTGGTGGTGAAGTCCGACGGCACGATCTGGTTCACCGATCCGACCTACGGGATCATGAGCGACTACGAGGGCTACAAGGCCGAGCCCGAGCAGGACGGCTGCTACGTCTACCGCGTCGATCCGAAGACAGGCGACATCGCCGTCGTGTGCGATGATTTCGTCAAACCGAACGGTCTCGCCTTCGCACCCGACGAGAGGGAGCTTTATGTTGCCGACTCCGGCTCGAGCCACGACCCGAAAGGGCCGCACCACATCCGCCGCTTCAAGGTCGGCGCCGGCAACAAGCTCTCCGGCGGCAAGGTCTTTGCGGAAGTCTCGCCCGGCGTCCCGGACGGGTTCCGTTTCGACACGGCCGGCAATCTCTGGACGAGTTGCCAGGACGGCGTGCTCTGCGTGGCACCCTCAGGTGACGCGCTAGGCAAGATCCGCATCCCGACTATGGTGTCCAACCTCACCTTTGGCGGGCCGATGCGGAATCGGCTCTTCATCACGGCCACCGACCGCCTGTTTTCCGTCTTTGTCGCCACTACCGGCGCTCAGCGGCCCTGAGCGGAACAGATATCGGCGAGAAACGTTGAAACCTCTCTATTCCAAGAGGGTTTTGCCATGGCTTCGTTCTCCGACCTCACCGACATCGACCTTGAAAAGCGTGTCCGAGACCTGACGCGCGAGGTTCAGCAGCTCAGGCGCGCGGCTGCAAAACGTGGGGCAGGCTTCGTGGATGATACTGGCGAGACGCTGCAGGACATCTATGCCGCGGTCGCGGACCAGGTGAGTTCGTCGCTGCCGAGGCTGCGCAAAGGCGCAAAAGCCATCGAAAAAAGCGCCTATGATCACCCCGCAACTGTCGCCGCGGTCGGACTGCTGGTCGTCGGGCTCGCAGCAACCCTCTTCTTGAGACGCCGTTAAGCCTATAGGACTACAGCTATCTGCGCTTCGCAGGTGTACGATAAGGAACCGAATCGGAATTAAGGCCGTTCTTCAGCCAAATTTCTTTGTAATTTCCGAGCCTTCCCGCAGTCAGCAACAGTCCAGATTCAATGCTCAATCGGTCGCAGACGCTGCCAAAACACATCCTCGCCGCCCTGCGCAAGGAAGCGCCGCGTTGCATCCACCTGCACAATAACGAGCCGTGCACCACGATTGCCTCCTACAACATCCACAAATGCGTGGGTACGGATGGAAGATTTGACCCCGCCCGCACGGCCGAGGTTATCTCCGAGATCGATGCCGACGTGATCGCCTTGCAGGAGGCGGACGAACGGCTCGGCGACCGTCAGGGACTGCTAAACCTCGACGCGCTGAAGCGCGAGACAGACCTCGTTCCCGTGCATTTTCCGGCCAATGGCCGCAGCCATGGCTGGCATGGCAATTTGATCCTGGCCCGCCGCGGCGCGGTCGAGGAGGTTAGGCCGGTTCGGCTTCCCGGTCTGGAGCCGCGCGGCGCGCTGATCGTCGACCTCGAGTTGAAGGGCGTGTCGCTGCGTATCATCGCAGCGCATCTCGGCCTGTTTCGTCGGTCCCGCTCCCTGCAGACCACGGCGCTGCTTGACGCCACCAACACGGTCTTGCGCCCCACCATCCTGCTCGGCGATTTCAACGAATGGCGCGTCAAGACACGGTCGTCGCTGCTGACGCTGCTGCCTCATTTTGGTCCGGTGCACGCCGTTCTGCCGAGTTTCCCGTCGCGCTTCCCGTTGCTTGCGCTCGACCGCATCTTGGCCCGGCCGCAGCAGCTCATCTCCTCGATCGAGGTCCACCAGACCCCGCTGGCGCGCGTCGCCTCCGATCACCTGCCGGTAAAGGCGCGGCTCAATCTCGAAGGATTGCGGCCGGCCAATATGGAACCTCAATTCGCCGAACCAGTTATGGGCCAGCCACAGCCCGTCGAAGCCGACGGAGTCCTAAACACGGTGACCTGATTGGATACAACAATCACCCGGCTGTCCGAAGACCGCATCAAGGCGGGTCAAAGCGGATTGCTGCTGGTTGCCGACAGTTTCGACGCTTTTGCCACCCGCATCCTGACCGCCCGCGCTGCCACGCGCAGCCTCGACCTCATGTATTACATCTGGCATGACGACCAGACCGGCCGGCTGCTGTTGCAGGAAGTAGTCCGGGCGGCGGAGCGCGGCGTCAAGGTACGGATGCTGCTCGACGACATCAATCCGCGCGCCAGCGATGCGGCCTATATGGCGCTGAACAACCACCCCAACATCGAGCTCAAGCTGTTCAACCCGAGCAGCCTGCGCAACGGCAATATCTTCCGGCCGCTCGAACTGGTGTCGCGCATGTTCGCGCTGACACGCCGCATGCATACCAAAGCCTGGATCGCCGACGGCAGCGTCGCCATCGTCGGCGGCCGCAACATCGGCGACGCCTATTTCGACGCCGCCGATACGAATTTCCGCGATCTCGATCTGCTGCTGCTTGGCCCTGCCGTCGACCAGACGGCCGGCATTTTCGAAGCCTACTGGAATTGCACCGCGGCGCGGCCGATCCACCTTCTGCACGCCGTCAACGCGGGAAAACACGGGGACATTGCTGGTCACATCGAAGCGCAGGGCGAGCTCCTCACGCCCCTCGGCGACCGCCAGTCGATCGCGGAGTTCATCGCCGCGCGGAGCGACATGTACTGGACCAACAAGGTGCGCGTCATCGCCGACCCGCCGGAAAAGGTCACGGGCAGGAGGAAACGCAATTGGCTGATGAAAGAGCTGATGCCCATCATCCAGAAGGCCGCGAAGAGCCTTGAAATCGTTTCACCCTATTTCATTCCGGGTCGCGTCGGCTGCAACGTCCTTCGCGAACTGACGCAGCGCGGGGTGATCGTGGCGGTGCTGACCAATTCGCTTGCTGCGACAGACGTCGCGGCCGTCCACGGCGCCTATTCCAACTATCGGCGCAGGCTGCTCCGATACGGCGTGAAGCTTTTCGAGCTGCAGCCGTTTGACGGCCGGCGCGACCTTTCCGTGTTCGGATCGAAGGGCGCCAGCCTGCACACAAAGGCCTTCGCGGTCGACGACCGGATCGGTTTCGTCGGTTCGTTCAATTTCGATCCACGCTCGGTGTCGCTCAATTCCGAGATGGGCGTTCTCTTCGAGGACCAGAACCTTGTCGCAGAGCTCCGCCGCCGGTTCGAGCTCGAAAAATCACCCGCAACGAGCTACCGCGTATTCCTTGACCGGCACGGCATGCTTGGTTGGGAGGGAGAAAACGACGACGGCGAAATACAACACGTCTCGCATGAACCCGAGGCCGGAATATTCCGTCGCTTGATCGCCGGTGTCGTGCGCTGGCTGCCGATAGAATCCCAGCTTTAGTCGACTACAAACGAAGCTCACAAGTACCTGCTGAAGCTGACGTTTTTCACAAGCGTGTAACCCTCCGTAACCGTCCGCTTTTCGAATCGGGCTTGTACAGCCGGGCGAGCGCGCTAGTGTTGGGCTTTACGCGGCAATCTGCGTGAAAACACAAAAATGGGAGCAAAAAATGCTGAAAAACGTGCTGAAAGCGACCGTTTGCGCCTCCGCGCTGGTCGTTTCGGCCGGCGCCTTCGTTGCGCCAGCCTTCGCCCAGGTCGTCATCAATCGCGGCAATGACACCGACCCGACGACGCTCGACCACCACAAGACCTCGACGGTCGCAGAGAGCAATCTCATGCTCGACCTCTATGAAGGTCTGGTCACCTATGGCCCCGACGCGTCGATCGTCCCCGGCGCCGCCGAGAAGTGGGAAGTGTCCGACGATGGCCTGAAATACACATTCCATCTGCGCGATGCGAAATGGTCGAACGGCGATCCTGTGAAGGCGAGCGACTTCGTCTTCGCGTTCCAGCGCCTGCAGGATCCGGCAACCGCCGCGCCCTACGCCAACATGCATTTCGGCATCGTCAATTCCGAAGCGATCAACAAGGGCGAGAAGCCGGCGACCGAACTCGGCGCCAAGGCGATCGACGACAAGACGCTCGAAATCACGCTTTCTGCTCCGGCGCCATATTTCGTGGAAATGCTGGCGCACCAGACTGGCTTGCCGCTTCATGAAGCATCCGTGAAGCAATTCGGCGATCAGTTCGTTCAGCCTGGCAACCTCATCACAAACGGCGCTTACAAGCTCGACTCGTTCACCCCGAACGACAAGATCGTGATGAGCAAGAACGAGAATTACTGGGATGCAGCCAACGTAAAGGTAGATACGATCAACTGGATCCCCTTCGAGGACCGCGCGGCCTGCCTGCGCCGCTTCGAGGCGAACGAGGTCGTGGCATGCTCCGATATCCCGGCCGAACAGATGGACTACATGAAGGAGAAGCTGGGTGACCAGGTGCACATCGCGCCCTATCTGGGCACGTACTATCTGCCTGTAAAGGTGAAGAAGGAAAAGCTCGCCGACCCACGCGTGCGGCAGGCGCTGTCGATGGCGATCGATCGCGAGTTCCTCGCCGATGAAATCTGGAGCGGCACCATGCTGCCCGGATACTCTCTGGTGCCTCCAGGGATCAACAATTACGGTGAGCCGGTCTATCTCGAATACAAGGACATGGATCAGCTCGACCGCGAGGACGCCGCGAAGAAGCTTCTTGCGGAAGCGGGTGTTGCGGAAGGCTCGCTGTCAGTCGAACTGCGCCATAATACCGGTTCAAACCACAAGAACACGATGACGGCGCTCGCCGATATGTTCAAGAACATCGGCGTCAACTCGACGATCGTGGAAATGGAAGGCACCGGCTACTTCGACTACATGAAGCAGGACGGCGACTTCGACATGACCCGCGCCGGCTGGATCGGCGACTATTCCGATCCGCAGAACTTCCTGTTCCTGTTCGAGAGCGACAATCTCGGCTTCAACTATCCACGCTGGGAGAGCAAGGAGTACGACGAGCTGATGGCGAAGGCGGAGGCCACGACCGACCTCAAGGAGCGGGCCGGCATCCTGCGGCAGGCTGAGGAGTTGTTCCTCAAGGAGGTTCCGGCGATTCCGGTCCTCTATTATTCGTCGCGCAGCCTCGTCTCCAGCAAGCTCAAGGGCTGGGAAGACAATCTGCTTAACAGGCACCTGACGCGGTATCTGTCCGTCGAAGGCTGATCGGCATTTTCGGGGCCATACGGGAAACCGCGTGGCCCCCTTCCGATCCGATGCTTCGCGTTTTATTATCATCCGAGCTGAAACACGCGTCCCTGGCGGGCCGCGGTAAGGCAGAGGCGGTCTCATGATCGGCTATGTCCTGAGACGTTTGGCCAGCGCCATACCCACGATGTTCATCATCGTGACGATCTCGTTCTTCATGATCCGGCTGGCGCCGGGCGGACCGTTCGACCTTGAGCGGCCGCTCGATCCGCTGATCATGGCCAACCTCGAACGCGCCTACAATTTCGACAAGCCGCTCTGGCAGCAGTACCTCATCTACATGGGCAATCTGCTTCAGGGCGATCTCGGCCCGAGTTTCACGCGTAGAGATTTCACCGTCGCCGACCTGTTCGAAGCCGGTCTGCCCGTGTCGATCCAGATCGGTGGAATGGCGATCGTGATCGCGCTCGTTCTCGGCATCACGCTCGGGGCGATCGCTGCGCTCCGGCAGAATTCCTGGATCGACTACTCGGTCGTCGGAACCGCGACGCTCGGGATCACCATTCCTACCTTCGTCATCGCGCCGATCCTCAGTCTCTTCTTCGGCGTGCTGATGGGGTGGCTGCCCGCCGGCGGCTGGGGAACGTGGCAGCACATGGTGCTGCCGATCGCCACGCTCGCGCTCCCGCAGACCGCGATCATCGCAAGACTGACGCGCGGCGCGACGATCGAGGCGTTGCGCTCAAATCACGTGCGCACCGCGCGCGCCTATGGCCTGCCCGGCTTCGTCGTGGTCGTTGTCCACACGCTGCGCGCCGCGATCCTGCCCGTCGTCTCCTATCTCGGCCCGACGGCCGCGGCGCTGCTGACCGGCTCCGTGGTTGTGGAAACGATCTTCGGCATTCCCGGTATCGGGCGCTATTTCGTTCAAGGGGCGCTTGGCCGGGACTACACGCTGGTGATGGGCACGGTCGTCGTCATCGCGCTCTTCGTCATCGTCTTCAATCTCATCGTCGATATCCTCTACGCCTTCCTCGACCCGAGGGTGCGCTATGACTGATGTCCACATCCCGGCCGCGACGCCCGCCGCGCCAATCGAAGGGCAGGTTACCGGCCGTTCGCCCTGGCAGGATGCGTGGCTGAGGCTTCGCCGCAACCGCGCCGCCGTCGCCAGCGCCGTGGTTCTCGCCTTCCTGGCGTTTGCCGGCTTTGTCGGGCCCTATCTCACGCCGCATTCCTACGACCAGATCTATCCCCAATACGTCCGCGTGCCGGCGAGCCTTGAGGCCTATCCCAAGGAAGACACCATTGTTCCGGAATTCCAGTCGGCGCTGGAGCGCGCCCGCGTGATCGTCGGTGACATCGCGCTCGACGGCTCGACCATCAGCGCACCGATCTCCGATGACGACGCCATCGATGAGCGCATTGTCCGCTACGTCGACCGGTCGGACCTGTTCGACAATGCCCGCATCGAGGACCTCTCCGCCGACGGCAAATCCGCGGTGATGCTCGCGGATGTACAGCGCGTGCATTTCTATTTCGGCACCGACCGCAATGGCCGCGACCTCCTGGCGCGCATCCTGATCGGGCTGCGCATCTCGCTCGCCATCGGCCTGCTCGCGTCCTTCATGGCGCTGGTTCTGGGCGTCACCTATGGCGCGGTTGCCGGCTATTTCGGCGGCCGCATCGACAATGTCATGATGCGCGTCGTCGACATCATGTACTCGCTGCCCTTCATCTTCTTCGTCATCCTGCTCGTCGTCTTCTTCGGCCGGAACTTCGTGCTGATCTTCATCGCCATCGGCTGTACCGAGTGGCTCGATATGTCGCGCATCGTGCGCGGCCAGACGCTCACCATCAAACGCCAGGAATATGTGCAGGCGGCGGAAGCGCTCGGCGTCGGCAGTGCCGGAATCCTGAAGCGCCACATCATCCCGAACCTGCTCGGTCCGGTGGTGGTCTTCGTCACACTGCTTGTGCCGAAAGCAATCCTGCTGGAGTCGCTGCTGTCCTTCCTCGGCCTCGGCGTTCAGGAGCCGCTCACCAGCCTTGGCCTGCTGATTTCCGAAGGTGCCGCCAGCATGCGCGGCGCGACCTGGCTGCTGCTCTATCCCGCCGTCACGCTGACGGTGCTTCTTTTCGCGCTGAACTTCCTCGGCGACGGCCTGCGTGATGCGCTGGACCCGAAGGATCGCTGATGGCTGAGCCGATCCTCAAAGTCCGTGGCCTGACCGTCGATTTCCAGACGAATGACGGCGTCGTTCGTGCGGTAAAGGGGATCGACCTTGACGTGAGGCCGGGCGAAACCGTTGCGATCGTTGGCGAATCCGGCTCGGGCAAAAGCCAATCGATGATGGCGATGATGGGCCTGCTGGCATCGAATGGGCGCGCGGGTGGCTCGGCCAAATATCGTGAGCAGGAATTGATCGGCCTCTCCGACCGCAAGCTGAACAAGGTGCGCGGCGCCAAGATCACCATGATCTTCCAGGAGCCGATGACCTCGCTCGATCCGCTCTACAGGATCGGCAAGCAGATCGCCGAGCCGCTCATCCATCACGGCGGCTACAGCAAGGCGAAAGCGCGCCCGCGCGTGCTGGAATTGTTGAAGCTGGTCGGCATTCCCGATCCGGAGCGCCGCATTGACGCCTACCCGCACGAGCTTTCGGGAGGCCAGCGCCAGCGCGTCATGATCGCCATGGCGCTCGCCAACGACCCCGATATCCTGATCGCCGACGAGCCGACCACCGCGCTCGATGTGACGATCCAGGCACAGATCCTGACGCTGCTCGCCGAGCTACAGAACAAGCTGCACATGGCGATCGTCTTCATCACCCATGATCTCGGCATTGTCCGGCGTTTCGCCGACCGCGTTTACGTGATGCGTTCCGGAGAGGTTGTTGAGAAAGGCGCGACCGAGACGGTGTTCACCGCGCCGTCGCACCCCTACACGAAGATGCTGCTCGCCGCCGAGCCGACCGGCCACAAGGCGCCGCCGCCCGCCGGCGCGCCGATTCTGCTCGAGGGCAAGAATGTCGAGGTAAACTTCCAGATCGGCGGCGGTTTCCTCGCCGGTCCGCCCGTCTACCTGCGCGCCGTCGACCACATCTCGATCGCTTTGAGACGCGGCCAGACGGTCGGCATCGTCGGCGAATCCGGTTCGGGCAAATCAACGCTCGGCCGCGCATTGCTGAAACTTCTCCCCAGCGAAGGCGCGATCCGCTTCGAGACGCACGACATTTCCAAGGCCGATCGAGCGCAGATGCGCCCGCTGCGCAAGGAATTGCAGCTCGTCTTCCAGGACCCGTTCGGCTCGCTCTCGCCGCGCATGACCGTCGGCCAGATCATCACGGAAGGCTTGCTCGTCCACGAACCATCCCTGTCGGGCAAGGAGCGCGACCGGCGTGCTGTCGAGGCGCTGCGCGAGGTCGGCCTCGACCCGGTCATGCGCAACCGCTATCCGCACGAATTCTCCGGCGGCCAGCGGCAGCGCATCGCGATTGCGCGCGCCATGATCCTGAAACCGAAGGTCGTCGTGCTGGACGAGCCGACATCAGCGCTCGACCGCTCCGTGCAGAAGCAGATCGTCGATCTGTTGCGCGATCTGCAGAAGAAGCACGACCTGTCATACATCTTCATCAGCCACGACCTGGCGGTGATGCGCGCCATGGCCGACTACATCATCGTCATGCAGCGCGGCCGCATCGTCGAGGAAGGTCAGACCAAACAGATTTTTGACGATCCCAAGGACATCTACACACAGACACTGATGGCCGCCGCGATCGACCAGACACGGTTCCGCGAAACGGCCTAACCGCGCCTCTCATCTCCGCGAGGGAGAACGCATCTGGTGTTTCTCTGCCTACTTCGGCTCCCACCAACCGCCGTCATCCTCGGGCTTGTCCCGAGGATCTGCGGCGAGGCCGCGACAAGTAGCTGCTGATTGCAGCGGCAGTAGATCCTCGGGACAAGCCCGAGGATGACGCGCGACGAGTGACAACGCTGGAAACCACAAGCGAAGGCCTAGCTGTCTATGCCAGCAACAGATCAGAGGCGCTAGCGCGCGCGACTGAGCCGCAACAGAAACAGCGCGCTGGTCCCATGCGGCTCGAGTACAGCCGGCTCGTCAGACGCATCGAAGAGTGCGCAATCGCGCGCGAGCAATTCCGTGCTGGTATCGCTATGTGCGACGCTCGCTCCGCCTTCTGACGCCAGAACCAACGTCGCGCCGCTGAAGAGCTCGATCCGCGTGCGCTCTCTGAGTGCAACACGCTCGACCGTATGTTTCCACGTCCCACGCCGCGTCATCACGTTGAGATCGGTGATTGCTCCGCCAAGAAGCTCCGCGCTCGTCTTCACATCGGCGGGAAAGCCGAGCGGCTTCGATCGCTTCGTCAGCTCAATCGGTTTCTGCCCTTCGATCTCCAGCCGGATGCCCTCGCCGTCCAGCACCGCGAGCGTCCGCTCCACGCCTGGGAATGCGGAGAACGGCCCATTCGTCTCGACGCGGGCCATCGAGACGCGCCATTCGAACGTGTCGAGCCCTGCGCCTTCCGGGTAAACTGCAATCTCGGTCGTCGTACCGCCGCCGTTCTTCCACGGCATGACGCGGTGGTCAGCGGCACGAAGGATACGCATCAGCCGAGAATGCCCGGCAGGTTGAGCTGATGCTCCTTGGCGCAGTCGATGGCGATCTCGTAGCCGGCATCCGCGTGGCGCATCACGCCGGTCGCCGGATCGTTCCACAACACACGCTCCAGCCGCCGCGCGGCGTCTTCTGTGCCGTCGCAGACGACCACCATGCCCGAATGCTGCGAAAAACCCATGCCGACACCGCCACCATGATGCAGCGACACCCAGGTCGCGCCGCTCGCAGTGTTGAGCAGCGCGTTGAGCAGCGGCCAGTCGGACACCGCGTCCGAACCGTCCATCATCGCTTCCGTCTCGCGGTTGGGCGATGCGACCGAACCGGAGTCCAGATGGTCGCGGCCAATCACCACCGGCGCCTTCAGTTCTCCCTTCGCCACCATCTCGTTGAAGGCGAGGCCGGCTTTGTGGCGATCGCCGAGACCAATCCAGCAGATGCGCGCCGGCAGGCCCTGGAACGCGATGCGCTCGGCAGCCATCTCCAGCCAGCGATGCAGGTGGTCGTTCTCGGGGAACAGCTCCTTCATCTTCGCGTCGGTCTTGCGGATATCTTCCGGATCGCCCGACAGTGCTGCCCAGCGGAACGGGCCGATGCCACGGCAGAAAAGCGGACGGATATAGGCCGGCACGAAGCCTGGGAACGCAAACGCGTTCTCCAGCCCCTCCTCCTTCGCCACCTGGCGAATGTTGTTGCCGTAGTCGAGCGTCGGCACACCGGCGTTCCAGAAATCGACCATCGCCGCGACGTGCGTCTTCATCGAGGCACGCGCCGCCTTCTCCACCGATTTCGGATCGCGCTCGCGCTTCTCGCGCCATTCGGCCACCGTCCAGCCTTGCGGCAGATAGCCGTTGATCGGATCATGGGCTGACGTCTGGTCGGTGACGATGTCAGGACGCGCGCCGCCGGCCTTCATGCGCTTCACCAGTTCCGGAAAAATATCGGCCGCGTTGCCGAGCAGGCCAACCGACTTCGCCTCGCCGGCTTTTGTCCAGCGGTCGATCTTCTCCAGCGCCTCGTCGAGGGTCAGCGCCTTCTCGTCGAGGTAGCGGGTGCGAATGCGGAAATCGATGCGGGTCTCGTCGCACTCGACCGCCAAGCAGCAGGCGCCGGCAAACACCGCGGCCAGCGGCTGCGCACCGCCCATGCCACCCAAGCCGCCGGTCAGGATCCATTTGCCCTTGAGGCTGCCGTCATAGTGCTGGCGCCCGGCCTCGGCGAAGGTCTCATAGGTGCCCTGCACGATGCCCTGCGTGCCGATGTAGATCCATGAGCCGGCCGTCATCTGGCCGTACATGGCCAGCCCCTTGCGGTCGAGCTCGTGAAAATGCTCCCAGGTCGCCCAGTGCGGCACTAGGTTGGAATTGGCAATCAGCACGCGCGGCGCGTCCTTGTGCGTCTTGAACACGCCGACAGGCTTCCCCGACTGCACGAGCAGCGTCTGGTCCTCGTCGAGCCCGCGCAGTGCCGCGACGATGCCGTCAAAATCCTTCCAGGTGCGGGCCGCGCGGCCGATGCCGCCATACACCACCAGCTCCTGCGGGTTCTCGGCCACGTCTGGATCGAGATTGTTCATCAGCATGCGCATCGGCGCCTCGGTCAGCCAGCTTTTCGCCGTCAACTCCGTGCCGCGCGGCGCACGGATCGTGCGGGTGTTGTCGATGCGGGTGTGCGTGGTCATCGGTGTTTCCTCAATTGTGAAATCTCCCCTCACCGGCCCTTCGGGCCACCTCTCCCCAAAGGGGAGAGGAATACTCCCGCGCCGGCCATCCAGCTTGGGTTCCTCTCCCCTTTGGGGAGAGGTGGTTTGCCCGGCGGCAAGCCGCCGTAAGCAAACCGGTGAGGGGTCAGATCAAGCCTTTCGTGCCCAGTCTCGTGCAGTTTCCAATATTTCTCGCAACGTTCGCCGGATCGGCGCCGCGTAGGCGGGATCGTAAGGCGTCGGCCAGAAGGACGGATCGCCCTTGCCCTCCGGCTCGTGCATGTAGCCGCGGTTGGACAGCTCCATCTGCAACGCGTGCACGCCGCTTTCCGGCCGGCCATGCTGGCGGGTGATCCAGCCACCCTTGAAGCGGCCATTCACCACCCAGCTTTCGCCTGTTCCAGCAAGGATGCCGGCAACCTGCTGCTGCAGTTCCGGGTCGGCGCTCCTGCCGTCATTCGTGCCGAGATTGAACACCGGCAGCGTGCCTTCGAACAGCTTCGGCAGCACCGAGCGGATCGAGTGGCAGTCGTAGAGCACGATCTTTCCGTGCAGCGATCTCAGCCGGGCAATCTCGGCGTCAAGCGCAGCGTGATAGGGATCGAAGTAGCTCCTGCGCCGCCGGTCGATTTCCTGCGGGGTCGGCTCAGCGCCCATCCTGTATATCGGATCGCCGTCGAAAGTTTCCGTCGGGCATAGCCCCGTCGTCGTCTGACCCGGATAAAGCGAAGCGCCAGACGGATCGCGGTTCACGTCGATCACTGTGCGCGAGATCGCCGTGTGAACCACCGTCGCGCCGAGGCTGGCGGCAAAATCGTACAGCGTGTCGATCCACCAGTCGCAGTCGCGCCGCGCCAGCCAGGGCGACACGACACGATCGTCAAGCCCCGCCAGGTCGATGCCGGTGTGCGGCATCGAAACCAGCAGCGGCTCCTCGCCGCGCGTGACGGTCAGCCAGGCCGGCTCGCTCATCCGGCCACTCCCGGCAGCGCCACCGCGCCGGCCGCGTCGATAACGGCGCCGGAGCGCACCAGGACGTTCGCCTTCTCCATGTCGGGGTGGAAGTGCCGGTCGTCGTCGAGGTGCGGCACCTGCGCCCGCAGGAGTTTGCGCACGGCTTCGAGCGGCCCACTCGACTGCAGCGGCAGATGGAAGTCGCACCCCTGCGCGGCGGCCAGAAGCTCGATGCCGATCACTGCCGTCGCATTCTCGATCATGCCGATCAGCCGCCGCGCACCGTGCGCGGCCATCGACACGTGGTCTTCCTGGTTCGCCGACGTCGGAATGGAATCGACGCTCGCCGGATAGGCTTTCTGCTTGTTCTCCGAGACGAGCGCGGCCGCCGTCACCTGCGGAATCATGAAGCCGGAGTTCAGCCCGGGCTTCGGCGTCAGGAACGCCGGCATGCCCGACAGCGCCGGATCGACCAGCATGGCGATGCGCCGCTCCGAGAGAGATCCGATCTCGCAGACGGCGAGCGCGATCATGTCGGCGGCGAAAGCCACCGGCTCGGCGTGGAAATTGCCGCCTGATAGTGCCGTATCGTCCTCGGCGAAGATCAGCGGATTGTCGGTGACGCCGTTCGCTTCCGTCTCCAGCGTCGCCGCCGCCTTGCGCAGCACGTCGAGGGCCGCGCCCATCACCTGCGGCTGGCAGCGCAGGCAATACGGGTCCTGCACGCGGTCGTCGCCGACGCGGTGCGACTCGCGGATCGCACTGCCCGCCATCAATGTCCGCAGCGCCTCCGCCGTCTCGATCTGCGTCCTGTGTTTTCGCAGCAGATGGATGCGCGGATCGAACGGCGCGTCGGAGCCGCGCGCCGCGTCGGTCGACAGCGCGCCGGTGACCAGCGCCGACTGGTAGAGAACCTCCGCCTCGAACAATGCCGCCAGTGCATAAGCTGTGGAAAACTGGGTGCCGTTGAGCAGCGCCAGGCCTTCCTTGGCGCCCAAGGTCAGCGGCTTAAGTCCATGAGTTACAAAGGCAATCTGTGCCGGCACCCGTCCATGCGGCGTAAAACATTCGCCGACCCCAATCATCACCGCAGTCATGTGGGAAAGCGGTGCAAGATCGCCCGAAGCGCCGACCGAGCCCTGTGCCGGCACGACCGGGATCACGTCGGCGGCGATCATGGCTTCCAGAAGGCGGACCGTCTCCTCGCGCACGCCCGACGCGCCTTGCGACAGGCTCGCCAGCTTCAGCGCCATCATCAGCCGCGCAATCTTCTCCGGCATCGGCTCGCCGGTGCCGGCCGCATGAGACAGCACAATGTTCTTCTGCAGTGTTTCGAGGTCGGCCGCCGGAATGCGGACGCTTGCGAGTTTGCCAAAGCCGGTGTTGATGCCATAGACCGGCTCGCCCTTCGCGACGATACGCGCGACAGCCTCAGCGCTCGCCTTGATGTTGGGCCAGCACGCCGCATCGAGTTTCGGCGTCGCGCCGCGATAGATGGCGCGCCAGTCATCAAGCGACGCGCTACCGGGCGTCAGCACGAGTTCGGTCATTGTCCTCTCCAGACGCGCTGATGCAGCGGATTGAAGCCCATGCGGTAAACGAGTTCCGCCGGGCGCTCGATGTTCCAGATGGCGAGGTCGGCCCATTTGCCAGCCTCAAGCGTGCCGGCCTCGTTCTGCAATCCCAGCGCCCGCGCGGCCTCGCGTGTGACGCTGGCCACGCATTCGTCGACCGTCATGTGAAACAGCGTCGCCGCCATGTTCATCGTCAGCAGAAGCGATGTCAGCGGCGAGGTGCCAGGGTTGCAGTCCGTCGCGACAGCCATCGGAACCTTGTGCTTGCGGAACAGGTCGACCGGCGGCTTTTTCGTCTCGCGGATGAAATAAAAGGCGCCGGGCAGGATCACGGCAACGGTGCCGGCCTTCGCCATCGCGGCGGCGCCCGCCTCGTCGGTGTATTCGACGTGGTCCGCCGACAGCGCGCCGTAACGCGCCGCGAGCGCCGCACCGCCGAGGTTCGAGAGCTGGTCGGCATGCAGTTTCACGGGCAAACCGAGCTCCCGCGCCTTGTCGAAGACGCGCGCAATCTGCTCCGGCGAGAAGGCGATCCCCTCGCAGAATCCGTCGACCGCATCGGCCAGCCCTTCGGCGGCGATCGCCGGCAGCATCTCGTCCGCGACCTTGGCGATGTAGGCGTCCTTGTCGCCATGCGCTTCCGGTGGCAGCGCATGCGCGCCAAGGAAGGTGGTCTTAACCGTAACGTCGCGCTGCTCGCCGAGACGCCGTCCTGCCCGCAACGATTTCGCCTCGTTCTCCAGGTCGAGCCCGTAGCCGGACTTCACCTCCACCGTGGTCACGCCTTCCGCGATCAGTGCATCGAGGCGTGGCAGGGTCTGCCGTACCAGTTCGTCTTCACTCGCAGCCCGCAGTGACTTCACCGACGAGACGATGCCGCCCCCTGCCCGCGCCACTTCTTCATAGGTGGCGCCGGCCAGCCGCATCTCGAACTCGTTGGCGCGGTTACCCGCATGCACGAGGTGTGTGTGACAGTCGATCAGGCCGGGTGTGATCCAGCGGCCATCACAGTCGATGATTTCAGTCGCTTCGCTGACTGGTAGATCCGCTTCAGGTCCAGCGAAAACGATCTTGCCGTCCTTCGATGCGACCGCACCGTTCTCGACAATTCCCAGTCCCGGCCCGGCAAGCGTCGCAAGGCGCGCATTGCGCCAGATGCGGTCCGCTTTTTTTCCGGATGTCGCCAAGACGATTTCCTTCCCGATTGATCTTTATGTATAGACATATTAGAACGGAAAGCAAGCGCGGGCGACGACCCTTTTCGCATCGGGAAGCGACATGACCACACTCTTCGCGGACACGGCACTGACGCCAGAGGGCTGGCGGTCGAACGTCCGCTTAGTCGTCGCCGGCGGCAAAATCTCTTCCGTCGAAATCGACGCGAAACAGCAGTCCGGTGACGAGCGTTACGCCATTCTCCTGCCGGCGATGCCGAACCTGCACAGCCACGCCTTCCAGCGCGCCATGGCGGGCCTTGCCGAAACGCGCGGACCGGGTGCCGACAGTTTCTGGAGCTGGCGCGAGACGATGTACCGCTTTGCGCTGGCGCTGACGCCGGACGAGGTCGAGGCCATCGCCGCGCAGCTTTACGTGGAGATGCTTGAAGCCGGCTTCTGTCGTGTCGGTGAGTTCCACTATCTGCACCACGACCGCGACGGGCGGCCTTACGCCAACATCGCCGAGATGGCGGAGCGCATCGCCGCCGCTTCAGGAGAGACCGGCATCGGCCTCACCATGCTTCCGGTGTTTTACGCGCATGCCGGGTTCGGTGGACAGGCACCGGGCGACGGCCAGCGCCGATTCATCAACGATCTGAATCAGTTCGGCCGACTGCTTGAAAAGACTCGCGAATCCGTTCGCGCGCTGAATCAAGCCGTCGTCGGTGTCGCGCCACACAGCCTGCGTGCCGTGACGCCTGAAGAACTTCACGCAGTGATTCAACTTGCTGACGCCAACCCCATCCACATCCACGTCGCCGAGCAGACCAAGGAGGTCGAGGATTGCCTCGCCTGGTCGGGCAGCCGGCCGGTCGAGTGGCTCCTCGCCAACGCGCCGGTTAATGAGCGCTGGTGCCTGATCCATGCGACGCACATGACCGAGGTCGAGACGGAGGCCACCGCGAGAACTGGCGCGGTCGCAGGGCTCTGCCCGATCACCGAGGCCAATCTCGGCGACGGCACGTTCAACGCGCCAATGTTCCTGCAGCATGGCGGCCGGTTCGGCGTCGGCTCGGACTCCAACGTGCTCATCGGCATCGCGGATGAACTCCGCCAGCTCGAATACTCGCAGCGCCTCGCCCATCGTCAGCGCAACGTGCTCGCCCCCGCCAACACGTCCAACGGCCGCACACTTTACGACGCGGCGCGCGTGGGCGGCTTGGCCGCGCTCGGTGCCCACGCATCTGAGATCGCGGTTGGAGCGCCGGCCGACGTCCTCTCGCTCGACCCGGCACACCCGACGCTTGCCGGCAAATTCGGCGACGCGATCCTCGACGCCTGGATCTTTGCCGGTGGCGCTGATGTCGACTGCGTCTGGGTCGGCGGCAAGAAACAGGTCGTCGCCGGCCGCCACATCGCCCGTGACGCCATCGCCGCTCGTTACCGCAAGACGATGATTGCGCTCATGGAGCGCTTCTGATGAACGTCCGCCCGGCCTCGCTGCACCAGCGCATCCTCGACGACATCAGCGGCCGCATCCTGTCCGGCGCCTGGCCGCCCGGGCACCGTATCCCGTTCGAGCACGAGCTGACCGAAGAGTATGGCTGCTCGCGCATGACGGTGAACAAGGCGCTGTCCGAACTCGCCCGGACCGGGCTGATCGAGCGCCGCCGCCGTTCTGGTAGCTACGTCACCCGCCCGCGCAGCCAGGCCGCGGTGCTGGAGATCCACGACATCCGCACTGAGGTCGAAGCGCTCGGTCTGCCCTACCGCTACCAGCTCGTCACCCGCGAGAAGCGCGCGGTCTCGGACACTGAGTCCGAGACCTCAGGTTTGCCGGAAGACATCAAAGTTGTCGCGCTGGAATGCCAGCACTTTGCCGGGAAGCAGCCGTTCTGCCTGGAAGAGCGCCTGATCAATCTGGCCGCCGTGCCCGACGCGGCGAGCGAGACGTTTGCCGAGATCGCACCCGGCCCATGGCTGATCGGCCATGTGCCGTGGAGTGCCGCCGAGCACACGATCCGTGCGGTTGCCGCCGATGCCCGCGCCGCGAAAGCGCTCGGCATTCCGCGCGGGGCGGCGTGCCTGATCGTCGAGCGCCGCACCTGGAGTGCCGATGAACCGGTGACGTTCGTGCGGCTCACCTATGCGGGCGAGAGCCACGCGCTCGTCGCCCGCTTTGCGCCGCAGCGCTAGGTCAGATCGCCGCCGTAATAATGATCTCGACCTTGTACTTCGGGGCGGCGAGCTTGGCCTCGCCGGTGGCGCGCGCCGGCGCATTCGGGCCATCGACCCACTTGTCCCAGACCGAATTCATCTCGGCAAAGTTCTTCATGTCGTCGAGCCAGATGATCGCCTGAAGCAGTTTCGACTTGTTGGTACCGGCTTCCGCCAGCAGCCTATCTACCTCGGCGAGAATGTCCTTCGTCTGCTCGGCGACTGTTTCGCCATCGCCGACCTGGCCGGCGAGATAGACGGTGTTGCCGTGAATGACCGCCTGGCTCATGCGGGGTCCAGCTTCGATGCGGCGAATGCTCATGGTATTTTCTCTCCAGTGAAAATCCTAACGAAAACGGTCCGGCGACAGGGCCGGCACGATCTCATCAAGCCCGGCGGGCGGCGTCGCGCGCCTTATGAGCGAGCCAGCCAGCCGTGACAAGCCGGGCGCGGTCTGAATTCCATAACCGCCCTGCCCCGCCAGCCAGAAAAATCCGTCCGCCGTCCGGTCGAAACCGGCGACCGGCGTGCGATCCGGCGCAAAGGTTCGCAGCCCCGCCCAGCTCCGCTCCACGCGCGTCACGGGCGTGGTCACCGCCTGCTCGAAGCGACTCAGCCCCTCGGCAAGCACCATGTCGTCGGCGAACGCGTCGTGCGGCTCGACGGGATCCTCTTCCGACGGCGAGACGAGCAGCCGGCCGCCATCCGGCTTGCAGTACCAGCGCTCGGCCGCGTCGCCGAACAGCGGCCAGTGTTTTGTGTGGAAGGTCTCCGGCGCCGGCAACACGGCCATCGACCGCCGCATCGGCTGCAGGCCGACTCGCATCAGTCCCGCCAATTCCGCAACCGTATCCGCCCACGCACCCGCTGCATTGACGATCACCTTCGCCTCGACGCGCGCTTTTGCCGTTTCGATCCTCCAGACTCCACCGGCCCATTCAGCGCCGGTCATCGGCGCATCCATGACGAGGTCCGCTCCCAATGCCTTCGCCTGCTTCAGCCAGCCCTGATGGAGTGCTGCGACGTCGATGTCCTGCGAATCCTTTTCGTACGCTGCGACGGCGATTGTTTCGCGCCGAAGGATCGGCACCAGCGCGACTGCCTGCTCTGGCGAAAGCTCCTGCAAGCCCTCGTCCTCGGCCATCAGCTTCCGGTGGTGATCAAGCCCATCCTCATCGGCGACGAACAGACAGCCGCGCGGCGTCAGCAGCGGGTTCGGAAAGAGCTTCTTGTCGGCATCGGCATACCAGTTCGCGCTAAAACGGTTCAGCGCGCGGATGGGCGCGTTGCCGTAGTTCTGGATGAAGATCGCCGCGGAGCGCCCGGTCGTATGATAGCCGGGCCGATCCTCCATCTCGATCAGCACGGTGCCGTAGTCACGCGCGACATCGGCCGCGAGGCCAGCGCCGGCGATGCCCGCGCCAATGATCGCTATGTCGGCCTTGATCGTTTCATTCATCTGGCTTCCGCCTGCCCTCTCACCGTGAGAGGAACGAGGCTTACGAGAAAGAGCACCAGGGCTGCAACCACGATCGACGGGCCGGACGGCGTATCGAAGCGAAACGAGCCGAACAATCCGGCGATCACCGACGCCGCGCCGATCAGCGCAGCGAGCACAGCCATCATTTCAGGCGTCGCAGAAAAACGCCGCGCCGTCGCGGCGGGCACGATCAGCAGTGCGGTGATGAGCAGAATGCCGACGATCTTCATGGCGATGGCGATGACCGCCGCCATCAGCAGCATGAAGACGATGCGCGTGCGCTCGGGCTTCAGCCCTTCCGCTTCCGCCAGCTCGACCGACACTGTCGCGGCAAGCAGTGGCCGCCAGAGCCAGGCGATCACCGCGACGACAACGACACCGCCGCCATAGATCAGTGCGAGATCGGTCCTCGACACCGCAAGGATGTCGCCGAACAGGAAACCCATCAGGTCGACGCGCACCCAGCTCATGAAGGCGATCGCCACGAGGCCGAGCGCCAGCGTCGAATGCGACAGGATGCCGAGCAGCGAATCCGTCGACAGCGCGTCGCGCCGCTGCAGCAGGATCAGCGCCGCGGACACGAGCGCCGCCACGATCAACACGCCCGCCGTCAGGTTGATCTCGAGCAGAAGCGCCAGCGCCACGCCGAGCAGCGCCGAATGCGCCATCGTGTCGCCGAAATAGGCCATGCGCCGCCAGACGATCAGGCAGCCAAGCGGGCCGGCCGTCAGCGCCACACCGACGCCGGCCAGGATGGCGCGCGTGAAGAAATCATCGAGCATGACGATGCTCCCCACGCGTGTGATCGTGGTGCCCGTGGTCATGGTCATGGTGATGATCGTGACCACCGCCATGCTCATGATCGTGATGATGCCCGTCGTCGGGGTGGCAATGATCGGTCACCGACCCATCCGCATGCTGCACACGCCCGCCCGGCAAATGCGTGTGATCGTGATGGTGACGGTAGATCGCGAGCGAATCCGCCGCGCGCGTCCCAAACAGTTTTAGGTATTCCGGGCTGGTCGCCACGGAGTCCGGCGTGCCCGAGCAACAGACGTGGCCGTTCAGGCAGATCACTGTATCCGTGCCCGCCATCACCACATTCAGATCGTGCGAGATCAGCAGAATGCCGCAGCCGGTCGTGTCGCGCACGCTGCGGATCAGTTCGTAGAGCGCCACCTCGCCGGTGAAGTCGACGCCCTGAACCGGCTCGTCCAGCACAAGCAGGTCGGGTTTGCGCGCGAGAGCTCGCGCCAGCAGCGCACGCTGAAACTCGCCGCCGGACAGTGCCTGCACCTCCGCCTTGGCAAGATGCGGAATGCCGACGGCGGCCAGCGCCGCATCGATCTCTGTCTTTGACAGCGGCGCGGTCAGCGACATCAGCCGCTCGACGGTCAGCGGCATCGTCCAGTCGACCGCAAGCTTTTGCGGCACGTAACCGACGCGCAGGCCGGGCGCGCGGGCAACCGTCCCCTCCGTTGGCTTCAGCACGCCGGTGACGACCTTCGCCGTTGTGCTCTTGCCTGAGCCGTTCGGGCCGATCAGGGTCAGGATCTCCCCGCGCCGAAGCGTCAGATCGACGCCGCGCACCGTCCAGCGGCCGGAGCGGAACACACCGACGCCGCTCAGCGCGACCAGGGTCTGCGCCTCCTTCAGCGGCTGAGCGTCCATGAAAAAATCTCCGGTGTCTTGGGTTGCCAGCGCATATGGCACACGTTATAGCATAACACAATTGATGTAATAACATTACATCTGGCCGAACTGCACGGCGACTGGAGAGATCTGCATGCGCATCGTCCCCGCCCTCCTCGCTTCAACGACGCTCTTCGCGGCTTCACAGGCCAGCGCGATCGAGGTCGCGGCGTCGATCAAGCCGGTCCATTCGCTGGTTTCGGCTGTAATGGAAGGCGTCGGCACGCCGTCGCTGATCGTTTCCTCGACCGGCTCCGAGCACGCCTACAGTCTGAAGCCGTCCGAGGCGCAGGCGCTCGACAGCGCAAACGTCGTCTTCTTCGTCGGCCACGGCATGGAAACCTTTCTCGAAAAGCCGCTGGAGACGCTTGCGGCTGACGCGAAGGTCGTCGCCCTAGAGGACCTTTCCGGCATCGAAAAGCTCCCCTTCCGCGAAGGCGGGCCGTTCGAAGCGCATAAGCATGAGGAGCACGAACACGAAGAGCACGAGGGCGAAGATCATGCTCACGCGCACGATGCAGATGAGCACGCCGATCACGCGTTCGACCTGCACTTCTGGCTTGACCCGGTGAACGCGAAAGCCATCACCGACGGCATCGCGGATGCGCTCGCCGAGGCCGATCCGGCGAACGCCGAGCGCTATCGCGCCAACGCCGAAGCTTATGGCCAGCGGCTCGACGAACTCACGACCGAACTCACCGCCACGCTGGCGCCGGTCAAGGGCAAACCCTTCATCGTCTTCCATGACGCCTATCAGTATTTCGAGACGCGGTTCGGCCTGACCGCCGCCGGCTCGATCACCGTCAATCCGGAAGTCGCGCCCGGCGCACAGCGCGTCGGCGAGATCCAGGCGAAGGTGCGCGAACTCGGCGTGACTTGCGTCTTCTCCGAACCTCAGTTCGAGCCAAAACTTGTCGATACCGTGATCGAAGGATCCGGAGCACGCACCGGTGTGCTCGATCCGCTCGGCTCGGCTCTCGCGGATGGCCCTGACCTCTATCCGCAGCTCCTCCGCGATTTGGCGAATTCGCTGAAGTCCTGCCTCTCGCAGGAGAGCTGATCGCTCGACATTCCGCCGCGCCTCCCTATAAGAATTGACGGCTTCGGTCGTTTCCAACATACTCGGTAGTATGTCGGTCGCAAGGGAGGTGCGGCGGTGGCGTTTGCGCGCGTCAATGATGTCGTTCTGCACCATGATGTGACCGGCGATCCTGCGCGCCCGCCGCTGGTCTTTGCCAATTCGCTCGGCACAGATTTCCGCATCTGGGACGGCGTCGTCGCGCGGCTGAAAGACCGCTACCGCATCGTCCGTTACGACAAGCGCGGCCATGGCCTGTCCGAAGGCACGCCAGCGCCCTACGCGCTGACCGATCACGTCGACGACCTCGCCGCCCTGCTCAATCATCTGAAGATCGAGCGCACCGCGATCGTCGGCCTCTCCGTCGGCGGTCTCATCGCGCAAGGGCTCGCTGCCCGCCGTCCCGACCTCGTCGCCGCGCTGGTGCTTTCCAACACCGCGCACAAGATCGGCACCAATGAAAGCTGGAACACGCGCATCGACACGGTGAAGACGAAGGGCATTGGCGCCATCGTCGATGCCGTCATGAAGCTCTGGTTCACGTCCGCCTATTGTGCGCCAGACAATGCCGACTTCGTCGGCAGCCGCACCATGCTGCTGCGCACCGACGTCGAAGGTTACATCGGAACGTGCGCGGCGATCCGCGATGCGGACCTGACTGAATCCACGCGCGCGCTTCAGGTGCCCGTGCTGTGCATCGTGGGCGACCAGGATGGCTCGACGCCGCCCGACTTGGTGCGGTCCATGGCGAACCTCATCAAGGACGCGGACTTCCGCGTCATCGAGAACGCCGGGCACATTCCAAATGTCGAGCGGCCCGATGCGGTCGCGGATCTGATCGGTGCATTTCTGAAACAGGCGCGTTACGCCTGAATGATTGAGCCGCATTCGCGGCCTGGGAGGATTTTTGATGGCTGAGACTGTGCGGGTTTCGCGCGAGGGCGACGTTGCTGTCGTCACATTGGACAACCCGCCGGTGAATGCGCTGAGTTTTTCGTTGCGCGCGCCGCTCGCCAGGGCGCTGGAGGAATTGCGCGACGACAAGGGCGTGGCGGCGGTCGTGCTCACCTGCTCCGGCCGCACCTTCGTCGCCGGCGCCGACATCACCGAGTTCGGCAAGCCGATGCAGTCGCCGGACCTTGGCGACCTCGTGAAGCTGCTCGAGACGTTCGCGAAACCGACGGTGGCGGCAATCCACGGCACGGCGTTGGGCGGCGGGCTGGAACTCGCCATGGGCTGCATTTTTCGCGTTTCGGACGCGGGCGCGAAGTTCGGCCTGCCCGAGGTGAAGCTCGGCATCCTGCCCGGCGCTGGCGGCACGCAGCGCCTGCCCCGCCTGATCGGTCCGATCAAGGCGGTGAAGATGATTGTCTCCGGCACGCCGATCGGCGCAAAGGAAGCGCTCTCCAACGGTCTGGCCGACGCGGTGTTCGACGGCGATCTGGTGAAAAACGCCGTTGCCTTCGCTGGCGCCAGGGCCACGGAAGGCTCGCCGCTCGTCAACGTACGGGACCGCGAGGACAAGCTCACCGCAGCGAAGAATGACCTCGCCGGCTTCGATGCCGAGGTCGCCGAACTTCTGAAGAAGTCGCGCGGGCTCGATGCGCCTGTCTTCTGCGCCCGTTCCGTTCGCAACACACTGACCATGCCGTTTGCCGAAGGGCTCGCGACCGAGCGGAAATACTTCATCGAGCTGGTGCTGGGCGACCAGTCGAAAGCGCAGCGCCATCTCTTCTTCGCCGAGCGTGAGGCCGCGAAGGTTCCGGGCGTCGGCAAGGATGTTCAGCCGCGCGAAATCAGACGAGTCGGCGTCATCGGCGCCGGCACGATGGGTGGCGGCATCGCCATGTCCTTCGTCAATGGCGGCTTGCCGGTCACACTGCTGGAGATGAGCGAAGAGGCTTTGAAGAAGGGCCTCGGCACGATCGAGAAAAACTACGCGATCTCGGTCTCGCGCGGGTCCATCACCGAGGACGCCAAAGCGAAACGCATGGCGCTGTTCACCGGCGCGACCAACTACGCCGACCTGAAGGACTGCGACCTGATCGTCGAGGCGGTCTTCGAGGAGATGGCGGTCAAGAAGGACGTTTTCCGCAAGCTCGACACGATCGCAAAACCTGGCGCTATCCTTGCCAGCAACACATCCTACCTCGACGTAGACGACATCGCGGCCTTCACGGGCAGGCCGCAGGATGTGCTCGGCATGCACTTTTTCTCGCCGGCCAACGTGATGAAGCTGCTGGAGATCGTACGCGGAAAGAAAACCGCGCCGGATGTGCTTGCCAGCGCACTCGCGGTGGCCAAGAAGATCGCCAAGGTCCCCGTGGTTGTCGGCGTCTGCCACGGGTTTGTCGGCAACCGCATGCTCTCCGCCCGCTCGGACGAGTCCGAGGCGCTGCTGCTGGAGGGCGCAACGCCGGAGCAGATCGACAAAACCTTCACCGATTTCGGCTGGCCGATGGGGCCGTTCCAAATGGCCGATCTCGCCGGCCTCGATATTGGCTGGCGCAACCGCAAATCGCTCGGCCGCACGGCGATCATCGCCGATCCGCTCTGCGAGGAAGGCCGTTACGGCCAGAAGACCGGCAAGGGCTTCTATCTCTACGAGAACGGCTCGCGCAAGCCGACGCCCGATCCGGCTGTCACCAGGCTGATCGAGGACAAGGCACGGGAGCGCGGCGTCAACCGTCGCACCATCACCGATGAGGAAATCGTCGAGCGCACGATCTACCCGATGATCAATGAAGGCGCGAAGATCCTCGAGGAAGGCATCGCCGCCCGCTCCTCCGACATCGATATCGTCTGGGTCAACGGTTACGGCTTCCCGGTTGGCAAAGGCGGACCGATGTTCTTCGCCGAGCTCCAGGGCCTGAAGAAGATCGTCGAGCGCCTCGACCACTGGCACGGCAAGACCGGCAAGGCCGTGTTCCAGCCCTCCGCGCTGCTGCGCGAGCTCGCCGAAGCCAGCGGCACCTTTGCCGGAGCGGTCGGAGCCGCGGCGTGAACCATCCGGCCGCGAGAGCCACGCCGCCGCCCTGGGCGAAGTCTTACCCGCCCGGCCAGTCGCCTGATGTGCGGCTCGACACCTGGCCAGTGCATTCGCTTATCGAGCGCTCCGTCGAGCGCTGGAGCACGCGCGACGCTTTTGTCTTCCGCGAGAGATCCATCACCTATGCCGAGCTGAAGCGCGAGGTCGACCGCGCGGCCACCGGTTTCGTCCGCGCCGGCATCGGCGCCGGATCGCGCGTCGCATTGCTTTTGCCGAATACGCTCTATCACCCGCTCGCTTTCTTCGGCGCGCTGAAAGCCGGCGCCACGATCGTCCACCTGTCGCCGCTCGACGGCCCGCGCGTCATCGCGCACAAGCTTACTGACAGCGGCGCGCGCACCGTTATCACCACCAACATCGGCGAGCTCGCGATCGTGGCGGCAAAACTCCTCGATGCCGATCTGATCGACCGCCTCATCGTCGCCGACGACGCGGCCTTCGGCCCCTCGCCGCTCACCGGCCCCCTGCCCTCGGACGACCGCATCACGGCCTGGGCCGACTTCGTCTCCGGCGAGCCCGCCGAATTCCCGCCGGACGACCTGAACCGGCTGGCGCTGATCCAGTACACCGGCGGCACCACCGGATTGCCGAAAGGCGCGATGCTGACGCACGCCAACCTGTCGGCGGCGCAGAGCGCCTACACGCTCTGGTCGCGCGCGGAGAACCTTGCCCAGCCTGGCGAGGAGCGCGTCCTGCTCGTGCTGCCGCTCTTCCACATCTACGCGCTCTCATCGGTGATGCTGCGCGCCGTCGCCGACGGACAGACAATGGTCATCCACACCCGCTTCGACCCCGAAGCTGCACTCGCCGAAATCGAGCGCGGCGTCAGCGTGTTCCCCGGCGTGCCGACCATGTGGATCGCCATGATGGCGCTTCCCGGCTTCGAGACTCGCGACATCGGCAGCCTGCGCTACTGCGCCTCCGGCGGCGCGCCATTGCCGGTCGAGGTTGCGCGCAAGCTGAAAGCGATGACCGGCATCGAGCTGCTCGGCGGCTGGGGCATGACCGAGGCGTCACCGGCCGGGATCAACATTCCGAAGGGCTGGCCGCAAAAGGCCGGCACGATCGGCCTGCCGCTGCCCGGCATCTATGTCGATATCGTCGCGCTCGACGATCCGTCGCGTGTGCTGGCGCCCGGCGAGGTCGGCGAGTTGCGCATTTTCGGACAGAACGTCATGCAGGGCTATCTCAACTGCGCGGCCGAGACTGCCGAGTCCTTTTCCGACGGCGGCTTCCTCACCGGCGATATCGGGTACATGGACGAAGACGGCTTCTTCTTCATCGTCGATCGCAAGAAGGACCTCATCATCTCGGGCGGCTACAACGTCTATCCGCAACTGGTCGAGCAGGCGATCTACGAGCATCCCGACGTCGAGGAGGTGCTGGTCATCGGCGTGCCCGACACCTATCGCGGCGAGTCGGCCAAGGCTTTCATCAAGTTGCGCAGCGGCGCCGAGCCGCTCGCCCTCGAAACCCTGCGCGACTTCCTGAAATCGCGCGTCGGCCCGCACGAAATGCCGCGCGCGCTGGAAATCCGCACCGCATTGCCGCGCACCGCGGTGGGAAAACTTTCCAAACTCGAACTGAAACGTGAGGAAGCCGAGCGGGCGATGCCTGCCAGGGCGTCCTGAACAGAGGGAATTTCCATGGTCGATGCCGTCATCGTCTCCACCGCCCGCACGCCGATCGGCAAAGCCTATCGCGGCGCGCTCAACGACACCTCCGGCGCGGCACTTGGCGCGCACGCCATCCGCCACGCGCTGCAACGCTCCGGCGTCGAGGCGGGCGAGATCGAGGATGTCATCATGGGCTGCGCCATGCAGGAAGGCACGACGGGCCTGAACGTCGCACGCCGTGCGCTGCTCGCGGCCGGCCTGCCCGTCACGGCCGCCGGCACGACGATCGACCGCCAGTGCTCGTCCGGCCTGCAGTCGATGGCGCTGCTCGCCAACGCCATCCGCAATGACGGCGTGCCGGTCGGCATCGCCGGCGGGCTGGAATCGATCAGCCTGGTGCAGAACGAGCACCGCAACGTCTATCGGCTGAAGGACGAGGCGCTGGAGAAGATCGCGCCGGCCATCCTGACGCCGATGATCGACACGGCCGAAATCGTCGCCAAGCGCTACAATATCTCGCGCGAGGCGCAGGACGCCTACGCGCTGGAAAGCCAGAAGCGTGTCGCCGCCGCGCGCGAAGCTGGCCGCTTCGCGAAAGAGATCGCGCCGATCAAGGCGACCATGGCCGTCGTCGACAAGGAGACCAAGGCGATCAGCCACAAGGAGCTGGAGCTGGCGCATGACGAAGGCCCGCGCGCCGACACCACCGCTGAAGGGCTTGCCTCGCTGAAGCCCGTACGCGAGGGCGGCGTGATCACCGCCGGCAACGCATCGCAGCTTTCCGACGGCGCGTCCGCACATGTCATGATGAGTGACAAGGAAGCGACGCGCCGCGGTCTGACCCCGCTCGGCATCTTGCGCGGCTTCAACGTCGCCGGCTGCGAGCCGGACGAGATGGGTATCGGCCCGGTCTTCGCCGTGCCGCGCCTGCTCGAGCGCCACGGCCTCAAGGTCGACGACATCGGCCTGTGGGAACTGAACGAAGCCTTCGCCGTGCAGGTGATCTATTGCCGCGACCGGCTGGGCATCGATCCTGCGAAGCTCAACGTCGATGGCGGCGCCATTGCCGTCGGCCATCCCTACGGCATGAGCGGCGCGCGGCTTGCCGGCCACGCGCTGATCGAAGGCAAGCGGCGTGGCGTGAAATACGCCGTCGTCACCATGTGCGTCGGTGGCGGCATGGGTGCCGCCGGCCTGTTCGAGATCAATTAGATGAAACACCCCTCACCGGTTCGCTTGCGTCGGCTTTGCCGCCGAGCGAACCACCTCTCCCCAGAGGGGAGAGGAACCCAAGCCGGAGAGGCGCCGGCATCGCGGCAGTTTTCCTCTCCCCTCTGGGGAGAGGTGGCCCGAAGGGCCGGTGAGGGGTCGAGGTCGAGATAACAAAGAGAGGCTGAAATGGACCTTCGCTTCACGCCCGAGGAAAACACTTTCCGCGAGGAGGTGCGCGCCTTCTTCCGCGACAACCTCCCCGAAAAGATCCGCCAGAAGCTGATCGACGGCGAAATGGTGTCGCGCGACGACTACGTCTTCTGGACGCGCGTGCTGAACGAAAAAGGCTGGGGCGCGCCGCACTGGCCGGCCGAATACGGCGGCACCGGCTGGGATCCGATGCGGCAGTACATCTTTCTCGAGGAGTCGCAAAAACACCCTGCCCCGCAGCCGCTCGCCTTCGGCGTCAACATGGTCGGCCCCGTCATCTACACCTTCGGCAATGAGGCACAGAAGCAGCGTTATCTCCCCGCGATCCTCAGCCTTGACGACTGGTGGTGCCAGGGCTTCTCCGAGCCCGGCGCCGGTTCCGACCTCGCGTCGCTGAAGACGAAGGCGGTGCGCGACGGCGACCACTACATCGTCAACGGCCAGAAAACCTGGACGACGCTGGCGCAATATGCCGACTGGATTTTCTGCCTTGTCCGCACCGATCCCGATGCGAAGAAACAGGAAGGCATCTCCTTCCTGCTGATCGACATGAAGACGCCCGGCATCGAGGTCCGCCCGATCGTCACCATGGATGGCGGCCGCGAAATCAACGAGGTGTTTCTGACCGACGTGAAAGTGCCGGTCGAGAATCTCGTCGGCGAGGAGAACAAGGGCTGGGACTACGCGAAATTCCTGCTCGGCAATGAGCGCACCAACATCGCCCGCATCGGCATGTCGAAGCAGCGCATCGCGCGCGTGCGCGAGCTTGCCGCGAAGGAGATGTCGAGCGGCCGGCCGCTGATCGAGGACCAGAAGTTCCGCGAGAAACTTGCCTCAGTCGAGATCGAGCTGAAGGCGCTGGAGATGACACAGCTCCGTGTCGTCGCGGCCGACGCCAAACGCGGCAAGACCGGCAAACCCGATCCCGCCTCCTCCTACCTCAAGATCAAGGGCTCGGAGATCCAGCAGGCGACCACGCATCTCCTGATGGAGGTGATGGGGCCTTACGCGATGCCTTACCAGACCGAGCCGGAGGACGGCTGGAACGAGCCGCCGATCGGCCCCGGTTACGGTGCGCAGGCCGCGCCCGTCTATTTCAATTTCCGCAAGGTCTCGATCTATGGCGGGTCGAACGAGATCCAGAAGAACATCATCGCCAAGGCGGTATTGGGGCTGTGATGTCAGTCTGTATCAACGAGGTCTTCGACCCGCACATCCAGAGCGCGGCTGAGCTTCAGCCACAATTCGATCGGACCCGTGCGCTTGCCGTTCTCGATGTCCGAAAAATAGTTCTGCGCAATACCGGCCTCTGCTGCCGCGGCAGCTTGAGTCAGACCACGACGCTTGCGCCAGAAGGCCAGAGGAGAAGCCGCTGCGACAAGTTCGCGAGTTTCTCTGGCACTCAGGCCTGTGACCTTTCCCGCACGATAGTCGGCGACGGCGCGCGTATGTTCCACCGCTTCGGTCAGGGCGTCCAGTTCCGCACGTGGCAGCACCGCCATCTCCTCGCCGCTCGGCGTCGTGAAATAATGCACGTTCATCGACCACTTCCTTCAATCATAAACGGAGCCGCGTGGCCCGATCTTGGTGACGATCATTTCCGTCCCGGTCTCCTCGAAGATCACTCGAAAATCGCCAACCCTCAGCCTCAGCGCCGTCGATCCCGTCAGCCGTTTAACATTGTTCGCCTGGGCTTCGGGTCTCTCCGCATAGGCCTCGATCTTGCCAATGATACGCTCCGCCTCCGTGCGATTTCGCCGGAGGAATTTCGCGGCGCCGGGCAGGATGACGACCGTCTTCATTCTCTATGATATCGCAGAATGCGATATTCTTGCAAGCAAAATGCGATAGCGAGACCCTAATGGACTTTGACCTCACTGAAGAACAGTCGATCCTGAAGGATTCGCTGGATCGTCTCTTTGCCGACACCTATGGCTTCGAGGCCCGCAGAAAGATCCTTGCCACACCGGAAGGCTGGAGCGCGGAGATGTGGACGCGTTATGCGGAGATGGGCCTGATGGCCCTGCCCTTTGCGGAAGAGGACGGCGGCCTCGGCGGTGGCCCAATCGAGACGATGATCGTCATGGAAGCGATGGGCAAGGCGCTGGCGCTGGAGCCGTATTTTTCGACGGTGGTGATTGGCGGCGGCTTCCTGCGCCTCGGCGGCGCCGAGCAGAAATCCGAACTCATTCCGGAGATCGCTTCAGGCTCGCTCAAGCTCGCCTTCGCGCAGGTCGAGAAGAATTCGCGCTACGACCTCCACCATGTGGAAACGACTGCTACGAAATCCGGCGCGGATTTTGTGCTGAGCGGCGCCAAAGGCGTCGTGCTGCATGGCGACAGCGCCGACAGGCTGATCGTCACCGCCCGCACGGCTGGCGGTGCGCGCGATGAGAACGGCATCGGCGTCTTTCTCGTCGACGCCAGTGCACCAGAAGTCACCCGCCGTGGTTATGTCATGCAGGACGGCCATCGTGGCGCGGAGATTTCCCTCGACAAGGCGCGCGGCATACCGCTCGGCGATCCCGAAAACGGCCTGCCGCTGGTCAACGCCGTCATCGATCAGGCGATCGCGGCGCTCGCGGCCGAATCCGTCGGCGTGATGTCGGCGCTGCATGCGCTGACCGTCGATTACCTCAAGGTGCGCAAACAGTTCGGCGCGCCGATCGGCCAGTTCCAGGTTCTGCAGCACAAGGCGGTCGACATGTATGTCGCGCTGGAGCAGGCGCGCTCGATCACGCTCTACGCGACCATGATGGCTGACATCGACGACGCGACCGAACGCGCGCGCGCCATGCATGCCGCCAAGGCCGAGATCGGCCACGGCGGGCGGCTGGTTGGCGAGAATGCCATCCAGCTGCATGGCGGCGTCGGCATGACGACGGAATATGCCGCCGGCCACTACTTCAAGCGCATGACCATGATCGACATCCTGTTCGGCGACAGCGGCTATCACCTGACGAAGCTCGCCGACGCCGGTGGGCTGCTCGCGGCTTAACGCTGGCTGCTCCCTCCCCCTTGAGGGGAGGGTGGCCAGCCGCAGGCTGGCCGGGTGGGGTACGTGCGGCAGCGCGCCGACCTCATTCTGCGACGTCGCAAGGTGGCGTGCGCTTCAGAAGCGACCCCACCCGGCTCCAGCGCCTCATTCGACAATCCCCTTCGCACGCACTAATTACAGCCTGCGCAGCAGGATTCTTTGCATGATCGAATTCACCCCCTTCCAGTCACTGTTCGGCGGCGTGCTCATCGGCCTTTCAGCCGTGCTCCTCATGGCTCTTCACGGCCGCATCGCCGGCATGACTGGCATCCTGTCCGGCGTCATTCCGCCGCTCGCGTCGGATTGGCAATGGCGCGCCGCATTTCTCGCCGGCGCGATTCTGTCACCGCTGGCCTATCTGCTTCTGGGCGGCTCGATTCCCTTCGAGGTCCCTGTCTCCACCGGCATGCTGATCGTCGGCGGCGTCATCGTCGGCATCGGCGTCAATTTCGGCAATGGCTGCCCGAGCGGGCATGGTATTTGCGGCATCGCGCGGCTCTCGCCGCGCTCGATCGCGGCGGTCGTCACCTTCATGATCACCGCCTTCATCACCGTCTACGTCGTTCGCCACGTGATCGGAGCCTGAGGCGATGAACAAGCTCGTTTCGGCATTCCTGATCGGCGGACTGTTCGGTCTCGGAATCGCAATTTCCGGCATGGCGAACCCCGCCAAGATCGGAAACTTCTTCGACGTCTTCGGCGCCTGGGACCCGAGCCTCGCCTTTGTGATGGGTGGCGGGCTCGTTACGGCCTTCATCGGCTACCGCATTGTTTTCGGCGCCCGCGCTGCCCCTGTGTTCGAATCGTCTTTTTCCCTACCCACGGCGAAGACCATCGACGCGCAACTGGTCGGCGGCGCGGCTCTGTTCGGCATTGGCTGGGGCATTGTCGGCTTCTGTCCCGGCGGTGCTATTCCCGCGCTTGGCCTGCTTCATCTGGAAACGCCGATCTTCCTCGCCGCTATGATCGCGGGCATAATCATTGCGCGGCTGATCAAGGGCAGATTGGCCCGGCCTGCAATTGCCTGACGGAGAACGATTATGGTCGAACCTGTTCCTTTCAAGCCGGATCTGTCGGTGAAACCCGAGGTTATCGGCTTCTTCGACAAGCAGACCAACACGATTTCCTATGTCGTCCGCGATCCTGCGTCGAAAGCCTGCACGGTCGTCGATTCCGTCATGGACATCGATTATGCGGCCGGCCGCATCACCAGCGATGGCGCCGACAGGATCGTCGAGTACATCAAGTCGAACGGCCTCTCCGTCGAGTGGATCATCGAAACCCATGTGCACGCCGATCACCTGTCTGGCGCGCCCTACATCCAGCAGAAGCTCGGCGGCAAACTGGGGATCGGCGAGAACATCACTGTCGTCCAGGAGACGTTCGGCAAGATCTTCAACGAGGGCACCGAGTTCCAGCGCGACGGTTCGCAGTTCGACAAGCTTTTCGGCGATGGCGACAGCTACACGATCGGCGCGATGACGGCCTATGTCATGCACACGCCCGGCCACACACCGGCCTGCATGACCCATGTCATCGGTGATGCCGCCTTCATCGGCGACACGCTGTTCATGCCCGATGGCGGCTCGGCGCGCGCCGATTTTCCCGGCGGCGATGCGCGCGTGCTCTATCGCTCGATCCAGCGGGTGTTGTCGCTGCCCGACGATACGCGGCTCTTCATCTGCCACGACTACGGGCCGAACGGCCGCGATATCAAATGGGAAACGACGGTCGGCATCGAGAAGGCGCACAACATCCATCTGAAAGACGGCGTGACGGAAGACGAATTCGTCGCCATGCGCGAGGCGCGCGACAAGACGCTGTCGATGCCGAAGCTCATCATCCCGTCGCTGCAGATCAATATGCGCGCCGGGCAGTTGCCTCCCAAGGACGAGAGTGGCAAGAGCTACCTGAAGGTGCCCGTCAACGGGCTGTAACAGTCGCCGCGCTACAGCAAATCCAGGAAAAGTGGATACCGGTTTTCCGTCCGGATTTGCGATAGAGCTAAGACTCCGGTGGAGGTGTCCCATGGAATATCGCCAGATCACGGACGACTATTCGGTTGCCGGCCAGATCAGCCCCGGCGATATCCCGGCCATCAAGGCGGCCGGCTTCAAGACCGTGATTTGCAATCGCCCGGACGCCGAGGATGGCGCGATCCCGCACGACCAGGTCGAGCAGGCGGCCAGGGCGGCCGGCTTGAAATTCCGTTACATTCCGGTGATCAGCGGCGCCATTACCCCGGAAAACGTCCAGGAGCAGGCCGAGGCTCTCGCCGACCTCGAAGCTCCCGTCTTCGCCTATTGCCGCTCCGGCGCACGCTGCACGAACCTCTTCATGATGGTTCAGCAGGCGCGAAGCTAAGAAGCAATTCCAGCAGAAGTGTCAGCGGTTCTGCGTTCGGAATTGCGGCTAAAAAACCAGCGGTCTCCAAAGGATTACCATTCGTGAGCACCATCACCGTCTCCGAGGCCGTCGAGGCCATCTACGCGTCGATCCGCAACGACAATGAGGAACTCGACGCGCACATTGCCGCGCTCAAGGCCGCGATGGCGCGTGAAGGCCTCAAGGAAGCCACCTTCGAAACCGCCAAGCTCGTCCAGCCGAACCGGCAGGGCCGCAAGCTGATGCAGTCCTACTTCAAGAAGAAGGGCGTGACGGTCGGGTTTGTGTGAACTGGCGAGGCCTTCGCGTCTTTGGCGTCATCCTTCGCCGTTCACGTCATCTTCGCCCTTTCACGTCATTCCGGGGCCGCGCAGCGGAACCCCGGAATCCAGAGCAGCGAAGATAACGAAATCCAACCGAGCACAAGACACGACCGCCGGCGACCTGGATTCCGGGTTCCGCTGCGCGGCCCCGGAATGACGGGCGCGACTGCTTCGCGCCTCAAAGCGGCAGCGCGCTGCTTTCTTTCAGCGTCTCTAGCACGATCGCCGTCTTCACATGCTGCACGGATTCGTGCGGCAGCAGCTCGCCGTTGACGAAGGCTGACAGCGATTTCAGATCCGGCGTCACGACCTTGAGAATGTAGTCCATCTCACCGGTCAGCGCGTGCGCTTCCTGCACCTCAGGCAAGCGCGCGACGAGTGCTGCGAACCGCTGCGCGTTGTCGCGGTTGTGGGTCGCCAGCGTCACAGTCACGATGTTCACCAGCGGGAAGCCAAGTTTTTCGCGATCGAGCACCGCCGCATAGCAGCGAACATAGCCCTCTTCCTCCAGCCGCTGTCGGCGTCGCGAGCATTGCGACGGCGACAGGTTCACGCGTTCCGAAAGGTCGTTGTTCGTGAGCCGCGAATCCTCCTGCAGCAGCGCGAGTATCTTGCGGTCGAAATCATCAACCTGCGCCAGATTCACGAAAATATCTCCGCTATTGCACGATTTGTGCGCCATGCTGGCAGTTTAAGCGTTTGAATGCAAGCACGATGCATGCGACCGGCGCTATCCTTCCCGGACTTGGTTTTACCCGCCCCGAGGAGGCCGCCATGGGTCCGTTCCCGCACGACGCACCGCCCGCAAAGATCAGCAAGAGCAACCCCGCCGGCACCGACGGTTTCGAATTCGTCGAATTCGCACATCCCGAGCCGGAGAAGCTCGCTGAGCTGTTCCAGAGGATGGGCTACGTCGCCGTAGCAAGGCACAAGACGAAGAACATCACCGTCTGGCGCCAGGGCGACATTAATTACGTGCTCAATGCCGAGCCTGGTTCGCACGCGATGAAGTTCGTCGAGAAGCATGGACCCTGCGCGCCGTCGATGGCGTGGCGCGTGGTCGATGCCAAGCACGCCTTCGATCATGCGGTGTCGAAGGGTGCCGAACCCTACACCGGCGACGACAAGGCGCTCGACGTTCCGGCGATCGTCGGCATTGGCGGGTCGCTGCTCTATTTCGTCGAGACGTATGGCGAAAAGGGTTCAGCCTACGACGCCGAGTTCGAATGGACCGGCGCGCGCAACCCGAAGCCGGAAGGCGTCGGCTTCTATTATCTCGACCACCTCACCCACAACGTCTATCGCGGCAACATGGACAAGTGGTGGGCCTTCTACCGCGAACTGTTCGGCTTCAAGCAGATCCACTTCTTCGACATTGACGGCCGCATCACCGGCCTGATGTCGCGCGCGATCACCAGCCCGTGTGGGAAAATCCGGATTCCGCTGAACGAGTCCAAGGACGACACAAGCCAGATCGCCGAGTACCTGAAGAAGTACAAGGGCGAAGGCATCCAGCACATCGCCGTCGGCACCGACGGCATCTACGACGCCACGGACAGGCTCGCCGGCAATGGGCTGAAGTTCATGCCGGGGCCGCCGGAGGTCTATTACGAGAAGTCGTTCGACCGCGTGAACGGCCATGACGAGCCGGTCGAGCGGATGAAGACGCACGGCATCCTGATTGACGGCGAAGGCGTGGTCGATGGCGGCATGACGAAGATCCTGCTGCAGATCTTCTCCAAAACCGTGATCGGCCCGATCTTCTTCGAATTCATCCAGCGCAAGGGCGACGAAGGCTTCGGCGAGGGCAACTTCCGCGCCCTGTTCGAGTCGATCGAGGAAGACCAGATCCGCCGCGGCGTGCTGAAAACGGACGCGGCGGCGTAAGCCCCGCGTTCCGGGGCGCGGCGGCCTAAGCCCCGCGTTCCGCTGAGGCGCGGAGTAGACCGCCGCCTGCCCTAATCCCATAGCATCGCGCCGAGGGCGCCGCCGCCCGACGAGGAACTGCCCGACATATATTTGGCGATCAGCTCCTTGACGTGGTTGTTGCGCGCGCCGGCGCTGTCGCCGCCCATCACCACGATGTAGAGCCGTTTTCCGCCGCGGCCGACCGAGGTGACGATGTTGTAGCCGGACGAGCGGATGTAGCCCGTCTTGATGCCGTCGACGCCCGGCACCCCCCCGATCAGTTCGTTGTGGCCGCGCACCACCCTGCCGCGATAGACGAAACTCTGCCTGGAGAAGTAGCCGAAATGGTGCGGGAAGCGGCTCCTCAGCGCCATGCCAAGCAGCGCCATGTCACGCGCCGTCGTGCGCTGTCCTTCGTCCGGCAGGCCTGAGGCGTTCTGGAACACCGTGCCGGTCATGCCGAGGCTGCGCGCCCTGGCCGTCATCTGCGCCGCGAACTGGCTTTCCGAACCGCCGAGGAACTCCGCCACCGCGACGGCGACGTCATTGCCCGACTTCACGGTGAGCGCGTTGATCGCCGTCTCGACATCGATCGTCTCGCCGCGCTTGACGCCGAGCTTCGACGGCGGCTGGCGACGCGCATTGTCCGAGAACGGTATCTCTGTCGCCTTCGACACGCGGCCCGAATCCACCGCCTCGAACAGCAGGTAGAGTGTCATCATCTTGGTGAGCGACGCCGGATAGCGCGTCGCGGACGCATTGGCCGCGTAGAGCGTGCGGCCGGTGCTGTCGACGACGATCGCGGCGTATTTCGACGATTGCGGCGGGATGATCGCGCGTTCGCGCGGCTGGGAGGAGACGCAGCCTGCGAGCAACGCGCCAGCCAGCGTCGTCAGCGCCGCGCGTCTTAAAAAGCCCTGCCCGATATCGTTTCTGAAAAGCCGCAAACGCCGGATTTCCCCGCAGAAACCGCACCGGTCCGCTCCCGGCGCACCGCCGAACTGCCCGAATTCGAGCCTGCGTGCAAGCTGCTCACTGGCATTTCGCGGCCTTGTGAACGCGGCTTTTGCCGCCTGTGTTGCGATTCTGTATTGCCATTGTCGCGCCGCAATCCCGGGTTGCTTTGCCCGAACGGCTTCCTTGGCGTCAGGCAGGGCGCTAGAAGACGCGAAAACGCCGGCCACACGGGCCGGCCGTTTCGGGCAGGCCATTCGGGGGTTTTGATGCCGGAAGAGATCGTCAACGCGTCGCAATCGCTGTTGCGCGCCTCCATGGTGCGCTCGGGCAAATGGGCGACCGGCATCGCCTTTCTCGGCGGCATCATCAGCGACATTCTGAACCCGCTGGCGCCGTTCGCGGCTTACATCTCGATGGCCGCCGCGGTGGCTGCGCTCGTCATCGCGATCGCCATCGTTTTCCGCCTGCTCGTCGTTGATAAGGGCGTGCCGGCGCTGATCTTCGCCACCACGGTCGCGGCGATCGCCGGCGGCATCTATGCGCTGCAGCAGCAGAACGAGGCGCAGGACGGGCTGATCGCCAACCTCGTGCCGGCCGTTGCCGATCTCCAGAAATCCGTCGGCATTGTCACGGCGAAAGTCGAGGAAATCCAGCAGACCGTCACTGAAACGCAGAAGACCGTCGAGGATGTCAAGAAGACGACCGACGAGGTGAAGGCCGGCCAGGAAGAGCAGGCCGCGAAGACCGAGCGCTTGCAGACCACCACCGAGGACCTGTCGAAAAAGACCGACGTCATCGCCGAGAATCAGGTGAAGCAGCAGGAGACGACCGAGAAGCTGGTCGAATCCTCCGAAAAGATCGCCGCCTCGATCGAGACCATCGCCGACGGTTTTGCCCAGCTCGCAACGCAGGGCGGCATCATCGCCGACCCCAAGACGCCGCAGGATCACTATCACAATGCGCGCGTGCATGAGCTGACCGGCGACATGCTGAATGCGCGCCGCGCCTATCTCGCCTTCGCCGAGTTCGACGTCGATGCGATCGACCCGTACATCCGCTTCGCCACGCTGCTGCGCGTGCAGGACGGCAAATCCGGCGCCCGCGAAGTGTTCGGCGTGCTCGCCGAAAAGAACAAGGCGCTGTCGGTGAAACTGGTGCACGCGCTGCAGTTCGACGATGCGCAGCGACCGGAAAAACTGCGCAACTTCATCGCCGCCAATCCGGAGTTCGCGCCGGCCTACTTCCTCTATTCGGAAGAGTTTTCCGAAGATCGCCTCGGCGTGCAGTCGCTCGCCGACAAGCGCAACGAGGCCGAGGCGCTGACCAAATTCCTCTCCTACGAGAAGGATGGCGGGCTGTTGAAATTCTACGTCGACCAGACGCTGCTCGCCGACTGGATCGACCGCGCCAACCGCCGCCTCGTCGCGTTGGGCAACGTCACCGACCCGTCGCTGTTCATGCCGAAGCTTATCTCGCAGCGCTCGAACGATAGCTGGATGATGACGGTGACGCTGTCGGAAGCCGCGACCGCGATCTCCTGGCGGCTCGGCAAGGATGGCCCGTTCACCGAGACCGGTTTTCTCCAGATGAACGACCAGCGCACGGGCAAGCCGATGCCGAACCCGAGCTTTGCGCTGCCGACCGACACGGCGGCCACCATCATCGCCATCAAATATCTCGACATTCGCGGCCAGGAGGCCGGACCGTTCGACATCGCGTTCACGCCGGAAGCCAGCCTGCAGGATTCGAACAAGCAGATCCTCGACCAGTTCTGGACGTCGTGGATCGCCTTCGACGCCAGCGGCAACCAGGGCAATATCTACTTCACGCACCTGACGTCGTATCGCTGCGCCATCAAGGAAGCCAAGTACGGGCTGAATGGCGGCGCCCTCACCGAGACGCTCGAAATGCCTGCCTGCAACATGGACGACCCCTACGCGCTGCCGGCCGATTTCATGCCGTACTTCAAGGTCGGCGAAGATGTGAAGTCGATGCAGGTGCAGCTCACCTATGTCGACGGCACGCAATCGGTGGTGCGGGAGTTCAAGCGGTAGGCATTGGCAAGCACTGCACGGTCCCACGCTCGCACTGCGTCTCACCGCCACATGGCTCAATACCTTCGCGTCAGCGAGTTTGCGTGCTAAGCGTGGGTCTGGAGGCGGGATGCTCGACCTGGCGGCACATCGGAAGGACCGGACGGTTGCGTTCGCCGCAGCCCTTGTCCTGCTGCTGCAAGCCTTCATCACCTCCTGGTCTTTAGCGGCCCCGCTCCACGATCCGCAGCTTGATGCGTTTGGAAACCCGCTATGCATCACCAGCGGCGATCGTGGCGTACATAGCCCTGCTGATACCCCCGGCAACACTCTCGATTGCTGCGCGCTCAGCTGCAGTTTGTCGTCCACCGTGTTGGCCGCCCCTACCTTCGACTCGGCGCCGGTACAGCATGATGCTGCCGGAAGGCTCATCGCGTTTCCGACCCGCGAACCCGCTCCGCCGGTCCGCGCGGAGCACGCAAGTGGCAGCCCGCGATCTCCCCCTCTGAAGGCATAAAACGCTTACGCCTCGTTCCCAACTGCGTTTATTGCCTCAAGCTGAAGCCATCCTCGTCGCTCGCAGATGCGAGCCGAAGGATGCACGGAGAGATATCATGACATCTGGAAAAATCCTGTCCGCCGCGGCCCTGCTCGCCTTTGCCACGTCCGCATTTGCACATGTGACCTTGGAAAAAACCGAAGCCCCGGTCGGCTCGACCTATAAGGCGGTGCTGCGCGTGCCGCATGGCTGCGACGGTGCCCCGACCAATGTCGTTCGCGTGCGGATTCCGGAAGGCGTGATCGGCGTAAAACCAATGCCCAAACCCGGCTGGACCCTCGAGAAGGTCAAGGGTAAGTACGAAAAGTCTTACGAGCTGTTCGGAACGCCTGTGTCCGAAGGCGTGAAGGAAGTCGTCTGGAGCGGCGGCAGCCTTGCCGACGACGAATATGACGAGTTCATCCTGCGCGGCACGATTGCCGGCGACCTTGAGGTTGGTGACACGATCTATTTTGCGGTGGTCCAGGAATGCCCGGACGGCAAGGCCGAACGCTGGATCGAGACACCGGCCGCTGGACAATCGAGCGACGATCTCGAGCTGCCGGCGCCGGGCGTAAAGCTTCTCGAAAAGACCCGCGGTCACTGAACCTCGAACGGGTGGCGTGACAGTCGTCGCGCCACCTATCGCCGGGAGGCTTTTCGGTGCCGTCGATTGCGACACTCCTGATCCGCGCACAAAAGATCGCGCTGCTTTCGGTTCTGGCATTTTTGCTTCAGACCGTGAGCGCGTGGTCGCACGCATCCTTGAATGCAACCGTGCCGGCGGACGGCTCGGTCATGGAAGCATGGCCGGAGAGCTTTACGCTGACGTTCAGCGAACCTGTCGCGCCGCTGGCCTTCAAGCTCGTGATGCCCGACGGGTCTTCCCAGGCGCTCGACCGCGTGAAGGCCGATGGTAATGTCGTATCGATCGAGGCGCCCGGGAATGGCGCGCGCGGCACGCATGTCCTGAGCTGGCGTGTGGTGTCGGAAGACGGCCATCCCATCGGCGGCTCGATCGTCTTCTCAATCGGCGAAGCAGGTGTGCGGCCACCGTCAACAGCCGCCGAGGTGAATTGGACCGTGCGCGGCGGCCTGTGGCTCGGCAAGGTCGCGCTCTACATCGGCCTGTTCATCGGTGTGGGCGGCGCCGTGGCGCGCACCCTGCTGATGCCCGGCACAGACGCCGCTCGCGGCATCGTTCTCACCGCCCTGGCAATTGGTTCTGTCGGGGCAATTTCTTCGGCGGGTTTTCAGGGCCTGGACGCTCTCGGCGTTGAGGTAGAGCAAATCGTCGATCCGGCAATCTGGTCGGCGGGCCTTTCGACGACCTACGGGCGGACCGTGGGCTTCAGCCTCGTCGCGCTCTTGCTCGGGAGTATCACCTTCGTCTCGTCCATGCGGACGAGCCGCATCGCATCATTGCTGGCGCTGGCAGGCGTCGGCGCGGCATTGGCCGCAAGCGGGCATGCGAGTGCTGCCGATCCACAATGGCTGATGCGGCCGGCAGTCTTCCTGCATGCAGTCGCGGTGGTCTTGTGGACCGGCGCGCTGATGCCGCTCGGCGCCCTGCTGGCGCGCGGCGATGCCGATGCCTTGCCTGCCCTTTCACGGTTTTCGCGGATCATCCCGTGGATCATTCTGGTCCTGATCCTGTCAGGGAGCACGCTCGCGATCGTTCAAGTCGGCCGGGCAGGCGCGCTTCTCGACACCGCCTACGGTCAGGTGTTCACGATCAAGCTGGCGCTCCTCGTCGGCCTGTTCGTGCTTGCCGGGATCAACCGGTGGACCCTCACGGGCCGCAGCCTGCAATCCGACACCGCCGCGTCGCGCCGGCTCGCGCGATCGATCGTCACCGAAACGGTCCTTGCGCTTCTGATCTTCGGCGCGGTCGCGGCATGGCGTTTCACGCCTCCGCCACGCGTGCTGGATGCCGCGGCGGCCATCCCCGCTTCGACGCACATTCACGATGAAAAGGCGATGGCCACCGTGTGGGTGACGCCCGGTCGCGCCGGAGCGGTGACGATTTCGGCATCGCTGCAAGCGCCCGACGCGAGCAGGTTGCAGGCGAAGGAAGTTTCGCTCGTTTTCGGCAACCAGGCAGCCGGCATCGAGCCGTTCAAGCGCGCGCTCGCCACGGACGGAACAAAATGGAGCACCGAGGCGACCATTCCGCTCGCCGGTCTGTGGCAGGTGCGCCTCGATATTCTGATCAGCGACTTTGAGCTCGTCCGCCTTGAGGGCGAGCTGGACATAAGACCGTGAGCTGTCGCTTTCGTGAGCGCATTTCTGTCTTGGACGGTGCCGGCTTTCGCTGACGACCCTGCCGGCATCCGTCACATGATGATGGCGACGTTCGACAAGCCGGAGTTGCCACTCACAGTCGAACCTGTCACCGTCCTCGGCGATGTCGCCGTGGATCATCGCCGGCATGGTCGCACCTCATTGGTTACGGGATGCGCAACCTAGGTTGACCCATCCGGCAATCCAACGCGTTCGCCACCTAGTTTCGGCTTCGAATACCTAGATTCGTGCGCATCGAAGCCGATGCAATTGACCTACGTCGACGGCACGCAGCGGTGGTGGTGGAGTTTGAGCCGTAGGCGCTGCCGCGCACTGCCCTTATCTCCCCTCACATGGGGAGATGGCCGCTGCCGGCCGACTTCATGCCGCTCTTCACCGTTGGCGACGACGCGATGTAAGCGCGACTCATCTATTGGGGAGCCGAAGCTCCCCAATAGATGTCAAAGCGGTGAAACGCCCGCCCACAGACAAATGAGCGCTATGAGCGCAGTCGCAAAGACGGCCTCGGCGATTCTGTATACCCGTTCCATTGAATGGCTTGGAGAGAACCAAGAGTGAAACAGGACAAGCGCCGTGAGTAAGCAAGTGACTGCCAAAAGCAGTATTGGAGATGGTGCCATGGCCTTCCGTCGATAAACGTCGAGGAAGGATCTGGACGATGCCAAGAAGCCATCCTCAACCGGTTTCGGTCGATTCGAGCTCCTCGGTACATCCTTCAACGCCATAGTCATGGCGATGGCCGGGGGTCTATTAGACACGTCCGCATCAGATGCGGAGTTCGAGTTGATTTTCGCTTCGAGCGCTTAAGAAGGGGAAGCGCTTGAGGTCATTGTCTCGGCATAGCCGGTCACACACGGCAAAGCGTGCTGATGCATATGTAGGTGTTCTGTTTGACTTTCCAAGGCTGGTAAGGTGCTTCATGGTGAAAAAGCAAGATCGGTACTGGAAAGCGCGCGAACGGCAGATGGGCGAGATTTGCTCAGATGCAGATGTTCTTTGGCAGCCGGTCGAGGAGGACGAAAATGGTTGGGACGGGATCGTCGAATTTCCTGCGCCGGCATTTGAAGGCCCTGCCGATCGCCGGCCGTCGTGGCTATCAGCCTATGTCCAAGTGAAGTCGTCGCAAGGACGAACTCCGGCAACGCGCACAAAGCTTTCCAACGTGCTGAAATCGGCACAGCATTCAAGCCCGTGGTTCATTATTCTCTTCTGGAGACCGCAGCGCGGCGAAATCCGGGTCTTTGCCAAGCACATCTGGGAGGGGGAGTTGGCTCGCGGGCTCGCGGCGGTGCGTAAGGCTGATGTCGAGGGAGTGCGTCTGCACAAGCGATACCTCCGCTACACTTTCTCCGACGCGGACGATCACACGGATGATCTGGTCACATGGATGCATAGATGCATCGCCGACGTAGGCGGGCCAGATTACGACCTTCGGAAGCGGGCAGCCTATAGCACAGTCGGCTACGAAGACGGATACGGCACCGCAAACATGACCATCGTCGCAAAAGATATTGACGAAATGGATCGCAACTTTTTGGGGATCGGAAAGGGGCTGGAGGTCACTCGATTTCACTTAACCGAGGATCGGTTCGGGATTCCTCAACCTCAACCCGAATTCGAGTTTAGCAAGGCAATTTTGCACATTGAGCCGACGTCTTCTGAGCTTTGTGAAGTTTGGGTGAGCAGCGGCATTGCCCACGAGCCGATGGTGCTGATGGGGGAAGTTATCCCTTCACCACTCGGAGTCTTCAGTCCCGGTAGGCGCGTTATCTTGTTCAAAACTAGCGTTCTTAGAATATTTTGGCGAGCGAATGAGGTTTTCCGATTTGAGGTTGATCATGATCTTTCGCAGCCAGCTTCCTTAAAAGATATCGAGACAATTTCCCGCCTGCTGCATTGGGGTAGCCGGGGGCCCCTAACGATATCGGTGCGGCAAGACGATGAGACGCTCCTTGAGGGCCACACGAATCCATACAAAGCTGATCCATTTGTCGCGTGGAGTAATCTGGCGGATGCAGCCAGCCTACTTAACAAGATTGCCCAACGCGATCTTTCCATGAAAGCGATTGATTTGATCGACAACGGCGACGTTGGCGTAGTCACTGGAATGTTCGCACGCAGTAGCTTGAAGTTTCGACCGAGCGGAAAGCCAGGTAAAAGGACGATGACCCACCTCATCTACTACGCGGCATTGCGATGCGGCGGACACGGTTTCTTTGCATTGGCTGAGCGTCGCGTGGCAAGCCTCGCCGATGACGAAGACGGTGGAGGTCAAGTTCCAATCTTCGGTCCACCTCGTATCGTAGATGCTTTTTTTGCTGAGACTCCTACAGCGGTCCACGACAAGCGCATCCACGAACTCTATGAACGACTGATAACAGCGACTGAAGAAGGAGGGGGAGCCGTTTTCGGAGCCCGAGATGTTGTTCACTTTTTCCGCGCGGTGACGACTGAGGACGCCGATTACGTCGTCGATCTTTCTGATAACCTGATGGACGCCTCTGGCTCCTGAAAAAACTAGCCGCCAACGTGAACACACTGTCAGCAGTCTTTCCTGAATCTGTCCACCCCCTCCACACCCGCCCCATAATCCCCTCGCCTGCGCGAGAGAAAGGAGGC
>Ga0335075_10000786_pt1 | contig 53786 bp, 42 predicted proteins | sample Lox_Sample_24_FD_206723 | JGI IMG/M metagenome (GOLD analysis project Ga0335075, IMG submission 206723) | Soil microbial communities from Loxahatchee National Wildlife Refuge, Florida, United States - Lox_Sample_2.4 | ecosystem: Environmental > Terrestrial > Soil > Wetlands | place: USA... | reverse complement strand
TCGACCTGGGAGTCGACGGCATCATGACCGACGAGACCGAGGCTCTCAGGGAGGTGCTGGCCGCGCGCGGGCAGTGGCATCCACGGCCGGCGGGGAGCTGATTTCTGCAATCTGTCCTGCCCGCGCGGTTGGAATCCGCGGCCAGCGGGAATCTTGTCCGGGAACTCACCGTTGTCATCAGGGACGGCTGAGCGCCTGGGAGGCAGCAAACCATGGCCGAACGCGCACTACGCGGCACCCGGCTCGGAGCGACGAGCTACGAGAATGACCGTAACACCGATCTGGCCCCGCGTCAGGAAGTGGCCTTCGATTGCCCGAAGGGCCACCGCTTCACCGTGCCGTTCGCTGCCGAGGCAGAGATCCCGGTGAACTGGGAGTGCCGGATTTGTGGTGCTATTGCGGTCACGGCCACCGGCGACCTGCCCGAGCCGAAGAAGGTCAAGCCGCCGCGCAGCCACTGGGACATGCTAATGGAGCGGCGCAGCGTCGCCGATCTCGAAGAGGTCCTCGCCGAGCGGCTTGCGGTGATCCGAGGCCAGCGCAGGGCCGACGGCGGGCCGGCTCAGGCGGCCGCGTCGTCCCGGCACCGCAAGAGCGCCTGACGCCAGCGGCAGCCGCGCCAGGCGGCCCGCCGTTTCCGGCGCTCGTTCACCGCGCTGCCTGCGGTCGTTACCCGCGTTACCCGCGTTACCTGCTGAGGCTGCGCCGCGGGCGGAACCAGCCGGCGATCCCCCACTCGGTGACCCTCAAGAACGCCTCGATCACGATCGCACGGCTCATCTTGCTCGCACCCCGGGTGCGGTCGATGAACGTTATCGGCACCTCGGTCACGAGCAGGCCCGCGTTGACCGCGCGCAGCGTGAGATCGATCTGGAAGCAGTACCCCTGCGAGACGACGGTGTCCAGCCCGATGGCGCGCAGCGTCTCCGCCCGGTAGGCGCGGAAGCCCGCGGTGGCGTCGTGGACCGGGACCCGGAGCATGAACTTGGCGTAGGTGTTGGCCCCCCGGGAGAGGATTTCCCGGGATTTCGGCCAGTTGCGGACGGTGCCCCCGCGGATCCACCGCGAGCCGATGACCACGTCGGCGCCCTCCAGCGCGCCGAGCAGCCGGGGCAGGTCCTCGGGCTGGTGCGAGCCGTCGGCGTCCATCTCGACCATGGCGCTGTAGCCCCGGTCCAGGGCCCAGCCGAAGCCGGCCAGGTACGCGGCGCCGAGCCCCGCCTTCCCCGGCCGGTGCAGCACGTGGATCTGCTGGTCGCCGGCTGCCAGCTTGTCGGCTAGCTCGCCGGTGCCGTCCGGGCTGTTGTCGTCCACGACCAGGAGGTCGACATCGGGCGCCGCGGTGCGCACCCGGGCCGCGATCGACTCCAGGTTCTCACGCTCGTTGTACGTGGGCACGATGACGACCACGCGGCCGAGCGGGCCCCTCGGTGACCTTGATGGGTCGGTTTCGGTCAATGTTCCTGCCTCAGCTTGGGCTGCGGTCCCGAAGCGGCTATACCCGCCGACCGAAAAGGATATTCGATCCCTAAACCGTGGCTGACACGGCCGCCTGACCAGGCGCGGTGAGTCATCCGCGGCAGGGAAGAGGGCCCGGGCATCCCTTCGGACCGGAGTCCGTCCCGTCGGCAACGGGCACAGCCTCCGTTGTCTACTGGGTGCCCGGGCCCCTCCCGGGTCCAACCCCCCTGCCCAGCCGGAGCCTGAGGAGCAGCCCCCTTCCTTGCTGCGCCTGGCGCGAGAGGGCCACCTGACCCTCTCCTGACACAACACGGTCGGGGCGGCTCGCCGCCCCGGCCGGCTGGCCCGGTGCTGGACTGCGCAGCAAGATACCGTTGATCGGCGGGATGTCAACCTCTAGACGAGTGCTGCGATCCCGCTGTGATCAGCGCCTCATGCGGCCTGTTCCCTCTTGTCCTGCGGCGATACGATTGAGCCTCCGGTTAGTTGGTTGTTGAGAGCCATGTCCGCTTTGCCGGAATATTAACTGGAGGACAAGGATGACGGAAAGTCCCGAGACAGAGGTGTCCGAGACCCAGATTGCCGTGCACTGGCGGGAGGAAGAGTACATCTACCCCCCGCAGAAGTTCATCGACCAGGCGAACGCCAACGACCCGGCTATTTACGACCGGTTCAGCGAGGACAATTTCCCTGACTGCTTCAAGGAATACGCGGACCTCCTGACCTGGAACGAGCCCTGGCACACCACGCTGGACACCAGCAACGCGCCGTTCTGGAAGTGGTTCGTCGGCGGCAAGCTGAACGCCTGCTACAACTGCGTCGACCGGCACGCCGAGGCCAGCCCGGACAAGACCGCGATCGTCTTTGTGCCGGAGCTCGAGACCGATGAGCACGTGCACATCAGCTACGGCGACCTGCTCCGCCAGGTGAACGAGTTCGCCGCGGTGCTGCGCGATGAGCTGGGCCTGCAGACCGGTGACCGGGTGACCCTGCACATGCCCATGGTCCCCGAGCTGCCGGTGACGATGCTGGCCTGCGCCCGGCTCGGGATCATCCACTCCCAGGTGTTCGGCGGCTTCAGCGGCAACGCGTGCGGCACCCGCATCGCCGACTCGGGCAGCCGCGTGCTGATCACCATGGACGGCTACTACCGCGCCGGAAACCTGATCGACCACAAGGTCAAGGCCGACGAGGCCGTCGCCGAGGCGGCCAGGCAGGGCCAGGAGGTCGACAAGGTCGTCGTCTGGCGCCGCCACCCCGGCCAGTACGCGTCGCAGGTGCCCATGGCCGACGGCCGCGACGTGTTCGCCGACGAGCTGCTCGAGGGCCACCGCGGCGCCACCGTGGACCCGGTGTCCCAGCCGGCCGAGGCGCCGCTGTTCCTGATGTACACCAGCGGCACCACCGGCCGGCCCAAGGGCTGCCAGCACAGCACCGGCGGCTACCTGTCCTACGTGGCCGGGACGTCCAAGTACTACGAGGACATCCACCCGGACGACGTCTACTGGTGCATGGCCGACATCGGCTGGATCACCGGCCACTCGTACATCGTGTACGGGCCGCTGGCCCTCGGCACGACCACGGTGGTCTACGAGGGCGTGCCCAACTATCCCGACGCCGGCCGGCCCTGGCGGATCGCCCAGGAGCTCGGGGTGAACATCTTCCACACCTCCCCCACCGCGATCCGGCAGCTGCGCAAGATCGGCCCGGACGAGCCGGCGAAGTACGACTACCACTTCAAGATCATGACCACGGTCGGCGAGCCGATCGAGCCCGAGGTCTGGCGCTGGTACTACACCGCGGTCGGCAAGGGCGAGGCAGCGATCGTCGACACCTGGTGGCAGACCGAGACCGGCGGGTTCCTGGGCACCGAGCTGCCCGCGCTCAAGCCGATGAAGCCGGGCAGCTGCGGCCCGATGGCGCTCGGGATCTACGCGGTCATCTACGACGAGAACGGCGACGAGGTCCCGGACGGCAAGGCAGGCAACATCTGCATCCGCAACCCGTGGCCGGGGATCTTCGAGACCATCTGGGGCCAGCCCGAGCGCTTCGTGTCCACGTACTACGCGAAGTACAACACCGACCCGGACAGCAAGGACTGGCACGACTGGCCGTACTTCGCCGGTGACGGCGCGGTCCGGGCGCCCGACGGCTACTACCGGATCCTCGGCCGCGTCGACGACGTGATCAACGTGGCCGGGCACCGGCTGGGCACCAAGGAGATCGAGTCGGCGGCGCTGACCGTCACCGAGGTCGCCGAAGCCGCGGCGGTCCCGGTGATCGACGACATCCGCGGCCGGATGGTGGAGGTCTACGTCTCGCTGAAGCCCGGGTTCGACCCGAGCCCGGAGATGCAGGCCAAGGTCAGCGGGGCGATCGAGACGGAGATCGGCAAGATCGCCCGGCCGAAGAACGTGTGGATCGTGCCCGACATGCCGAAGACCAGGTCGGGCAAGATCATGCGCCGGGTCATCGCGTCGGTCTCCAACTTCGCCGACGTCGGCGACGTGACCACGCTGGCCAATCCTGAGGTCGTCGAGAGCATCCGGCACCACGTGCAGTCGGAGAAGGTGGCCAGGAACGACGTGCCGCGGGAGCTGACCGAGACCGAGCTGCAGGAGATCAGGACCTTCGGCGCCGAGGCCTGAGCCAGGCCCGGGCCGCGCGGGCGGCGGGCGGCAGGACGGCCCGCCGCCCGGCAGCGCGCAGCGGTGCATGGCATAGCGCGTGGCCGGCGCCCGCCAGCTGGTGCATTCCGACGGGGGCGTCCTGCCGCCCCGGTGGCGCGAGATCAGCGAGGCACTGGACCTGTACGCGCTCGCCGACTTCCTCACCAGGCCGCCCGGTCACCGGTACTTTGGCAAGGCGGTCGCCGTTCTCAAACACCGGCTTGAACGTCACGCCAGGGACTGACCGCGGCCCGTACGGGAAGCACGCCAGCGGCCGACCGCGGCCCTTCCGGAAGGCTAGGTAAAAGATTGCGGTACCGTGATCACACTGGGCCACCAATGCCTGGCGGGGTCGGTACGATGCCCGAATATGACGGCATTGTTCAGCCGGATCATCCCGATCCTGTTCGTCAGCGACCTCGCGGCCGAACGCGACTTCTACCTCCGGCTGGGCTTCCACGTGACCTACGAGGGGCCCGAGTACCCGGACTTCGCCTCGCTGGGCCACGGGTCGATCGAGTTCGGCATCGAGCGCCGGGCGGGCTTCCGGGCCGGCGCCCCGGATCACGTGCTGACCTGGCAGTTCGGCATCTCCGACATCGAGGAGGCCAAGAAGCTGCTGGCCGACGCGGGCGTCCCGTACACCGAGGAGCTCATGACCCCGGCGCCGGACTGGAAATACCGGGTGCTGCACGCCCGCACGCCGAACGGCTACCACCTGCTGCTCGAAGAGGGCAGCGGCTGAGGCCAGGCCCGGTCACCGGGCTGGGCATGCCGGGCGCCGCCGTCAGCCGGTGAGCTCGCCGAACCGCTGCCGGACCGTGGCCGCGGTGTGGTCGGCGGGGGCGTCCCAGACCTCCTGGTTGAAGATCTCGACCTCGGCAAAGCCCCGGTAGCCGGCGGCCAGGACCTGCGCCGTGATCTGCGCCAGGTCGATGTGCCCGTCGCCGAGGTGGCCCCGGCCAAGCAGCGAGCCCGCCGGCAGCGGCAGCACCCAGTCGGCGAGCTGGAACGCCGCGATCCTGCCGGAGGCGCGCGCGATCTGGGCGCCGAGCTGCGGGTCCCACCACACGTGGTAGGTGTCCAGCACCACGCCGACCGCCTCCGCCGGGAAGAGCAGGGCCAGGTCGAGGGCCTCGCCGAGCGTGGACACCACGCACCGGTCCGCGCAGAACATCGGGTGCAGCGGCTCGATGCCCAGCCGCACGCCCAGCCGCTGGGCGACCGGGACGAGCTCGGCCACCGCGTCGGCCACCATCCGCCGGGCCAGCGCCAGGTCCCTGCTGCCCGGCGGCAGCCCGCCGGACACCAGGGCGAGGACGTCCGCCCCCAGCTCGCCCGCCTCGGCGACCGCCGCGCGGTTGTCCGCCGCCGCTGCCGCCCGGCCGTCGGCATCGCCCCGGGTGAAGAACCCGCCCCGGCACAGGCTGGACACGTGCAGCCCGGCGCGGCGGACGGCGTCCGCCGCGCCGGGCAGGCCCTTCTCGGCCACCTTGTCCCGCCACAGCCCGATCGCCGGGATCCCGTGCCGCTGGCACAGCCCGATCGCCTGGTCCAGGGTCAGGTTCTGCACTGTGGCCTGGTTCAGCGACAGCCCGCGCAGCTCGCCTCCCCCCGCTGCCCCGGCCGCGCCGTGCCCGGTCACGTCGCCGCCGCCAGGTAGGCGGTCATCCGCTCGACCGCCAGGCCGGGGCGCAGCAGCGCGCCCGCGGCGGCGGCGAGCTCGAAGACCCGGGCGAGGTGCTCCGGTGACCGCCGGTCCTGCAGGCCGCCGACCATCGCGAAGTGCGGCTGCAGCCCGTTCAGCCACGCCAGGAACGCGATGCCCACCTTGTAGTGGAACGTGGGCCGCTCGAAGACCGCGCGGCTCAGCGGCACGGTCGGGCCGATCGCCGCTCGGTATCCCGCACGGTCGCCCGCGTCCAGGGCGTGCAGCGCCGCTGCGGCCGGCGCGGTGACCGCGGCGAACGCGCCCAGCAGCGCGTCGCTGTGCCCGCCCGCGTCGCCCAGGATCAGCTCGTCGTAATGGAAGTCGTCGCCGGTGTACAGCCGGACGCCTGGCGGCAGCCGCCGCCGCAGCGCCGCCTCGTGCGCGGCGTCCAGCAGCGACAGCTTGACGCCCGCCACCTTGCCGTCCGCGCGCTCGGCCAGCCGGGCGACCAGGCCGGCGGCCGGCCCGAACTCCGCGGCGCCCCAGTAGCCGGCCAGCTCCGGGTCGAACGCGGCCCCCAGCCAGTGCAGGATCACCGGCCGGTCGGCCAGCCGCAGCAGGTGCAGGTACACGTCCAGGTAGTCCCGGGCGGACCGGGCGCTCGCCGCCAGGGCCCGGCTGGCCATGAGGATCACGCCCGCCCCCGTGGACTGCACCAGCTCAAGCTGCTCGGTGTACGCCGCGACCACGTCCCGCAGCGGATGGCTGCCCGGCGGCAGCTGGTCTGTCCCGGCACCGCAGGCGATCGTGGCGCCCCGCCCGGCCGCCTGCGCGGCCGAGCGGGTGATCAGCTGCCGTGCCTGGGCCCAGGACAGCCCCATGCCACGCTGCGCGGTGTCCATGGCCTCGGCGACCCCGAACCCGTAGTCCCACAGGAAGTCCCGGAAGGCCGCGGTGGACTCCCAGTCGATCCCGCCGTCCGGCGTCGCGGCAACGTGCGCCGCCGCGTACACGCTCCGCGACACCGGGGGCGGGTAGCCGGGCTCCCAGGCCGGATCGCGCACGACTAGCGGCCCGGCGCGCCCGGGCAGCCGGATCGCCGCCTCGCCAACCTTCACAACACCGCCAGCGGCGGGACGTCCACCCGGCGGCCCTCGGCCGAGGACCGCAGCGCCAGCTCGGCGAGCTGCACTCCCCTGGCACCCTGCGCCAGGTCCCAGGGCAGCGCGGCGCCCTCGGCGGCGGCGCGCAGGAACTGCTCCCACTGCACCTTGAACCCGTTGTCGAAGACGGCGTTGTCCGGGACATCGGACCACTGCGCCCGGTAGTCGACCGGGTCGGGCAGGTCGGGGTTCCAGACGGCCAGCGGCGTGGACACCCGGTGCTGCATCGCGCAGTTCCGCAGCCCGGCGACCGCGCTGCCGTGCGTGCCGTCGAGCTGCAGCTCGAGCAGCTCACGGCGGTTCACCCGGACCGCCCAGGACGAGTTGACCGACGCGGTGACGCCGCTGGCGAGCTCCAGCACGGCGTAGGCCGCGTCGCCCGCGGTGACGTCGTAGCGCGCCCCGGCCTCGTCCCAGCGCTGCGGGACGTGCGTCACCTGCCGCGCGTACACCGCGGTGACCGGGCCGAGCAGGTCTTCCAGCAGGTACTGCCAGTGCGGGAACATGTCGAGCACGATCCCGCCGCCGTCCGCGGCGCGGTAGTTCCAGGACGGGCGCTGCGCCGGGATCACATCGCCCTCGAAGACCCAGTAGCCGAACTCGAGCCGCGCCGCCAGCAGCTGGCCGAAGAACCCCTGCCTGGCCAGCCGCCGCAGCTTGATCATCCCGGGCAGGAAGAGCTTGTCCTGCACCACGCCGTTGGTCACCCCGGCCGCACGCGCCGCCCTGGCCAGCTGCAGCGCCCCGTCCAGCGAGTCGGCGACCGGCTTCTCGGTGTACACGTGCTTGCCCGCGGCGATCGCCTTGCCCAGGCTCGCCACCCGCGCGCTGGTCACCTGGGTGTCGAAATACACCCCGACCTTCGGGTCGGCAAGCACGTCGTCCAGGCTGGTCGACCAGTGCTGCAGGCCGTGCCGCTCCGCGATGCCGCGCAGCCGTTCCTCGCTGCGCCCGACCAGTACCGGCTCGGGATAGACGGTGCCGCCGCCCGCCAGCGGCACGCCGCCCTGCTCGCGGATGCTGAGCAGGGACCGGACCAGGTGCTGGCGGTAGCCCATCCGGCCGGTGACGCCGTTCAGCGCGACGCGCAGGACCTTACGCGGCACCGCTCACCCTCGGCGCGCGGCGCATAGGGCAGGAAAAGGCACCATTGGAGGCTAGGGCCCGGCCGAGAGCCAGGTCAACCGGAGCGGGCCGCGGCGGCCGACGCGGCGGCGGGCTCGAGCACGGACGAGCCGAGCCACTGGCTCGCCTGCAGCGCGAGTTCCACGTTGTGCCGGTTGCCGCCCACCGGCCGGCCGAGGCTCTCCTCCGCCTTGCGGATCCGGTACTGGACCGTGTTCTTGTGCAGCATCAGCTGCTCCGCGGTCGCCTTGTAGCTCCCCCCGGTCTGCAGGAAGATCAGCAGCGTGTCGCGCAGCCGAGCGTGGTGCTCGTCGTCGGTGGCCAGGCCTGCCAGGGTGCTGAGCACCCAGGCCCGCAGCAGGCCGCGGGCCCCGAGCATCATCGCCACGGGCGCCACCTCGCCGAACACCACCGCCCGCGGCGCAGGAGATCCTCGGGCGAGCGCGACCGCCTGGGCGGCAAGGGCCTCCTGGTGGCTGAGGCAGAACCCGGCCGCGCCCTTCGCCGGGTCGCCGAAGGCGAAGTGGATGTCGCGGTCAAGGCCCGCCGTGCTGGCCCCCGCGCTGACGAACGTGTCCCGGATCCCCAGCGGCAGCCACGCCCACGCGCTCGATTCGTCATGGGGCAGGAAGAACGGATCCCCCGCGCAGGCCGCCTCGGCCGCGACGTGGCCGACCGCGCGCTCCAGCCTGGTGATCTCCTCGGCGGCGGCCGCGCCGTCGCCCGCCCAGCACACCAGGCCCACGTGGTACTGGCGCAGCCGGTAGCCGAGGACGGCCTCCGCGGCGGCCACATCGACCCGGTCACCCGACAGCAGCTGGCGGATCCGGGCGGTCCGCGCGGCGTTCCGGTTCCGCAGCCAGTTCTCCCGTTCATCGGTATAGGCCGCGACCATCTCCTCGGATGTCTGGTCGATGTAACCGGCGACTATCTTCGACATGCCGAGCGTGGTGGCGCTGATCATCTGCGCGTCGCCGGATTGCTGAGCCAGCTCTCTGAGCAGCCATTCGGAGAAGCACGCGTGCCCGACCCGGTAGGCGCGCAGCAGCGCGGTCAGCGGCGCACCGCGCTGCGCCAGCCGGCGTGCGTATTCCACCGCCGCGGCCGGAGCCTGCACGGCAGCCAGGTCGATCCGGTGCCGCATGATCTGCAGGCAGGTGCCGACGTTGCTGTCGACGCTCGATGCAAGCAGGGCGAGCAGCGGCCTGTCGTCGCGCAGCTGCGGGACTTCCCGGAGTATCACCTCGTAGACGTCCTTGGACACCGCGGTGCCTCGACGGCTCACCGCCGCCGCGACGTCGGCCATCAGCTCGGCGACCACGGGACCATCCGTGCCCATCCGCCGATCATCACCCATTCCGGCGCGCATGTCGACAGCCGGCTGGCTGTGCCCGTGGCACCACTGCCGATCCCGGGTTCGTGACCGGCGGCCAATGGAAGAAAGCGCCCCGGGGATTTACGCTCGGCAGGTAATGAGCGCCGATACCGATGCGACCAGGTCAGCCGCTGCGGATGCCGCTGCGGCACCGCTGGACCTGCTGCTCACCGATGCGGCCATCGGCATGCTGCGCCGCGTGAACCCGGGCGGCTCCGGCCTGCGCCTGGCAGCGGCGCTGGCCGGCCGCCCCCGCCTGGTCGCCGGGCGCGGGCGTCAGCTGGCCGGCGAGCTGGCCCGGATCGCCGTGGGCACGTCGCAGGTGCAGCCGTCCCGGCGGGACCGCCGGTTCGCCGACCCGGGGTGGTCGGGGAACCCGCTGCTGCGCCGCGCGATGCAGGCGTACCTGGCCGCTGCGGGGACCGCGGAGGGCCTGGTGGCCGAGGCCGGCCTGGACTGGGCGGACTCCGAACGCGTCGGGTTCGTGCTCACCAACCTGATCGCCGCGCTGGCCCCGAGCAATAACCCGCTGCTGAACCCGGCGGCGGTGAAGGCGGCACTCGACACCGGCGGCGGCAGCGTCCTGGCGGGGCTCCGGCACTTTGCCGCCGACATGGCGGTCCCGCCGCGGGTGCCGTCGATGGTCGAGTCGGACGCGTTCGAGGTCGGGGTGGATCTGGCCGTCACGCCCGGGTCGGTGGTCTTGCGGACCCCGGTGTTCGAGCTGATCCAGTACCGCCCGGCCACGGCGGCCGTCCGGCAGGTCCCGCTGGTGATCGTGCCGCCGACGATCAACAAGTTCTACGTGATGGACCTGGCGCCCGGGCGGAGCCTGGTGCAGTACCTGGTCGGCAGCGGCCTCCAGGTGTTCACGATCTCCTGGCGCAACCCGGACGCCCGGCACGCAAAGTGGGACTTCAACACCTACGGGCAGGCCGTCCTGGACGCGATGGATGCGGCGGCCCGGATCACCGGGAGCGAGCAGGCCGCGCTCATGGGTGCCTGCTCGGGCGGCATCATCTCGGCGATGGTGGCCGCGCACCTGGCGCACGCCGGCCAGCAGGACCGGCTCGCCGCGCTCACCCTCATGGTCACCGTGCTGGACGAGGCGCGAGCGGGCCTGGCCGGCGCGGTCATCGACGAGCGGACCGCGCGGCTGGCCGCCGCGTCGTCCAGGGCGCGCGGCTACCTCGACGGCCGGTCGCTGGCCGAGGTGTTCGCCTGGCTGCGGCCGAACGACCTGATCTGGAACTACTGGGTCAACAACTATCTGCTCGGGCGCAAGCCGCCGCCGTTCGACATCCTGTTCTGGAACGCGGACACCACCCGGATGACCGCGGGCCTGCACCGGGACTTCCTCCGGCTGGGCGTCACGAACGCGCTGGTCCGGCCCGGCGGGATGACCATGCTCGGCTCACCGGTCGACCTGGCGCGGATCGACCGGGACGGCTACATCGTCGCCGGGATCACCGACCACATCTGCCCCTGGCAGAGCTGCTACCGGTCCACCCAGCTGCTCGGCGGGCGCAACCGGTTCGTGCTCTCCACCAGCGGGCACGTCGCCGCGATGGTCAACCCTCCCGGAAACGAGAAGGCGAGATACCAGGTAGCCAAGGAGCACCCGGAGGATCCGCAGGAGTGGCTGCGGCACGCGGAGAGCTGTCACGGCTCCTGGTGGCCGGACTACGCGGGCTGGCTGGCCGAGCGCTGCGGCCAGGAGCAGGCGGCACCGGACGAGCCCGGCGGCGCCGGGCTCGCGCCGATCTGCGATGCGCCGGGAACGTACGTCTATGACCATTGACGCGTCCCGGCCTCACGGCGGAGGGGAGCCAGGAATGACGCAGGTGCCGAGCGCGCATCTCGGCGAGTCCCTCGGGACGGACTTCTTCTCCGTCCGCGAGCAGTTCACCGACGAGCAGTGGTCACACTTCATCACCGTCCGGCGGTTCGTCGATGAGGAGGTCGTGCCGGTCGTCGGCCCGTACTGGGAACGGGCCGAGATCTGCTGGCCGCTGGTCAAGCGGCTGCCCGAGCTCGGCATCGTCGGCGAGGACATCAAGGGATACGGGTGCGCCGGGATGAGCCCGATGGCGTGCGGGCTGGTCACCATGGAACTGCACCGCGGCGACGGCAGCCTGGGCGTGTTCCTCGGCGTGCACGCGGGCCTGGCCATGCTGTCGATCGCGATGTGCGGCTCGGCGGAACAGCAGGCACGCTGGCTGCCCGACATGGCCCGGATGGACAAGCTCGGCGCGTTCGCGCTGACCGAGCCAGACCACGGCTCGGACTCGGTCGCCCTGGAAACCTCCGCCCGCCCGGCGCCGGGCGGCGGCTGGGTGCTGAACGGCCGCAAGCGGTGGATCGGCCTGGGCAGTGTCGCCGACCTGGTCGTGGTCTGGGCCCGGAACACCGACGACGGCCAGGTCAACGCGTTCGTCGTGGAGAAGGGATCGCCGGGCTACCAGGCGCAGGTCATCGGCGGGAAGGTCTCGCTGCGCTCGGTGTGGCAGGCCGAGATCACGCTCGACGAGGTGCGGGTGCCGGCCGAGAACCGGCTGCCCGGGGCGCGCTCGTTCAAGGACACGACCCGGGTCCTGGCCACCACCCGGAGCACCTGCGCCTGGGCGGCGCTGGGCCACGCCACCGCCGCCTACGACACCGCGTTGCGGTACGCGCTGGAGCGGCGCCAGTTCGGCGAGCCGCTGGCCAGCTTCCAGATCATCCAGCAGCGGCTGGTGTCGATGCTGGCGGACCTGACCGCGATGCAGCTGTACTGCCTGCAGATCGGCCGCCTGGCCGAGGCCGGCCGGCTGACGCCGACCGTGGCCGGGCTGGCCAAGATGCACAACACCCGGAAGGCCCGCGCGATCGCCGCCGACGCGCGCGACATGCTCGGCGGCAACGGCATCCTGCTCGACTACCAGGTCATGCGGCACATGGTCGACATGGAGGCCATCCACACGTTCGAGGGCACCGAAACCATGCAGACACTGATCGTCGGCCGCGAGATCACCGGCATCGGGGCTTTCACGTAGGCAGCTATTCCTGGCCGATTTCCGGGAAGATCGAGCCGCCCTCCATCGCGTTTTCCGCCGGGTTCTCCCACAGCGAGACGAGCAATTCCTCCTCCGGCTGGCCGGTGAGACGCGTCCACATCGGCGACAGCTCCCGGAGTATCCGCTGCCGCGTCTCGAGATCCCGGCCGAGGCGGATCGCACCGTTGAGAACCGAGTGACCAGACGGCTTCCCGGCCACGAAGTACGTGCCCGCTGGCATGTCGAGGAACATGACGCATCGCCGCCGTCGCCCGCGGATTCGGCTGCCGCGGCGTCGACGTCGAGACCACCGAGGAGGTGGAGCAGGAGTTCAAGGCGGCCCTGGGCGCGGGCACCACGACGGTCATCGTGGTGCGCACCCAGCCGCAAAAGGCGATGCTGTAAAGATCTCAGATGTGGTCGACGAACAGGTCGGCCTGGGGCTCGGCGCCCGGCTGGTACGCGTACCGGCCGAAGTCGGTCACGCCGTCGGCGGCCAGCACGTCCTCGCACAGGAACGCGTTCCCGGTGCACTCCCGGCTGGGCTTGGTGATCACCGCGTAGGCCGCGTCGGCGTACAGCTCGGGCTTGCGGGCCCTGGCCATCGCCTCGTCGCCGCCGAGCAGGTTCTGCACCGCGGCCGTGGCGATCAGCGTCCGCGGCCACAAGGCGTTGGAGGCGATGCCGTCGCCCGCGAACTCCGCGGCGAACCCCAGGGCGCACAGCGTCATCCCGTACTTCGCGACCGTGTAGCCGACGTGCGGGGCGAGCCAGCGGGGCTCGAGGCTGACCGGCGGGGACAGGGTCAGGATGTGCGGGTTCGCCGACCGCTTCAGGTGCGGGATGCAGGCCCGGCTGACCACGAACGTGCCGCGGGTGTTGATCGACTGCATCAGGTCGTAGCGCTTGATCTCCAGCGCCTCGGTGCCGGACAGGTTGATCGCCGAGGCGTTGTTGACGCACACGTCGATCCCGCCGAACCGATCGACAGCGTGCGTGACGGCGCGCTCGACCTGGGCCTCGTCGCGGATGTCGCCGACCACCGGCAGCGGGCTCCCGCCCGCGGCCTCGATCTGCGCGGCCGCGGTGTACACCGTCCCCTCCAGCCTGGGGTGCGGCTCGGCGGTCTTGGCGATCAGCGCGACGTTGGCGCCGTCCCGCGCCGCCCGGAGCGCGATCGCCAGGCCGATGCCGCGGCTGCCGCCGGAGATGAACAACGTCTTGCCCGCGAGCGACATCGAGACTCCTATCCCGAACGGTGCCGGGAGCCGCTCTTTGGTCAGCTCTCCGCTGGTTTCGCCGTTTCATGATCCCGCAGCCGGCGCCGGGACGCCTCGACCTCGGCCTCGGCGGCGGCGCGGCCGGCCCAGGACCGGCCTTCGACGCACTTGCCCGGCTCCAGCTGCTTGTAGATCAGGAAGAAGTGCTCGATCTCCAGCAGGTCGAACGGCGGCACGTCGTCCACGTCGCGCAGGTGCCCCTGGCGCGGATCACCCGAGGGGACGCAGAGGATCTTGTCGTCGGGCCCGTTCTCGTCGATCATCCGGAACATGCCGATCGGGCGGCTGCGGATCAGGCAGCCGGGGAACGTGGGTTCCTGCACCAGCACCAGCGCGTCGAGCGGATCGCCGTCCTCGGCCAGGGTGTCCGGCACGAATCCGTAGTCGGCCGGGTACTGGGTCGCGGTGAACAGCGTCCGGTCCAGGCGGATCTGGCCGCTGGCGTGGTCCACCTCATACTTGTTCCTGCTGCCCCGCGGGATCTCGATCAGCACGTCGAATTCCATGGCCATGATTCCGGGGTCTCAGGCCGGCGGCGTGCTGAGCAGCAGCGCGTAGGCCCGGCGGTCCAGCCGGCCGGACAGGTCGAGGTGGACGAACTTCTCCTCGGTGTACTCGTCCAGGGCGTGCGGCCCGAGCTCGCGGCCCAGCCCGCTCTGCTTGTACCCGCCGAACGGGTAGGCGGCGTTGACCATGTGCCAGTCGTTGATCCAGACCGTGCCGGCCTCGATCTGATCGGCCACGTCGAGGGCGCGCTGGTTGTCGGTGCTCCAGACCCCGGCGGACAGCCCGTACTCGGTGTCGTTGGCGATCCGGATCGCCTGGTCGGTGCTCTCGCTGCGGAGCACCGAGAGCACCGGGCCGAAGATCTCCTCGCGGGCGATCGTCATGTCGTTGCGGACGTCGGTGAAGATCGTCGGCTCCACCCAGAAGCCGCGCTCGAACCCCGGGCCGGCCGGCACGCCCCCGCCATAGGCCAGCGTGGCCCCTTCGGCCTGGCCGGAGGCGATGTACCGCAGGATCCGCGTGTGCGCCTCGGCCGAGATCACCGGGCCGAGATCCGTGGCCGGGTCCAGCGGGTCCCCGATCGAGATCGTCTTCGTCCGCTCGATCAGGCGCTCGACGAACTTGTCGTGTACGGCGGCGGCCACGATGACCCGGGTGCCCGACTCACAGGCCTGCCCCTGGTTCATCAGGCAGCCGAACAGCGTGCCGTCCGCGGCCAGGTCCAGGTCGGCGTCGTCGAGGACGATGTTCGGGCCCTTGCCGCCGAGCTCCAGCGTCAGCCGTTTGACGTTGCCCGCGGCCATCCGCATGATCTCCCGCCCGACGGCCGTCGAGCCGGTGAAAGCGATCTTCCGCACGTCAGGGTGGCTGGCCAGCCGGGTTCCGACGACCGGCCCCTCGCCGGGCACGACGTTCAGGACCCCGGGCGGCAGCCCGCACTCCTGCGCGATCTCGGCGAACTCCAGCAGCGTCACCGGGGTGTGCTCGTCGGGCTTGACCACGATGGTGTTGCCCGCGGCCAGCGCGGGGCCGATCTTCCACATGGCCAGCAGCAGCGGGAAGTTCCACGGCACGATCGCCGCGCACACCCCGACGGGCTCGCGCCGGACGATGCCGCTGGCCAGCGTCGGTATCCTCAGCAGCGGCCCGGTCCGCTCGAAGGCGTAGCTGCGCGCCAGGTCGGCGAAGTAGCGCAGGTGGGCGATGGAGAAGCCGATCTGGAAAGCCCCGGCCTGGCGGACCGGTGCGCCATTCTCCAGCGCCTCCAGAACGGCGAGCTCGCCGATTCGCTCGCTGAGCCGCCCGGCTATCGCGTCGAGCACGGCGGCTCGTTCCCGCGGCGGCGTCCGGCGCCACCGGCCGTCCTCGTGCGCGGCTTTGGCCGCCGCGACCGCCCGGTCGGCGTGCTCGCGGCCGCCCTTGGCCACGCTCGCCACCACGTCCTCGGTGGCCGGGCTGCGGATCTCGAACCGGTCCTCGGTGTCGACCCATTCTCCGCCGATGAGTATGGAGTAGCGCCGGATGGTCTCCATCCCGCCTCCTTTCGCGGTGTGACCATGACGCTAAGCCGGGACGAACCCCGGGTTAACGTGCTGGCGGCACGAGGATGGGCCGTTTCCTCGGACCGCCGGCACAACGGTTGTGCCGCCGTACCAACGCCCGGGAGCAGGCTTGATACCGCGGACCGACGACCGCCTGGGCGGCCGGCCGGAAAATGAGCAGCGTGACGAACCTGGCAAAGAACCTGACGGACACGACCCGGGCTCACGCCGGACGGGTGGCCGTCCGGGTGGACAACGCGGCGATGACGTACCGGGCACTGGACGAGGCGAGCGCGCGGGTCGCCGCGCTGCTGCACGAGCGCGGCCTGGGAGCCGGCGACCGGGTTGGGATCATGATGCCCAACGTCGCCGAGGTCCCCGTCGTGTACTACGGCGTGCTCCGCGCCGGCGGCGTGGTGGTCCCGATGAACCCGCTGCTCAAGGTGCGGGAGGTCGCCTACTACCTGGGCGACTCCGGGGCCGGGCTGATCTTCGCCTGGCATGCGTTCGCGGGCCAGGCCAGCGGCGGCGCCGAGCAGGCCGGGGCGGAAGCCATCGTGGTGGACGAGACCAGCTTCCCCGAGCTGCTGGCCTCCGTCGAGCCGGATTACGAGGTCGCGGACACCGCCGACGAAGATACCGCGGTGATCCTCTACACCTCCGGCACGACCGGCCACCCGAAGGGCGCCGAGCTCACCCACGGCAACCTCATCAGCAATACCGAGGTGTCCCGCGACGAGATCGTCCACGCGCGCCCGGACGACGTCATCTTCGGCGGGCTGCCGCTGTTCCACGTGTTCGGGCAGACCGTCGCGCTGAACGTGTCGGTGGCTTCGGGGGCGTGCCTGACCCTGCTGCCGCGGTTCGACGCCGGGCACGCCCTGCGGATCATCGCCGGCCACCGGGTCACCGTGTTCGAAGGCGTGCCGACGATGTACGTGGCGCTGCTGCACCAGCCCGGCCGCGCGGACTATGACACCTCCGCGCTGCGGGTGTGCATCTCCGGCGGCGCGGCCCTGCCGGTCGAGGTGCTGCGCGGGTTCGAGGAGGCGTTCAGCGTCCCGGTGCTGGAGGGATACGGCCTGTCGGAGACCTCCCCGGTCGCCTCGTTCAACCACATCGACCGCGAGCGCAAGCCGGGCTCGATCGGCACGCCCATCCGGGACGTGCAGATGCGGGTCGTGGACTCCGATGACCGGGACGTCCCGAAGGGCGAGGTCGGCGAGATCGTCATCCGCGGGCCGAACGTCATGAAGGGCTACTGGCAGCGCCCCGAGGCGACCGCCGAGGCGATCCGCGGCGGCTGGTTCCACAGCGGTGACCTGGCCCGCGTCGACGACGACGGCTACTTCTACATCGTCGACCGGAAGAAGGACATGATCATCCGCGGCGGCTACAACGTCTACCCGCGCGAGATCGAGGAAGTGCTCTACGAGCATCCGGCGGTCGCGGAGGCCGCGGTGATCGGCCTGCCGCACCCGTCCCTTGGCGAGGAGGTCGCCGCCGCCGTGGCACTCAAGCCGGGCGCCGTGATCACCACCGACGAGCTGCGGGACTACGTCAAGGGTCAGGTCGCGGCGTACAAGTACCCCCGCCACGTGTGGATCGTCGACGCGCTGCCCAAGGGCCCGACCGGCAAGATCCAAAAGCGGGATATCGTCATCCCCGCTGACCTGGCCGCACCGTGAGGCTGCTGCTGGTCGCCCCGCCGGGCGCCGGCAAGGGCACGCAGGGCGAGCGGCTGGCGGCCCGGTACGGTGTCCGGCACATCGCCGCGGGTGACCTGCTGCGGGCCGAAGCTCAGGCCGGCGGCCGGCTTGGCCGCGAGATAGCGGCCTGTCAGGCCCGCGGTGATCTCGTCCCCGACCAGGTCGTGCTCGACGTGCTGACCCCGCCCGTCGTCGAGGCTGCCGCCCGCGGCGGCTACATCCTGGACGGCTTCCCGCGGACCCTCCCGCAGGCGCTCGCCGCAGCGGAACTGGCGGCCCGGCTGGGGGTGACGCTGGACGCGGCGGTCTACCTGTACGCGCCCTACACGGTCCTGACGCGCCGGCTGCTGGGGCGCGCCGGCCACGGCGGGCGCGCCGACGACACGGCCGACGTGATCCGGCACCGGCTCGAGCTGTTCACCGAGACCACGGGCCCGCTGGTCCCGTACTACGCCGAACGGGGGATCCTCGTCGAGGTCGATGCCGATCAGCCACCCGACGCCGTGACCGCCGGCATCAAGGCCGGGCTGTCCGGGCTCTCCCTGCCGCACTCGTGAAAGGACGACCGCCGGTGTTCAAGTCAGTCTCCACCTCCTTGATCTTGCGCGGCGTCCTGGCCACGATCGTCGGGATCCTCGCCCTGGCCTGGCCGGGCGTGACGATCCTCGCGCTCGTCATCCTGTTCGCGGTCTACGCGTTCATGGACGCGGGCTTCCAGGGCATGCGCGGCTTCACCAGCGGCAAGGCGGGACCGGTCGTCGGCCACCTGCTGCTCGGGCTGATTGACGTGGGGGCCGGGGTGGTCGCCCTGGCCTGGCCCGCGCCCACCGCGCTGGTGCTGGTGCTCGTCGTCGGCTTCTGGGCGTTCTTCGGCGGCTTCTCCGAGGTATTCTCCGCCTTTGGCGCCGGCGAGACCGCGGGCCATCGCGCGATGTACATCATCACCGGAACGGTGTGGATCGCGTTCGGCGTGGTGCTGTTCGCTCGCCCGGGCCTGGGCGCGGTGACCCTGGCCATCGTGTTCGGGCTGTTCAACCTGATCTCCGGGGCAACACTGATCACGAGGGGCATCGACGTCCGCCGAACCGGGCGGGCGCTTGACCCGGCCCTGCCACGGGCCGTATGAGACACACCACCTGTCTGCCGGGAGGCACGCGGCCATGACCACCACCACGCCGGAATCGCTGCTGGGCGCAGCCAGCGAACACGGTCGTGGGCACCGCGCTGGTTCTCTAACAACAGCGCGGGCACCACGACCGTGTTAGGAGCGGGCCGGGAGCAACAGCGTGGGCACCACGACCGTGCTGGGGGCGGGCCGGGAGCAACAGCGTGGGCACCACGACCGTGCTGGGGCCAGGCGCCTGGGACGCGCCCGTCCGGAGACCGTAGCTGAGCTCCGCAACCGGGTCGGCAACTTCCTGCGCGGCTGGCAGCACCGCGGGCTCGCTGTTTCCGCTGATAACGGGTGTGTCGCGGCTCTTCCCATACGCTGCCCAAACGTCTCACAATTTCAGGCAGTGCCGTGATCACGCGGCCGAGGCGAGGAGTGGGCAATGAGCTCTGTTCCGTTCTCGGAAACCAAGGCGCCCGAATCTGCTGAACGGCTGCATCGCGGCGCCCTCGGCCTGGTCGACATCGCCGCCTCGACGATGGCGAACATCGGCCCGGCGTACAGCTTCTTCTTCAGCTTCGGCCTGATCGTGATCACGGCGGGCATCGCCGCCCCGCTGACGATCGTCGCGGCCGCGATCGCGATCGCGCTGCTGGGCAACACGCTGTCGCAGTTCTCCCGGGTGCAGCCGTCGACCGGCGGGTTCATCACGTTCATCGGCAAGTCGTTCGGCGGCACCAGCGCGGTGACCACCGCCCTGATGTGCGGCGCGGGCTACATCATCGCGATCTCGTCGGTGCTGGCCGTCTCGGGCTGGTACCTCGAGTACGTGCTGAACTACTACTTCGCCTGGAACGTCCCGTGGATCATCTGGTCGGTGCTGCTCACCGCCGGCTCGGTGGTGATGATGTACCGCGGCGTGGCGGTCTCGACCAAGCTGGCCGGGCTCTTCTTCGGCTTCGAGATGCTGATCCTGGTCGTCGTGTCGATCGCCTCGCTGGTCAAGAACGGCAGCTACCTGTCCGCCGCGCCGTTCGAGTGGAGCCACCTCAACAAGGGCTTCAGCGGGCTGGCGCCGGGGTTCCCGCTGGCGGTGTACCTGTTCATCGGCTGGGAGAACTCGGCCGCGCTGGCCGAGGAGACCGGCGAGCCGCGGCGCAACGTGCCGCGGGCCGTGTACCTCTCGATCGTGCTGATGGCCGTGCTTTACCTGCTGGTCGCCTACTCCACGGTGGTCGGCTTCCACAACAACGCCGGCGCGCTCACGGTGCCGCTGATCCCGTTCATCACCGTGGCGCACTCGACCCTGGCCAAGGCGGCGGTCATCGCCTACCTCGCCGGGCTGACGTCCACCGTGGGCGTGCTGATCGCCGCGGTGAACTCGCAGGCCCGGCTCGTGTTCAACGCCGGCCGTGAGGGCCTGCTGCCGCGCTGGATCGGCCGGGTGCACCCGACCCGCCGGACGCCGATCAACGCCATCTACGCGTTCGTCGGGCTCGCCGGGGGGATCATCGCGGTGTGGTGCATCCTCCACCTGAGCGGCGGGGCGCACCAGAGCGGCGGGATGAACGGGCTGAACTTCTTCGACGAGTCCGGCACGATGGGCACGCTGCTGATCCTCGTCGTGTACTTCGGGTCGAACCTCGCGCTGCCGTTCTACTACCGGAAGTACCGGCCGCAGGAGTTCAACTACGTCAAGCACCTGGTGCTGCCGGTGCTCGGGATGATCGTGATCGCGGTCCCGGTCTACTACCTGTGCAAGCCGCCGCAGCCGCAGCCCTTCGACTGGTTCCCGTACGCGGCCCTGATCATCCTGGTGCTCTCGGCGATCTACGCTTACGTGCTCAACCGCCGCGATCCCGACCTGGGCGACCGGGTCGGCTCGATCGTCGCCGACGAGTAGCCCGCGGCGGCCCGGCGCGCCGCGGCGGCGGGCCCGGGCCGGGCGTGACGTTCAAGGGAATGTAGGGGGTTCCGATGACCGACACCGCCGTCCACGCTGGCACGGCAGAGCCGGCGCATCCCGCGCATCCGCTGGATCCGGCGACCGCCGGCGAGTACCTGGCCGGCCGGCAGGTCCTGGCCAGCGCCGGCCTGCTCGGCGAGACGGCCAGGTTCGCCTACTACGCGCTCGAGGAGCCGCCGAAGGACGAGGTGCTCGCCGCCGCGCCGGGCGGCGGGCCGGGCCGGCGGCTGCGGGCGTTCCTGATCGACGTGGCGACCGGCGAGTCGGCGGACGTGATCGTCTCGCTGGACGAGGGCCGGGTGGTGTCCCGCCGGGTGCTGGATCCCGCCTCCGACGGGCGGGTGCCCATGCTCGGCACGGAGTTCGAGCTGGCCGAGGAGCTGGTCCGGGCCGACCCTGGCTGGCGGGAGGCGATGGCCAGGCGCGGCCTGACCGACGTCACCAAGGTCCGGGCCTGCCCGCAGGCCGCGGGGTCGTTCGGCGGGGCCGCCGGCGGCGGGCGCCGGCTCGCCCGGGTGCTGGCGTTCCGCCAGGAGCGGGAGCACGACTACGTGTGGGCGCACCCGGTCGACGGGATCGCCGCCTACGTCGACCTGACCGAGCGCAAGGTCATCGAGATCGTCGACGAGTTTCAGCGGCCGGTGCCCGGGGAGTCGGGCGACTACGACGACCCGGCGGTGCGCGGCCCGCTGCGCGAGGGCCTGCGGCCGGTCGAGATCACCCAGCCGGAGGGCCCCAGCTTCACCCTGGACGGCCGCGTGCTGCGCTGGCAGGGCTGGTCGATGCACATCGGGTTTGACCCGCGGGAGGGCCTCGTCCTGCACCAGATCAGCCTCGACGACGCGGGCCGGGCCCGCCCGGTCATCTACCGGGCGTCCATACCGGAGCTGGTCGTGCCCTACGGCGACCCGCGGTTCCGGTACTGGCAGGCGTTCTTCGACTGCGGCGAGTACCTGCTCGGGAAGTGGACGAACTCGCTGCAGCACGGCTGCGATTGCCTCGGCGACATCGCGTATCTCGACGCGACGCTGACCGACGACTTCGGCGCGCCGCAGCTGATCCGCAACGCGGTGTGCGTCCACGAGGAGGACTTCGGCGTCCTGTGGAAGCACAGCGACATGTTCAACGGCTCGGCGCAGACCCGCCGCCAGCGGCGCCTGGTCGTCTCCTCCTGGGCCACGGTCGGCAACTACGACTACGGCTTCTACTGGTACTTCTACCTCGACGGCACGATCGAGCACGAGGTCAAGATGACCGGGGCGCTGTTCACCGCCGCCTACACCAGCGGCGACTCCCCGCACGCCGCCGAGGTGGCCCCCGGTCTTGCCGCGCCGGTGCACCAGCACCTGTTCAGCGCGCGGCTGGACATGACCGTGGACGGCGTGGCCAACGCGGTGGAGGAAGTCGATCTGCACGGGCTCCCGGCTGGCCCTGGCAACCCGTACGGCAACGCGATCGCGCAGACCGTGACCAGGCTGCGCAGCGAGGCCGGGGCCGCGCGCCGGTGCGACGCCGCGCGGGCCAGGACCTGGCGGGTGCTCAGCACCGAGAAGGTGAACCGGTACGGCCGGCCGGTGAGCTACACGCTGTACCCCGACGCCGCGCCGGTGCTGCTGGCCGACCCGTCCTCGTCGGTGCACGCGCGGGCGGGCTTCGCCACCCACCACCTGTGGGTGACCAGGTACGACCCGGCGCAGCGGTACCCGGCCGGGGACTTCGTCAACCAGCACCCCGGCGGCGCGGGCCTGCCCGCCTACGTCGCGGCCGACCGGGGCATCGACGGCACCGACATCGTTCTCTGGCACACGTTCGGGCCGACGCACTTCCCGCGGCCCGAGGACTGGCCGGTGATGCCGGTGGCCCGGTGCGGGTTCACGCTGAAGCCCACCGGCTTCTTCGACCGCAACCCGGCGCTCGGCGTACCGCCCCCGCCCGGCCATGGGGACGGTCACTGCGCGGCCGGGTGAGCCGGCCTGCCCCGGCGTGATGTGGCCGGTTGGGCCACGCCTGCGCCCGGCGTCCGCCACAATGGCGTCTTGCCTTCGCACGCGTCGGGAGGCTGGTCCATGGGTGCCCCTAACGACCCGGTGTACCTCCGGGTGCTTGACGACCTCCGGGCGCGCATCCGCGGCGGGTCGCTCCCGCCGGGAGCGCGGGTGCCGTCCCGGAACGCCATCATCGCCAACTACGGCGTCGGTGAGACCGCCGCCAAGCACGCGCTCCAGGTGCTGGCGAACGAGGGTCTCATCGAGGCCAGGACCGGGTCCGGCTCGTACGTGCGCCAGGCTCCGGCCACCGTCTGCCTCGATCACGACCGGCTGCACTTCCCCGGCTCGCCGTTCGGGCTCGACGAGGCGGCCCCGCAGGCCGGCGAACCCGAAGGGCCGCGGCCGGCCCGGCGGCTGGCCTGGGAGCACCAGACCGAGCAGGTGCTGCCGCCGCCGGCCATCGCGCGGCGGCTCGGCCTCGAGCCCGGCGCCGACCGGGTGACGGCCACCAGGTACCTGCTGACCGCGGACTCCGAGCCGGTGCAGCTTGCCGTGAGCTATGAGCCCGGCCGGATCACCGCTGGCACCCCGGTGGCCATGCCCGAGCAGGGCCCGCTGGCCGGCAAGGGAGTGATCGAGCGGATGGCGTCGATCGGGATCCGCGTGGACGAGGTCGTCGAGGAGGTGTCGGTCCGGCCGTCGCTGCGCGCCGAGGCCGCCGCCCTGGGCCTGCCGGCCGGGGCGCCGGTCCTGGTCGTGGACCGGCTGCACCTGGCGTCCGGCGACCCGGTCGAGGCAGGGGAGATCATGGTCGCCGCGGGCAGGTTCCAGCTCCGGTACCGCTTCGGCGTGCCGCAGGCAAACGGTCAGGGCAGCGGGGACCCGCCGAGGTAGAGCGCCGCGATCTCCGGGTGCCCGAGCACCTGCTGCCCGGTCCCGGCCAGGCGCACCCGCCCGTTCTCCATGACCACGCCGTGCGTGGACAGCCGCAGCCCCGCCCGCGCGTTCTGCTCCACGAGCAGGATCGTCTTGCCGCCCGCGTTCATCATCCGGACCGCGTCAAAGACGGACCTGAGCACCCTCGGCGAGAGGCCCATCGACGGCTCGTCGAGGATCACCAGCGCCGGGTCGAGCATCAGGCAGCGGGCGAACTCGACCAGCCGCTGCTCGCCGCCGGAGAGCGCGCCCGCCTTCTTCCGTTCCCAGGCCGTGACCTGCGGGAAGAGCTCCGCAACGGTGGCGAGCCTGCGGGCGAGCAGGGCGCGGTCCCGTACGGTGTAGCCGCCGAGCTCGATGTTCTCCCGCACCGTCATGTCGCGGAACAGGCTGTGCTGCTGCGGCACGTGCACGATCCCGGCGTCCAGGATCTGCCGCGGGCTCTTGCCCACCAGCGGCTCGCCGCGGAACGTGATGCTGCCCCGGCGCGGCCGCAGCAGCCCGCTGATCGCGGCGAGCAACGTGGACTTGCCCGCCCCGTTCGGCCCGACGACGCAGGTGATGCCGCCTCCGGCCACGGTCATGGACACCTCGTGCAGCACGTCCCCGCCGCCGTACCCGCAGGCCAGGCCGTCGATGACGAGCGCGGGCGCCTCCGGCTCGCCCGGGCCGCCCGGCCCGCCAGCGCCGCCCGGCCCGCCCGGGCCGCCCCGGCCGCCCGGCCTGCCGGGCCCGCCCCGGTCACCCCGCTGCGGCATCGTCGTCCGCCTCGGCGATGCCGAGGTAGGCGTCCAGCACCCGCGGGTCGTTCCTGACCGCGTCGGGCGGCCCGGCCGCCACCACGGTGCCGTAGTCCAGGACCGTGACGTTCCCGCAGAGCTCCATGACGAAGTCCATGTTGTGCTCCACGATGAGGAACGTCGTGCCCGCGGCGTTGAGCTCACGGATCCGGCCGGCGATGTGCAGGATCAGCGACGGGTTCACCCCGCCGGCCGGCTCGTCGAGCAGCACGATCGCCGGGTCGGCCACCAGCACGGCGGAGAGCTCGAGCAGCTTGCGCTGGCCGTAGGAGAGCGTTCCGGCGAGCGCGCCCGCGTGGCCGGCGATCCCGGTGAACTCCAGCAGCTCCTCGGCACGCCGCCGGTGCGCCCGCCCGCCCGCCCTGGCCAGCGGGCCCAGGCCGCGGCCGTCACCCCCGTGCCGCGCGGCGACGAGCATGTTCTCCAGCACGGTCAGCCGGGGGAAGATCCGGGTGAGCTGGAACGTCCGGCCGATGCCCAGCGCGAACACCCGCTGGGGCGCCAGGTTCGTGATCCTCCTGCCGCCGAGGTAGACGTCCCCGGCGTCGACCCGCTCGTAGCCGGTCATGATGTTGAACAGGGTCGTCTTGCCCGACCCGTTCGGCCCGATGAGCCCGGCGATCGTGCCCTGCTCCACCGCCACCGTGCAGTCCCGCAGCGCCTGCACTCCCCCGAACGCCTTGGACACGGCCTCGGCCGTGAGCATGGCCGTCACCGCCCTGCCCCCTGGGCCCGCGCGCCCGCCACTGGCTGCCGGCCCGCCGCGCCGGCGTCCGCGGTGCGGCTGGCGCGCCGGGCGCGGATCGCCGCGATCCTGTCGGCGGCGGTGGGAATGACCCCGCGCGGCAGCCCCAGGATCACGGCCGCCAGCAGCACGCCGAGCAGGATCTCGCTCAGGTACTCGTTGGTGTACTGCAGCGTGAGGTACTGCTGGGCGGGCTCGATGACCAGCGCGCCCAGCAGCGGCCCGGAGATCGTGCCGAGCCCGCCGAAGAACGCCATCACCACGACCGACAGGTCGAACAGCGGGTCGAACGCGAACTGCGGTATGGCCTGGCCGATGAAGTAGAACCACAGCCCGCCCGCCATTCCGGTCACGACCGCCGAGACCACGAACGCGGCGAGCTTCACCGGCATGGGGCGGACGCCGAGCCCAGCGGCGCGGTCCTCGTCGTCCCTGATGGCCCGCAGCTGCAGCCCGAAGCGCGACCCCCGGATCAGCCAGGACGCCGCGGTCGTGGCCACGAGCAGGGCGAGCGCCGCGTAGTAGAAAGGGTCGTTGAACGTCGCCGCGTCCCAGTTCGGCGACGGTGCGAGGATGCCGCTCGACCCGCCGGTCACGGACAGGTTGGTGGCCGTCAGCTGGGCGATGAAGAAGAACGCGATCGTGATCACCACAAACGTGTGCCGCCGGACCCGCAGCGCGATCAGCCCGAGCGGCACGGCGAGCCCGGCCGCGACGCCGCCGGCCAGCGGCAGCAGCACGAACACGGTGCCGCCGGCCAGCTGCCAGGCCCGGGCGGCGATGCCCACCGTGTAGGCCCCGGCGCCGAAGAACACCGCGTGCCCCAGCGAGATGTAGCCGGAGTAGCCGGAGAAGATGTTCCAGGCCACCGCCGCCGCGGCGAAGACGAGCGTGTCCACGCCGATCGTGGTGACCGTGGCGTTGGTCACGGCCAGCGGGAAGGCCGCGAGGACGGCGAGGACGGCGAGGGCCCCGCCCCCCCGCCAGGCCAGGCCGCTCCCGGTCACCGCGGCGCTCCCTCGTGCATCTCGTTACTGGGCCCGCACCGGGGCGCGGCCGAACAGGCCGGCCGGGCGGATCGTGAGCACCAGTACGAGGGCCGCGTAGAACACCACGACCGCCCAGTCCGGCGACCAGATGTCGACCAGCGCCTCGGCGGTGGTCATGAACACCGCGGCGGCCAGCGCCCCGCCGATGCTGCCGAGACCGCCCAGGATGATGATCGCGAGCAGCCGGGAGATCAGGTCGTAGCCGCTGTTCGGGTTGAAGCCGCCGCTGGTGGCGCCGAACATCATCCCGCCCACGGCGGTGACCGCGACCCCGATCCCGAACGTCACGGCCGCGACCCGGTTCACGTCGATCCCGATCAGCCGGGCCGCCGTCTGGTCCTGCATGGTGGCCCGGACGCTGCGGCCGAACCTGGTCCGGTACAGCATCAGGTACAGGGCCGCCACGCAGGCAACGGCCAGGGCGAAGCCGTACAGGTAGATGTCCGGCAGGTAGAAGCCGAACAGGTGCACGCTTGACGTGATGTACGGGGCGTTCAGCACCACGTAGTTGGGCCCGAAGATCCGGTAAAGCGCTCCCTCGATGATCAGTGCCACCGCGTACGCGGCGAGCAGCGACATGGAGGTCCGGTCCCGGCCGCGGAGCGGGCGGATGAACAGCCACTGGATCGCGACGCCGATCACGAACATGGCCGGCACCGTGACCAGCAGCCCCACGAACAGGTCGATGTGCAGGTGCACGGACAGCACGTAGCTGAGATACGCGCCGAGCACCACGAGGATGCCCTGGGCGATGTTGATGATGTCGAGCACGCCGAAGATCAGCGTCAGCCCGACGGCCATCAGCGCGTAGACGCCGCCGCCCAGGATCCCGTCGGCGATGGCCTCGTAGATCTGGCGTCCCATCTCGGCTGCGTGCTCCTCGCCGCGGTCAGCCCGACCAGCCGGGCTTCGGGTTCAGGATCTTGACCGAGCCCGCCGCCGCAGCGGGGAGGACCTGCACGAACTTCCCGTCCTGCCACTGGAAGATGAACGCGATCGCCTTCACGTTCTCGCCCAGCGAATTGAACTTCACCGGGCCCTGGACGCTCGGCAGCGTGACCCCGCTGTGCAGGTACGTGATGATCTTCGAGCCGGTTGTGCCGCCGGTCGCCTTCACCGCGGCCGCTGTCACCTGGCCCACGGAGTAGGCCTCGGCCACGTCGGCGTTGACGTCCGACGTGGACCCGCCGTACTTGGCGACGTACTCCCTGACCATGGCCTGGCTCGTCGCGTTCGCGTAGCCCGGGTACCAGGCGTCGGGGACCATCATGCCGTTGGCGTTGCCGACGCCGACCGCGCTGGTGAACGCGGCGCCCTGGTCGGGGCCTGCCGCCGCGACGAAGATCTTCGGGTTGTAGTGCTGCTGCTCGAACGCCTTCATGAACGACGCCACGGTCGGCACGTCCGTGGAGCCGAGGACCACCAGCTGCGCGCCGGTCGCGGCGACGAGGTCGGCGTTCGGGGCGTAGTCGGGGACTTCCTCCGGGAAGATCTTGGAGTAGCGGGTCTTGATCCCCAGCGGCTGCAGCAGGCCCTGCGCGCGCTGCACCTGCGGGGTGGCGAACGGGTCGTCGGCCATCGGGTACGCCGCGGTCGCCGGGCGCTGGGCGGCCGGCAGCGACTTGATCCAGTTGACGAGCGGGTCGAGCTCGTTCGCGACCGGCAGGCTCACGTCGAAGACGTTGGGCAGCTTCTCGTTGAACACCAGCGGCGCGCCCCCGGCACCCTCGACGAACGCGAAGCCGTACCGGCGCGCGACCTCCGCGGCGGGCGCGGTGAGCAGCGAGGAGAAGGGCCCGAAGGTCAGGTCGACGTGGTGCACCGTGATCAGGTCGGTGTAGTTGGTGTCAACCTGCGTCGGGCTGCTGTTGTCGTTGAGTATCACCAGCTTCACCTTGCGGCCGAGCAGGCCGCCGCTGGCGTTGACGTCGTGCTCCCATAGCTCGTAGCCGCGCTCGTAGGCCTGGCCGTCGGCGGAGAAGTCGCCGGTCAGCGACAGCGAGGCGCCGATGAGGATGGGAGGCTTGGCGCCGGCGGCGCCGCTGCTGCTGGATCCGCATCCGGCCGCGAGACCTGCCGCCAGGACAGCCGCCGCGCCGAGTGACACTAACCTGCGGTGAGATCCCATCACCGCCTCCTTCTGGCTGGGTGGAAGCATGGTCAGGGCGGGGTTTCCCCCGCGGTGCGCTCGCCCCCTTGGCCCGCCGGCTCCAGTCCGTCGGATATGTCCGCGCCCTCGCTGGTCAGCTGCAGGCCGGCCGACTCCGCCTCGAGCTGCAGCAGCGCGGCAAAGTCCTGGTCGCCGTGGCCCCGGCCGACCAGGGCCTGGACGATCTGGTGGACCAGGCCGGCCACCGGAAGCGGGACCTCCCGCTCCCGCGCGGCCGCCAGCCCGAGGTCGAAGTCCTTGCGCAGCAGCTCGGCGGTGAACGTCGGCGTGAAGTCGAGGTTGACGTAGGCGGGCGTCTTGTAGCGCGTGAACAGCGAGCCCATCACGCTGGAGTTGATGCAGGACAGGAACGCCTCCCGGCTGACCCCGCTCTTCTCGGCCAGCACGGTGATCTCCGCCATGGACTGCGCGACCGTGCCGAGGAACAGGTTGTGGCAGATCTTCACGACGCGGGCCAGCTCGCCCTCGCCCACGTACGTGGCGCTTGCGCCGAGCAGGTTCAGGTAGGACTCGGCCGCGTCGAACGCGTCGCGCGGGCCGGAGACGGCAAAGGTCAGCCGGCCGGCCCTGGCCACCCGGGGGTTGCCCATCACCGGCGCGGCCAGCAGCGCGGTGCCGCGGGCGGCGGCCTCCCGCCGGACCAGCGCGGAGGCCTCGGCCGAGACGGTGGAGCAGTCCACCAGGATCGACGGTGCCGCCGCCTCCGACAGCAGCCCGCCGGGCCCGAGCACGGAGTCGATGAGGTCCTGTGAGGTGCCGACGGTCGTGAAGACGATGTCGCGGCTGGCCAGGTCCGGGGCTGAGTCGACGACCTTGGCCCCGAGCGCGGCGAGCGGCTGGGCCCTGGACCGGGTCCTGTTGTACACGGAGACGTCACAGCCGACGGCCAGCAGCCGACGGACAAGCTCGGCGCCCATGCGCCCGGTGCCCAGCCAGCCGAGACGGCGGTCGCCGCGCTGGTCGGTCATCTCATCACCTGGCCTCACGTCCTTACAATCGTTTGCACCCATGAGCGTGTACCAGCGCTGCCCGGTTGTCAACGTCCGGGTCATATCGGTCGCAGCCGGGCGCCCTGGGCCGATGGGTGCCGGGGCGCAGCGGCGGCTACGGTGCCTTGGCCTCGCCGGGCGGCCGCGCCGTGGAGCCGCGGACGACGAGCTCGGGTGCGAGATAAAGGATCTTGACCGGGCCGCCGTGCTCGGCGATCTGTTCCAGCAGCAGCTGCGCGGCCTCCGCGCCCACCTGGTAGTGCGCGAACCTGATCGTGGTCAGCGGCGGGCGGAGCCGGTCGATGAACGGCATGTCGTTGAAACCCACGACGGACATGTCCTCGGGACAGCTCAGCCCGGCCTCGTCCAGCGCCGCGTAGCAGCCAACGGCGAGCATGTCGTTGCCCGCGACGATGGCCGTGCACCGGGCCGGCTCCGGCTGGCCGGCGGCCCGCTCGAGCAGCAGCCGGGTGCAGCGCAGGCCCTCCTCCACGGTGAACGCCTTGGCGAACACCACCAGGTCGCTGTCGACCGCCAGGCCGCTGGACTCCATGGCCGTGACGAACCCGCGGTACCGGCTCAGCCCGGTCGACGCCTCCTGCGGCCCGGCAATGTGCGCGATCCGGCGGTGCCCGAGACCGGCCAGGTGGCTGACGGCCATCCGCACGCCGCGCTCGTTGTCCACGGTGACCGAGGGGAAGCTGTAGTCCTGTGCCAGGCGGTTGATGAGCACCACCGGGATCTCGGCCCTGGACGCCTCGGCCAGCAGCGGATAGCGCAGCCGCGCGGTGGCCAGCACAAGGCCGTCCACGCGCCTGGCCCGCATCTGGTCGAAGACCATGCGCTCGCGGTTTTCGTCGGAGTCGGTGTTCGCGATCAGCGCCACGTACCCGGCAGCGGCCAGGCGGTCTTCCAGCCCGCGGACGATCGGCGGGAACAGCGGGTTGTTCAGGTCGGGTATCAGCACGCCGACCGTGTACGACCGGCGCGTGCGCAGGCTCCTGGCCACCGGGTTCGGGCGGTAGCCGAGCGCCTCGGCCGCCTCGAGCACCCGGCGCGCGGTGTCCTCGCTGACCAGCAGCCGGGTCTCCGGGTTGAGCGCCCGGGAAGCCGTCGCCGGATGCACGCCAGCACGGACCGCGACGTCCCTCAGTGTCACCGGGGCATCAGGCATCGGCAGTTCACGCTCCGCTCTCGGGGCTTCCCCCTACAACGTTCCCGCTGACTATCTCGGCATGCTATCTCCGTGTTGCAGCGCCATCGCGGCAATCTCGCCGTCGTCACCGTCGTCTTGCGCGCGCCGGCTCGCCAGGTAGCCTGCTGCCGACCCGATCACCGCCGCCATCGCCAGCAGCAGGATGCGGTAGGGCACCACCGCAATCAGCGCGGCACCCAGCGCGATCGACACCGCCTGCGGCACCACGATGGCGAACTCCAGCGCGGCGTCCACCCGGCCGAGCAGCGCGAGCGGGGTGCGGTGCTGGATCAGCGTGATCGCGCCCACGTTGATCCACACGATGCACAGGCCGAGCGCCGCGCAGGCGACGCCGACCACCGGCACGGAGGCCGTGGTCAGCAGCAGCGCGGCCGTGGCGCAGGCAGCGAGGCCGCCGGCGATCAGCACGCGCTCGCTGGTCCGCCGCATGACCGGCGCCGCGAGCGCGCCGCCCGCCAGCGCGCCGGCCCCCTGCAGGCAGACCAGCACCCCGAGGAAATCCGCGCTCCGGTGCAGCCCCTGGGTCACGACCGCGAACGGCACGGTCTCGAACAGGCCGAACGCGCTCACCGCGATCAGGCACGCGATCATCGGCTGGCGCAGAGCGGGCGTCCGCATCACGTGCCGGATGCCGGCGGTGAACTCGGCGCCCCAGCCGCTGTGAGCGGCCGTCGCGCGGTCAGGCCGCGGCTCGCGCACCCGCAGCGCCGCCAGCGTGCCCGCGGCGACCACGAAGGTGCCGACGTCCAGCAGGATCACCGGCTTCGCGCCCACCCAGGCGAGCAGCCCGGCGCCGAGCAGCGGGGTGATCACCCGCAGGCCCTGCGATGCCATCTGCAGCGCGGCGTTGGCGTCGCCGAGCAGGTCGCCCGGCAGCATGACCGCGAGCAGCGGGGTCTGGGCGGAGGCGATCAGGCTGTTGGCGACGCCGTAACCGAACATGACCGGGTAGATGAGCCAGACCTGATCCCGGCCGTGCACCAGCAGCAGCGCACACACCAGCGCCGCGGCGCCCAGGTTCGCCGCGATCAGCAGGGGCCGGCGCCGCAGCCGGTCGGCGACCACCCCGGAGGCCGGCGACGCCAGCAGGCCGCAGACGAACGCGAAGAACGTCAGCCCGGCCGCGCTGTTGCTGCCGGTGAGGATGCGGACCCAGATCCCCATCGCCAGCCAGAGCGAGCTGTCCCCGACCGCCGACAGGGTCTGCCCCCCGATGTACAGGCGGGCATCGCGATGACAAAGCAGCCGGCGCATGTCAGCGCTCCTTCGGGCCGGTTTGGGAAGCGGCAGGGTAAAGGGCTCAGGCGTCGTCCGACGTTCCGGCCAGGCGCAGGCCGATCTCGACCAGCGTCCAGCCGGTCCGGTACCGGACCGAGTTTCGGGGACCCGCCGGGGTGACGTGCGGGCGGCTGCGGCCTGCCGCCGCGCGCAGTTCGTCGGCGTGCTGGACGGCCAGCTGACTCATCGTGTACGGGTGCATGCCGGATGCTCCTCTGCTCGTCATATCTGCTCGTTGTCACGGCTGGATTCGGGAGGGCGGGGAGGATCGGTCAGTGGGTAGCCGAGCAGCAGCAGTTCGTAGCGCAGGCTGCCGGGCGGGCGCAGCGAGGCGTCGTCCCGGCGGCCCGCGTAGGGCTCGATCAGCCGCTTTATGGCCTGGCCCAGGTCCTTTGCCTCCTGCGCGGTCAGGTGAACCTGGTTCTGCGAGGCGGTCGCCGCGTCCTGCCACTCGGGCGGGTAGCCGAACACCCGCATCAGCCGCTCCCGGGCCCGGGCCAGCCACCGGTCGATAAAGATCGTCGCGACGCCCTCGGCCGCCAGCCGGGTCTCTGGGTCCTGGCCCGGCGGCCCCAGATCGAAGCGGCGGTAGCGCATCCGCCACGGGCGCTCCCGGCCGCGGCCGCCTCCGGCCTCCTCCAGGAACCCGTACTTGGCCAGGGTGCGCAGGTGGAAGGCGCAGTTCGCGGGCGACTCGCCGAGCAGGTCGCTGGCCTCGGTCGCGGTGAGTGTCCCCGTGTCCGTGCTGGTGATCGCCTCGATGAGCGCCACGCGGAGCGGATGGGCCAGCGCCCGCATCATCTTCGGGTCCCGGATTTCGAGCAGTGGCGAGCGCTCTTCGGAAGACATGTTTCGAAATAGTACGCTCGAAACACTCCTTTTGACAACCCCCGGGGCGGCAGCCGGGGTTGTGCCGCTCGGCGGCGGCGGGTGTTCGTGCGACGATGAGGCATGCGCATCGGCGACGTGACCTCGACGGACCTCTTCGGCGGCAGCCAGGCCCGCCCGCTCGCGATCGTGCGGGTAACGCTGGAAGGCGAGGCGCCGGGCACGGCCGGCGACGTTCCCGGCGGGCCGGTCACGGTCAGGGTGGAGGGGCCGGCGGTGACCACGCCCGAGCCCGCGGTGGCCAGCGCGCCCGGACCGGGCGAGCGGGTGGGCGTCGAGGTCGGCGTGGAGGTGGCGGCCCCGCACGCGGCCGGCGCCCCGGTCCAGGTCACGGTCATCGCGGAGAACCCGGCGGCGGCGCTGCGCGCCGAGCGGGCGGCCTCGGTCGCCACCGGCGAGCCGGGCTGGACCATGTGGATGGTGAGCCACTTCCACTACGACCCGGTCTGGTGGTCCACGCAGGGCCAGTTCACGCAGGCGCGGATCTTCCTGCCCGAGGCCGACGGCAGCGTGCCGGACACCAGGGTCGCGTTCGAGCTGGTGCGGCTGCACCTCGACGAGGCCAGGCGGGACCCGGACTACAAGTTCGTGCTCGCCGAGATCGACTACCTCAAGCCGCACTTCGACGCGCACCCGGAGGACCGGGCGGACCTGCTTGCGTTCATCAAGGCGGGCCGGATCGAGATCGTCGGCGGCAGCTACAACGAGCCGAACACGAACCTGACCAGCGCCGAGTCCACGGTCCGCAACGCGATCTACGGCCTGGCGTTCCAGCGCGAGGTGCTCGGAGCCGACCCGAGCACCGCGTGGATGCTCGACGCGTTCGGGCTGGACCCTGGCTACCCGGGGCTGATGGCGGCGGCCGGGATGAACGAGTCGGCCTGGGCCAGGGGGCCGTTCCACCAGTGGGGGCCGCACCGCACCGTCGGCGACAACCGGCGGATGCAGTTCCCGTCCGAGTTCGAGTGGCTGTCCCCGGACGGCGGCGGCCTGCTGACCAGCTACATGGCCAACCACTACGGCGCGGGCTGGGCGACCCAGGGCGCCACGACCCTGGCCGCGGCCGAGCGGGCCGCCCACGAGCAGTTCCGCCAGCTGGCCCCGGTGGCGGCCACCCGCAACGTGCTGCTGCCGGTCGGCGCCGACCACCTGATCCCGTCCCGCTGGGCCACCTCGATCCACCGGGACTGGAACTCCCGCTACGTCTGGCCGCGGTTCGTGACCGCGCTGCCGTCGGAGTTCTTCGCGGCCGTGCGCAAGGACGCGGCCGAGCGGGACATCTGGATCACCCCGCAGACCCGGGACATGAACCCGGTCTACACCGGCAAGGACGTGTCCTACGTGGACACCAAGCAGGCCCAGCGGGCCGCGGAAACCGCGGTGGAGGATGGCGAGCGGCTCGCCACGCTGGCCTGGCTGGCCGGGGCGGACTACCCGGCGGCCTCGCTCGACAAGGCCTGGCGGCAGCTGGTGTTCGGCGCTCACCACGACGCGATCACCGGCACCGAGGGAGACCAGGTCTACCTGGACCTGCTGGCCGGCTGGCGGGAGGCGCACCAGCGCGGCGACGAGGCCCGCCGCGCCGCCGCCGGGTACCTGGCCGGCCTGGCGGCGACCGCCGGCGCCGCCGGCCCGGATGCCGGGCCCGGCGCGCGCGCCGTCGTCGTGTTCAACACCCTCTCCGCGCCCCGGTCGGGCCTGGCCCGCATCACCCTGGACTTCCCGCCGGGCACCGGCTGGGCCGTGCTGCGCGACCCCGCGGGCAGCGTGGTGCCCAGCCTCGCCGAAGGCGTGACCCGGCACGCGGACGGCACGCTGGCCAGCGTGACCCTGACCTTCTGGGCACACCACGTGCCCGCGCTCGGCTACCTCACCTATCTGGCGGTTCCCGGAGAAGTGCCAGAACGTGCCGCCGGCTGGTCGGCCGCCGGCGGCACGCTGATCGAGAACGGGGCGTTCCTCGCCGAGGCCGACCCGGGCCGGGGCGGGACGCTCCGCCGGATCGTGGACAAGCGCTCCGGTGCCGACCTGCTGGCCGGGCCGGGCAACGAGCTGGTCGTCCAGGAGGAATACGACCGGCACCCGCGCTGGGGCGAGGGGCCGTGGCTGCTGTCGCCGAAGGGACCGGGCCGTGGCTCGGCCGGCCTGCCGGCCGGGGTCCGCGCCGAGCGCTGCCCGATCGGCTCGCGCCTCGTGGCCGAGTTCGAGCTCGACGGCCTGCGGGTCACCCAGGAGACCGTGCTCTGGGACGCGGCCGACCGGGTGGAGTTCCGCACCCATGTCGACGGCTCGATCGGGCAGGACCGGCTGCTGCGGGTGCGGTTCCCGGCACGGGTGCCCGGCGGGCTGCCGGTCTACCAGACGGCCGTCGCCGTGATCGGGCGGTCGCCGGGCTCCGCGGACACCGACGTGGCCGAGCACGAGTTCACCCTGGACAATCCCGCGCACGAGTGGTTCGGCATCGGGTCCACCGCGCGGGTTGCCGTGCCCGGCCCGGCCGGCGGGCGGGCGATGCACGCGATCGGCGTGGCCGAGGTGATCGTGCCCGAGATCCTCGACGGGACCAGGGAGCCGGTGCGCGACCTGATGGTGGCGCTGGCCCGGGCGGGGGTCACGGCGACCTGCTCGCGGGCCCGCGGCCCGCGGTACGGCTCGATCGACGTGGACTCCAACCTCCCCGACGTCCGCGTCGCGCTGGGCGGCCCGGCGGAGAACCCGTTCACCGCCGGGGCGCTCGCCGCTGCCGGGCCCGCGGCCGCGGCGGCGCTGGGCGAGCGGCTGGCCGCGGACGGCGCGGCGGTGCTGTGGATCCCGGCCCGCCAGCCCGCGGCTCAGGCGTTCCGGCCAGGCGCCGACCTGCGCGGCGCCGCCGACCTGCCGGTGCTGATCGTGGCCGGCCGCGACCTGGCGGCGGCGGTCGCCGCGGTCACCGGTGACCTGGGCGACGCGGTGATCGAGGCGGACGCCGGCGCCGCCGGCGGTGCCGGCGAGCTCGGCGGCATCTCGGTCGCGCTGCTCAACCGCGGTACGCCGGGCAGCCTGGTGACCCCGGAAGGCACGCTGAACATCTCGCTGATGCGGTCCTGCAGCAGCTGGCCGTGCGGGGTATGGATCGACGGCGACAAGCGCACGACGCCGGACGGCAGCAGCTTCGCCTGGCAGCACTGGAGCCACACGTTCGAGTACGCGCTCGCCGCCGGCGCTGGCGACTGGCGGAGCGCCGGCTTCGCGCTCGCCGGGCAGGACTACAACCATGAGCTGCTGGCCTGCGAGACCGGGCTGCACGGCGGGCCGCTCCCGGCCGCGGCGAGCCTCGCCGCCGCCGAGCCGGCCACGGCCGTGGTCGCCGCGCTGAAACCGCGCGGCAACCCGCTGTACCCGGCCGCCAGCCGGCCGCGGGACGAGCAGAGCGAGGTGGTGGTGCGGCTGCGCGACGTTTCCGGGCGGGCGGCCGCCACCACCGCATCGGTGACCCTGTTCACCGGCCTGGCGGCGGCGCGCGGCACCGGCCCGTGCGAGGAGCCCGGCGGCATCGCGCTGCCGTTGCGTGACGGCGCCGCCCAGGCCGAGCTGCCGCCGTCGGGGACCGTGACCGTCGCGCTCACGCCGGCGCGCCCGCTCGCCCCCGCCGCGCCGCCGGCCGGGGTGGGCCCGAGCGGGGTGGCCCCGAGCGGGGTGGCCCCGAGCGGGGCGGGGAGCACCCGGGCGGTGTCGCCGGCCCAGCCGGGGCGGCCCGCCGCGGCGCCGGAGCCGGCGCAGCCGGTGTTCACCCGGTACTGGCTGCACGGCAAGGGACCGGCACCGGCCGGCAACTTGCCGGTCGCGGTGCACCTGTCCCCCTGCAGGCTGGCCCTGGCCGAGGGCGGCGAGGCCCCCGCAGGGCTGCGGCTGACCGTGGCGTCCGGGACCGGGCCGGCGTCGGGAAGCGTGCGGCTCGACGCCGGCGGCCAGCTCGCGCTGGAGCCCGCCGGCCCGCTGGACTACGACCTCCCCGCGCTCGGCCACGCGTGCTGGGATCTCACCGTCCGGGCGCTGCCCGGGGCGCCGCGCGGGCGGCATTTCGTCACCGCCCGGGTCACCGACCGCGGCCAGGTCTTCGAGGACGCCGCCATGGTCAGCGTCGGCGAGCCGGCCGCCCCCGCCCTCGACCTGCCGCTGAACGAGCTGTTCCCGCTGTACCTGGCCGACCAGCAGAAGCTGGCCGCCGAGCTGGAGATGGCGCTGCTGACACAGCGGCTGGTGCTGGCTCCGGGCGAGCGCGGCGAGATCTCCGTCAGGCTGCGGAACACCACGGCGTCGCAGATCCGTGGCGAGGCGCAGCTGATCTCGCCGTTCGGCAGCTGGGCCGGGGCGGACCCGTGGACGCAGGGCTTCACGGCCGACGGCGGCGCAGCCGTCACGATCGGCGCCTCGGTCACCGCAGCGGCCACGGCCCGGCCCGGGCAGCACTGGTGGGCGCTGGTCAAGGTGATGTACTTCGGCCGCGTCCGCTACAGCGAGCCGGCATCGGTCACGGTTGCCGGGCCGCCGGGTTCGCGATGAACGTGGGGGATTTTCGCGAAATGCCCGACTCGCTGCGTCCTTGTCGGCTCTTGTCTTACCGCGAGCGGCATCTGGGTGAGAAACTGTCCGTGACCACGGCCCGGTCGCCGTGGCGCCAGCGACGATCACCGAGGAGTCATGGCGATCCAGACCGCGATCGGCGACGGCAACCTGCCGGCGGAGCCGAACAGCTTCGTGGGCAGGGAGCGGGACCTGGCGGAGCTCGCCAGGCTGCTCAGTGCTGACTGGAGCGCGCGCGTCGGGCAAGCCGCCGCGCGGCCGCTCGGAGGCGTCCGCGCGCTGACGCTGTGCGGGCCGGGCGGCATCGGGAAGACCCGGCTGGCGCTGCGGCTCGCCTGCGAGGTCGTGCCCGGCTTCCCGGACGGTGCGTGGTTCATCGAGCTCGCCGACACGGTGGATCCGTCCCTGGTGACCGGCCGGGTGGCTGCGGCGCTCGGCGTCCGGGAGGAGCCGGACCGGCCGCTGACCGAGACGCTGGCGGTCGCGCTGCGCCCGCGGCTGCTGCTGCTGATCCTGGACACCTGCGAGCACGTGGTGGATGCGTGCGCGGCGCTGGTGCATCAGCTGCTCGCCGGGTGCCCGGCGCTGCGCGTGATCGCCACCAGCCGCGAGCCGCTGCGGGTGCGCGGCGAGACCGTATGGCGGGTGCCGCCGCTGGAGCTGCCCGCCGCTGGCGCGGACCTCACGGCCGGCGAGCTGGCCGGGCACGAGGCGGTCCGGCTGTTCGCCGACCGGGCCGCCGCGGTGCGCCCGGGATTCGCCCTCGACGCGGACAACGCTCCCGCGGTGGTGCAGCTCTGCCGGACCCTGGACGGCATGCCGCTGGCGATCGAGCTGGCCGCGGCCAGGGTCGGCGCCCTGTCCGTGGAGCAGATCGCCGCTCGTCTCGGCGACAGGTTCCAGCTGCTGGCATCGGGCGACCGCACCGCCCCGGCCCGGCAGCAGACGCTGCGGGCGGCGGTGGACTGGAGCTACGGGCTGCTGACCGAGCCCGAGCAGGTGCTGCTGCGCCGGCTGGCCGTGTTCTCCGGGTGGAACCTGGACATGGCCGAGCGGGTCTGCGCCGACGAGGCGATCCCCGCCGAGCAGGTGCTCGACCTGCTGGCCGCCCTGATCGACAAGTCCCTGGTGACGCTCGACGCTGAGCTGGAAGGGGACGCTCGCTACCGGCTGCTGGACACGATCAGGGAGTACGCGGCGGGCCGGCTCGACGCATCGGGTGAGGGCCCCGCCATCCGGCTGCGGCACCGCGACTACATGCTGAAGCTGCTCGAGGACATCGTCGCCATCGCGTTCGTGCGCGGCGACCCGCCCTGGCCGGTGCGCGTCGCGCTGTACCGCAGGGCCCTGGCCGAGCGTGCCAACTACCGGACCGCGCTGGACACCTGCCTGTCCCGCGGCGACACCGAGGTGGGTCTGCGGCTGTGCACAGGGCTGCGCAGCCCCTGGGTCGCCTACGGTGAAGCGACCGAGGGGATGGCCTGGTTCGACCGGTTCTTTGCCGCCGAAGGCGACGTCCCGGCCGCCGTCCGGGCCCGGGCTCTGATGGTGCGGTCCGAGCTGGCCGCGCAGCAGCAGGACTTCCGAGCCGCCGGCGAGTACGCACGGGCCGGGCTGGATCTGTGCCGGGCATCCGGCACCGGCGGGGCGGCGGCCGCGCTGCGGGTGCTCGCGGTGGTCAGCCTGCGGGCGGGTCGGCACGAGGACGCTCTGGCCAGCATCGAGGCCGCAGCGAAGGCCGCGCGCGCCGACCGGGACGACTGGGAAGAGGGCCTGGCGTTCACCGTCAAGGCCACGATCATGGCCCACCAAGGCAGGCTGGACGAGGCGCAGCAGGCGTTCACCGAGGCGCTCGACGTGCTCAGGGACAACAACGGCTGGGGCGTGGCCCAGGCCCTCTACGGGTTCGGCGGGCTGGCCAGGGCACGCGGTGACCACGCCGCGGCGCTGCGCCACTTCCGCGACGCGCTGGGGCTCTACCGGGAGATCGACGCCAGGCCGGAGATCGCCCGCTGCCTGCTCGGCATCGGGTGGGTCGCGCTGGCCCAGGGGGACCTGCAGCTGGCCAGGTCCAGCCTGACCGAGAGCTTGCAGCTCAGCCTGGCCACCGGGCAGCGCCTGGCGGTGGCCCGCGGGCTGGAGGCGGCCGCGGTGCTCGCCGCCGCCGGGGGCGGTCCGGTCACGGCGGTGCAGCTGCACGGTGCCGCACTGGCCCTGCGCGAGGCGGCGGGCCACCCCGCGTCCGCCCGCGCCGGGTCGCGGGTTGACGGCCTGCTCGGGGCCGGTGGCGCCGGGCTCGACCAGGCAGCCGTGTCCGCGCTGATCGCCCAGGGTTCCGCGATGAGCGCGCACGACGCGGTCAGGCTCGCGTCCGGCACCGGCCGCGGTGATCCGGCCGGCCGTGCCGCCGGGCCGCCGGGTCCGGCGCAGGGAGAGCGGGGCGCGCCGGCCGGCGCGGGAACGGCGGGCCCGCTGACCGCGCGGGAACTCGAGATCGCCCACCTGATCGCCCGCGGCCTGTCCAACCGGGGGATCGCCGACGAGCTGGTGATCAGCCCGGCCACGGTGGCCAGGCATGTGGCCAACATCTTCGGCAAGCTAGGGCTGCGCTCCCGGGCGCAGCTTGCCGCCTGGGCCGCGCAGCGCGAGCCGGGCGACGGCTAGCGCGCCGCGCATCCTCGCCCGGCTACACATGTACGGCGGCCGCCGTACACATCCGCAACGGCCGCGAATGCACATCCGAATGGCCAATTCTGGGCATGTGCAATTGCATGCCGCTGCCTAACGTGATCGACGAGCGTTGCACGGGACCTGGGCTCGCTCCGGACGCCAGGAGGGGGGTGCCCGGCCTTGACCGGGCCACCGCACGCGGGCTCTGGCCGCCTCCCGGGGCCCGCGACGCTCCCCGCCGGCCCGCACGGGCGCCGGGCTGGCGGCGGCTACATATCCGACTACGTAGTCCTGACGATGCAGGCCGGGGCCGCCCGGCCCTAACGTCAGGCGCGAGGCGCGCAGCGGAGGTTTGCCAGCTGATGTCGATGGGCACTGAGCGGCCGCGCGGCGGCTTGCCCGACGCGCGCGCTCCGGAAAGCACTGAGCGGCCGCGCGGCGGCTTGCCCGACGCGCGCGCTCCGGCAAGCACTGAGCGGCCGCGCGGCGGCTTGCCCGACGCGCGCGCTCCGGAAAGCACCGAGGCGCCGCTCGGCGAGGCGACGGTGACGCAGCGGCTGCTGGCCGCGGCGCCGTCCCGCGGGGAGCACCGGGCTCTGGTCGGCGGCCCAGCCGACCCGGCGTGCGGCTACGCCCAGCTCGCGGCGACGGTCCGGGCGGCCGCGGCCGGCCTGGCCTGGCGCGGGCTGCAGCCCAGGGATGTCATCGGCGTCTACGTTCCCGATGCGGCCTGCTACGTGCTCGCGGCGCACGCGATCAGGGCCGCCGGCGGGGTGCCCACGCCGGTCGCCGCCGGGCTGACCGTACCGGAGATCGCCGGCCAGCTTGCCGACTGCGGCGCGCGGATGCTGCTGACCGCGCCGCCGCTCGCCACCTCGGCGCTGGCCGCCGCCGACCGCTCCTGGGTGCGCCAGGTGATCTCGTTCGGCGAGGCGCCGGGTGCCGTCCAGTTCGACGCGCTGATGGGGATGGGGACGTTGCAGCCGGCCGCGGGGCGGCCGCACGACCCGACGCTGCTGCCGTACACCCGCACGCCGGACGGGCAGCTCGGCCCGGCGCCAGTCAGCCATCAGGACATGTCGGTCCTGCTGGGCCGGCTGGAGACCGAGGCCCGCGTCTGCGAGAAGGACGTGGTCCTCGCGGCCCCGCCGGTCGGGGACGGCCGCGCCTACACCGCCCTGCTCGACCACGCGCTGCTCTGCGGCGCGACCGTGGTCGCGGCCGCCGCCGACGAGCTGGCCACGGCGGCCGACGTTTACCAGGGCACCGCCATGATCGCTGCCGGCAGCGTGGCTGTGGGCGCGGGCGAGCGGCTCCGGGTGTTCGCCGTGGCCTCGTGACCGGACCCAGCCCGGCTTACAGGTTCGGCGGGCGGTTCTCGTAGGGAGTGCTCAGCACGACGGTGGTCCTGGTGGACACGCTGGCCGCGGACCGGATCTCCTGCAGCAGGTCCTCCAGTTCCGCCGGGGTTGCCACCCGGACCTTGAGGATGTAGTTTTCGTCGCCGGCCACGCTGTGGCAGGCTTCGATCGCCGCCAGGCGGGCGAGCCGCTCCGGCGCGTCGTCGGCGGCGGCCGGATCGAACGGCTTGACGGAGATGAAGGCGGTCAGAGGCAGGCCCGCCTGCTCAGGGTCGACGATTGCCGCGTAGCCCTTGATGACGCCGCGCCGCTCCAGGCGGCGCACGCGCTGCTGCGCGGCCGAGACCGAGAGCCCGGTGCGCTTGGCCAGCTCGGTGAAGCTCATCCTGCCGTCCCGGGCCAGCAGCGAAATGATCGTGCGGTTGATCTCCTCCACCGGCTAAAGGTAGCCCGACCCGCAGGGCTCCGCCCCTGCAGGCTCCCGGCAGGTTGCCGGAATCCTGCCAGGACATCCGGTATGGCAGCAGGTCGCTACCTGCCGGCCGAGCACCGGTGGCGGGAGAGGTGACCACCGATAAACTCGCAGTGAATGATAATCTGCTGTATTGATTTGCCGTACGGATAACTTATGTCCGGCAAGGAGTATCAACAATGCACATCAATGCATTGTTCCCTGATTCCGCTCTTAGGTATCTCCGTGGACTGAACGCTTTGTTCGACCAGTCGCCGATCGGCCTGGTTGTCTGCGACCGCGAACTGCACGTCACGCGTACCAACGCGGCGTTCCGCCGGCTGGTCGGACTGCCCGACGAGGCGCTCATCGGCCGGCGTCCCGCGGAGATCGACCACGGCGCGGATGGGGCCTTGATCGAGCGCACCCTCACCGAGCAGGTGATAAACAGGGCCGTTCCCGTGGTCGAGGTGCCCATGCAGCAGACCCTGGCGGGCGAGCACCGGGTCTTGTCCTGGTCGGCGTACCGGATCACCGACAACGGCGAGGTGCTCGGGGCGCTGGGCGCCCTCACCGACATCACCGACCGGGAGCGGGCGGTCACGGCTATGCGGCAGGCCAATGCCCGGCTTGACCTGCTCGAGCGGGCCGGCCGCCAGATCGGGACCACGCTCGATGTTTACCGCACCGCCGGGGAACTGGCCGACCTGGCCGTGCCCGACCTCGCCGACCGCGTCGCCATCGACCTCTGCGACTCGGTGCTGCAGGGCGACGAGCCGCCATGCGTCGGCCCGGGTGCCGTGCGGCTCCGCCGGGTCGCCGTGCGCGACGCCGCAACCACGGCCAAGGTCGCCTTTGGGGTGGGCGATCTGATCACCACGCCGCTGTCAGATTTGGCTACCGCGACGGTCTGGCGCGGGGAACCTGTTCTGGCGCGGAGCTTTGCTGAGATGGCCGGGGAAGTCGGCTACACGCCCGGTCAGGCCGAAGCGCTGCGTGCCCGTGGGTTGCACTCGATGATCATGGTGCCGCTGACCGCCCGCGGGGCCGCCCTGGGGGTGGCCGTGTTCAGCCGGGCGGAGCACCCCGAGCCCTACGACGAGGAGGATCTGCTGCTGGTCAGCGACCTCGCGTCCCGCGCGGCGGTGCACATCGACAACGCCCGGCTGTACACCCGTGAGCGCACCACCGCGGTGACCTTGCAGCGCAGCCTGCTGCCCCGCGACATCCCGACGGTGGCGGGCCTGGACATCGCCTACCGCTACCAGCCGGCCAGCCAGGCCGCGGAGGTGGGCGGCGACTGGTTCGACGTCATCCCGCTCGAGGCCGGCCGGGTCGCGCTGGTGGTCGGCGACGTGAGCGGCCACGGCACCCACGCCGCCGCGATCATGGGCCAGCTGCGCACCACCACCGTAGCCCTGGCCGACCTCGGGCACCCGCCGGGCCAGATCATGGCCAAGCTCAGCGACGTGGTCGCCGCTCACGGTGACGAGATCGGCGCCACCTGTCTGTACGCGGTGTATGACCCGGCGAGCCGGCGGTGCCGCCTCACCAGCGCCGGGCACCTGCCGCCCGCGCTGTGCCGCCCCGATGGCACGGTGGGCTTTCCCGACCTGCGGCGCGGCGTGCTGCTCGGCGCGGGCCAGGACCGCTACCCGGCCACCGAGATTGACCTGCCCGAGGGCAGCGTGCTCGCCCTGTACACCGACGGGCTCATCGAGCAGCCCGGCCAGGACCTCGCCACCGGCATGTCCCGGCTCGCCAGCGCCCTGGCCGCCGGCCCGGCACGATCGCCAGACCAGCTGTGCGACAGTGTGCTGGCCGGCACCGGCCCCCACACGCGCGACGACATCACCTTGCTGCTCGCCCGCACCGCCGCTGTCCCAGCCCCCGCGCTACAGCGCGCGGGCTGACCTCGCTGCGGCCGTCTTTGCCGCCACCTCCTCCAGGTATTGCCGTGCCTGACCCCGGGTGGTGATCCCGGCGACTCGCGCCATGATTGCGGGGTGCTGCTGCGGCGGCGAGAGGGCCAGGTCGTACCGCTGGGCGATGTGCAGGAATCCGGGCAGGTTTCCGTTGTCGACGGGCCCGTCGTCACCTGCCCTCCCGGCAAGCTGCGCCAGCACGGGCCTGACGCCGGGCGCTGGGGCCGGCCCGGGCAGGGCCGCAGGTGCCGGCCGGGGTTCCGGCAGGGAAAGCAGCGACGTCACGTCGCGGACGCGCCGGTCGCGCCCGGTCAATGGCGGGAAGCCGAATATTTTCCCGGCCGTCGCCGGAATGGAGGCGTGGTCGTATGTCCGGTGGTCGATCAGGTTCGGCGGGATGTGCGGCGACACGACCACCGCCGGGACCCGCGGGCCGTACTGCCGGAAGTTGAACCCGTAGGCGTTCACATCGCCGGGGGTGACCGCCTTATCCCCCGGAGACGGCGCGCCGCCGGGCACCGCCGCCATGTGGTCGTAGAAGCCCCCGTGCTCATCCCAGGTCACGATCAGCAGGCTCGTGTCCCACAACGGAGAGTTCCGCAGCGCCTCGTAGACCGATTTGATCAGCCTTTCACCGGACCGCACGTCGTCGAGCGGATGCTGGGACTGCCCGCCACGGTAGGTGTCGCTTGCGACATCCCCGTAGTTCGGCTCGATGAGGGTGAAGTGAGCCGGGTAGCTGGCCGCGCCGATGTCGGCCGCGAACGCGCCGTACGGATGGGGATCCCAGGGCAGGACCCCCGCCAGGCCGCCCGCGATCGGGAAACTCCCGCTGAGCGGTCCCTGGTCTCCGTGGTAAATGCGCCAGGTGCGCTGGGCGCGAGACAGCGCGTCGAACAGGCTCCCGTGCTCAAAGCGGAATCCGTCGATGGTCATCCACTCGGCTATCTGCGCGACGTCCGGGCTGTGGTCCAGCCCGCCTGATGAGGCCGCCATCATGAAGAACCGGTTCGGCCAGGTCGGCCCGGGCATGGAGGCCCGCCAGCCGTCACAGACGGCGAATTCCCTGGCCAGCCCGGTCAGCACGGGAAGCTGCGCCGGGCCGAAGCACTTCATGATCTCGCCGGGATTGCTCCCGCCGCCAGAGCGGGCGTAATCGTCAACGTAGCCGCTGTTGTTGACCGGAGGATATGACCCGCCGGGGGCATAGACGGCCCCCGCGCCGCAGAGCTGGGTGAGCACGTCGGTGAACTCGTGGCCGGGATCGAGAGGCATGGTCCAGTCGGCCGGCTGCGTGACGGTATACCGCAGGCCGTTATAGAGGTTCGACTCGCTGCCGCTTAACCCGCTGATCGCCGTTGGCAGGCCCGTCTCAGCATCCTTGCCGGTGATGCCCGAGAAGCCAAGCAGGTGATCGAAGGAACGGTTTTCGAGCATAAGCACGAATACCCGCTCGGCCAGCTGTGCCGCGGGGACGGCCATAACCTGCCTCCAGGCGCCCGAGGTGTGGCCCCAAATCCTAGCCCGGGTGCATCACCAGACCCGGCCAGGCCCGGCAATGCCCAAGATAACGACCTGATATCGCGCTTTACGCTCTCGTAACGCAGCCCGGCGGGACCTTAACATCTCGGTAACGCCTTCGGTACGCTCCGGCCAGACGCGAAGCCGGCGGGCTGGCTGCCGGGGGCGCAGAGAGCACCGGGAGAGGCGGGATGGCGCAGATCGTTCTGGACCGGGTGGACAAGGTCTATCCAGGCGGGGTCAAGGCGGTGGACGGGCTGAGCCTGGACATCGCGGACGGCGAGTTCATGGTGCTCGTCGGGCCCTCCGGCTGCGGCAAGTCGACCGCGCTGCGGTCGATCGCAGGCCTGGACGAGGTCACCTCGGGAACCATCTCGATCGGCGGCCGTGTCGTCAACGACCTGCCCCCCAAGGACCGGGACATCGCGATGGTGTTCCAGAACTACGCCCTCTACCCGCACATGACGGTGGAGCAGAACCTGGCCTTCGGCCTGCAGCAGCGCAAGACGCCGAAGGACGAGATCAGGCGACGGGTCGCCGAGGTGGCCAAGATGCTCGGCCTGGGTGACTACCTGAAGCGCAAGCCTTCCGCGCTGTCCGGAGGGCAGCGCCAGCGGGTGGCGATGGGCCGCGCGATCGTCCGCGAGCCGCAGGCCTTCCTGATGGATGAGCCGCTGTCCAACCTGGACGCCAAGCTGCGGGTGTCGATGCGCGCCTCGCTGTCCCAGCTCCACGAACGGCTGGGCGTGACCACGGTGTACGTGACCCATGACCAGGTCGAGGCGATGACGCTCGGGCAGCGGGTCTGCGTGCTGCGCGAGGGGAAGCTGCAGCAGGCGGACACGCCGCAGGCGCTGTTCAACGCCCCGGTGAACCTGTTCGTCGCCGGCTTCATCGGGTCGCCGGCGATGAACTTTGTCACCGCGCGGCTAGTGCGCGACGACGGGCCTGCCGTCAGCTTCGCCGGGTACCGGCTGCCGGTGGCGAGCGACGTGATCGCAGCCCGGCGCGGGCTGGACGGCTACTTCGGGCAGGAACTGATCCTGGGCATCAGGCCATCGGACTTCGAGGATGCCAGCCTCGCCGACCCGGGGTGGGCGCGGATGCCGGTGACGGCGGAGGTGACCGAGGACCTGGGCAGCGAGATCCATGTCCTGTTCACGATCGACGCGCCACAGGTCCAGCACTCGAGCATCACCCAGGCGATGGCGGGCAGCCCCGAAGACGAGGCGATCCCGCTGGAGGGCGGCAGGGCGCTGTGGACGGCCCGGGTCGCGTCGCGCAGCGCGGTCCGGCCTGGCCGGCCGGCCGAACTCGCCGTCGACACGTCCCGGCTGCAGTTCTTCGATGCCGGAAGCGGGCTGTCGATCGGCCATCCCTAGCCTGGCCCGCCGGGCGTCGGCGGGCGGGCCAGCGACCGGCCGATGACCAGCCGCTGGATCTGGTTGGTCCCCTCGACGATTTGCAGCACCTTGGCCTCGCGCATGAGCCGCTCGACGGGGAAGTCTTCGACGTACCCGTACCCGCCGAGCACCTGGACCGCGTCGGTGGTCACCCGCATCGCGGTGTCGCTCGCGAACAGCTTGGCCATCGCCGCCTGCGGGCGGTACGGCAATCCGGCGTCCTTGCGCCGCGCGGCTGACAGGTACAGCGCGCGCGCCGCCTCCACCGCGGTTGCCATGTCCGCGAGGAGGAAGGACAGCCCCTGGAAGTCCCCGATCAGCCGGCCGAACTGGCGCCGCTGGACGGCCCACGCCGTCGCGGCGTCGAGCGCCGCCTGGGCCACGCCGGTCGCGCAGGCAGCGATGCCCAGGCGGCCGGCGTCCAGCGCGGCCAGCGCCAGGGCGAACCCTTCGCCTTCGTCGGCGATTCGCTGGCTGGCCGGGACGCGGGCGTCCTCGAAGATCATCTGTGCGGTGACCGAGGCGCGCATGCCCATCTTGTGCTCGGCGGCCGCGGCCGACACCCCCGGTGTGCCGGCCGGCACGTGCAGGCAGCTGATCCCCTTGGCCCGGTCCGGGCCTTCGTGGTCACCGGAGGTGCGCGCGAAGACCGTGTAGAAGTCAGCCTGGCCGGCGTGCGAGATCCACGCCTTCACGCCGTTCACCACGTAGGCGTCGCCGTCCGGCTCGGCCGTGGTCCGCATCGCCGCGGCGTCGGACCCGCTGGCAGGCTCGGACAGGCAGTAGGCGCCCAGCTGCTCGCCGCCGAGCATCCCGGGCAGCCAGCGCTGCTGCTGCTCCGGAGTTCCCGCGGTCGCGAGGGCAAAGCAGGTGAGCGTGTGCACGCTGACGCCGAGGCCGATGGCAAGCCATGCCCGGGACAGTTCCTCCACGACCTGCAGGTAGGTCTGGTACGGCTGCCCGCCGCCGCCGAACCGCTCCGGGTAGGGCAGCGCGAGCAGCCCGGCCCGGCCGAGCACCCGGAACTCCTCGCGCGGGAACGTCCCGTCGCGCTCGGCCGCGTCCACCCTGGGCCGCAGCACCCCGTCGGCCAGTTCCCTGGTCAGCTCGAACAGCGCGCGGGTCTCCTCGTCGGGCGCCTCCCGCTCCACGGCGCCAGGGGCGGCCACCGCTACCCCGCCGCCACGCAGATGAGCTCGCGGCTGGCGTTGTTCAGCCGCTCGCCGCCCTGCTCGGTGCAGACCACGATGTCCTCGATCCGTGCGCCGTGCGGGCCGGGGTAGATGCCGGGCTCGATGGAGAACGCCATGCCTGGCGCGAGCGGCTCCGCGTTCCCGGCCACGATGTAGGGGTCCTCGTGCGTTTCCAGGCCGATGCCGTGGCCGGTGCGATGCACGAAGTACTGGCCGTACCCGGCGGCGGCGATCGGCTCGCGCGCCGCGGCGTCGACCGCCTCGGCGGCCACCCCCGGCCGCACGGCGCTGAACGCCGCTTGCTGGGCGTCCCGCAGCACCCGGTAGTAGGCGGCGAACTCCGCCGGTGGCTGGCCGAGCACGTAGGTCCTGGTGCAGTCCGAGCAGTAGCCGCTGGGCATGGTCCCGCCGATGTCCACCACGACGGCGTCGCCCGCGCGGAGCACCCGGTCGGACACCTCATGGTGCGGGCTGGCCGCGTTCGGGCCCGAGCCGACGATTGTGAAGTCGACCCTGGCGTGGCCCTCGGCGATGATCGCCTCGGCGATGTCGGCGGCGACCTGCCGCTCGGTCCTGCCCGGCCGCAGCCATTCCGGCACCCGCGCGTGTACCCGGTCGATCGCCTCGCCCGCCGCGCGCAGAGCGGCCACCTCGGCCGGTGTCTTCCGCGTGCGCATGCCGCCCAGGGCCGTGCTGGCCAGTTCCTGGCGGGCGCCGGGCAGGGCGTCGCGGAAACGCAGCACCATCAGCGCCCACATGCGGTCCGAGAGGCCGAGCGGGCCGGGCAGCGCGCCGAGCCGCCCGGCGACCAGCGCGTAAGGGTCGTCGGTCTCGTCCCAGGGGATGATCTCGAGGTCCAGGCCGCCGGCCTGCGACGCCTTCGCGGCGGGCAGCTCCAGCCTCGGCACCACCAGGAACGGCTGCCCGCCTGCGGCGCCGGCCGCGGGGATCGCCAGGCAGGTGAGGCGCTCCAGCTGGTGCGCGTCGTACCCGGTGAGGTACCGCAGGTCCGGGCCCGGGGTCAGCAGCAGCGCCGCCAGGTGAGCCCCGGCCGCGGCGGCCGCGGCCTGCCCGAGCCGGCTAGCCGGGTAGAGGCCCGAATCAGCCCCGTCGTTTCCCATATCGCCTCCGTCGGGAATTGACACTCATGTCCGCACTTCGCTTGCGAGCGCATCATCTCACCCGTGAGAATTGTGCCCGCATCTAGACAGTGACGGACACATCCCTCACGCTAAGTGCGCGCAAGCTGACCACAAGCCACCTGCGAGCATCCCAAGGCTATGAGAGTTCCGCCAGAACGCCCGGTGAGGGAGGCGGTTTCGGCGCATGCCGCCGCGGTGCCCGGCCTAGCGGTCCGGCCCGCGAACGGCGGCGAGGCCGGTGCCGCGGCCGAGGCCAGGCTCGCGGCCGAGCTCGCCGAGGAGCGCCACGTGGCGCTGGAACTGCAGCGCGCCATCCTGCCACTGCATGACGAGGCCTTCGACCTGCCAGGCCTGCGGACGATGGTCCGTTACATCCCGGCGTCCCGGGCAGGCCGGGTCGGCGGTGACTGGTACATCACCGCGGACATGCCTGGCGGTCACGTGCTGGTGGCGATCGGCGACGTCGCCGGGCACGGGCTGGCCGCGGCCGCGGGGATGGCCAGGCTGCGGGGGGCGCTGGCCGGCCTGGCGATCACTGGCTCGCCGCCGGAGCGGCTGGTCAGCTGGCTCAATGACCTGGTGCATCACGTCGGCCCGGAGCACACCGCGTCCGTGGTGGCCGGTTACTTTGACCCGGAGAGCCGCACCCTGACCTGGGCTCAGGCCGGCCATCCGCCGCCGATCCTGGTCCGCGGCTCGTGGGCGCGGCTGCTCGAGCCGCCGCAGGGAATCCTGCTGGGCGCGGGACGCCAGGAGTACACGGCCGCGGTCCTCGCGCTGGTGCCTGGCGACCTGCTGCTGCTGTACAGCGACGGGCTGATCGAGCGCAGGGACGAATCCCTCGAGCTGGGCCTCGACGCGCTCATCGAGGCGGTGCGCGGGATCAGCGACCCGGAGCACGCGATCGCGGCCGCGCTGAGCGCGCTCGGCGCCACCGACCTCGAGGACGACACCTGCCTGGTGGCGCTCCAGGTGCTCTGACGGCGCTGCCGGGCAGGAGGGCTACCCAGGTCCGGCGGTCTCGCGTCCGGCCTCGGCGAGCGCGGCGGTCAGGCGGCGCAGCGACGACCCCAGGTTCCAGCGCTCGTCCAGCGCGGCCAGGTGCTCCGGGTCCGGGTCGATCAGGGCCAGGCGCCCGTCCACCGGCGGCACCGGCGCGTCGTCAGCCACGCGCACGACCGGCAGGGCTGTCTCCAGGTACCCGCGCGCCTGCACGAGCTTGGCCCGGCTGCCCATGGGGAACCCGCCCTGCCCCGCGTCCAGCGCCGCCAGCATCGCCTGCACCGTGCCGAACACGCGCACGAGCGCGGCCGCCGTCTTCTCCCCCACGCCCGGGACGCCGGGCAGCCCGTCGCTCGGGTCGCCGCGCAACGTCGCGAAGGCGGCATAGGACCGTCCCGGGATCTGGTACCTGGCGGTCACGGCTGCCTCGTCGACCACGTCGAGCTTGGCCAGGCCGCGGGCGAGATAGATGACCCTGACCTGGCGCGAATCGTCCACGAGCTGGAACAGGTCCCGGTCCCCGGTGGCCACGTCGACCGGTCCTTGCGCGCGGGCAGCGAGCGTGCCGATGACGTCGTCAGCCTCGTAGCCGCCCGCCGCGGCCGTCGCCACTCCCGCGGCCGCCAGCACCTCCCTGATGACCGGGATCTGCGCGGTAAGCGCGTCCGGCACCTGCTCGGTGCCGTCCGGGTTGGCCCGGCGCGCCTTGTAGGAGGGCACTGCCGCGACCCGGAAGGCCGGCCGCCAGTCCGCATCCATGCACGCGATCAGGCTGGCCGGCCCGCGGGCACGGACCAGGCGGGTGATCATGTCGAGCAGCCCGCGCACCGCGTTCACCGGCGTGCCGTCCGGTGCGGCCACGGTCTCGGGTACCCCATAGAACGCCCGGAAGTACATCGAGGCGGAATCGAGCAGCATCAGCGCGCCCACCCGGCCATCCTGCCAGGCCGCATCCGCGCTGTCGCCGCCTCTGCTCAGGTGATGCCGCCCCTTCCGGGGCCCGGTGGCCGCCCGCCGCCCCCGGCATCTATGCGATTTCTCTATGGCTATTAGAGGGTTTTGGCATTGGAGCCGCGCCTGGGCTGGTCCCTAGGCTGTCCTCATCCGACCGGTCCGGGGGGAGGCAAGAGTGATCCAGGCAGGAACCGTCAGCACGCGCTGCCCGGCCGGCCTCGTCGCGGCGATCCGCGACGCGACGTCCCGCCACGCCGACTGGGGCCAGACGGCTGAGCTGGTCGCGGGTCAGCTGCGGCTGCACCTGCCCGGCCCCGAGATCCTCAGCGCGGCGGAGCGCGAAGGCAGCCCGGAGGGGTACGTCTGCCACACGCTGCACACCGAGCCGGACGGCTCGTTCTCGGTGTGCGCCCTGGTGTGGCGGCCAGGTCAGCAGACGCCGATCCACGACCACGTCGCCTGGTGCGTGGTCGGCGTGCTGCAGGGCGCGGAGCATGAGGAGCTGTTCGCCCTGCGGGACGGCGGTACCGCCCTGGCGGAGACCGGCCGCAACGTCAGCGAGCGCGGTGACGTCAGCAGCTTCGCCCCGCCGGGAGATATCCACCGGGTCACCAACCTGGGCACCGAGGTCGCGGTCTCGCTGCACGTCTACGGCGCCGACATCGAGCGCCTCGGCACCAGCGTGCGCCGCACCTACGACCTCCCGGTGACCGCCGCCTAGCGCCCGGGCCCTCCTTCTTACGCCGGGCTAAGTTCGGCGTCGGCCCTTCGCCTCACCCTTGGCAACCTTTCATGATCCCGGTGCATGGCACGCGGATAAGTCACACTTAATGCACCGAGATCATGGAACACGGTCACCTGGATCGTGGAGGCGTGCGCGCTTTGGGGCTAGCCGACCGACGAGTAGGCGACGACCCCCCGGCGCAGGCTGCCGATCGCGCGCCTGGCGGTGCCGGCCACCTCGGTGGCTGGTGCCGCCCCGGCTACCTGGTCCAGCAGGTCGATCAGCTGCTTGACCGCGCGGACGAAGTCGCCGGGGGTCAGGTCGCCCGACAGCACCTCCTCCAGCGGCTTGCCGCGTGCCCAGGTGTGCGCGGTCCAGGCGAATCCCAGGTCCGGCTCCCGCAGGAATGACAGCTGGTGCTCCTTCTCGACACCGTCCAGTTCCGCCCACAGCTTGATCATGCCGGCGAGCACTTCCCGGGCCCGGCCGTGCGGCAGCCGCGGCGGGCTCGCGTCCTCGGGACGGCGTGACTCGAAGGTCAGCGCGGACACGCAGGCAGCCAGCTCCGCGGGGGCGAGGCCGTCCCAGAGCCCGCGGCGCAGGCACTCGGCGACCAGCAGGTCGAGCTCGGTGTACAGGCCGGCCAGCCGCATCCCCTCCGGGGTCACCGTGTCGCCTTCGGTATAGCCGAGCTGGTCCAGCACCGCGCAGACCCGGTCGAAGGTGCGCGCGATCACGTGCGTCCGGCCTGCCACCCTGCGCTCCAGCGCCTCGGCCTCGCGTTCCAGGCGGGCCAGCCGCTCCGCCTGCCGAGCGTGCTCCTCGCGGTCCGGGCAGCCATGGCACGGGTGCTGGCGCAACCGCCGCCGCAGGCTCTCGATCTCGGGATCCGGCCCGCGTGGCGCGTCGTGGCCACGGGGCCGGCCGGCCGGCTGCACCCGCTCGCCGTCGCGCCCGGCCAGCTTGTTGCGCACGGTCGACGCGAGGTCCCTGCGGTCGTTGGCCGACCTGGCGCTGAACCAGTTCGGTATCCGCACCCGGTCGATGGGCGTGACCGGCACCGGGAAGTCGGCCAGCGAAAGCCGCTTGACCTGGCGGTTCACGGTCAGGACCAGCGGCGCGGGCGGGTCAGCGCCCGGTGACTCGAGCACCAGCGCGATCCCCGCCCTGCGGCCGCCGGGCACCCGGATGATGTCACCCCGGCGCAACTGCTCGACCGACGCCACCGCCTCCGCCTGCCGGGCCGCAGACCGCGCCCTGGACTGGTCGCCCTCGCGCTGCGACAGCTCCCGCCGCAGCGCCAGGTAGCCGGCGATGTCGCCGCAGTCACACCGGAACTCGATCTGCTCCATGGACTGCCTGACACGCCGTGCCTGGCGGGTGATGCCGGCCACGCCGCGGTCCGCCTGGAACTGGGCGAACGACGACTCGAGCAGCGCCGCGGCGCGTCGCCTCCCGACCTGCCCGACCAGGTTGACCGCCATGTTGTAGGACGGCCGGAAGCTGGAGCTGAGCGGGTAGGTCCGGGTCCCGGCCAGGCCGGCCACGGCGACGGGATCGATGCCGGGCTGCCACAGCACCACCGCGTGCCCTTCAACGTCGATGCCCCGCCGCCCAGCGCGCCCGGTGAGCTGGGTGTACTCCCCAGGGGTCAGGTCCGCGTGGTTCTCGCCATTCCACTTGTCCAGGCGCTCTATCACGACCGTCCTGGCCGGCATGTTGACGCCGAGCGCCAGCGTCTCGGTCGCGAACACGGCCCGGATCAGCCCGGCCGTGAACAGCTCCTCCACGACCTCCTTGAACGTGGGGAGCATCCCGGCGTGGTGCGCCGCGATCCCCCGGCGCAGGCCGGCCAGCCAGTCCGGGTAGCCGAGGACCGGCAGGTCCTCCTCGGGGATGTCCGCGGTCCGCCGCTCCACCAGCGCGGTGATCTCGGCCGCCTCGTCCGGCGTCGTCAGCCGCAGCCCTGCGTTCAGGCACTGCAGCACGGCGGCGTCGCACCCGGCACGGCTGAAGATGAACGTGATCGCGGGCAGCAGCCCGGCCGTGTCCAGCCGCCCGATCACCTCGGCGCGGCCGGGCACCCGGATTCTGGGCGGCCGGCGGCCGCCGCGAGCGGGCCGGCCCGGCGCCTTGCGCTGTCCCGCCCCCCGCCCCGGTCCCCCTGCACGGTCACGCTGGGCGCTCCGCCGCAGTTCCGGGTTGTCCCTGGGGGTGGCGGCGGC
>Ga0335075_10000785_pt1 | contig 53847 bp, 50 predicted proteins | sample Lox_Sample_24_FD_206723 | JGI IMG/M metagenome (GOLD analysis project Ga0335075, IMG submission 206723) | Soil microbial communities from Loxahatchee National Wildlife Refuge, Florida, United States - Lox_Sample_2.4 | ecosystem: Environmental > Terrestrial > Soil > Wetlands | place: USA... | reverse complement strand
GCATCCGGTACCGGCCGAGTTCAGCCTTGACGTGGATGTCGTTGATCACGTCGGGCGTGAAGATGCTGCTGTGCCCCAGGACTGACCTGGCTCCGTCTTCGCTAGCGGTCACGTCGTTCGCCATTCACAGAACGAGCTTGCGCTCGGCCGGCTCGAGGTTGTCGTAATTCCAGAGCTTCTGTCCGCAGACAAATTTTCTGAACGAGGCATCTCGCTCCATCCCGTAGATCTTTAGCTTGCGGCTCAGGAACTCGTGGTCGTCGGCGGTGAGCTCGGCCTCGACGCAGTCGACGCCGAGCGAGGCGACCTTGCCGCCGACATAGATCGCGCCGTCGTACATGGAGTCGCCGAGCCCGCCGCCGACGTCTCCGCAGATGATCTGGCGGCCGCGCTGCAGCATGAATCCCGTCATCATGCCTGCGTTGCCGCCGACGATGATCGTGCCGCCCTTCTGGTCTATTCCGGTCCGGGCGCCGACGTCGCCGCGGACTACGAGGTCGCCGCCCCGGAGCGCGGCGCCAGCCAGCGAGCCCGCGTTTTTGTCGATCACGACTACGCCGGACATCATGTTCTCGGCAGCCGACCACCCGACGCGACCGGTGATCCGGATCTCAGGCCCGTCGATCAGGCCGCAGCCGAAGTAGCCGAGGCTGCCCTCGATGATGATCCGGCACCGGGCGAGAATGCCGACGGCGATCGAGTGCTTCGCGCCCGGATTGAGTACCGTGACCTCCGAGATCTCCTCGGCGTAAATCAGGCGCCGTAGCTCTGAGTTGATCTGGCGGGTCGAGAGTTCGGCGGCGTCGAATACCGCCCGTCGCTCGCTGCCCTCGCCCTCGATTTTGGCGACCTCAGGGGCCTGGGCGTCCGGCTCAGCCAGGCCGCGTGCGTCGTAGCTGATCTTCACCGGTTCCACACCAGCACTTGACGCTCGTAGGGGTCGCAGGTGTCGATCTCGTGGCCGATCACGGCACGGATAGCGACCTCCTCCGACGCCAGCGCGACCAGCTCAGGCGAGTCGTAGAGGACCAGTGGCTTTGCGGCCATCTCGTCCTTAGCCATCCCGAGCGCGTCCGAAGTCACCACCAGGTAGGTGAAGACCCCGTCCAGTTCGTCCAGGCTCTGCTTCATCGCTGTTTCCAGCGACAGCCCGTCGTCCATCTTCTGTGCCAGGTAGACGGCGATGATCTCGGAGTCGCATTCGGACTGGAACCGGTGGCCGATCCGCTCCAGCCTCCGCCGCCACATGTGGTAGTTCGTCAGCTGGCCGTTGTGCACTACCGCGATGTCAGAGAACGGGTATGCCCAGTACGGGTGCGCGCCGGAGATGTCGACGTCCGACTCGGTCGCCATCCGCACGTGACCGATCGCGTGCGTCCCGGTGAACCCGCCGAGGCCGTACCGGTCGGCAACGCTCTGCGCGTCGCTGAGGTCCTTGACGATCTCGAGTGAGTGGCCCAAGGACAGCACCTCGCAGCCGGGGACGTCCTCGACGTAGTCAGCAAGCGGCTTGAGTTCGCCGGTGTACCGGAAGCGGACCCGGAACGAGTACTCCTGGTCACCGCGGACTGCGTCAATCACGGCGCCGAGCTTGGCCAGCCGCGCCTCGATCTCGTTGCGGTGCCGCTCCAGCCGGTCGGCCCAGCCATAGTCCCGGACCTCGTTCGGGTCGGCCAGCTTGATCCGCATCACGAGCAGTTCGTCGTCGGCCGGACCGTAGAGCGCGAATCCGCTGGAGTCCGGGCCGCGATGCTTCATTGACTGAAGCATCCGGGTCATCTCGCTGCCGATGTCGCCGGGGCCGTCCCGGTGGATGATGCCGGCAATGCCGCACATAGTCTTGTCCCTCTCCTCTGCCTGTCCGTCGCCGCGCCGGGGGCTACGGCAGAATGTCCAGGTACTCGCCCAGGTCCCAGTCAGAGACTGTCGCGCAGTAGCGCTCCCACTCGTCGGTCTTGTAGTGGTGGAAGACCCGGTACATCTCACCCGGCAGTGCCTCCTTGATCACCTCGTCACCCGCGAGTGCCGTCAGCGCTTCGCCGAGGGTCATCGGCACCTTCCTGACGTCCTTGCCGCCGGCGATCGCGTCGTAGATGTTGCGGTTCTCTGGCGGGCCGGGATCGAGGTTACGGCTGATGCCGTCGGCCATGGCCTTGATGATCGCGGCGAACGACAGGTAAGGGTTGACCGCGGAGTCCACCGACCGGTATTCAAACCGGCCTGGGGCGCTCACCCGCAGCGCGGTGGTCCGGTTCTGGTAGCCCCAGTCCGCGAATAGCGGAGCCCAGTAACCGGTCTGCCAGAATCGCCGGTACGAGTTGACAGTGGGCGCCGTGATGCAAGTGAGAGCGGCTAGGTGCTCCAGGACGCCCCCGATCGAGTTCAGCCCCAGCTTGCTCGGCAGCCGTGGGTTGTCGCCGTCGGGAAGGAACATGTTCTCCTCGCCCTGCCACAGCGAGATGTTGTGGTGGCATCCGTTCGCGGACACGTCCATGAACGGCTTGGGCATGAAGCAAGGGAACGCGCCGAGTTCGCGCCCCACCTGCCGGCAGATCTGCCGGTACGTGGTGAGCCGGTCGGCGGTCTGCTCGGCCCGGTCGAACTGCCAGTTGAGCTCAAGCTGCCCCGGAGCGTCCTCGTGGTCGCCCTGGATCATGTCCAGGCCCATCGCCTTGCCGTACTCCATCACCTTGTGGATCAGCGGCTGGAGCTCGGCGAACTGGTCGATGTGATAGCAGTAAGGCTTGGTCTTGCCCTCGACTGACGGAGTGCCGTCCGGCTTGAGTTTGAGCCACATCATCTCCGGCTCGGTGCCGACCCGGAGATGGAGCCCGGTCTCAGCCTCGAATGCCTGATGGATCCGCCGCAGGTTGCCGCGGCAGTCAGAGGTCAGGTAGCTGCCCGGGTCAGTCTCTTCTTCGCGGTTCCGGAACAGAGTGCAGAAGACCCTGGCGGTCTTCGGGTCCCAGGGCAGCTGGCAGAACGTCTCGACGTCTGGCAGTCCGACCAGTTCGGACGCCTCGGGCCCGTATCCGATGTACTGCCCGTAACGATCGATGAAGAGGTTCGCGGTGGAACCGTAGACTAGCTGGAAACCGCGATCAGCGATCCGTTCCCAGTGATGCGCGGGCACTCCCTTGCCCATGATCCGTCCGGTCACCGAGACGAACTGGTAGTAGATATACGTAATGCCTTTTGCGTCGATTTCCGACCGGACGCGCTGGACCGCGTCGGCGCGGCCGTCGGCGCCAGTGAACCGTTCGAGGTCGGTGCTCACCGAGGCCTCCCTGGCGGTCAAGCCCCTCCGGTGGGCCGCATCCGAGGGCCCGAGCGGGGCGTCGCGATTTACGGAAAGTAAACCGCGTATCATTGGGCGATACAACACCTCGCCTGGTTGTAATTGGCCGGAGCGGCTCGCGGCACGGCCTGGCACCTGAGCCACAGGGCCTGGAACGCACGGCGGTTCCAGGCTGCCGGCGAGGGTAGGAGACTAGGAGCATGACGCAGTTGATAGCCGCTCCCGTCGATGACGACGGCGCCGTCGTGGATCCGGGGGGCCCCGCGCTGACTACCTCGGCCAGTGAACTCGACGCTTCCGCCGGCTCGACCGGCGCGCTCGAAGAGGCGCTGGGTGCGGTCATCGCGGAGCGCGTGCGGGAGTTCCGGCTGCAGCTCGGACTCACCGTCGGGCACCTCGCGGAAGTGACCGGTCTGTCCAAGGGAATGCTGTCGAAGATCGAGAACGCGCAGGCGTCACCGAGCCTGGCGACGCTCGCGCGGCTGTCAGAAGCGCTGAAAGTTCCGGTCACGGCCTTCTTCCGGGGCCTGAACGAGGAACAGGACGTCCTCGTGGTCAAGGCCGGCCGCGGCCTGGACATCGAGCACAAGAACTCGGGCCCCGGACATCGCTACCAGTTGCTCGGCAGCATGCGCGCACCGCATAACACGCTGGAGACGCTGCTGGTGACGCTGACCGAGCGCGCGGAAACTTTCCCGCTCTACCAGCACCCCGGCACTGAGCTGATCTACATGATCTCGGGGCGCCTCGAGTACATGTGCGGCAACTCGCGCTACCTGCTTGAGCCCGGTGACGCCATGCAGTTCGTCGGCGAGGTGCCGCACGGGCCGAACTCGCTGATCGAGTTGCCGATCCAGTTCCTCTCGATCAAGTCAATTCAGCCGGCTGGGTAGCGCCGCGAGCGCGCATCCGGCGGCGCCTGCCCGACTGCGTCGCGGCGTTTACTCCAGGTGGACAGAGTTTCATCACTGGCGTAGCCTGTCGGCGGGGATATACCGGTCACCCATCGCGGCCCGCGGGGAGGCGAGGACCCGTGCAGGCGATCACGAACGGACACCGGCAGGACAAGCGGCGGGCCGCCTATCCCGCCAGGTATTCGGCGCTCAGCCTGATCCGCCGCGGCCTGACCCACCAGGACTGGCCGCCCGCCTGGCGCCCTCATGACCTGAGCAGCTCCTATGACGTGGTCATCATCGGCGGCGGCGTGCATGGCCTGGCGGCTGCCTACTACCTCGCAGCCAATCACGGGATCACCAATGTGGCCGTGCTCGACAAGGGTTACCTGGGTTCGGGTGGCTCGGGCCGGAACACCGCGATTCTGCGCTCCAACTACCTGACGCCGGAGGGGGTCAGGTTCTACGACCGCTCGATTCAGCTCTACCGCCGGCTAGCGGCCGAGCTCGACTTCAACGTGATGTTCTCGCGGCGTGGCCATCTGACCCTGGCGCACAGCGACGCGTCCTTGCGGACCATGCGCTGGCGGGCCGAAGTGAACAAGGCGCAGGGCGTCGACTCCGAAGTCGTCGATGCCGCGGAGGTCAAGCGGCTGGCCCCGGTCATCGACGTGAGCCCGGAGGCGCGGTACCCGGTGCTCGGCGCGCTCTGGCATCCGCCGGGCGGCATCATCCGGCACGACGCTGTCGTCTGGGGTTACGCGCGCGGCGCCGATGCACTCGGCACGCACATTCACCAGAACACCGAGGTCACCGGCATCGACGTGGCGGGCGGCCGGGTGCGTGGCGTGCGGACAACTCGTGGCGACATCGCCACCGGAGTCGTGCTCAACGCGACCGCCGGCTGGTCGACGCTTATCTGCGACATGGCGGGGGTCGCGCTGCCGATCCAGACGTTCCCGCTGCAGGCCGCAGTCACTGAGCCGGTGAAGCCGTTCCTGTCGACGGTCATCGTGTCCGGCACGCTGCACGTCTACATCAGCCAGACCGATCGCGGCGAGCTTGTCTTCGGCGCGAGCGTCGATCCGTTCACGTCGTACTCCATGCGCGGTTCTGTCGAGTTCATCGAAAGCCTCGCCGGTCACGTGCTCGAGCTGATGCCCGCCCTGTCCAAGGTTCGAGTCCTGCGCCAGTGGGCTGGCCTGTGCGATATGACGCCGGACTTCTCGCCGGTGATGGGGCACACGCCGGTAGGCGGCCTGCTGGTCGACGTCGGCTGGGGCACCTACGGGTTCAAGGCAGGTCCGGTGTCGGGCGAGGCGATGGCCAGCTGCATCGCCTCCGGACAGACTCCCGAGATCATCGCGGCATTCGGCCTGGATCGCTTCGCCGACGGTGTACTCGTGGGGGAGAAGGGCGCAGCCGCCGTCGGCCACTAACGGATGGAAGGGTTCGTCGATGATGCTCGTGCCGTGCGCCTGGTGCGGCCCTCGTGACGCTACGGAGTTCCAGCATGTAGGCGAAGCAGTGCCGCGTCCGGATGGCGCGAACGCCACCCGTGAGCAGTGGCGGGCCTACCTGTACCTCCGGGCCAATCCGTGCGGCTGGACGACCGAGACGTGGTACCACCGGATGGGCTGCCGCAAGTTCATCAGCGTCGAGCGGCACACGCAGACCAACGAGATCCGGGCAGTCCGGGCGGCCGGGGCCGCGCGATGATGATGCGCCTCGGAACTCAACCCGGCGAGGTAATTGACCGCGACCGCGAGTTGCACTTCAGCTGGAACGGTCGGTCGTTCCCGGCCTATGCCGGGGACACCATCGTCTCGGCGCTCGCTGCAGCAGGTGAGCGGGTGTTTTCCAGGAGCATGAAGTATCACCGTCCCCGCGGTCTGCTCACCGCCAGCTTCCATGACCCTGGCTGCATGGTTCAGGTGGGCGATGAGCCGAACGTGCGGGGAGGCCACCGGCTGGTCACCGAAGGCATGCAGGTAACCGCTCAGAACGCGTGGCCGTCGCTGCGCTTCGACGCCAAGGCAGTGAATCAGTTCGCCGGGCGCTTCCTCACGGCCGGCTTCTACTACAAGACGTTCATGCGGCCGCAGGCCTTGTGGCCCGCTTACGAGGGCGTGCTGCGGCGGTTCGTGAATGGCGGAACGATCTCGCCGGATTCGCCGGCCGCCCGGCAGGAGAAGCGGCACGTACATCCCGACGTCCTGGTGGCGGGCGGTGGCCCAGCTGGCATGGCGGCGGCACTAGCTGCCGCACGCGCCGGGGCGTTGGTGCTGCTGGTAGAGGAAGAGCACCGGCTCGGCGGTCATCTGCGCTGGGGCGGCGAAGCTGATCTGGCCGTGCTTTCCGAGCTGGACCGCCAGATCGGCGCCGAGTCCGGCATTGAGGTGCTGACCGACTCAGTGGTACTCGGGCGTTACGACGGGAACTGGCTCGCGGTCCTCGAGCGCGGCGGGGGCTCCGCCGATCGCGAGCGGCTCATCCGGGCGCGAGCCAAGACTCTGGTCGTGGCGCCCGGCCTGATCGAGCGCCCGTACGTCGTCCAGGGCAACGACCTGCCCGGCGTTATGCTCTCGACCGCGGTGCGCAGGCTCATCAACCTCTACGCCGTGCGCCCGGGGGAGCGGGCCGTGGTGCTGAGTGCCAATGCCGCCGGTGACGCGGCGGTGGCCGACCTGAAGCGGGCGGGCGTCGAGGTCGTCCGCGTCGAGGATGCCCGGCTTGGCGGTGACATCACTGCCATCACGGGACGCGGCGGCGTTCGGGGGGTGGCGGTCGCCGACGGCACGAAGATCAGCTGTGACCTGGTCGTCACGGCAACAGGATGGACGGCACCGACGTCGCTGCTCAACATGTCCGGCGACCGGCCGGTGTATAGCCCGCGGGCGGCCAGATTCCTCCCCGACCAGACCCGGCTGCCGCAGGATGTGCTTGTCACCGGCGGCATCGCCGGCGACGGCGGGCTGGACGAGCTGACTGAGCACGCGACGGCCACGGGGGCGGAGGCGGCCCGCCGCGCCGCGATGATCCGCCGGGCGCGGGCGCTTGCCGTGCCGACGCGCAAGCATGAGGCGGCCGAGTGCACCGCTGCCCCGGATGCTGATGCGGGTGCCGCGGACACCGTGCCCGTAGCGATTCCGGGCCTGCCGGTCTACTCGCATCCTGAGCTTTTCATCGGGCGGACGCACGGCTTCGTCGACTTCAGCGAGGACGTTTCGTCCAAGGATCTGGCGGCGGCCGTTGCTGAGGGCTACGACTCGGCTGAGCTGGCCAAACGGTTCACCACGGCGACGATGGGACCGGTTCAGGGCAAGCTGGAGTCAGTCAACACGGTGGCGGCAGTCGCGCTGGCTACCGGACGCTCGATCGCCGAGACTGGCACGACCACGTGGCGGCCGCCGTACGCGCCGGTCACGCTCGGCGCACTGGCCGGGCCGCTCGCCGAGCCAGTGCGCTACTCGCCGATGCAGCCCTGGCATGAGTCTCACGGCGCTGTCCCGCTGCTAGCAGGTGCCTGGATCCGGCCCGACCGGTATTCCGATGCCGCGAGCGAGGCGCGGAACGTGCGAGAGAACGTGGGCATCATCGACGTCACGCCGATCGGCAAACTCGATCTGCGCGGTCCCGACGTGCCCGGGCTGCTCAACCTGCTGTACGTGAACAAGTGGTCCAAGCTGGAGATCGGCCGCGTCCGCTACGGCGTGATGTGCGCCGAGGACGGGGTGGTGCTCGACGACGGCGTTACCGGGCGCCTGGGTAACGACCACTACCTGATGAGCACGACGTCAAGCGGCGCGGCGACCGTCTGGGAATGGGTCGAGAACTGGCTGCAGACTGAGCATCCCGACTGGCAGGTGCACGTCACGCCGGTGACCACCGCGTACGCCAGCATTAACGTGGCCGGGCCGAAGTCCCGGCAGCTCATCGAACGGGTCACCGACGGGGTCGACCTTTCGAACGAGGCCTTCCCTTATATGCATGTCCGGACTGGCAGCATCGCCGGCGTGGGCAGCAGCGTGCTCTGGCGGATTGGCTTCACCGGCGAGCTCAGCTACGAGTTGCACGTGCCTGCCGCCTACGGCCTGCACGTCTGGGAAACGCTGCTCGCCGAGGGCGGCGATCTGGGCGCAGCCGCATTCGGCGTTGAGGCACAGCGGATCCTGCGGCTGGAGAAAGGCCACTTCATCGTCGGCCAGGACACCGACGGCCTGACGAGAGGATTCAGCGCCGGGCTGGACTGGGCGATCAAGCTGGACAAGGACGACTTCGCGGGCAAGCAGGAGCTCGCCTGGCAACTGGAGGGCGGGATCGCGCAGCGCCTGGTCGGCCTGCAGCCGGTGGACGGATCGATAGTGCCCGAGGAAGCCAGCCTGATCGTCGATGGCAGCCAGATCGCGGGCCGCATCACCTCCAGCCGGATGTCGCCGACACTGCGCAGGTCCATCTGCCTCGCCCTGGTCGATGCGCATCTGGCTCGGCCGGACACCGTGGTCACGGTGCGGCTGCCCAGCGGCCGGCTGATCGAGGCGCGAGTCACGCCGCAACATGCCCACGTTGACCCGGACGGAGGGCGGATGCGTGTCTGAGCCACGGGCGTCTGAACCGCGGGTGTCGCAGCCAACGGCACGCAGCCCCATCGCGCCCGCGCCGCCGGTGATCGTGCTGGCTGGCTGGGAGGTCAGCGGCCGGCGGGCCAGCACTGTCACGGACGGCACGGTCACGGCAAGCGGAACGGGCCTGACGCTCACCGACTGCACGCCGATGGCCAAGCTGCAGTTGCGCGCCCCGGCGGACGGTCAGGCGGCCGCGGCGCTCGGGGTCCGATTCGGGCGGGCGGCACGGGACCGGGCTGGCACGCTGGTCGTCGGCTCCGGGCCGGGGGAGTGGCTGCTGCTCGCGGCGCCAGGCGAAACCCCGGACCTGGAGTCCAGGCTGGCGAGCATCGCGGAGCGCGCTCCCGGCGAGCATGTGACCTGGGTAGATCTCACCCATGGCCGCGCGTTGATGCGGCTAACCGGGTTGCCGGCGGCCAGCGTTCTGGCCAGGGTCTGCGGCATCGACCTGTCGGACGAGATCACGCCCGACGGAGCCGCGTTCCGTACCTCGGTGGCGTCGGTTGCCACGGACATCGTTCGGGACGACGTTGGCGGAACCCGCTCTTACCTGCTGCATTGTGAGCGGTCCGCTGGCGACTATCTGTTCAGCGCCCTGCTCCGCGCGGGCGCCGGCTTCGGCATCGAGATAGACGGGTTCCGACTGCCGCCTGCCAACCGCCCCCTTGGAATCTGAGGAGCCCCCGCCATGGCATTCCCGACGGACCTGGAGATCGCCCGCAGTGCCTCACTCAAGCCACTTGACGACATTGCTGCCGAGATGGGCCTGAGCGCTGACTTGCTCGAGCCTTACGGGGATAACGTCAAGAAGATCAAGCTCGCCGCCATCGAGGAGCTGGCGGACCGGCCGAAGGCGAAGTACGTGGTCGTCACGGCGATCACCCCGACGCCGCTCGGCGAAGGCAAGACCACTACGACGGTCGGTCTAGGCCAGGGCCTTCGGCACATCGGCAAACGGGCCACGGTCGCGATCAGGCAACCGTCGATGGGCCCGACGTTCGGGATCAAAGGTGGTGCCGCTGGTGGTGGCTACAGCCAGGTAGTCCCGATGGAGGCCCTCAACCTTCACCTCACCGGGGACATGCACGCGGTCACCGCCGCCCATAACCTGCTCGCCGCGATGATCGACAATCACCTTTATCACGGGAACGCCCTCGGCATCGACGCGCACGAGATTACCTGGCGGCGGGTGCTTGACGTCAATGACAGAGCGCTGCGCAACATCGTCATCGGGCTTGGTTCCCGAGCCGATGGCGTGACCAGGCAGACCGGCTTCGACATCACCGCCGCTTCGGAGGTCATGGCCACCCTGGCACTGACTACCTCGCTCCAGGACCTGCGGCAGCGCCTCGGCCGGATCGTCATCGGCTACAGCTCCGCCGGCGTCCCGGTGACGGCCGAGGAACTGGGCGCGGCCGGGTCGATGGCAGTGATCTTGCGCGACGCGATCAAGCCCAACCTGCTGCAGACCCTGGAAAACACTCCGGTGCTCGTGCACACCGGGCCGTTCGGCAACATCGCGACCGGTAACTCCTCGGTGGTGGCCGACCTCATCGGCATCCACGCAGGCGATCTGCTGGTCACCGAGGCCGGTTTCGGTGCCGACATGGGCGCCGAACGGTTCTTCAACATTAAGTGCCGCACTTCCGGACTGCGGCCGGATGCAGCGGTCATCGTCGCCACCGTGCGCGCGCTGAAAGCGCACTCCGGCAAATACAAGATCGTCGCCGGACGGCCGCTGCCTGACGAACTGCTCGCGGAGAACCCGGAGGACGTGCTGGCTGGCGCCGCCAACCTGCGCAAGCAGATCGAGAACGTCCGCATGCACGGTGTACCAGCGGTCGTTGCTATCAACTCGTTCCCGACCGATCATCCGTCGGAGCACCAGGCCATCCAGAAGGTCGCCGGCGAGATGGGCGCCAGGTCCGCGATCTGCACGCACTTCGCCGATGGCGGTCGCGGCGCTGCCGAACTCGCCGAGGCGGTCGTCGAGGCCACGCAGGAGCGCAGCGATTTCCAGTTCCTCTACTCCGATGAAGCGAGCCTCCGCGAGAAGATCGAGACCATTGCCACGAAGGTGTACGGCGCGGCTGGCGTCGAGTACTACCTGCCAGCCAGCGCCCAGCTCGACAAGTACGAGAAGGCCGGATTTGGCCGGCTTCCGGTCTGCATCGCCAAGACGCACCTGTCCATTTCTTCGGATCCGGCCCTGAAGGGCGCGCCGACAGGCTGGCAGCTGCCCGTGCGCGAGGTGCGCGCATCCGTGGGCGCGGGCTTTATCTACCCCATCTGCGGCGAGATGCGGACCATGCCCGGCCTGTCGAAGAACCCGGCCGCGGCGCGCATCGATATCGACGAGGACGGCGAGATCGTGGGGCTGTCGTGACCGGTCACCAAACCTTGCCCTCGGTCTGGCCTAGCGCTGTATTGCTTGCCAGGCACATGATGAATTCGGCCAACGAGTGATGTAAGGGGTCCACTTTGAGCCAGGAGAAGATGTGGGGCAGCGAGCCATTCTGGGGACTTGGCTACGACTGGGATCCGGACTGGGTGCTCACCGACAGGCATAAGGAACTGCGCGCCACGCTGATCGACCTGTGCCAGCAGGAGATGCGCGACAACGCGAAGCGATCCGACGATGAGCTGAAGTTCCCGCGCAGGAACCTGGAGTTGCTAGGCGAACACGGCTTCCTCGCCCTGACCGTTCCCGAGGAATACGGCGGCCTGGGCGAGAATCATGTCGCCTTTTCGATGGTGTGCGAGACGATCGCGCGCTATGGCTGCGCCTCGACGGCGATGTGCTACGTCATGCACATGGGCGCGGTCAACGCCATCATGCTGCGCGCCACGCCTGCCCTGATCGACAAGTACATCCGCCCGCTGAACTCCGGCAAGATCGGAACGTTGTCCTACTCCGACCCCGAGACCGGCAGCCACTTCTGGTACCCGATCTCGTCGGGCGCAGAGCGGGTGAACGGCGGCTTCAAGGTGCGGAAGAAGGCGTCGTGGACCACCTCCGCTGGTTTCGCGGACTTCTACGTGGTGCAGACGACCAGCCCCGACTTCAAGGGCTATGACGACCTGTCGGTATTCGTGGTCGACGCCGAGGACGCGCATGCCCAGCCAGCCCTGTGGGATGCCCTCGGCCTGCGCGGCAACCAGTCCGGCGGCCTCGACGTACAAGGCGAGATCCCCGGCGACCAGATCGTCGGACCGGTCGGCGACGGGGCAGAGTCCAACGATGAGTCCGTGGACCCGTGGTTCCTGCTTGGTTCCTCGTCGGTCTGGAACGGCATCTCCATGGGCGCTATTGACATCGCCAAGCGGCACACCACCCGCAAGCGCCATGTGGACGTCGGGCTCCGGGTCTGCGACTACCCGACAATCCAGGATTACGTCGGCGAGGCGATCATCGACACCAACAACTGCCGGACCTTCGCGCTGTCGATCGCCGAGGCCTTCGACCGGGCCACCGACTCCAACACGCGCGTTCTCCAGCCGGGAACGACCGCACGGGCGGCGTTCTTGCACTGGGCGTGGCAGATGAAATTCGCCGCGGCAAAGAACGTGGCCGGCGTCGTCGACAAGATGCTGCACGCCTGCGGTGGCTCAGGCTACAAGCGGGACATGGAACTTGAACGCTACCTGCGAGACGGCAAGGCCGGCTGGGTGATGGGCCCGACCAACGAGGTACTTCGCCAGTTCGTCGGCAAGTCGGCGCTGCTCGGCTTCGAGGTGCTCGATTACTGGAACCAGACAGTTAACGAGCGCGCGATCGCCAACGAGACCAAGAAGCTGGACGCCAAGGGGAAACGAGCACTGGCCGACAAGCTGCTTGCCCAGGCCGCCGAGGACGAGGCCAAGGAGCCGATCGGACGGTGACCGAGCGGTGACGGTGTCAGCCGCCCAACGTGATTGGCCAGCCGGGCCCGGCCTTCCGGTCGAGCCTGCACTGCCGGCCCGTCCGCGCCTTATCCTGCCGGGTCTGATCCCGGCCGACCCGCGAGTGGAGCGCTACCGCGTTCGCCCCGGTGCCGTCACTGCAGTTGAGCTGGAAGCCGGGGACGAGATCGCCATCACTGACCTGGCCGGGCGGCAGCGCGGCGAACTGACCGTCATCGGCAGAGAGGGCGAAGACTACGCGGCGCTCGCCGCATCCGCCGACACGGCAGCGACCGTGCTCCGAGCCCTGGCGACGAGCGGTGCTGGCGATGGTCCGGCTGAGGCCAGTATTGGCGTGGTGGTTGGCGCACTGGCCGAGCGCGGCCTCGATCCGGCTGGCGCACGGGCGGTAGCTCTGTTCGGTGAGTGGTCACCTGCTGGCGCCAGCGCGGCGTTCAGAGCCCTGCAGCCGGTCACGTGCGTCGTGGCTGCGCCCGGCGGCCAGATGTCGGTCGATCAGGACAACCCGCCGTCGGATCTCACGGTCGAGATACGGCGCGTCAGGCCCCGGCAGCCCGGCGAGCCCAGGCTGCCGCCACCGCTCGCCGATCCGCTGCTCGACCTCCGGGTGGACAAAGCGACAGCGGTCGCGTACCAGGTCGAGGCCGGTCAGTACATCCAGGTCATCGACGTCGAGGGCCGTCAGTGCTCCGACTTCCTCGCCTTCGATTCCCGGCAGCTGTCCGACGGCGTCGAACGCGGCCTCGACGCGACCACCACGCGCAACCTGACGGGTAACGCCTACCCCCAGCCAGGCCTGTTCGGCAAGTTCTTCGACCAGGACATGCAGCCGCTGGTCGAGGTGGTCCGGGACACCGTTGGCAGGCACGACACGTTCGCCCTGGCCTGCAACGCCAAGTACTACGAAGACATGGGTTATCCGGGGCACGTGAACTGCACGGACAACTTCAACGGGCAACTCGGGCCGTACGGCATCGCGCCGCGGCGTGGCTGGCCTGCGCTGAACCTCTTCTACAACACCTCCTTCAGCCAGACGAACCAGATGCTCTTCGACGAGCCGTGGTCACGGCCAGGGGATTACGTGCTGCTGCGGGCGACAACCGATCTGGTGTGCGCGTCGTCGGCCTGCCCCGACGACATCGACCCGGCCAACGCCTGGAACCCGACAGACATCCACGTTCGCGTCTACCCGGCAGAACGGAGGTTCTCGATGGCGATTGCCCACCGGGTCACCCCGGATGCTGAGCCGAAGCTCACTGAGCAGACGGCGTTCCAGCCACGCTGGTCGGCGCTGACCGGGCGGACTACCGAGTACCGCGGCTACTGGCTGCCCACCAGCTTCGACAATTTCGGCGCGATCGACGAGTACTGGGCGTGCCGCGAGGCGGCCGTGGTGATGGACCTGTCCCCGCTGCGCAAGTTCGAGGTGGTGGGCCCGGACGCGGAGGCACTGCTCCAGGCAGCCGTCACCCGCAATGTCAGGAAGCTAGCTGAGGGTCAGGTCGTCTATACCGCCGTATGCAATGAGACTGGCGGAATGCTGGATGATGCGACCGTCTTCCGGCTGGGCACGGACCGGTTCAGGTTCGTCGGCGGTGACGAGCACGACGGGATCTGGCTGCGCCAGCTAGCCGAGCGCCTCCGACTGGACCAGGTGTGGGTGAAGCACTCGACCGACCACCTGCATAACATCGCGGTGCAGGGGCCTAAGTCGCGTGAGCTACTGCGCGAGCTGATATGGACACCGGCGACGCAACCGTCGTTCCCGGATTTGGGCTGGTTCCGGTTCGCGATCGGCCGGATCGGCGGGCCGGCCGGCCTGCCGGTCATCGTGTCGCGGACCGGGTACACCGGAGAGCTCGGGTATGAGCTGTGGTGTCACCCCAGGGATGCGGTGGCGTTGTGGGATGCGGTGTGGCAGGCGGGCGCCAGCCTTGGCCTGCGTCCGCTCGGGCTGGACGCGCTGGACATGCTCCGGATCGAATCCGGCCTGATCTTCGCCGGGTACGAGTTCGACGATCAGGTCGACCCGTTCGAGGCGGGCATCGGATTCACCGTTCCGCTCAAGACGAAGGAGGACGACTTCGTCGGACGTGCCGCGCTGGAACGTCGCAAGGCTTCTCCGCAGCGCACGCTGGTAGGTCTTGAGCTCGAGGGTAATGAGGTCGCCCTGCACGGGGATTGCGTCCACGCTGGGCGCTCTCAGGTCGGGGTGATCACCAGCGGTACCAGGTCACCCATCTTGCGCAAGAACATCGCGCTGTGCCGCATGGCGATAGAGTACGCCGAGATCGGGACCACGGTCGACGTGGCCAAGCTGGACGGGCACCGAAAGCGCATTCCGGCCCAGGTGGTCCGGTTCCCGTTCTACGACCCGGACAAGACTCGCCCGCGCTCCTGACACCTACTCCCACTTCTAATCAAAAATGGTATCGTTTGCCGACATAAACATCGGGCCATTACGGGGGATCGGGGCGGCGATGCTATCGGCGCGAGCTGGCTGGCGTATCAGGCATGGCTGGCCCAGGGCCCGAGCAAGGCTCGGCAGTCTCCTGCCTGACAACCACCTTCTGCGTTGCCGGTGATGCAGGCGGGGAAATCCAGATAGGCACGCCGCCAGTCGCGACGTCCACGACGATCACGTCAGCCCCGGCCACCGCTGTCGCCGGTCAGCCAGTCACCGTCGGCGTGAGCGTGACCAGCGCGCAAGCAGGTACCGGTGCCGCAACCCCCGGCGGGACCGCGACCATCACGGTCGGCAGCCGCAGTTGTTCCGCGACGTTGTCAGGGTCAGCGGGCGTGGCATCTGGATCGTGCAAGATCACCGAGTCCGCGCCGGGCAGCGATCACGTCTCGGCCAGCTATGCCGCGCAGGGCAGTTTCGCGACCAGCGCGACATCTGCTAGCAGCGTGCTGAGAGTCGGCAAGGCTGCGGCCCGCGTCCGGCTGAAGCTCTCCGCGAGCCGGGTGAAGTACGGGCGCGAGCACAGCGAGCGGCTGACTGTCACAGTGACACCGCAATACACCGGAACACCGGGCGGAAAGATTGTCATCCTGACTGGCAGCAAGACCGTCTGCTCGAAGTCCCTGAGCAAGGGCAAGGCAGCATGCCTGCTCGCGAGCCGGCGGCTAAGGCCAGGCTCGTACAGACTGCGGGTGCGCTACGACGGGAACGCCGACTTCAAGTCGGCCTATTCGTCCTACGCACGGCTCCGAGTCACCTAGCCCGTCGCCGAGTCCGAGACGACCGTGCCGAACCGGCTGCGGTGGAAGATCAACGGCTCGCCCGCGTAGAACTTCACCCGGTGCACTCGCCCGATGATGATGTCGTGGTCCCCGCTCGGATGCCGGTGCTCGAAGGTGCACTCGATGTGCGCGATGCAGCGGTCAAGCAGCGGGGCGCCGAAGATGCCCACCCGCCAGTCGAGCCCGGCGAACTTGTCCGCTGCGGGGCGGGCGAACCGCCGCGCGATCTCCTCCTGGTCGGAGGCGAGGACGTTGATGGCGAAATGGCCGCTCCGGCTGAATCCCTCCAGGCTTGGCGCGCGATGGTCAACGCAGAAGAGCACAAGCGGCGGCTCAAGCGATACGGACGCGAACGAGTTCGCGGTGAGGCCGTAGCGAGTGCCCCCGTCATCGCAGGTCGTCACGACGGTCACGCCGGTGGTGAAGCTGCCTACGGCCTGCCTGAAGTCCCAGCTGTCGAGCTGACCGGCCCTGAGCTGGCGAGGTGTTACCATGGCGCCATCTCCGAATTGCCATGCGGGCAACGGGGTTGCCTCTGGAACTGATTCTAGAGTTGCCGACTTTCCAGCGGAACGCCCGCAACTCGCAACACCATTGCCAGAACGGCAATTCGTCAGAGAGCCGATGAGATGAGTGCCGCCTTGTCGGTGAGCAGTTCGACTGCCGTGCGCATCGCCCGCGGGTTAAACCGGACGGCGGGACCCTGGACACCGAGTATTGCCACCAGCTTGCCCGACCGGTCCAGGATCGGAGCGGCCACGGCGTTGAGGTCGTCTTCGCGCTCTCCGAGTGCCTGAGCCCAGCCCGTTTCCCTCGTCTTGGCCACCTCGACCTCGAGCACTGCTCGGTCGACGATCGTGCGCTCGGTGAACGCCTTGAGCGTTCCGCCGCGTAGCCTCCCGCCGAAGGCGAGGAATACCTTGCCCACGGCAGTGGCATGCGCAACGCTCGTCCGGCCGACCTCGGCAACGCTGCGCACTGTCAGCGGGCTCTGCACGAAGTCAAGCGTGAACGCCTCGTGCTCGCCGGCAACCGACAGCGTCGCTGTCTCACCGATCCGGCTACCAAGCTCCTCCAGGTGCGGCCGGACAAGCGAACGGATGTCCAGCCCGACCGAATTGGCTAGCCGCACCACTCCGATGCCCAGGCGGTACCGCCCCGTAGCGCTGACATGGTCGACAAGTCCGCCCGCGGTCAGGGTGGCCAGGATTCTCGAGATCGTGCTCACGTTAATGCCGGTGCGGCGGGCGATTTCGTTGGTCCCCAGCTCTGTCCGCGCCGTTGCGAGCTCATCGATGATCGCGATCGCCCGCTGCACAGCTGCGACCTGACGAGTGGCTGGCTGACCGGTTCTTGCCAAGGTACGATAATCCTAGTTCGGAAATGCTATTGCCTAGATGGCAATACCTGACGGCAATAGTAACCGACGAGGGACGGCTTGCCATCAGGCGGAGGCGATTGCCATGACTTCCATCCCAGCCAGTAGTCGTTACGTCATCGTCGGTGCGGGAATACACGGGCTCTCCACGGCCTGGCATCTCGCCAGGGAGCTGAAGGCGCGCGGCCAGGGCGGCGAAGACATCGTCGTGCTGGACAAGCGCGCGATTGGTGCTGGTGCGTCCGGCATCGCGTGCGGCGTCATCCGGAACAACTACTTCCAGCCCGCAATGCGTGAACTGATGGCGCACTCGGTGTCGGTCTGGGAATCCGATCCCGCGGGCTTCGCTTACCACCCAGTCGGCTACCTGCAGATCTCGCCTGAAGCGATGCACGAAGACGTGGCCCAGATATTCGCAGAGCAGCAGGCGATCGGCTATCCGTCGCAGTTGATCGAGGGCGAGCGTGATTGCCGGAACTACATGCTCGAGATGTTCGACGACTGGCAGGCGACCGGTATCACGGCGATCCTGCACGAGCGCAGGGGCGGTTACGCGAACAACGTGAGGTCGTTGCGCGGTCTGACGGCCAAGGCCGAGGCCGAAGGCGTGCGGATCGTGACCGGCGCCGCCGTTACCGGGATAGCCGCGAGCGGTGGCGCGGTGACCGGGGTTGAGACCAGCCAGGGTGAGATCGCCTGCGACCAGCTGATCATCGCGGCTGGCCCGTGGATCCGTGATCTGTGGGCAATGCTCGACCTGCCAGCGCAGATTTCGGTGACAGATCGCCAGGGCACCGTTCACCCCGGCCGGCCGATGTGGACCTACTGGGCGCTACAGGAGGGCACGCTGGCTGTCGACCCGAAGGAGTTCGCCGACAACCGTGGCTCGTTCCCGCCCGTTCTGCACGTAGATTCCAGTGCGCCGCTGTATGACGACGTCACCGGGGACCTGATCACCGAGCAGATGTGGGGAATCTATTACAAGCCCGACTTCTACTTCGGCGGTGTGCAGGGCGGCACGTCGCCGTACGTGGTGTCGGCGCCTGCCGGGCAGGTCGCGGTGGACCCGTACGGTCCGGAGAGCCCGGAGTACACGGTGACTGCCGATTTCGTCAGGATGTGGACCTCGGCGCTCGCCCACTGTCACAAGCGCTTCGAGGGCAAGCGTGACCTCTACCGCCACGAGCCGACCGGCGGGATCGGTGCGTTCACCCCCGACAGCTTCCCGGTCTTTGACACGTTCCGGCAGAACGCTTACGTGATCGCCGACTCCAATCACGGGTACAAGATGATCGGCGTCGGCGCACTGGTCGCGAAGGAACTGCTCGGCGAGCAGCAGGCGTTGCTGGCGCCGTTCCGGTTCAGCCGTTACAGCACCGGCGACCTGCACCCGACAAGTAACTCGCCGTTCCCCTGGAGCTGATTACCGGCGGCCAGGCTGGCGCCGCTGGCGTCAGGTTGCCGGGACCACGTCCTGTTCCTGCCGCAGCAGCGCCATCTGCTCGGCCGTCGGCTCCGTCGGCACTTCCTCGCGGAAGGTGATCTTTGACTTGTCCTGCACGAGCCGCCGGAAGAAGAACAGCAGCACCGAGGCGACGAGCACGCCCACGCCGATGAACATATCGGTCGTAGTCCCGTAACCCGTCAGCGTCGGGTTGGCGATGCCGAAGCCGATCAGGACCGCATTGAACAAGGCAAGCACCACGGCGATCCCGACCCAGATTGGTCCCACCTTGATCGGTCGCGGCCAGTTCGGCCGGTCCCGGCGCAGCAGCAGGAAGCCGGTGAGGGCAAAGAAGTGCGCCAGCACGTAGCCGATGTTGCTCATGTACAGGATCGCAAGGTTGCTGGAGATGAACAGCACCAGCAGGACATTGACCACCAGGTCGACGGTCATCGCGCGGGCCGGGACGTGGAAGCGGTTGAGGTGATAGAGCTGTTTCACCGTCATGTCGTCGCGCGCGATCCCGTAGAGCGCCCGTGAGCCGTCGGCGGTCGAGGAGATCATCGACAGGAACAGGCTGCCGATGAGCAGAACCAGCATGAATCCGGCTGCGCCGCTGCCTACGACCTTCGCGAAGGCCGGCACGTAGAACTCGCCCTCTGCGGTCGCGGCGCTCGGCGCACCGGTCACGCCGCCAAGGCCCAGCGGGAACAGCAGGAACACCAGGAGCGTGAACACCGCGGCCGACCGCAGCGCAATCGTCGTATCCCGCCTGGTGTCGTGGTACTCGGGCGCGAACGTGGCGCACACTTCGGCGGCGTAGGCCGACCACCCCATCAGGAACAGGTAGACCATCGCGAGCTTGAAACCGCCAAAGCCGTGCAGTGCCCAGGTCATGTTCGTGCTATGCCAGTCCCCGCTGAGGTAGGGCACGATGATGAAGATCACGAGCGGCACCATCAGCCCGACGCCAGTCACGTAGGAGATCCACACGGCGGGCCGGATGCCGAAGATATTAAGCAGCCAGACGAGGACGATGCAGCCGATCGCGATGAAGTCGGACAGGTCCAGGTGGACGGCGCCATCGAACACCGACCAGGTCGCCGTCGGGAACCACTGCGCTGTGATCAGGTCGCCGATGACCTTGCCGAAGATCGACAGGACGACCGACCAGCCGATCCAGTAGCCGAAAGCGCCGACCGGGCCGACGAGCGAAAGCCGGCCGCGCCAGCCCTCGTGCGCGTACAGGGAGATGCCGCCGGGCTTGTCGGGGAACATCGAGGCGGTCTCGGCGTAGATCCAGGTCTGCAGCATGCCGACGCCCGCCGAGATCGCCCACAGCAGCACGGCGCCCCAGGTGCCGAGAGCTCCCATGGAGAATCCGAGGGATGAGATGAGGAAGCCCGGGTTGCACAGGGCGATGACGAACCCGTCCCACCAGCGGAGCGCCTTGAGTAGGTGCCGCTCCTCAACAAACGCCTCAGCCATCGGGCGCACCTCCGTTCACCCCAGGTAAACGTTGTGTAGCATGCGCCAGACGGTTGTGTCTATACACGATCTGAGTTAACAGTCGTTGCGGCTGGGTATTTGGCGCCAAAACCTGGTACTTCGAATGGCCGCCAGGTTTCCGGCCGTCAGGCCTGTTCGCGGTGCGGCAGAACACCTACAATGCGGGCATGCGCGGTGCCCTGATCACCGTTCGCTGCGACTGCGGCGAGACCGGCCACGTTCCGCATGGCGAGCGGTGGCGGTGCGACAAGTGCCGGCGTTCGTGGGACACCAGCCAGATCCCCGCGGATGAGTACTGGGAGATCATGCGGGACATGCGCCGGATGCGGCTGTCCGTGATCTTCACCGCGCTGGGGCTGGTGCTCCCCATCGCCGCGCTCGCGCCGTTCGCGGGGGTACGGATCCTGCTGCTGCTGCCGGTCGTGATGGGCTTCTGGTACATGTTCTATATGCCTAGGTGGCGCCGCCAGGTCCGGGAACGGGCCAGAAACCTGCGCAGGTGGAAGCTCCACCCCGAGTGACATGCCGACCCTGCAGAATCAGGTACCGCGCCCGCTCGCACCAGGTCGCTCGGCTGGCCGTCCGATCCTGCTCGGCACCCTCGATACGCCTTTCGACCACGCCGCGGTGACCTTCGCCGTCGATACGGCAGTCGAACTCGGGCAGCGGCTGATCATTGCCAACTTTGTCGAGCGGCCACCGCTGCCGCTGTCCGCGATGCTCGGCTACGACGATCTTCCCTACACCCCCGAGATGGCCGATTCCCTGGAACAACCCGCCCGCCTCGCTCGCTCGCTCGGGGTCGAGGTGACCAGGCTGCGGGTCAAGAGCTTCCATCCCGTCCAGGCGATGCTAGAGGTCATTTCGGAACAGGGCGCGGGGATTTTCGTATTCGGACCGGACCGCCGCAAGATTCGCCGGCTGCAATACTGGCGAGCGGCGCGCGCCATTCGGTCCAAGGCAACGGCTTTGGTGTGGCTGGCCGAATGAGTGCGATGAGGCAATCACCATCACGTTAAACATCGTTTCCTCTGAGTGGATGACCAGCAAATGAGAGGAAACGAGCACTGCCCGGCTGCCGGCTGCCGGGCCCGAACAGATTCCGAAGTGCAGTGCGTCTGGTCGGCGGGCAGAACAGGAGATGACGCGGCATGGAGAGCTTGCGCGGGCAGGTCGCAATCGTGACCGGTGCGGCACGCGGGATCGGATTTGGCATCGCCACGGTACTCCGCGAGGAAGGCGCGGATGTCGTGCTGGCTGATCTTGACGAGCGTGGCGCGGGCCTCGCAGCAACGCAGCTGTCCGGCTCGGGCGAGCACGCGATCGGCATCGGCGTCGACGTCACGGCCCGGTCAGAAATGGCGCGGATGGCTGCTGAGGCGATCGGCCGCTTCGGGCGGATCGACATCTTGGCGGCCAACGCTGGCATCTACCCGCACATCCCGCTTGCCGATCTTCAGGTCGCCGATCTTGACCAGATCATGGCAGTCAACGTCTCGGGCGCGTTGCTGGCCATGCAGGCATGCCTGCCGCAGATGACCACGCAGGGCTACGGGCGGATCGTCCTGACCTCGTCGATCACCGGCCCGGTCACGGGGCAGCCAGGCTACGCGCATTATGGCGCAACGAAGGCGGCTATGCTCGGCCTGATGCGTTCGGCGGCGCTGGAAGTCGCGACCGCGGGAATCACCATTAATGCCGTGCTGCCCGGCAACGTGCAAACTCCGGGGTTTGCTGATCTCGGGCCTGAGCACATGCGGCGCATGCTGGCAGCGATTCCGCTCGGGAAGTTCGCAGAACCGGAAGATGTGGGCTGGGCTGTGCGCTTTCTTGCCGCAAAGGAAGCGCGCTACATAACCGGTCAGACGCTGATCGTCGATGGCGGCCAGGTGCTGCCGGAAAGCGGAGCCTAGGCCAGCCGGCTAACGCTCGACGCCGGCCAGCCTGGCTGCGGTGGTCACCGGCTGGAGCGCGGCGAATTCGATGTTCGACTACTGCAACAAGGTCGATCTAGTGTCTGGTACGACCGATCAGCGCTGAGCCTGCCGCGGCTACCAAGGCAACAATCGTGACGGCAGTAACGAATGCGAGGTGTGTCGCAGTGGCCCAGATCCCGTCGGGGAACCCGAGCAGCACAGCTAGGCCGCACGCCCACGTGCCGGCCAGTGCCGTAGGCAGCCATCTTCCGGTGAGCAGGGCAATACATGGGCCGGTGACGAGCAGGCCAATGAGTATCAGGTGGTGGCCGGTGGCTGCGTCGATGGCGGCAATCACCGCGGCAGTGATCATGCTGGCTGCCCATAGCCGCCGGACGGGCCATTTTGGCAGCAGGGATGGCTGGCGGGAACCAGGAATTGCCGGTACCCGCCGCGGCGGTCTGTGACCGTTCTGGGATACCTCCGCCACGGCGTCGATAGCGTGCTCACCTGAGCTTTGGCCTGGTGCGGCTCTCGGCGTCTCCCGCTTTGGTGCCCGCATCGCAGCTACCGGGCCCATGGCGGCCAGGAGGATCAGGAACGATACAAGGCCGAGGCAGATGACGAGCACCCGGTCGCCAGATGTTGCGTAGCCTGTGGCGATCAGGCTAGCCGTGAACGCGGCGTACGCAGCGATGATGGCGGCGCCTGCCTGGCGGGTGAGTCCCTGATGCCGCCAGGCCAGCAGCAGGACTGCCAGGGACAGGCCGGCATACCATGCGGTGACTAGGAGCGCTTGCCCGTTTGGGTGACCGAGTCCGAGCACCGCGCCTGGCAGCAGCAGCCCTGCGACGACGTTGAGTGTGTTGCTGTTCAGGGCCGTGCTCAGTGTTGCAGCCCCGCGGCCCCGGCTTGCCAGGTAAACCGCGGCGACAGCGTTGGGCATGCTGGTCACCGCTGCCAGCACAAGCCCGCCGGTGATGATCTCGGGAACTCCCAGGCGCTGGCCGAGGCTGGAGGCCGCGCGCTCCATGGTCACGCTCGCGGCGACGACCACACCCAGCGCCGCCGTGGCCGTCATGGCATCCGGCCACCGCCCGCGACTAGGCCTGATAGCGTCCTCAAGCTCGAGTTCCTCCTCGCTAACCGCAGAGCGCAGCCATGCTCGCAAGCGGACCGGCAAGCGCGGCCGCCGAGCTTCGGTTCCGAGCACGACGAGGTAGATCACGACGACCACGAGGGCAAGCATCAGGCCTGCCAGTGGCGGCATGATGCCGCTCACCACCAGAAGGCTGATCACAGCGACGAAGAAAGCAATGGTGCCGCTGAGGGCGACAACCTTGCGGTGCAGCTTGATGCGGCCTGCCACGGCAGCACCCAGTCCGAGGAGCGCGGCCAAGTTGAACACGTTGGAACCCAGTACCACGCCGGTGCCGATGCGCTCCTGGTGGCTGGTCAGCGCACTGATCGCCGCAGTTATCTCGGGCGCGTCCGCTGCGAGCGCCGCCACGATCCCTAGCAGCGCTTCGGAGAAAGCGAGCCGTTCGCCGATCCGTTCCAGCCGGGACACCAGCAGCCAGCTGGCCAGGAGACTGATCGCCGCACCGAGCACGAACGCGGCAACGGCAACCACTACAACCTTCTCCTATCCGAATCTGCAGGCCGGGTGCAAACTGTTACCGCTGTCCAGTACCGCAGGCCTGCAGCAAGCGTCCACGGTACCTGCGCGATAGCCAGGAATGCTGACGGCCGCGTCCGCGGCAGCGGATCCGACCCGGCCAGGTCTGCGATCGTCATCAGCTGAGCAGCGAAGCAAGCAGCAGCGCGTCGCCGCCATGTCCAGCTCGGCCGAGCCGGGACATGCGGCTGCTCGCGAGCAGCACGCGCGCGTGCGTCCTGTGAGGGCGACACATCTGGACTCCTGTCGACGCTGGAACCCGCAGGCTCCGCGATTGCGGACATCGCGCCGACCAGGCTTCCCGGCTCACCAAGAACTCATTCTAAAGTCCAGCAGGCCGACCGCCGACGGCATCCTCAGACAGGCGCCCCGGTGACTGCCGCCGACCTGCCAGGCTAGACCTGGCAATGGGCGCTGCCAGGCATATCGAATCTGGTCCCTGCGCAGCCCCGGTGCTTCAGCGTGCAGTGCGGAGGGAGCTGGGCGCCAGGCAGCCTGCGCGATGTGCGTGAGGACATCCGCGATTCCATCCGACTCTGACGGCAACTAGCCGGTTGCCGTCCGGGCGTCTTGGTCGGCGCCGGGAGAGCTGGCGCTGTCGAACGCCGGTAGGCCCGGTTCCTCAGCCGCAGCAGGATTGTGGCCAGCAGCGCTGCGACCAGGGAGCCAGTCAGGACCGCGACCTTCGCGTGCTCGTCACGGCCGCTGGTGCCGAGGGCTAGTTCTCCGATGAGCAGGGAAACCGTGAACCCGACGCCGCCGAGCATGGCTACTCCCAGCAGATCGATCCAGCTCAGCTCCTCGTCGAGGCTGGCATGCGTGAACCTGGCCACTAGCCAGGTGGCGCCTATGATTCCGGCCGTCTTGCCTGCGACAAGCCCCGCGACTACGCCCAGGGAGACCGAGTCGGCCAGCGCCGTGCGCAGGCCGCCGAGGCCCACGCCGGCAGCCAGCAGCGCGAACACAGGTACCGCCACGGCCGCCGAGACGGGTCGCACCCGGTCCTCAAAATGCGCGGCCAGTCCCGGTACCGCACCAGAGCCACCGTGCTCCGTGCGGCGCCTGACCGGCACGGTGAACGCCAGCAGCACGCCGGCAACGGTGGCATGCACGCCCGAGGCGTGTACCAGTGCCCAGGTCGTGGCGGCCAGTGGCAGCAGCAGCCACCACCACCCGGCCCGGTATCGTACCAGCGCGGTGAACCCGGCGAGCGGAACTAGCGCTGCGAGCAGCGGCAGCACGGACAGGCCGGAGACGTAGAACACCGCGATGATCACGATGGCCAGCAGGTCATCGACCACGGCCAGGGTGAGCAGGAACGTGCGCAGCGCCGACGGCAGATGCCGGCCCGAAACTGCAAGTACCGCCAGCGCGAACGCGATGTCGGTGGCGCTGGGGATGGCCCAGCCCGTGAGCGCCCCGCCCCCGTCGCCGACGGTGAACGCCATGTAGATCAGCGCCGGGACGATTACACCGCCCACGGCGGCCGCGACCGGCACCGCTGCCCGGCGAGGGTCACGCAGATCCCCGGCGACAAACTCCTGCTTGAGCTCCAGTCCGGCCACGAAGAAGAAGATTGCCAGCAGCCCGTCGGCCGCCCACGCCGCAAGGTCAAGACGCAGATGCATGGCGGATGGGCCGACCGTCAGCGCCCGCAGCGACTCGTACGCCGCTGCCCATGGCGAGTTCGCCCACGCCAGCGCCACCACCGCCCCGGCCAGTAGCAGAACGCCGCCGATCGTCTCCTGGCGCAACACCTCGCCAATCCGGCGGATCTCCCACCACGAGCCACGCCGGAACAGAACCGGGTTGGCCCGTGGAGCAGTGTTCATTAAGTCTCACCTTCGGAATCGGCTCAGCCACCGACAGGCAGGCGCCCCGGCCCCCGCGCACGGCCTCCGTCGCCCGGCTGGCCAACGTGCGCTCAGCCGGGACGCTGGATCCCGTCATAACCCGTCGAGCGGAGTAGCCTTGCCCTTGCTTCTCCTTGGATAGCTGGCCGCTGTGCGGCGAGTATGCGCTGGCCGTGGAGGCGACGTGGATGCGCGGCCGAGGCTGGGGCAGCTAGCGCCGGGCTCGGATGGCCGGCCGCTCAGGTGCTCACCGGCTGGTGAACACGACGTGGACGGTAACGGTGTTGGTCATTGACACCATTCCCAGCACGTTCCAGGTGAGGCCGAAGTCAGCCTGGTTCACGTGAACTGTGGCGTCCAGCCACACCTCACCGTCGACCCCGACCGCTGCCGCGTCGAAGGTCAGCGGCCGGCTGCGGTCACGGACCCTGAGGATGCCGGAGACTGTGGCGCCCTGACCTGACGGCCGGAAGCTCTCGCAGGTAAAGGTGATGTTCGGATAGTTAGCGCTGTCGAAGAAGTCCGGCGAGCGCAGGTGCTTGTCGCGCTTGGTGTGCTTGGTATCGATAGAAGCCGCGCCGATCGTGACTTCGCCGGTTACCTCGCCGGCCGGAGAGAGGGTGGCGGTGCCGGTGATCTGATGGAAGATGCCGGTGACCCTGGCGAGGCCCCACATGCTCTTGTTTCGCAGCGAGATGGCAGAACGCGACGGGTCGAGGTCCCAGTTCCTGGCTAGCGCACGGTCTGCCAGCAGTTCTTGCAGGGCTATCGGGGTTATCTGCTCAGCGGTTGCCATGACCTGCTCCTATGGTCGTTGTGATGCGGCTCGTGACGCGGAAGCGGACTCGGGATCAGGGGCGGGTGCCGAGCCTGCGGGCGGCGAGGTGTCGAGATGCCGGATGTCGCAGACGCGCTCGGTGAACTCGCCTTGCAATGCCGCGATCTCGACGCAGTCGGCGGTGGCTTGTAGGTCGCTCATTGGTTCTCCGGCTTTCAGTTAGCCGAACTGGCCGGGCTGGTAGTCCCCGGCTGGCTGCTGGATGATGACGTTCATGCGGTTGTAGGCGTTGATGAGCGCGATGACGCCCACCAGCGCGAAGAGCTGTTCGTCGTCGTAGTGCTTGGCTGCGTTCGCCCAGGCCTCATCGGTCACGCCGCCGGCGGCATCGGCGATGCGGGTGCCCTGCTCGGCGAGTTCAAGCGCGGCCCGCTCTGCCTCGGTGAAGACCTTCGCCTCCCGCCACGCCGCGACCAGGTTCAGCCGCTGCTGGCTTTCCCCCGCGTGCAGGGCGTCCTTAGTGTGCATGTCGGTGCAGAAGCCGCAGCCGTTGATCTGGCTGGCCCTGAGCTTCACCAGCTCCTGCGTGGCCGCCGGGAGAGCCGAGTCATGCAGGGCTGCACCTGCCGAGTTGATGTGCTTGACGAGTTTCATAGCCAGGGGGTTGCCGAAGAAATCGATGCGGGCGTCCATCGTCGTTCCCTTGTTGTTGAGGGTGTTTCTTTCGCCGGTACGACGACACGTCCGGCCGGAATGTGAGGCGAGCTGCCGGCCGCACATTCCGGTGTCGTGTCTCGTCACACTGGTGAGGACAGTCGCGAGCAACGGAAGGGCAGCACCATGAGCACCCGATCCGGCCCAGGAGATGCCCGGCCCGATCCGGGCCTGAGCGCGGTCATGAGCGAGCGGCGGCACCTGATCAACATCGCCTACCGGCTGCTGGGCTCCCTGGCCGAGGCTGAAGATGCCGTGCAAGAGACCTACGCCCGCTGGTACGCGATGTCCGTGCAGCAACAGGACGCCATTCAATCTCCGGGCGCCTGGCTGACGACGGTCACCAGCCGCATCTGCCTGGACCTGCTGGGCTCGGCACGGGCCCGCCGGGAGCGCTACGTGGGGGAGTGGGTGCCCGAGCCGCTGCCCGATCGTGCCGAGTGGAGCAGTTCGCGGTCCGGCAGCGCCATGGCCGACCCGGCCGACCGGGTGACCCTGGATGAGTCGGTCAGCATGGCGTTCCTCGTCGTGCTCGAGTCGATGACCCCGGCCGAACGGGTCGCGTTCATCTTGCATGACGTTTTCGGCTACTCCTTCGCTGAGGTAGCCGAGATCGTCGGCCGCTCGCCAGCTGCATGCCGCCAGCTGGCCTCCTCCGCCCGCCGGCGGATCCGCTCTGCACCGGCGCCGACGACCCCCGCAGCCAGCCAGGCCGGCATCGTCAGGGACTTCAAGCAGGCATGGGAAGCCAACGACATCAGCGCGCTCATCGGCCTGCTCGATCCTGACGCCACCGTGATCGCCGACGGCGGCGGACTGGTCCCGGCCGCTCTGCACCCGGTCGGCGGCGGCGAGCGGATCGCCCGCTATGTGGTCGACCTCGCCGCCCTGGCGCCCGACATGATCCTGCTGGAACGCACCGTCAATGGCCAGCCAGGGCTGGTCGCCCAGCAGGACGGCGTCACTGTCACCGTGTTCGCGTTCGATATCGCCGGTGACCAGATCGTCCGCATCTGGGCCATCCGCAACCCCGATAAGCTCCGGCCCTGGTTGACGGGCTGACGGGGCTTGTGTCCGGCGCGTTCCCGCGCCGTCCCTGAGCCGCGATCTAATTCATTGGCGTGGCGGCCACTGGCGCGCCTAGCATCTCCGCAGGGAACTAGGGACGTTGCCGATGGCCTCTCGCGATCAGCGCTCTGCGACGTCTGCCGGGCCGGGTGAGGTTGGCCGCAGGCAGGCACGGCAGGCGAGCGCGCAACTCGCCGCAGGCGGTCTTTCGCATCAAGAGCGGCGCAGGCTTCGGGCAGTTCTGCGGGCGCGGGAGGATGCCGGGCGGCGACGGCGCCGTCGGCTCAGGCGGCTGAGTATCGCGGTGACTGGTGCCATCGTCGCGATGGCGATCACGGCCCTGTCGTTCGGGCTCATCCCCGCCATCGAGGCCGCGGGCGGGACGGGCATGATCGGCACCTTGACCGTGAGCCAGCAGGTGTGCTCATCGAAGAGCGGCTGCCAGTGGGTGGGGACGTTCCGGGCCCGAGGCGGAGCGGTGTTCAGCGGCCTGGCATACGCCGGCAGCCTGCCGCCGGGTGATGGCCAGGGCTCGGTCATCCCGGTCCGGTATCCGGGCGGATCTGATCAGGTCTACGCGCTGCACGGGTCGCACACCTGGGTGTTCGACCTGCTCATCACGCTCGCGATAGGCGCGGCCGTCGGCGCGGCGTTGTGGATCAGCCCGCTCGGCGGTGGGCCCGTCAATCCCGAGGGCGTGAGAGCTGCCTTAGTGCGCTGACGGCGGCGCCGTCGACGCGGCCGTACCATGGCTTCCTCGGGTCGCATCGCTTGCACACTAATCGCAGGAGACACACGTGCAGCTGTACATACTGCCGCTGGGCGGCTGTTGCTGTAATTACGAGGTCATCGCCCCAGGCATCGCGGATGGCAAGCGCATCCACATCCCGGTTCCCGCGTTCTTGATCCGACTCGATGACGATTCGCTTGCGCTGGTTGACACCGGGATGAGCCGTCTCCACATTGCTGATCCCGACCTCACCTGGCGAGGCACGCCGACGGCCGACGCGCTGGTGCCGGACATGCGGCGCGAGGACAGCTTGCTCTGGCGCCTGGCCGAGCTGGACATCGCGCCCGCCGACATCAGGTACGTGATCAACACGCACCTGCATTTCGATCACGCAGGCAACAACGACTTGCTGAAGGACGCGACGTTCTTCGTGCAGCGGGAGCATTACGAGTACGCCAAGGGCAATCCGTCCTTCCCCAACCAGTACTGGAACTTGCCGGCCCTGAGCTATGAACTGCTCGACGGCGGGACCACGTTGTTCCCGGGTGTGGAAGTGATCCCGACACCCGGGCACGCACCAGCGCACCAGTCGGTTCTGCTGCGGCTGCCGGAGAGCGGCAACATGATCATCTGTGGTGATGCTGTCTACTGCCAGGAAAACTACGACCACGACGCATGGGGTGGCCAGGCCGACCCGGAGACGGCGCGCGTGAGTGCCCTGGCCTTGCGTGACAGGGCGGACCGCGAGAGCGCCTCAATGATCTACGGCCATGACCGGAACCAGGCCAAGACCCTGCGCTTTTCAACCGGCTCTTACCGGTAGCCGCAGACTCTCCCTCACCGGCTGCGAGACGGCGAGGGAGGTCGTCGGCTGCGGTGTCAGGCCTCCGCGGGCTTGGTGTGAATGAGCTTCTTGTTCACGAACTCGTCAATGCCGAGCGGCCCGAGTTCGCGACCCACACCGGAGCGCTTAGTCCCGCCGAACGGCAGCTCCGCCCCGCCGCCCTCGGTCCGGTTGATCCAGACCATGCCGACTTCCAGTTCGTCGGCCAGCTTCGCGGCAAGCGCCTCGTCAGTCGTCCAGACCGAGCCGCCGAGCCCGAATGAGCTCGCGTTGGCGAGGGCCACGGCCTCGTCGGCATCCTTGACCCGGTACACCACGGCCGCCGGACCGAACAGCTCCTCGCTGAACGCCCGCATCTCGGGGGTAACCCCGGAGAGGACTGTCGCTTCCACGAATGCGCCCGGCCGGTCGACCCGGTGCCCGCCGGTGTGCACGGTAGCGCCCTTGGTCACCGCGTCGTCGATCTGGCTCATCAGGTTGACTGCGGCCTGCTCGGATGACAGTGGCCCGTAGGTGATGGTCGGGTCAGTCGGGTCGCCGGTGACCTGGGCGGCCATCATCGGCACGAATTCCTTCATGAAGTCGTCGTAGACCGAGTCCGCCACGATCATGCGCTTAGCAGCGTTGCAGGCCTGGCCGGCGTTGGACATCCGGGCGCCGACTGCGGCCTTCGCCACCGCCGCGATGTCCGGCGCGTCGAGCACGATGAAGGGGTCAGAGCCGCCCAGTTCGAGCACTACCTTCTTGAGGTTCTGCCCGGCCGCGGCGGCGACTGCCGAACCGGCCCGCTCGCTGCCGGTCACCGACACACCGCAGATCCGCGGGTCGGCCACCATCGCGGCGACCTGCTCGTTGCTGGCGAAGACATTGATGTAGGCGTCGGCGGGCAGCCCGGCATCGCGGAAGATCTGCTCCATGGCCAAGGCTGACTCCGGGCACTGCGGCGCGTGCTTGAGCACCACCGTGTTGCCGATCATCAGGTTAGGTGCCGCGAACCTGGCCACCTGGTAGTACGGGTAGTTCCAGGGCATGATGCCGAGGACCGGGCCGATCGATGTCTTGCGTACCACCGCGGTGCCTGGCGTGTTGGATTGCAGTGGCTGGTCCTTGAGCAGCTCCGCCGCATTGTCCGCGTAATACTTGTAGATCGACGCGGTGAACAGCACCTCGCCCTTGGCCTGCCGGGTGGGCTTTCCCATCTCCCTGGTGATGATCGCGGCGAGCTCGTCGGCCCGCTCCGCGTGCAGTTGAGCGACGCGGGCGACAATCTCGGACCGGTGCGCTATGTCGGTGGTCTTCCAGGATGCGTACCCGGTCGCTGCTCTGGCTAGCAGGTCGCTGATCTCGGCATCGCTGGCCGTCGGGTACTCGCTTTCGACCTTCCCGGTAGCCGGGTTAGTGACCTTATAGCTCATGCTGGCAGCCTCCATGACGCACGATCCGGCGAAACTCGCCTTGAGTATGTAGTCTCATTGTGACGTGCCGGGCGGCTGGCCGTGAACACCGGTCTCAGGTGGGCAGGCTGAACTCCGTCAGCGCGGACCGGAGTGAATCGGGCTGGTTGAGCACACCGTGGTCCTGGCCATCGAGCGTGATGTATCGCGCTCCTGGGATAGCGTCGGCGGCGGCGCGAGCGGGCAATCCGACCGCCTCGGCAAGGAACATCGCCGCAGCTCCGTCGCGTGCAGTCGCCGGTTCGCTCAACAGCGATCGGGGTGCCGTCAGCTGAGATCACGGTCTCGACGATGTCCGTGTCGGGCTCCTGTCCGGGTCTGGTTCCTTGCCTTGGGGTCAGAACCACCCACTGGTTCTCGACATGAGCCGCAGGAAACTCGGACTGAGATCTGCTGCCTGGCCTGCGTCCGGGTTGCCCGCTGCAAGCGGGCGACCCGCTCCAGTGCTACCGGTGCGCTGAGCGGGGCGTCAGGATCCGTAGCGGAAGGTAGCCGTGCATCCACCGTCCACAGTGACGATTGAGCCGGTCATGAATGACGCCTCGTCAGATGCAAGGAACGTCGCTACGCGGGCCACTTCCTGTGCCTGCGCCTGCCGGCCGATGGGCTGCAAGGCCGCGTTCGCTTCCCGTCGTGCCTGATGCCGCCCTTGGAGGCACAGTACGACGGTGCCAGCGGCGCGCCGATGATGCCATAGGTTGAGGCGATGTTGATCATGGCGCTGCGCGGGCGCCGCACCAGGTGCGGGATGGCCGCCCTGGCGCAGAGGAATGTCCCGCGAAGGTTGACGGCGATCGTCCGGTCCCAGGAGTCGATGTCGAGCTCGTGAAGTCGACACGATCCGCCGGAGATGCCGGCGTCGTTGACCAGCACGTCGAGTTGCCCGAAGTCAGCGACAGCGGCGCCGACCAGCGCGGCGACCTGGTCAGCGTCAGCCACGTCGCATGACCTGAAAGATGCCTTGCCGCCAGCGCTCAGGATGTCCTCGACCGTTCGCTGCCCGTCATCAACGTTCGTGTCGCCGATGGCCACGGTCGCGCCAGCGGCTGCCATATCCAGGGCGATGGCCCGCCCGATACCTGTCGCCCCGCCTGTCAGAAGCACCACCCGGTCGTTCAGAGCAGGCATCAGTCCCTGCCTCCTCGTCGGATCATGCTCCTCCGCCCGTCCGGGCCGCGTTCAGTGTTGATCTTAGCCGAGATGCTTGTTGTTTGATGACTACATAAACTGACAAATCCACCGCTCGAAATCGCTGCGCGGCTGTCGTTTCTTCATCGAGGCGGTCAGCCCGAGACTTCAAAACGGCTACGTTCAGGACAACGCCATCTCGCGCTTGCCCGAACGGACTCACGAGCGCCAGCGGTGGCGCGGCGCTCGGGAAAGGAGAAGTCATGGCAACCTTCACCGGCTCTGACGACCTGGAGGGAGCGGAGTTCGTTGACGCGAACCTGCGGGGCGCCCGGTTCCGCAGGGCCGACCTGTCCGGCGTCGTGATGCGCGCGGTCGATGTGCAAGGGGCAGAGATCGATGCACCGTGGCTGTTTTACGGCGAGAGCTTCTTGCGGGTCAACGGCGTGGACGTGATCCCGCTGGTCGAGGCGGAGCTCAACCGCCGCTTTCCCGGCCGCGCTGAGCGGCACGCCACAGATCCCGATGGCCTGCGGGCGGCCTGGGCCGCGCTCGAGCGGACGTGGACGGCCACCCTGGAGCGGGTCGCGGCGATGCCGGCTGGCACGGTCGATGTTTCGGTAGGCGGCGAGTGGTCGTTCGCGCAGACGCTGCGGCACCTGGTCATGGCCACGGACGCATGGCTGGGCCGGGCCATCCTGGAAATCGAGCAGCCGTTCCACCCCATCGGTGAGCCCAACGCCGAGTACGAGACCGACGGCAACGACATGTCGGTCTTCGCGGCGGTCACACCCACGTACGCCGACGTGCTCGAGGTCCGCGCGGGCCGCGTCGCCATGGTGCGCGACTTCCTCGCCAGCGTCACCTCAGCCGAACTGGCCGCGACCCGCAAGAACCCGTGGGCTCCGGAATACCCCGAGACCATCGTGTCGTGCCTTCACACGATCCTCCGGGAGGAGTGGGAGCACCACCGCTACGCCGTCCGTGACCTTGACGCCATTGACGCGACGTCCGACGTATGAGCCCATGACGCGACGGCGCCCTGACTGCAGCGCCAAGTGCCGCCGGTAACCATTGGGCGGCTGGATCAGATCTCGGCGCGCATGACCCATCGCCACTTCGCGATCTTCCGTACCCGCGTGAAGCCGTATTGCGCATACAACTCCTCCGGTCCGGTGTGCAGATAGGCGCCACGCTGCGGCGGTCGCTCCTCGGTCTGCTCCGGATAGGCCTCGACGACGCCGCCGCCGGCCCGCTTGATCTCGTCGAGTGCCGCCGCGACCGCAGTGGTGGCGACGCCTCTGCCGCGGTCCTTCGTGTTGGTGAAGATGCAGCCGAGCCGCCAGTCCGGCGGATCGCCGGCCTCTCGGTCGTAGGCACCCCGGTTCTTGATATTGGGGAGTTCCCGCGGCGAGCCGAACTGGCACCAGCCGACGCAGCGGTCACCGTCGTAGACGAGCACCTGGTGGACCGTTCCGCGCGTCACGTGCCGGCGCTTCGCCTCCCGGTTTCCTTCCCGGGTGTGGCCGGCGCCGACGCCCTCCGGGTGGAGTCCCATGCACCAGCAGCCACCCCACACGCCGTTGTTGGCCTCGACGAGCGCGGCGAAGTCGTCCCAATTCTCCGGCGTTAGCATCCGAGTCGTGAATGTCATACCGGCAGTGTGACCCAGTGGTCTGACTTCAGCAGCGTCCTAGCCGAGTCCCGCCGTTGGCTGCTGGTAGGTGATGCCGGAGACCGGCGGCTCTACTTGGACCAGCTGTCCGTTCTGCCATTGGGTGACGTAGTAGGGCGTGACACCGGTGTGGGTGCTGGGCGTGAAGGTGATGAGGCCAGCCGTGGTTTGCACGTGACTCTGCCCGATCGCGGCGTTGAGCTTGCTCGGATCCGTGCTTGCCGCCCGCGAGATCGCGTCAGTTAGCACCTCAGCCACCGCGTACGCGACCGCTGCCGGAGAATAATCGGGATTGTTGGCGTATTTCTTTCCGAGTGTCGGCCTGATCTTGGCCAGCTGGGAAGCTGTCGCTTCGCTCGGGCTCCAGAAGCCTTCCGCCAGGGTGTCCTGTGCGCTTGTGCCAAGCGATGTCCACCAGGACGTCGCGTCGGAGGCATTGGCCAGGAAGGCTGCCCGCGGGTGGAAGTTGAAAGACTTCACCTGCTTCCACAGTGCCAGACCGTCCGCCGGCGCCAGCTGGCCAACCAGCAGCTCAGCGCCCTTGGCCTTAGCGCCGGCCAGGAAGGAGGAATAGTTCGTGGTGCCCACACCGAAGATGTAATCACCTACGACATCCAGCCCGGCGGCCTTGAATGCGGCCTCATAGTACGGCCGCTCCACGACGTTGTCCGGCTCGTTGTCCGTGAAGAGCACGACCTTCTTGTTGCTCTGCACCTCCGCCAGCGCCTTAGCCACCGTCGCCGCCTGCTGTTTCTCATCGAAGAAGAAGTCCCAGGAGTACTTCCATCCGTCCTTGTTAGCGCTGGCGAACGCTTCGACCGGCATCAGGGAGGTAACGAGCGGGATCCGCAACTGCTCGGCCACGAGGGCGGTCGGCGTCACGATCTGCTGGGTGGTGAATCCGAGGAGGGCGACCGCATGGTCCTGCCGGACCAGTTCGCGGGCCTGGTCGCTGGCCGTGCTCGGATTGCTGGCGTTGTCGAGGACCACCAGCTTCAGCTTGTCCTGCTTGCCGTCGGCCCGGACACCGCCTGCCGCGTTGACATCCGCAATCTCCTGCTCATATCCGGCCTTCACCGGCGCCCCGAGCGCACTGAGCGATCCGGTCAGCGACAGCGTCGCGCCGATCACGATCGTCCCGCCCGTGCTGGAAGAGCCGTAGCTACCGTCGCTGGCGCTGCTGCAGGCGCTGACAACCAGGACACCGGCAGCTGCCGCCGTCAACGCAATCAATGAACGTCGCATGTTTCTGATCCTTCAGTGGATGATTCCGGTATCGAAACGAAGAAGCTGAAGAGCCGCGGTGAACGCCGATCAGTCCCCGATCCGCGGCACAGGGCTGTCGTCCACTGCAATGTGCACGGCCCAGGACTGCGTGTAGAAGTCGATGCCGCCGAGCTCGCGCCGGATGCCAGGTCCGGCCCCACCGGGACCAGTGGAAGGTGCCGCCAGGTCCTGCGGGTTGTGTGAGTTCACCCACGTGTCCGCGGCGTCCAGGGCCGGTGCCAGGCGGTGTGCGCGCTGCGCATCTCCGGTCCAGATGTAGGCCGCCGGGGCATCTTTGAAAGCGCTGGCGAGAGAGACAGCTTCCTCCTCGGTCTCGAACGGCGTCACACGCAGTACTGGTCCGTAGAGGTGCTCGGCGAAGATCTGCATCGATGGCGTGACGCCGGAGAGCACGGTCGCCTCGAAGTAGTTTCCTTCGGGCAGAGCGGCTGGCCGTCTGCCGCCGGCTGCCATCCGGGCGCCGTCCCTGACGGCTGCCCGCACACTTGTGCTGACGCTGTTGTAGTGCTCGGCGTCCACCAGCGGCCCGATCTCAGTCGAGGGATCGGAGGGGGCGCCAACCCGGATGTGGTCGGCCCGCTTGGCCAGGCGGCTGACGATGTCATCGTAGACAGGCCGCTGCGCCAGGATGGCGGACGTGGCCGTGCAGCGCTGGCCATTGAGCGCGAACGCGCCGAACAGCGCGGCGTCGGTCGCCTGCTCCAGGTCGGCGTCGGCGAAGACGAGGCAGGGCGAGGTGCCGGTCAGTTCAGCCGCCAGATTCTTGCGGTGCACGGCAGCATCCAGCATGACTTGCTGCCCATCGCCGGCATCGCCTTCGAACCAGAGCCGGGTGACTGCGGGGTGGGCAATCAAGGCATCGCGCGCCTGGGTGCCCGGAGCTCTGTGATGGCGCGAACCATGCACGATGTTCAGCACGCCGGCTGGCAGTCCGGCCGCAGTGGTGATCTCCGCCAGCAGCACGGCCGGCAGCGGCGCGCCCTCGTCAGGCTTGAGCACGACCGTGCAGCCCGCGGCCAGGGCCGGTGCCAGAGCCCTGGCCTGTGCCAGGAATGGCGTGCGCCAGGGTGTGATCAGCCCGGCGACGCCGGCCGGGCGGCGTACCACGCAACCGAGCTCGTCCGGGCTCTGAGATGCCTCGTCTGCGGCCCGTGCCGTGACCAGGTCTGCGGCCAGGCGGAAGTAGCTGGCCGCCCGCACGGCCCGTTCCCTGCCCTGAGTGACCGGCAGGCCGGTACCGAGCGCTTCAGCCTCGGCGATGTCGCCGGCGCGGGCGACGATCGCGTCGCCGATTCCGGTCAGGACGGCGGCCCTTTCCAGGGGCCTCATCTCAGGCCATGGCCCGGTCTGCAGCGCGTCCTGCGCGGCGAGTACGGCTTGGTTAATGTCGCCGGCGATGCCGACCGCGACCTGCGCGTATTCCTTGCCGGTGGCAGGGTCGGCTACCCCGAATGTCTTCAGGAGCGCGCTGCGAACCTGGCGCCCGCCGATGTAGTGGCTGACGTTCTCCGGTGCCACGATGCCTCCAGGTCCCTCGTCCGCTGAGCTCAGTTGTCCCGATGCCACCGGGCCGCAGGGAGGAATTCCTCCCTGCGGCCTTGTGGGCGCGACCCCCCGCCGACAGGCCCTGGCGGTCACGTGATCTGCAGCTGTGCGTCAGGGATCTCCGGGCGGGGCTGACACTTCTTGTGTGGCCTGCCCTACTACCTGACCTGCACCGGCATTTGCTGGGTGGCGCCGGGCCGTGGCGTCTGCGGCTGGCGGGCTGCGACAGTCTGGGCGGCCAGGTTGGCTGCCGTGGTGGCGGGGTCGAACTGGGTGTTCGATGGCGCCGGCTGCGGGGCGACCGGGCGCAGGGCGCCGGTGAAGTCGCTGAAGGTCTGGCGCCGCCAGCGGCTGATGCCGGGGAAGGTAACCGCGCCTTTGCCGGACAGGCCGCCGGCTGCGGCCACTGCCTCGATCAGGCGCAGGCAGGAGGTGTGGTCGGAGACCTCGGAGAAGATCCGGCCGCCGACCGTCCAGGGCGAGATGACGAAGCACGGGACGCGGAAGCCGGCACCCACGGGCAGGCCGCCGCCGGGAGTGCCGGCCGGGGACGCGAGCGTGACGAACTCCTCGGGGAACTCGCGCGGGTCGGGCGTGGGCGGGACGACGTGGTCGAAGAACCCGTCGTTCTCGTCGTAGTTGAGGACGAACAGGGTGGTGTTCCACAGGTCCTCGTTGGCGGCCAGGGCCTCCAGCTTGGAGGCGAGGAACTGTGCGCCTGCCGCCGGGATGGCGGGCGGGTGCTCGGACGCACCGGTCCCGACGAACGACACATCCGCCAGCGTGCCGTTGGCGCAGTCCTCTTCGAACGCCAGCTGCGGGTTAGACGCCGGAGTCGGGTTCAGCGGGTCGCCGATCCCGCCCGGGGTGCCGTCGCCGAACAGTGTGCTAGCTGACTCGATGGCGTTGAACAGCGCCGTGGGCACGAGCCCGGTGGTCTGGAACTGCTTGAAATAGTTGCCATCAGTGGGGCCGATCCAGCCGCTCGCGTGGTACCACTTGACGGTCATTCCGGCGTTGAACATCGTCTCGTACGAGGTTTCGAAGGTCAGGTCATGCACGCCGCCGGTTTCCAGGACCGGGCCGCCGGCCAGTCCCTGCGGATCGTTGGTGCCCATTTCCCAGTGGAGCCGGTTGGGGTCGGTGGGGCCCATGACCGAGCAGTGGTAGTTGTCCAGAAGGGTGAACGACTGTGCCAGGGCCCAGTGGAAGGGGATGTCTTCCTGGGTGTAGTAGCCCATGGTGAACGAGCCGTTGGTGTCGCCATCGGAGGCGATGTGGGTGAGCAGCCAGCCGTCCATCGCGCCCTGGTTCCAGGCACCGTGCTGGTCGCGCCAGTCATGGGACAGAGAAGGCACGGCCGCGGCGCCGGTGGTGATGGTGGACATGTGGTAGGGCTCGAGGTAGCCGTCGGGGTTGGCGGGGTCGGGCTGCTGGAACACGCTGCGGCCGGTAGGCAGCCTGATCGCAGTGGGATCGGAGAATCCGCGGACGCCGGGGTAGGTGCCGAAGTAGTGGTCGAAGCTGCGGTTTTCCTGCATGAGGAAGACCAGGTGCTTGACCTGCGACAAGTCGAACCTCCGCGGCGGCGCGGCGGCCGCCGCCCTCGCAAGGCTTTCGGGCAGGAAACCGGCCACTCCCGCGGCGCCGGCCACGGCTGCCGCGCTGGCGACGAACCGGCGGCGGTTCATCGGGGCAACGGAATGGATGCGCTTGTTCTCGGTCATCAGCGTCTCTTCTTCGTTTCGTCGCGGGCGGGTCATTGGCCGGCCGGAGCGGTCGGGCCTGCCGCGTCGCCTGGCTGAGCCAGGCCGGTGACCGCGGCGATCTTGCTGTTGCTGGTGTCGGCGATATACAGCACGTCCGTGCTCTGGTCGACCGCGACGCCGTAAGGAGTGTTCAGCTTGGAGGCCGTCGGGACAGCGCCGTTGGTCTCGCCACCGGCCGGGGGAGCGCCGCCGCTGGCGGTTGCGGCGTTGACGACGGTGGTGATGATCCCGTTGGGGGTGACCTCGCGGATGGCGTTGTTGAAGGTGTCGGCGATGAACAGGTCGCCGGCGCCGTCGATGGCGATGCCCTGCGGGTCGTTGAGTTGCGCGCTGGTGGCCGGGCCGCCATCGCCGGAGAATCCGCCGAGCCCGTCGTTGGCCTTGTCGGCAGCGAAGTCGCCGGCAACGGTGGTGATGATGCCGGTCTTCGCGTCCACGCGGCGGATGACGTTGTTGGCCGAGTCGGCGACGTACAGGTTGCCCTGCGCGTCGACGGCGACACCGGTGGGCTGGTTCAGTTCCGCGAACGAGGCCAGGTGGCCGTCACCGCTATAGCCGGCATGGCCGTCGCCGGCCACGGCGAAGATCTGGCCGGAGGGCGTGATCTCCACGACCCGGTTGTTGTAGGTGTCGGCGATGAACACATCGCCTTGGGCGTTGACGGCCACGTTTTGCGGCCGGTCCAGGGAGCTGAGCGTGGCCGGGAAGCCGAGCGGGCGGGGGCCGGCGAAGCCCAGGCCGGCGATGCCGGTGCCGCCGATCCGGTGGATAACCCCGTCCGGCGTGACCTCGCGGACCGTGTTGTCGCCGCTGTCGGCGATGAAGATGTCGCCCCTGGCGTCCTCAGCGGTGCCGCCCGGGTGGAAGAGCGACGCGCTGGTGGCCGCGCCGCCATCGCCGTGCTCGCCGAAGGCCGACAGCGACCCGGCGACCGCCGTGGTGGTGCCGTTGGCAATGGCCGCGACCACGTTCGCGCCAGTGTTCGACACATACACCGTGCCGCCCGCAGCCGATACGCCGACCGGGCGGTACAGGCCGCCGCCCGGGCCCGTGGCGGTGTAGGTGAGAGTCTGCAGCGTAGGGCTGGCCGTCGCGGCCGCGCCCGCCAGGCCGCTGCCGGCGGCCAGGGCGGTAGTTGTCAGGGCCGCGGCTGCGGCCGCAGCGCCGATCAGGCGGCGCCGATGGGGGGGTTGCAGGAATGTCACAGCTTGGTCCTCCGCGGGAGCAGGGGCACCTCGCCAGCCACATTCCAGGACCAGCCAGGACCTGGCCGCGAGGCAGTTACAAGCGGAGGGTGGCCGGCCAAGTTGGCTACGGGGGAAAGGGCGGAGAAATGGGAAGCGCCATTCACCCTGGTTAATGCACTGGGATCAGTCAGCCGGGACGACTGCGCACTGCTCCTACCAGGAGAAATGATTCTTTCTTCCGCGTCACCAAGATTTCACTTAATGTATCTATATTAGTCCGGTATGGCTTATATGTTCTGCCTGTGACTCAGCCCACGTCAGCGGGGGCGCGCGTATCTCGCGGTGCCGGTACCACGCGGTCTGCGGAGGGGCGGCTGCGTCTGCTGGCGGCCGCCGAGCAGCTCCTGGCAACCCGCGGACTCGAAGTACCCAACCGCGTGATTGTCGCAGCTGCGGGCCAGCACAACCAGTCAGCGATCACGTATCACTTCAGGTCCAGGGCCGGGCTGATTGACGCGATCCGCGAACAGCACGAGACACCGATCGCCCAACACAGCCGCCACCTCATCTCAAGGCTGCCGGGTCCCGAAGGCCGGACAACCCGCCAGCTGATCGAGGCGCACATTCAGCCGCTGACGGCTGAGATGCTCCGCTGCAGCCCGTCGCACTGGGCGCGGTTCAGCGAGATGCTCCTCCTGGACCAGCCGCTGCGGTTTGCCCGCGACGGCGGCCTTCCTGTGCATGCCTGGCCGGATGAGCCGGCCCACCCGGTACTGCCAGAGCTGCTTGAGCTCATGGTGAGGCACCTGACTCACCTGTCCGAGCTTGAGGCCGCCGACCGAGTCGCGCTCACCATCCGATTCCTGATCAGTGGTCTGGCCCGCTGGGAGCGAGACAGTCAGGCAGACATCGACCACATCGCGCAACTAGCTCCGTTCACGCTGTTCCTCACCGACCTTGCCGTCGCCATGCTGGACGCGCCCAGCTCCGTCGCTCCGCAGATCGATGGGCAACTCGGTTAGGAGCAGGCAGCGCAGCATGCCCGCACCACCCCTCTGTTAGGGCGGTCGTCCCGCCACGTGCACCATGGCAGCCGGGCGCTGAATCTGTGCCTTTCTTGACGCCGGGCGGTTCGCTCAGGCCTTCTGGCCGAGGCCTGCCCATAGAGCAGCCCCTGGATTTGCCGCCGCCAGGAGGTCTGGACGCCACTCTGGAGCCCGGACCAGCCCTGGCTCGACCATTTCCAGGCCGTCGAAGAACCGCTCTATCTGATCGCGGCGGCGGAATGTCACCGGCTCGGCCTGCGCCTGGTTCTGGCGCTCCTGCGCGTCGGCCATCGCATCGGCGTCAATGTCGGCAGCCGGGTGCGACATTGCCAGGTAGCTGCCCGGCGACACAGCCCTCATCAGCTTCGCCACAATCCCGCTGGGGTCGTCTTCATCGCTGATCAAGTGCATAACGCCCATGAGCATGACCGCTACCGGCTGGGAGAAGTCCAGCACCCGCGCGGCCTGGTCCAAAATCGGCTCAGGATCACGTATGTCCGCCTCAAGGTAGCTGGTGGCACCCATCGGATTGCTGACGAGCAGCGCGCGTGCGTGCACAAGCACGATCGGGTCGTTGTCGACGTAGACAACTCGCGCACTGGGCGTTACCGATTGCGCCACTTCATGGGTGTTGTTAGCGGACGGGATGCCGGTGCCCATGTCCAGGAACTGCACGATCCCCGCCTCGCCGGCCAGGTAACGCACCATCCGGGCCAGCAGTGCACGGTTCGCCCGAACGGTGGCGATGACACCGGGATAGGCCTGGATGACCGCATCACCAGCAGCTCGATCAGCAGCAAAGTTGTCCTTCCCGCCGAGCCAATAGTCATAGACCCTGGCAATATGGGCCTGACTAGTGTCCAGAGAAGACTCGAGCCTGCTGGCGTGCTGTGTGTCCTCATCGCGGTGGTCCGCGGATGCTTGCCCAGGCTCAGCCATCACATGACCCTCTCTTTTTAAAGGTAGATTCATCATCACTGTGCCCGAACCGTGACAGCTCGGTTCCTAATGGTCCGACCAGGTCGACAGAGCCAACAAGGACCAATTTGCGCGTTATTATGCCCCAACACTAGCGGCTTCGATGGCTGGCCGCCTGGGCAGAGCAGGCAAGATCGCCCCGCTGGCCGGTCAGGCGTAACAGCGGCCCCGGGCGCACTCCCAGACAGAACGGCCGGCACATTGTCGTCGCAGTTCAGCCAGTAGCTGCCCGCGGGCGGTGCGGACGGGCTTTGCGGGCAGCCATCGCCTGGAATCTTCCTGAGCTGTCCAGGTACTCGCCGACGGCTGTGCACTTGCCTGCGGAGATGCACGAGATGCCGCTGAGATCCGCTTGGGGATTGGTCGAGGCGCTCGAAGGTGCAGTGACCTGGAAGGCCTGTTCCCATCTGCCGCGCGTCTCGGTCGCCGCCATCGCCTGAGGATGGCTGGAGGTGTCCTCGTAGGTGCCGACGGCTGTGCAGTTGCGTGCCGACGTGCACGAGACGGCGTAGAGTTTCGCACTCGGATTGGTCCCCGCGATCGAAGGCGCGGTCACCTTGGTCGCCTGTCTCCATGTGCCGCGCGTCTCGGTCGCCGCCATCGCTTGACCGTTGCCGAAACTGTCTAGGTACTGGCCGACGGCTGTGCACTTGCTTGGCGACGTGCACGAGATGCCCTTGAGCGCCGCCTGCGGATTGCTCGCCGTGTTCGGAGGGGCGGTAACCTCGGTCGCCTGTCTCCATGTGCCGCTTATCTCGGTCGCTTCCATGGCTTGAACGTGGCTGGAACTGTCCAGGTAACTGCCGACGGCGACGCAGTTGCCCGCCGAGGTGCACGAGATGCTGTACAACAAGGCTTCCGGATTGGTCCCCGCGTTCAAAGGCGCAGTGATCTCGGCGGCTTGTCCCCATGTGCCGCTTGTCTCGATCGCCTCCGACGCTTGGCCGTTACCGAAGCTGTCCTCATAGGTGCCGACGGCTGTGCAGTTGCCTGCCGAGGTGCACGAGATGCCCTTGAGCACCGCATTCGGATCGGTTCCGGCGTTCGAAGGCGCAGTGATCTCGGCGGCCTGTCTCCATGTGCCGCTTGTCTCGGTCGCCGCCATCGCTTGGCCGTTGCCGTAGCTGTCCAGGTAACTGCCGACGGCGACGCAGTTGCCCGCCGAGGTGCACGAGATGCCGCCGAGCGAGGCATCGGGATTGGCTGCCGCGTTCGAAGGCGCGGTCACCTCGGTCGCATGTCGCCACGTGCCGCTCGTCTCAGGCACCTGTCGCCACGTGCGGGTCGCCTCGGTCGCCGTCATCGCTTGGCCGTCACCGGAACTGTCCTCATAGGTGCCGACGGCTGTGCACTTGCCTGCTGAGGTGCACGAGATGCCGTCGAGCCCTGCTTGGGGAGCCGGGGGTGTGGTTCCGGCATTCGACGGAGCACGGACCTCCATTGCCTGAGCAAACGGCGCGCTTACTTCAGTGGCAACAGCTCCCGGCGCTGTTATGAGCAGCGTCGCCCCAGCGAACGCGCAGACGGTCGCCAGCACTCGGGACGCGCGGCCAGCGCGAGCCCCCCAACCGCCTCTTGTCCTTGCCACGGAGCCCTCCTCCCTAGCTTGCGGCCTCGGCGCTACGACGACAGATGAGCTCGGGTGTGGTTCCGGGTACCCCCTCCGCGTTAACGGAAATCGTTTGTGATGGCAACGAAATCCGCTGCCGCCGACGTTGAGCCGCGGTGACGCCTATGGCCGCGTTTCCATCGTCAGCTCATCCGTGCTGTCGCTCAGATAGTCGGGACGGTCCGGGAAGTCCCGCATGGTGCGCAGCGATGTGGCAAGCAGGAAGTTAGGCATCACAGCGAACAGCGCGGCTAGCACCCATAGCGCGGCCCGGATTCCGAAGGCAGTCGCGAGCGCACCCGCGGTGGCCGCGCCGAGCGGCACGGTGCCGGCGACGACGAACCCGGTGGCCGCCGTGACCCGGCCGAGGAGGTGCGGCGGAATGTTACAGAGCGATCACCCGAGGGCGGCTCAAGGCGTACTTGTTGGTGAGGCCATGCCAGGCCTTTGGGCGGAGGTCGTCCCGCTCGGCTGTCGTGGGCGCGGACCTGGCGAGGTCTTCCCTTCCCTGGCTCAGTGGTGCTGGATGGTGTCTGAGCGGTCCGGCGACCCAATCGCTGCGAATGTCAGGCCACGCGCTGACCTCACATTCGGGTGCGATGTCTCGTCGTACTAAGTGAGGGCAGATGCGACCAACGGAGGCGGGCGATGAGCACCCGATCAGTGCCTGGACACGGTTGGCCCGACCCGAGCCTGAGCGTATTAACGAACGAGCGGCGCGGGCTGATCAATCTCGCCTACCGGATGCTGGGCTCTCTAGCCGAGGCCGAGGATGCCGTGCAGGAGGCCTACGCGCGCTGGTACGCCATGACTCGCCAACAGCAGCAGGCCATCGAATCGCCTGGTGCCTGGCTGACGAAGGTCACCGGCCGTATCTGCCTGGACCTGCTCGCCTCGGCCCGGATCCGGCGAGAGCGCTACGTGGGGGACTGGCTCCCGGAGCCGTTGCCGGATCACACGGAGTGGATCTCTAAGCCGCCCGGACTCATCGAGGGTGACCCAGCCGACCAGGTCACACTCGATGAGTCGGTCAGCATGGCGTTCCTGGTCGTGCTCGAATCGATGAGCCCGGCCGAGCGGGTCGCATTCGTCTTGCACGACGTCTTTGGCTACCCCTTCGCCGACGTGGCCGAGATCGTCGGCCGTACCCCCGCGGCGTGCCGCAAGCTGGCCTCCTCGGCCCGCCAGCGCACTCACGCGGCCCGGACTCCTGCAGGTCCGAGGGCACACCAGGCCGGCATCGTCCGGGACTTCAAGCAGGCATGGGAGGCCAAGGACATCAGTGCTCTCATCCGGCTGCTTGACCCGGACGTCGTGATGACCGCCGACAGCGGTGGCCTGGTCGCCGCTGCGCTCCGCCCGATCGAAGGCCGCGAGAAACTCGCGCGGTACGCCTTCGGCATCGCCGACAAGGTAGCCGAGATGACGATCCTGGAACGCGACGTCAACGGCCAGCCCGGTCTGGTGGTTCAGCAAGCTGGCGCGACGGTCACGGTGCTGGCGTTCGCCGTGACCGGCAACCGGATCACCCGCATCTGGGCGGTCCGCAACCCCGAGAAACTCCGATCCTGGCCAACGCAGGGGCAGGTGCCGCTCACCGACATGCGGTGAGGTCACCACCGGTGATCGCCCTGCACTTGGCCGTGGTGCCACAACCCCTCCAGTTCCGCAAGCGAGGTGTCGAAGGTCATGGTTAGCAAGAACGCAACGAGGGACGGCGGCAGCAGGTCGGCGGTCGTGGTGGGTGGCGGGATAGGCGGGCTGACCGCGGCCGTGGCGCTTCGGCAGGTCGGCTGGCGGGTCACAGTCCTCGAGCGAGCCGCGAGGTTCGGCGAGATCGGCGCCGGTATCACGCTGTTGTCCAACGGGCTGCGCTGCCTCGACGCGATCGGCCTTGGTGACGCCGTACGCGGCGGCGGTCTGCCCATGGTCGCGACCGGCATGCGTACCGCGGCGGGCCGGTGGCTGTCGCGGATCGATGGTGACGGCACCGACCTGGAAGCGCGGATGGGCACCACTACGCTTACTATTCATCGCGCTGAACTGCACAAAATCCTGCGCGACGCGCTGCCGGCCGAATCCCTTGTTCCTGGCGTGACGACCACCGGCATCGACGGGGGCGCGGATGGCGGACCGACCGAGCTCCGCTTCCGGCACCGGGACAAGGATGCGCTGCTGCGCGCGGATCTGGTCGTCGGTGCCGACGGGGTAAACAGCTGGGTCCGTGCCCGGCGCTGGCCCGATGCGCCCGCTCCGGTCTACTCCGGTACTACCACCTGGCGCGCGGTCACGACGTCATCGCCGGCCGCGGTCACCGAGATGAGCCTGAGCTGGGGCCAGGGCACCGAATTCGGCGTGATGCCTCTCCTTGACGGACGCACGTACTGGTATGCCGCCGCAAACGCCGGCGAGGCCCAGCGCAACCCCGACGAGCTCGCGGAACTGCGCCGCCGGTTCGGGACCTGGCACGAGCCGATCCCGGCAGTCCTCGCGCACACCCAGCCCCAGGCGGTGCTGCGCCACGACATTTACCGGCTGCCGAAGCTTGACCGCTACTACCGGGGCAGCGTCGTCTTGCTCGGCGACGCGGCGCACGCGATGACGCCAAATCTCGGGCAAGGTGGCGGGCAGGCCCTCGAAGACGCAATCGTCCTCGCCGCAGCGGTCAGCCGCGCCAGCGACGTGGCCACCGCGCTCGCCCGCTACGATCATGAACGCCGGGCCCGGACCCAGGCAATGGCCCTGGCAGCGACCCGGCAGCTGCGATTCGGCCAGCAACTACAGAACCCGATCGCCGTCAAACTGCGCAACACCGCAGTCGCGCTCACGCCCGACCGCATCGCGTTGCTGGCACTCGCACGGTACGGCAAGTGGTTCCCGCCCGCGCTCGACAACGCGGACGATCGAGGCCTGTCCAGGCCAGACGCCCCGCTCGCCGAACGGCTCTCCGATGCCTGCCAAGGCGACACTCCTCCCGCTCAACGCGCGGGGCGCTGCCGCTGACGAAGGAGACCTTCTTCCACGTTGCTGGCGCCTCTGGCTAGCCGGTTGCCACCTGCCACCTGCAGGATTCGAACCTGCGCACACGGCTCCGGAGGCCGCCGCTCCCAGCAGCCGGATCTGTGGCTGTGACCTGCCTTGCTGCATCCTGACGGCTCAGTCGCGCCGAGGTCGTTCCGCACATGTTCCGGATCATGGCTATAGCCGCTGGCTTTCCTTTAGTGATCCAAGATAGTAGACGTATCGTCTACAATGATTGGCCGATAGAGGACGTACTCGGCGGTGCCCGTAACGAGGCGTCGCGGCCGGTGCGGGTCACTCTTGCGCGCTGCACGGGAGAGGCTGGCTGGGCCGGTTGTGGGAATGCGCGTGTCGTGGCGGCGGGCGCCGCTGAGGGTAAGGAGACGTGGTTGGACCAGACTGATATCACGGGTTCCGGGCTGTCGGACGCTGGTCGTAAGAGCCGTGACTTCTTTGACGGCTGGGCGCCTCGTTATGACAGTAGTGCGGAGCAGAGGTTTTTCTTCGGGCCAGCGCATGTGGCGGTCCTGAAGGCTGCGCGTGCGGCGGGAGTTGCTCCGGGGGACGTACTTGACGTCGGCTGCGGAACTGGGCGGCTTCTTGAGCGGGTGGCTCTGCTCTGGCCACACGCGCAACTTGCGGGCATTGATGCCGCGCCGCTGATGATTGCCGAGGCTCGCCGAAAGCACGACGGGGACGGGCGGTTTGACTTCCAGGTCGGCGACGCGGTCGCACTGCCATTCGGGCCATCGTCGGTGGATGTGGCTTTCAGTACGTTCTCCCACCATCACTGGTCTGATCAGCGGGCGGCCGTGGAGGCGGTTGCCAGGACTCTGCGTCCCGGCGGTGTCTTCATCCTCGCAAATATGGAGATCCGCTTTGCTGCAGGAGTCCAGAGAAAGCTGTTCGAGAACGCTGGCCTAGAGGTTATTGCGCAGCGTCGGCCAGTGCGGCTCGCCGCCGCGGTGCTCATGACTGTCGGCCGGAAGATTAGCTAACGTGCGTTCTGCGGGAGTCCAGCGGCAACCGGGGAGTGATTTCCGCAGCAGACCGCGCCGCCGCGGTGTCGTCCTGGAGCAGGCGATTCTCAGTGCTGCCTGGGATGAACTAGTGCGGATCGGTTACCGGGATTTCACGATCGAGGGGGTAGCTGCCAGGGCAGGCACTGGCAAGCAGGCGATTTACCGCCGTTGGCCAGGGCGAGCCCAGCTTGTAGTCGCGGCGATGCGTGAGTACGAACCTGCCTTCTCTGGTGCGCTGCCGGATACGGGCGAGCTACGCGCCGACTTGCTGACAGTTCTGGGCCGGGCCGCCGACCGCTGGCGGAAACTCGGCCCGGAGACCTTTCACGGCCTGCTGGCCGATCTGGTAGATGACCCTGCGCGCGAGCTGCTCATCGGCGGCCGCACCGTCGGCAATGCCGCCATGCGCACGATTCTCGATCGGGCTGCCGCGCGCGGCGAGATCGATCCTCGCCGGGTCACGCCCCGGCTCGCGGCACTACCGGTTGACCTGCTGCGCCACGACCTGATCATGAACCAGGCAGGAGTGGCTGACGGCGCTCTGACGGAGATCGTCGACCAGATATTCCTCCCCCTGGTGCAACCCGGCGGCGCAGACGAACACGATCAAGGTCAGCGGCCACGGTGAACCAGGGCACAGGGCGCCTCCCGCCGAATCCGGATCTCAGCCAGGACCCTACGCGGCACCATCCCCGCCAGCGGAACCTGATCGATGCTGGCCACTTGCGTCTCCAGCAGGTGGAGACGCCAGAGTAGCGGCATGGACGGCGGCACGCTTTACTTGATCGGCGACGTCGCCCGGCGAACCGGGCTGGCGGTCAGGACCATCCGGTTCTACTCCGATTGCGGGATCGTGACGCCGTCTGGCCGCAGCTCGGCTGGCCACCGACTTTACGACACCGGTGCGGTCGCGCGCCTGGACCTCGTACGGACACTGCGAGACCTGGGCCTGGATCTGCCGACCATCCGGAAGGTCGCCGACCAGGAGATTGCGCTTCCCGCAGTCGCTGCAGCCCACGCCAGGGCGCTGGAAGTACAAATCCGAACCCTGCGGCTGCGCCACGCGGTGCTGACCGCGGTAGCACAGTGTGCATCTAGTACTGAGGAGATCGATCTCATGCACAAGCTGGCCCGGCTATCCGAAGCCGAACGCAACCGCCTGATCAGCGACTTCCTCGATACCGTTCTCGGCGATCTAGGTACCGAGCCCGCGTTTGCAGGCATCAGGCGCTCGATGAGCCCTGAACTGCCGGACGACCCCTCGCCAGAACAGGTCCAGGCCTGGGCAGAGCTAGTTGAGCTGTCCGGAGACGCGAGCTTCCTCGCCAGCATGGCTCAGATAGCCAGGGACGAGGCCGCCGAGCAAGACCAGCGCAACTCCCAGAGCGTCCGACGTGATGTCGTCGCGGTGGTCCGCGACCAGGCAGGCCCGGCTGTCGATGCGCGGATCGCCCCCGCCTCACCCCAGGCAACTCCGATCGCCACGGCAATTGCACAGCATTACGCACAGATCCTCCGCCGCCCCGACGACACCAAGCTGCGGCGCCAGCTGGTGGCCAGACTGGAAACCGTCAACGACCCTCGCAGAGAGCGATACCTCAACCTCCTCGCAGTGATCAACGGCTGGCAGCCCCCCGAAAACCTCACACCAGTCCTCACCTGGTCCATCCAGGCCCTCAGACCACGAGCCTGAATGCTTGCTGCAAAAGGGAGCCACGCTCACGGGCCGCATCTGGCTGCACACGCCGAAACTGGTCGCTTCAGGAAACCAGTAGGTCAGCGGCCATCTGGCCTGATCGCAGGGACGCCCCCAGCAGGATTCGAACCTGCGCACACGGCTCCGGAGACCGTCTGCCGACGTGTCGGCGCCCATACTCTGACCTGCCCAAAGGGTTGGATCCACGGGACATCGGGCCTCGCTCTATCGCGACTCTCTCGCGGCACCTGAACCGTGGCGGCTACGCAAGGCGGAGCTGGACGTCAGCTGCCAGACGGCGGGTTACCCGAAAGCGCGCGCTTGTGGATCTTGTCCAGTTAAGTCCCGCAGCGTCGCGGGACGGCCATCAAAAACTGTCCGGCGTCGTTCACGAGTTCGGCGCTATGCCATAGCGAGGTAAAGAGGACCGCCGTCCGTTGCGCTGCGGCTGACCGCCGAACGCCGATTATTTGTAGTAGACGTCAGGATTCGGGCGTGTTGATGATTGGACGCAGATTATCGGTTCGGTGCTGCTGCCAGACAGGGAAGCTTGGGTGGACGGCATTTTGAATGTGCGGGGTATCGGCGGCGATCAATTCGATCGCGTGATCGCGGGCGGACAGCGTGCTGCAGAAGCTCACGAACGCGTGCATCGTACTGGCGTACGCCGCGTACGTGACCACCGTCGGCGTCCAGGCGTGTGGCGTTCCCGACTGTCCGGCGTCGCCCGGAACCCGCCGAGAGAGCTTCGCGTCGTTCGCAGCAGAGGTACCGCCACTTGTCGCCATTGACCTCGGCTAATGGCACAGCGATCTCCGCCTGCAGCGGACTGCCAGGATGTCGGGTGTCGGGTTTCCTGCCTCGATGACACGCTCGATCGTGAGCCCTGCGCGGATGAAGGTCTCCAGTAGCTCGCCGAGTGGGATGTGGCGTGCTCCGACCCTGGCCCGTACCCCGCGCCAAGAGCCTTCGAAACGCCTGTCCCGCTCCCAGTAACCGGGTGTGATGGTGATCTCCGGCGAGCTGGTGCGGTCAGCGAAAGCGCCGACAAAGCAGGGGTGGACACCGACGTGGGCGAAAACCCCGCCTCCTCGTAGAGCGCGGCTAACCGCCTGGCAAGTGAGTGCGTAGTCGTCGATGTCGGTATGGCACAAGACGGCTGTGACCGCTGCCAATGTCCCCGTGCGCACCGGCAGAGCGCTAGCCTCGGCCACTGCTACCGGCATCCGCCTGCGTGCATGCCGCAGCTGGCCGGCCGACAGGTCGACGCCGAACGGCGTCCAGCCAAGGGCGCTGAGGGTCTGGCCGTAGATGCCTGTCCCGCAGGCCAGGTCAAGCAACAGCCCGGCGCCCGAGCCGAGGACCTGGGCCAGAATCTCGGCAGTCCGCTGAGTGAAATTCTGCGCATCACTAGTTACGTAGTGCTCATACCAGTCGGCCCATTCGTCATAGCGCGCCTGCGACCCGGCTGCGTTACCCATACCGGAAAGCTAACAACTCATGGCACTCAGGGCAGTGGTCCCGTGGTGCGCTCTGAGCGAGCCCAGACGTCTGCGGCCTCGCGGGGTAAACCCGCCCTGACCCAATCCCCGACAGCTGCCAGCCCCGCCGGCTTTTGGCCGGGCTGCCGCGATCAGTCGGCGCCGACCAGCTCTTCGGCCGCGCGGTCCTCGACGCGGGCGGCCGGCTCGACGTCATCATTCCCGCCGATTGCTACCGTGACGGCCCGCCGGACGCCGCACATGCCGGCTACGACTGCCTGCTCTAGAGGCAAGCCGCGTCGACTACCGTCCCGCACCTACATCGCCCGCGGCCAGATGACCGAAGCCGACGGCGCTTCGCCCGCGAACCCGCCGGCCGCCCGAGACCATACGCCGATGGCACAACCAGCAGCGTTCACGACCACCCGCGCGCCGGGGCGGCTGTTCTCATGGCCCAATCGGGCGGCCTCGGCGGCGGGTCTTCAGGCTCCTGCGCGACCGCACGTCAACGGTTGCGGATGCGGCACCTGGCGTGGTCGCCAACTCGGTCTTTGGCCTCTGCGCCACACGTGAGGGCCTGGTTGCCGTTCGGGGGAGCGCCACCATCCCTGGGCAGGAGTCGGTTTGATCACCTGTTCGCGGAGGGGCGGAAAGCAGTGCTGACCGGCACGCACCAGGTCGAATCGGTGCTCGGAAGTTAGGCCCGCCCGGCTGCTACTAGGGCGACATGGGGCAGCGCTAGCAGCCCGCCGGCGCTGGCAAACTGCTGGCTGAATTCGTCAAAGTGCCGCTTGATCTCGGCGACCTTCTCTGGTGCCTGACGCACAATCAGATGACCGAAGAAGGACACGCCGGCAGCGGCACCGGACCACCAGTCGTCTGGAGCAACCCGGTGCTCCCATTCGACGATCTGGCATGACGGCTCGGCCAGGCCGGCCGCTGCCAGCAGGTTGGCGAATCCGTCCGCGGTTCGGGGAAAGTCGTCCTCAGGCGCGAGGTAAGGCAGGTCGTCGGGCCTGGTCACCCCGGCTGCCTGGACGGAGCGGGCGATCAGCTTCTGCCCGCTGCCGCCGGGATCTGCCCAGATCGTCACGGCGACCTTGCCTCCCGGCCTGGTCACCCGCCGCAGTTCGCGCAGCGCCGCAAGTGGCTTGCCGACGTGGTTCACGACGAAGTTTGCGACGACAGCATCGAACTGCTCTCCGGCAAACGGCAGCCTTGGCAGAGCGGCGACTGCCACCTGCGCAGCTTTCGCGGTGTCGCGGGCCAGTTCGACCATGCTCGGGTCGGCATCGACAGCAGCGACTGTCGCTCCGCGCGCGCTCGCGGCCACCGCCACGCTGCCCGTGCCGGTCCCGACATCAAGCACCGTGTCCCCGGCTCCTACCGCGCCAGCATCGAGCAGCAGAGACACGGGGTAGGCGCAGATCCTGGCGTACGTGCGCCCGAAGGCCTCCGCGGTCCCGGCCCGCATTCGGCGCTCAGCGTCATCGAATGCAGTCATGAGTGCTCATTCCGGGCCCTGGCCGATGGGCGTGCCAACGCATGGTGGCGTTAGTGATGCCAAGGCAGGGCTATCGGTACTTCTGGCAGCCGGCCGGTGATCAGGTCGGCGACAAGATCAGCAAGGCCATTTGGGTAGACGGTCTCCTGGGTGGCCGCCAGCTCGCTCTGTGTCCACCAGTGATGCCCGGCGTTTTGCCGCCGCTCGAACTCGGTCATTCCCGCGGTGTCCACCTCGTGACTGACTACGCGGCACACAAAGAAGTCATCCCTGAACAGGCCGCTGGCCCATCCGAGGTCGGCTGTGCCAGAGGTAAAGGCGACCAAGTGCAGGTCCTGCGGATTGGCAGCGAGCCCCGTCTCTTCCTGCAGTTCTCGTGCCGCCGCACTGGCTAGATCCTCGCCGTCCTCGACCCCGCCGCCTGGAGTGAACCAGGCGTCGGGCTGGCCCTGCGTGGTAGCGGACCGCACCAGGAGCAGCCGATCTGATGCATCGAGCAAGATAACCCGTGCCGATCTACGGGCGAACTTAGTCATTAGCGGGCAAGGGTATGCCACAGCCGCGAACAGACCTCAGCCAGCCCTTCCTCTGCTAGCTGCCATGCCCAGCGACTTTCGGCCGGGTTCGGTCAAGGGTCGGCAACGCAGCCCGCTGACTCTTGCACCGCTGACCGTCCGCGGCGGCTCCAAGTGGTCACGGCTTGCCGGGGCAGCGCATCCAGATCATTCTTTCGGGGTCGGCGTCGATAGGTCACAGTGACTGGAGGGGCTGGCGCGCAGATCGGCGGTTCGTGCGACTCTCCGTCCGTTAACGGTGGGTTATTGTCAGGCTTCCGGGCCGCCTTGGTGGCGCCGGGCGGGGGCCGTCAGGCCGCGTGGGCTTCGAAGCCGACCGAGCCGAGGTCGTCGCCAGCGGTGATGCGCACGTCGGCGTCGAGGGCGGCGGCCAGGCGGCGGAGCAGAGTGATGGTGGGCTCGGTGCCGCCTTCTTCGATGCATCCGATCTGGTCGGTGGTCATGCCTGCCCGCAATGCGACTTCGGCGGGGGCCAGGCCCAGGGCGGTGCGGCGGTCGTAGACGGCTTTGCCGAAGGCCAGGGATTCCCGGATGGCGATCCGCTCAGGGTCCTCGGGGTCAGCGTCGGGCAGCACCCACCAGGTGTGATAACCGGTCATCACGCCTGCCTCTCATACACCTGGCCTGCCGGGCCGTGGTCACGCTCGCAGGCCTGCTGCGCCTGCACTGCCCGGTCGATCTGCCGCTGGTGGTGCTGGCGGGTCGTGCGGAACACAGTCAGCAGCACGATCACGCCATCAGGCCTGCACCAGTACGTTACCCTGACCGCCACTTGGGCAAGCCGCAGCCGCATCTCCCAGACCTGTCCCTCCAGGTGATCCGACCACGGCCCTCCCAGGCTGGTGCCTTTGTCGGCGAGCATGCCGCAAACCTCGTCGACCCGCTTGTAGTCGCTGTCGCTGAGGCTGTCCAGCCAGTCGCGGACCTCAGGCTCGAGCTCTAGCTCGTGCAGGCCGCTGGCGTCGGTCACGGCTGGCACGGTACTCGCCGGGG